>Ga0116211_1000731_pt1 | contig 16635 bp, 14 predicted proteins | sample SaghotsprinmetaG_FD_94484 | JGI IMG/M metagenome (GOLD analysis project Ga0116211, IMG submission 94484) | Hot spring microbial communities from South Africa to study Microbial Dark Matter (Phase II) - Sagole hot spring metaG | ecosystem: Environmental > Aquatic > Thermal springs > Hot (42-90C) ... | reverse complement strand
GGCGGAATGGCCTGCCCGGGCTTGATTTCGCCCGCTGCGAGCCGCTCCATCAGCGTGCGTTCGACGACCCGGTAGAGCGGCGTCCCATCGAGAGGACGACGCATCGCGCCATTCACGTGTGCCTCCAACTTGGCCGATTCGGCTGCATCGTGTCGTCCCATTCATGGAATCAGCACGATTTTCGCCGATGCAGCGTGGCCTGGATGCAGGCGGTGAACGCAAGGCCGCGTTCGGCGGGGGACCGAGCTGCTATGTCGATCGGCCGCGGTTCGATCAGGCTGATTCGTAAAGCCGTGTGAGAACGAATTCTCGATGCCCGAGGGCTTCCGCCGAGGTCAGACGACCGTTGGCGGTACGCAGCATGCAATCGAGAAGCGCGTCGCCGGCTTCGTCCATGGTCAGCTCCCGTCGCAACAACCCCGACGTATCCACGTCGATGTGTTCCGACATGAGCCGTACCGTACGAGGATTTGCGCAGATCTTGATCACCGGCAGAATGGGGTTGCCGATGACATTGCCCTGTCCGGTCGGGAAGAAGTGCACGACGAAACCGGCGGCGGCGCAAAGCGTCACCATCTCCGCCGCAGCGCTGGAAGAGTCCATGAACCAGAGCCCTGGACCGGTGGGCGTTTCGGCTTTGTCGAGCACCCCGTCGATGATGCATTTACGGCCGATCTTCTGGATGTTGCCGAGCGCCTTCTCCTCAATCGTCGTCAGACCGCCCGCGATGTTTCCCTTCGTAGGCTGCGACTCGGAGAGATCGCTCGTCTTGTGACGATTGATCATCTCCTGGTAACGATTGAACATGAACATGAAATCGCGCCATACCTTCGGTGTGCGGCAGCGGGCCTCCAGTAGCTTCTCACCCCCGGTGATCTCTGATGTCTCGCCAAACAGCAGTGTCGTCTTGAGCGGATAGAGCTTGTCGAAGGCGTTGCCGACGGTGGGGTTGGCACCACATCCGGACGTCGTGTCCGATTCGCCGCACTTGGTCGAAACCCAGAGGGTGCTGATCGGACATTCGACCCGGTGAAGCTCGCTGGCGGCCTGAAGGAACTTCTTTGCCGCCTGGGAGGCACGCATGATCGTGTCGTGGTCGCCATGGCCCTCGATACCGAAGCCGATGACCGGCTTGCCCGTTTCTGCGATGCCGTCGACCACACGTTGCGTCCATCCTTCTTCGATACCGATCACGACGACGGCGGCAACATTGGGATTGCAGCCCGTGCCGATCAGCGTGCGGAAATGAAGCTCGAGGTCGGCCCCGAATTGCAGCCGTCCGTAGGGGTGCGGCAGTGCCATCACTCCCTTGATGTTGTGCGCCACCGCCTCGGCCGCGGCGTTGGACAGATCGTCTACCGGGAGGACGATGACGTGATTGCGCACACCTACCCGACCGTTCTCGCGCCGGTATCCCCAGAATTTGGTTTTCTTGCTGATCATGCGTTTTCTACCATCGCTTGGTCTTGACGTTATGGACGTGCAGGTGCTCCCCCTTCCGAATGGGTGCAACCACGCGTCCGATGTCGACGCCGTACTTGATGACGGTGTCACCCACCTTGAAGTCGCGCAACGCGACCTTATGACCGATCGGAATGTCATCGCGTAGCTCGATCTTCACGGTGGAGTCGGGCTCCATGATCCAACCGAGGGCCCTCAGGCCCTTTCGGCAGCCCTCGACTACGACGACGCCGACACCGTCACCCTTCTCATGCACGACGAAGTGAATCATTGCGGTCCTTGCCTTCTCAAACCAACCCGCGCTCGGGCAGAATTGCCTACGCGCCCCGTCATGTATGTCATTCAACTCATCTATATGACTTGGGGATTCGCCCACGATAACAGATCCAACGGAGTTTGCAAGGCGTGAAGATCGTCGTGTCAGAGTTCATGGATCCGACGGCGGTCGAGCGGCTGCGCGCGCACTTCGGCTCAGGCGACCTGCTCTACGCCCCTGCGCTCGTCGATATGCCGGAGCGGTTGATGGCAGAACTGGCCGACTGTCGCGTGCTCATCGTGCGCAACCGCACTCAGGTTCGTGGCGCCATCCTCGAAGCGGCTCCGCACTTGTCTCTCGTCGGGCGGCTGGGTGTCGGTCTGGACAACATCGACACCGTCGCCTGCGCCGACCGCGGAATCCGTGTGCTCCCGGCGACCGGGGCCAATGCCCGCGCGGTGGCGGAATACGTGCTGGCGGCGACCCTGGTTCTCAGGCGATCGAGTTTCTTTTCGACCACCGAGGTCGTCGCAGGGCGGTGGCCGCGCGCCGCCCTCTCGAGCGGCAGGGAAGCGGCCGACGCGACGCTCGGTTTGATCGGTTACGGAAGCATCGGACAGACCACGGCGCGGTTGGCGCGTGCCATCGGCATGCAGGTTATCGCTTACGACCCCGGCCTCGACGAGGCGAGCCCGGCCTGGATGTCAGGCGACACCCGTCGTTGCGGGCTGGAAGAGGTTATATCGACGGCCGACGTCTTGAGCCTGCACTTGCCGCTGACGGACGACACACGCGGCCTGCTCGATGCGAAACGTATCGCATCGATGAAGCGTGGTGCCATTCTGATCAACACTGCGCGCGGCGGCGTCGTTGACGAAACCGCAGTGGCGGAGGCGCTGCGTTCCGGGCAGCTCGGTGGTGCCGCACTCGACGTGTTCGAGCACGAACCCCTGCCTGCCAGCAACGGATTCGCCGACACGCCCAACCTGATACTGACACCTCACATCGCTGGCGTGTCGTTCGAAGCCAACGTCCGCGTCTCCTCCCTGATCGCAGAGGCCGTCATCGCCGCGTATCCGGAGGGCCTCTAATGGCAACGCTGACGTCGGACGAACTTCGACATCTCGCCACGCACGCACTGCTCTCGGCCGGTGCCTCGGAGGCAGCAGCGCGGTCGACGGCGCGCGGGCTCGTCTACGCCGACGAGCAAGGCACGGGCTCGCACGGCGTTTCACGCATTCCCCAGTACGCATCCCACCTCGCCATCGGCCGTATCGACGGCAAGGCGCGGCCGCACATCCAAGCCTGTCGAGACGCAGTCGCTGTGGTCGACGCAGCCGATGGCCTCGCGTTCCCTGCGTGCGATCTCGCCGTCGAGCATGCCATCGAAGTGGCCAATGCGCTGGGGGTGTGCTTCGTGGTCGTCCGCAACAGCTATCACTTCGGCGCGGCCATCTACCATCTCGAACCAGTGGCTGGGGCTGGCATGGTAGGGCTTGCGCTTTCCAATTCCCCTGCCGCCATCGCCGCCGCCGGTGGCGCGCGTCCGCTCTTCGGCACCAACCCGATTGCGGCCATCTTCCCACGCCGCGAGGGCGACCCGCTGGCAATCGATCTGGCACTCTCCGAGGTCGCACGCGGCAAGCTGTTGCTGGCTGCGAAGAAAGGCGAGCCGATCCCGCTCGGCTGGGCGCTGGACGAAGAAGGGCAGCCTACGACCGATCCTGCTCGCGCCCTCAAGGGCTCGATGGCTCCGCTGGGCGCGGCGGGTGGCAGTCCCAAAGGCGCGATGCTCGCTCTGATGGTCGAATTGCTGGTCGCTGCAATCGCCCAGTCACGCTTCGGTTTCGAGGCGGACTCCTTTTTCGAAACCCGGGGCAACGCCCCCCGAATCGGCCAGGCCTTCCTCGTTCTCTCGCCTTCGGCCTTCGGAAGCAGCGACGGCTATCTCGCACGTATCGAAGCGCTGGTCGCCGCGATGCTTGATCACCCGGGCGTACGCCTTCCGGGCAGCCGTCGTTATGCGCTGCAACGCAAAGCGCGCTCCGAGGGTATCCCAATCGCCGACGCGCTCGTCGAGCAGCTACGGCAGATCGCAGCCGCTGGTTGACACCGGGCGTGCAGCGCGGATCATCGGCAGCGAGCGGGATGAAGTGCAAAGCGCACCGGGTGACGCGACCGAAGACATATCGCGTCGATTGGCAAGAGCGCGACAACACGGTTGCGGCGTAGGCTTAACCTTTGCGAAGCCAAGGTCAAGCCTGCTGGAAAGCAGGCGTGCCGAAGCCACCACCACGCAACGCAGCATTTGGCCAGCCGCTGTGGTTTCTAAACAGCCTGCTAAGGAAACGCTGAATAAATGGCTGCGCGGGCGAATCGCTGCGTTGCGCGGTGTTGGCTCCGGCCGCTTCGCTTCACATCGGCTGCGCCGATGTGAGCCTTCGCCAAAACTTCGTTTTGGCATTCGCCGCAACTGCGTTGTCGCTCCCTCGCCTAACTCATTGTCATGTAGCTCCGGCATAACCTGAAGGTTAGCCTTCGCTGAAACTCGCTTCGCTCGTTTTCTCGGTCGCTGCGCTTCGGTGCGCCTTGCGCTTCATCCCGCTCACTGCTTTCTTCAGCGTTTCCCTAAAGCCCATCCGCCTGCCGGCGCCCTGAGCTCGGCCACGTGGCGAGCAGTACGGCTCCGATCGCCAGCGCGAAAGCACTGGCGTGGACGGGTGTGAATCGCTCGCCGAAGAGCAGGATTCCGACCAAGGCGGCAGTAACCGGCAGAAACACCGTAAAGACGCCGGCCCTGGCTGCCGGCACCGTGCGCAGGCCCGTCATCCACAGCCAGACGGTCCACATGCTGGCGGCGAGCGCATAGATCACAAGGCCGCCCCATAGACCTGCTGGCACGGCCGCGAAATCGAATGAAGTCGCCTGCCATAGCCCGAACGGGGTCACCAGGACGAGCCCCCACAGATTGATGATGGCGCTAATGCGTCGCGGCGAGACGGAAGCCGCGAGACGCTTGCCGATGACCACATAGCTCGCCTCGCACAGGACAGCGGCCAGCAGCAGCAAAACGCCGAGCGCTGAGACTCCGCCAGACGCCTCCGCCCGCTCGAGCGCAAGCAACGCGACGCCGGCGATGGCCATGGCGATGGCCGCCGCGACACGCCCGGACGGCCGCTCGCGCAGGAAGATCCACGACAGCAGCGCGACCACGGCCGGGATGGTCGCCATTACGACGCCTGCGGTAATTGCATCCGCATACCGCATGCCATAGAGCATGCAAATCGAGAACAGGAAGTTTCCCAGGAAGGATTCCAGAAACAGGAGCCTTCGTGTAGACCAATCGGTGCGCGGCTCCCCGGGCGCACGACGCAGCCAGTGGGCCATCGCCACTGCGGCGATACCGAAGCGCATCCAGGCGAGCAGGAATACCGGAAACGCAGCCACGAGGGCCTTCGAATAGCCGACGTAGGCGCCAACAATGGCCATCGCGGAGGCGAGGCTCAGGTACGCCAGCATGCATCCCGCCCAAGCGAGCGCTCCATAGTACGCCTGCAGGGCGGGCGCCGGGAGCTACTTGACGATGTCGAGATGCTCCAGCCCCGAAAGGATGTTGCGCCCTTTCGACTCGTGGCCCTCGAGCTTGATGCGCAGGCGCAGGTCGTTCACGCTGTCCGCGTTGCGCAGCGCGTCCTCATAAGAAATTAGGCCGGACTCGTGCAAGTCGAACAGCGCCTGGTCGAACGTCTGCATGCCGAGTTCGCGCGACTTCTTCATGACTTCCTTGATCTCGCTGACTTCGCCACGGAAGATCAGGTCGGCGATCAGCGGTGAATTCAGCATCACCTCGACGGCGGGGACCCGTCCCTTGCCGTCGCGCCGCGGAATCAGCCGCTGCGAGATGAACGCGCGCAGATTCAGCGACAGATCCATCAGCAGTTGCTGGCGCCGGTCTTCGGGAAAGAAGTTGATGATGCGGTCGAGCGCCTGGTTGGTATTGTTGGCGTGCAACGTTGCCAGGCAGAGATGCCCCGTTTCGGCGAAAGCGATGGCATAGTCCATCGAATCACGGTCGCGCACCTCCCCGATGGTGATGACATCGGGCGCCTGCCGCAGCGAATTTTTCAGCGCCACCCCCCAGCTCTCGGTGTCCGAACCAATCTCACGCTGGGTGACGATGCAGTTTCGGTGTTCATGAACGAACTCGATCGGATCCTCGATGGTGACGATGTGCCCCTTCGAGTTGCGGTTGCGGTGATCGAGCATCGCCGCCATTGAGGTCGTCTTGCCACTGCCCGTCGCGCCTACGAAGATCACGAGGCCACGCTTGGTCATCACGATGTCCCGCAGCACTGACGGGAGCATCAGCTCTTCGAAGCGTGGGATGCTGGTATTGATGGTCCGCAGCACCATGCCCACCTGGCCCTGCTGCATGAAAGCGCTGACCCGAAAGCGTCCGATGCCGGGCGGGTTGATGGCGAAATTGCACTCGTTGGTCCGCTCGAACTCCGCCGCCTGCTTGTCGTTCATGATCGAGCGCGCAAGCGTCAGGGTGTGTCCTGGCGTCAACGACTGCTTGGCGACCGGCGTCAGCTCTCCGTCGATCTTAAGGGCAGGCGGAAATCCGGCAGTGATGAAAAGATCGGACGCCCTACGCTCGTGCATCATCGTCAGCAACGAGTTCATGAAGGTGGTGGCCTGTTCGCGTTCCATCGATGATCCCGAATCTCAAAACGGCACGCCCGTGCTGCGAGGTCCAGTGCGAACAGATGACACGCACTGCGAAACCGGCCCCTAGCGCACGCGCACGGGACGTGGGACATCACGCGACCCGGTGCCACCCGGACACGTGAGCCGCATGTATCGCAGGCAGAGCCCGCGAAGACACCAACACCGACACCGTATACCGCCGAACATTATGACAATGTAATGCGGCTAGGCAAACATTTCTCCCTGCTTGGCTGCCAGCTTGGCTTCCTGTGCCGAGATCAGGTTACGACGGATCAGTTCCTGCAGGCACTGGTCGAGGGTCTGCATCCCTTGACCGAGGCTGGTCTGGATGACCGAGTACATCTGCGCGATCTTGTTCTCGCGAATCAGATTACGGATGGCGGGCGTGCCGATCATGATTTCGTGCGCCGCGATGCGTCCCGTGCCATCCTTCTTCTTCAGTAGTGTCTGCGATATGACGGCAACCAGCGACTCCGAAAGCATCGATCGCGTCATCTCCTTCTCGGCGGCCGGAAACACGTCGACGATTCGGTCGATTGTCTTCGCGGCCGACGAGGTGTGCAGGGTACCGAACACGAGGTGCCCCGTCTCGGCTGCAGTCAACGCCAGCCGAATCGTTTCCAGGTCTCGCATCTCGCCGATCAGAATGATGTCTGGATCTTCCCGCAGGGCAGATCGCAGCGCATTGGCGAATGAAAGCGTCTGCGGGCCGAGTTCGCGCTGGTTGATCAGGCACTTCTTGCTTTCGTGCACGAACTCGATGGGGTCCTCCACCGTCAGGATATGCCCCATGATGTTCTCGTTCGCATGGTTCACCATCGCAGCGAGCGTCGTGGACTTGCCTGAGCCGGTCGGTCCCGTAACGAGGACCAGCCCGCGCGGCTTGAGCGCAAGTTCAGCGAAGATCTTCGGCGCGTTCAACTCCTCAAGCGTCAGTACTCGCGATGGGATCGTCCGAAATACCGCGGCCGCGCCACGATCCTGATTGAACGCGTTGACGCGAAAGCGGGCGAGGTTTGGAATCTCGAACGAGAAGTCGACCTCGAGATTTTCTTCGTACACCTTTCGCTGCGCGTCCGACATGATGTCGTAGACGAGAGCATGCACCTCCTTATGCTCCATCGCGGGCAAGTTGATGCGCCGGATATCGCCATGCACGCGAAGCATCGGCGGCAACCCGGCCGACAGGTGCAGGTCTGAAGCCTGGTTCTTCACCGAGAACGCCAAAAGTTCGGCAATATCCATGCCGCTAAACTCCTCTCACGATGCGCTTGCCGCCCATCGTATTCAACATTGATCACGTGCCAACCCATTATGTCTGCAAGCTCTCCCGAGGCGCAAGCAATCGAGCGCACGCGTGAGCGCATCGCAGTCGCCTGCCGCGCATGCGGTCGTGATCCGCGCGAAGTCACGCTTCTCGCCGTCAGCAAGGGCCATCCCGGTGAGCGTCTGCGCGCTGCCCATGCGGCCGGGCAACGCGCCTTCGGTGAGAACTACGCGCAGGAATGCGTACGTAAGATCGGTGAGCTCGCCGACCTTGCAGACATTGAGTGGCACTTCATCGGACCGTTGCAATCCAACAAGACGCGTCTGATCGCGGAATCGGTGGCGTGGGTGCACAGCATCGATCGGCTCAGCATCGCCGAGCGCCTGTCGGTGCAGCGGCCCAATCATCGCGAGCCACTGCAAGTCTGCGTCCAGGTCAATGTGAGTGGCGAACGGAGCAAATCCGGTGCCGCACCGGAACATGCAATTGATTTGGTCGAAGCCATCGCGCGCTGTCACCGACTGTCGCTGCGTGGCCTAATGGCGCTGCCCGAGGCAACCACGGATCGCGTGGCCGTGCGTGCGCAGTTCCGTCTGCTGCGTTCGCTGTTCGATGCGGTGCGTGAGCGCCATCCCGACTGGACGCGGTGGGACACGTTATCGATGGGCATGTCAGCCGATCTCGAAGATGCCATCGCCGAAGGCAGCACACTCGTGCGTCTGGGCACCGCCATCTTTGGCGCGCGCCCGGCACGCGAGCATTGAATTCGTCAACGCAGGACCTGTGGTATGAAGCAAGTCACGTTCATCGGAGGCGGCAACATGGCCCGCGCACTGGCGCAGGGTCTCCGCCGGACGATGCCTGCAACGGTCATCCACGTCGTCGAACCGTCAACGGCGCAGCACAACGGCCTGCAAGGGGTCGCCGATCGCATCGTGTTGGCGCCCGACCGACAGCTCGTCGCCGGCAGCGATCTCGTCGTACTTGCCGTCAAACCACAGTCGATGGCGACGGCGTGTGCGGCGCTCACCCCCTGCCTGGCGGGAGAACTGGTCCTATCGATCGCGGCGGGCACCCCGATCGAGCAGATCGCCCGCTGGCTCGGCGGCCATCGCCGGATCGCCCGCAGCATGCCCAACACACCGGCACTCGTCGGTCAAGGTATGGCCGGCCTCTTCGTTCCGGCAACACTGCAAGCGCACGACGCCGACCGCGCTGAAGCGCTGCTGGCAGCATGTGGCCAGGTGATGCGGGTCGACTCCGAAGCCGCCCTGGATGCCATTACCGCCGTCTCCGGTAGCGGCCCCGCCTACGTGTTCCACTGGATCGAAGCCATGACCACAGCGGCCGAAAACGTCGGCTTCAGCCCAGAGGACGCATCCCGACTCGTTCTGGCGACCCTTCGCGGCGCTCTTGCGCTGGCTGAACAATCCGACGAGTCCCCCGCCACGCTGCGAGAGCGTGTGACCTCCAAAGGGGGAACGACCGCCGCTGCCCTCGACGTCCTCACCCAACGCGCGGTGACTTCAGCCTATGTCGCCGCGGTCGCCGCTGCACGCCGCCGCGCCGAGGAATTGGCCCGTTTTCCGCAAGACTGAATGAACGTAGCAGTAACCGCTCCGCGCGCCTTGCGCTTCATCCCGCTCGCTGCTTTATTCAACGTTTCCTTAGGCGGTAGCCTCTTCGGGCGACTCAGTCGGCGCCGCTCCGCCGTCCGGGAATGCCAGGCGCACCTTACCGTCGACGTCGACGTCGATCGATACCTTCCCGCCGTTGACCAGTTTGCCGAATAGCAACTCGTCCGCGAGTGCACGACGGATCGTGTCCTGAATCAGTCGAGCCATCGGACGCGCCCCCATCTTCGGGTCGAAGCCGTTCTTCGCCAGATAATCGCGCAGCGCCGGACTGAACTCCGGATCGACCTTCTTGTCGTGCAGTTGCGCCTCGAGTTCGAGCAGGAACTTGTCGACGACGCGAAGAATGACCTCGTGCGTCAGCGGAGCGAAGCTGACGATCGCATCGAGCCGGTTACGAAACTCCGGAGTGAACTGCCGCTTGATCGACTCCATTTCATCGCCGACGTCGGTGGCCGGCGTAAACCCGATTGCATTGCGCGACAGCACCTCGGCCCCCGCATTCGTGGTCATGATGATGATCACGTTGCGGAAGTCGGCCTTGCGGCCATTGTTGTCGGTCAACGTGCCGTGGTCCATAACCTGCAGCAGCACGTTGTAGATGTCCGGATGCGCCTTCTCGATCTCATCGAGCAAAAGGACCGCGTATGGATGCTTGGTCACCGCCTCGGTCAACTGACCGCCCTGGTCATAACCGACATAGCCAGGCGGCGCACCGATCAGGCGGCTGACCGCGTGACGCTCCATGTACTCCGACATATCGAACCGCAGCAGTTCGACGCCGAGGCAGTAGGCCAGCTGGCGCGCGACTTCAGTCTTGCCGACGCCAGTCGGTCCGGAGAAAAGGAAGGAACCGATCGGCTTGCGCGGGTTGCCGAGGCCGCTTCGTGCCATCTTGATGGCTGCGGCCAATGCGTCGATCGCGCGGTCCTGCCCGAAAACCACATTCTTGAGATCGCGATCCAGCGTACGCAGGCTGTTGCGGTCATCACTCGAGACGTTCTTGGCCGGAATCCGCGCAATTTTGGCCACGATCTCCTCGATCTCGGCCTTGCCAATCGTCTTCTTCTGCTTTGATTTGGGCAGAATCCGTTGGGCGGCGCCGGCCTCATCGATCACGTCGATCGCCTTGTCCGGCAGATGGCGATCGTTGATGTGGCGTGCGGCCAGCTCGGCGGCCGCCGACAGCGCGGCGGGTGAGTAGCGCACGCTGTGATGCGCTTCGAACTTGGCCTTCAGGCCACGCAGGATCTCGATGGTTTCGGCCACGGTCGGCTCGACCACGTCGATCTTCTGAAAGCGGCGCGCCAGCGCATTGTCCTTTTCGAACACCTGGCGAAATTCCGAGTACGTCGTGGCTCCGATGCACTTGAGCCCGCCGTTGGCAAGCGCAGGCTTGAGCAGGTTCGACGCATCGAGCGTTCCACCGCTGGTGGCTCCGGCGCCGATGATCGTATGGATTTCGTCGATGAACAGGATGCCGTTCGACTTCTCCTGCAGTTGTTTGAGCACCGCCTTCAGGCGAGCCTCGAAATCGCCGCGGTACTTGGTGCCCGCCAACAAGGCCCCCATGTCCAGCGCATAGACGACACTGTCAGCCAGGATGTCCGGCACATCGCCTTCGACGATGCGCTTGGCGAGTCCTTCGGCGATCGCCGTCTTGCCGACGCCGGCCTCACCGACGAGCAATGGGTTGTTCTTACGCCGCCGGCAGAGCACCTGGATCAGCCGCTCCAGTTCGTGCGCCCGGCCTATCATCGGATCGATCCTGCCCGCCTTGGCAAGCGCGTTGATGTTGACGCAGAAGTTCTCCAAGGCGCCTGCCTGCGCCTCTTCCTTCTCGCCGCCATCACCGGAGCCGGCCTCGGCCTTGTCCTTCTGATCCTTCGGCACCTTGCTGATGCCATGGCTGATGTAGTTGACGACGTCGAGCCGCGTCACCCCGCGCTGGTTCAGGAAATAAACCGCGTGCGAGTCCTTCTCGCCGAAGATGGCGACGAGCACGTTGGCACCGGTGACCTCCTTTTTTCCCGACGACTGGACATGCAGGATCGCACGCTGAATGACGCGCTGGAATCCCTGCGTCGGCGTGGTGTCGCTCTCGCTGTTGGGTGGCAGCCGCGGGGTGTGCTCGTTGATGAAATTGGCGAGTGCCTGGCGAAGTTCGTCAAGATCGACTGCACAAGCACGCAGCACCTCGGCGGCACTCGGGTTGTCCAGCATGGCCAGCAGCAGGTGCTCGACCGTGATGGACTCATGACGCTTCTGCCTGGCTTCGACAAACGCCATGTGCAGACTGACTTCCAACTCTTGCGCGATCATGTGTTACTGCCTCTCTGCCTGTGACCTGGTCAATCCCCGGACATCTTCTCGCCGCCCGGAAATCAGGCAGGCTCCATCGTACACTGAAGCGGATGCTGATGCGCTTGAGCAAGTTCCAGCACTTGCACCACCTTGGCATCCGCGATCTCGCGCGTGAATACGCCGCAGGTTCCGATGCCGGTCCGATGCACCTGCAGCATCACTTGCGTTGCCTGCTCCCGGTCCATTCCGAACACGTGCTGCAGGACCGCCACGACGAAATCCATCGGGGTGTAGTCGTCGTTGAGCAGGAGAACGCGGTACATCGACGGCGGCTTCGTGGCCAGCCGCTCGATGTCGAGAACTGAATCGTGATCAGGTGCATCGTGCTGCATCATCGTGCTGCGTACTGCTGACAGGGTACGGCGACCGTTAGCAGGCCGTTGAAAAACTACTGCGGCGGCCATCGCGTGGCGATATTGTGCTCTGAGCCCTTCGCCGTACGTGTAACCGGACCTTAATCTCTGACTTCGCTGCGAATTGCGAAAAATCAAGTCGCCCGGCAGCGCAATATGACCCTGATGAACGTGTTGGCTTGACGGACGCAGGGGCCGGTTGTACAAAACGCGCTGCATCGTCGCGCAGAGCCTGGACATCCTCTTTTTTGTCCAAGGCGGAAGATGTGAACTGGGGTCCTGAACCTGCGACGGCGCTCAGGTACGGGTTGCACCCCGCCGCAGTCAAAGCAAGTTGCTGGAGGAGTCTGTCAATGACATCAGGCACAGTCAAATGGTTCAACGACGCCAAGGGCTTCGGTTTCATCAAGCCGGATGACGGTTCGGACGACGTGTTCGCCCACTTCTCCGCCATCCAGATGGACGGATTCCGTACCCTGCGCGAAGGCCAGCGAGTCAATTTCGAGGTCATCGACGGGCCGAAAGGCAAGCAGGCGACCAACATCCAGTCTGCCCAAGGGAATTGACCGCACCGACCGTGCAGATCGATGCAAAAGGGCCGCATGAGCGGCCCTTTTGCATTGCATCGAACTGGCGCTTCACATCCGCTCGATCATGGCATCACCGAAAGCCGAGCAGGACACCTCCGTCGCCCCCTCCATGAGGCGGGCAAAGTCGTAGGTGACGATCTTCTCGGCGATCGTGGCCTCCATTGAACGGATGATCAGGTCGGCCGCCTCCCGCCAGCCCATGTGCCTGAGCATCATCTCCGCCGACAGGATCAGCGATCCGGGATTGACCTTATCCAGCCCGGCATACTTGGGCGCCGTCCCATGCGTCGCCTCGAAGCAGGCGTACTGATCGGAAATGTTGGCCCCCGGCGCGATGCCGATGCCGCCCACCTGCGCAGCGAGCGCATCCGACAGATAATCGCCATTGAGGTTCAGCGTGGCCACCACGTCGTATTCGGCCGGACGTAGCAGGATCTGCTGCAAAAAGGCATCGGCGATCGCATCCTTGACAACGATCTCGCGCCCGGTGTGGGGGTTCTTGAACTTGCACCACGGCCCGCCATCGATCTCCACGGCACCGAATTCGCGCTTGGCCAGTTCGTAGCCCCAATCGCGAAACGCGCCTTCGGTGAACTTCATGATGTTGCCCTTGTGCACCAGGGTCACGCTGCGACGATCGTTGTCGATCGCATACTTGAAGGCGGCACGAATCAACCGCTCCGAGCCCTCCTTCGACACCGGTTTGATGCCGAGCGAGGAGGTCTCCGGGAAGCGAATCTTGCGCACCCCCATTTCGTTCTGCAGAAAGCTCAGCAGCTTCTTCACCTGCTCGCTGCCAGCCATGAACTCGATACCGGCATAGATGTCTTCGGTGTTCTCGCGGAAGATCACCATGTCGACCAGGTCGGGCCGCTTGAGCGGGCTTGGCACCCCATTGAAATACCGCACCGGCCGCACGCACTGGTAGAGATCGAGTTCCTGCCGCAGCGCGACGTTCAACGAGCGAATGCCTCCGCCGACGGGCGTGGTCATCGGCCCCTTGATGGAGACGGAATACTCACGGCAGGCGTCCAAGGTCTCCTGTGGCATCCACACATCGCTGCCGTAGAGTCGGGTCGACTTTTCACCAGCGTAGATTTCCATCCACGCGATCTTGCGCTTGCCCGCGTAGGCCTTGGCGACCGATGCGTCCACCACCTTGATCATGACCGGCGTGATGTCCACACCGATGCCATCGCCTTCGATGTAGGGGATGATGGGGTTATCGGGAATCGGCTGACCGGGGACGATCTTCTGGCCGGCGGGAACTTTGATGTGCGACACGCTCATGTGCTTTTGGCTCCGGATGCTGGCCCGGGTCGGGTGGACCGGGCGCTACTCTTGTATAAGACCTGCATGCTGATTATCGCAGCGCCGCGCGACAGCGGGTCAACCCGCGACCAGCGCATCGACGCCAGTCAAACTGTCCAGTTACTCTCCACTGAAACCACCATGCCCCTGAACCGTACCAGTACCCCGATGATCGCTGAGCGTATCGCCGAGACCACGCTTGCCGGTTTCAATCGGCACTACGCTCGCTTTCGCGACTGTGGACGGCGCGCACGGACCGCTTTCGAAGAGGCCGACTGGCATGCCAGCCAGACCCTGACCCGCGAACGCATTCAGTTCTACGACGATCGCGTCAACGAAACCACCGCCCAGATCGCCGAGGAGATCGGTGATGCTGAATTGCCCCCCGAGATCTGGCGTGCCGTCAAACTCGCCTACACCGGGCTCCTGCTCGAACACAAACAGCCCGAGCTTGCCGAGACCTTCTTCAACTCGGTGATCTGCAAGCTGCTGCACCGGTCTTACTTCCACAACGAATACATCTTCTTCCGCCCGGCCATCTCCACTGAACTGATCGAGGCCGATCCGCCGACCTACAAGAGCTACTACGCCACCGGCCGCGGGCTGGCCGACGTTTTCGAGCGGGTGCTTCTTGACTTCAGCTGGCAGCGCCCGTTCCGCAACCTCGCAGGCGATACCCGTGCGATCGTCGAGGCAGCGACAGCCTATCTGGGCGGGCGCCTGCCGGCGCAGCAGCCCAACTTCCAGCTGCAGGTGCTGACCAGCCCGTTCTATCGGAACAAGGCAGCCTACGTGGTGGGCAAGGTCGTCAACGGGCATCACGAGTATCCCTTCGCACTGCCCGTCCTGCACGACGGCGACAAACGCCTGTTCGTTGACACCGTCCTGCTCGAACCCGCCCGCATCAGCCAGTTGTTCAGCCTCAATCGCGCCTACTTCCTGGTCGACATGGAGGTGCCATCGGCTTACGTGCAGTTCCTTCGCACCATCATGCCCGGCAAGCCGAAGAGCGAGATCTACACGATGCTCGGCCTACAAAAGCAGGGCAAAACCATGTTCTACCGGGACCTCATCCAGCACTTGCGGCATTCGGAGGACAACTTCATCGTCGCGCCCGGCATCCGCGGACTCGTCATGGCCGTGTTCACGTTGCCGTCATTTCCGTACGTGTTCAAAATCATCAAGGACAAGATCGGCCCGCCGAAGGATGTCGACCGTGCCACCGTCATGCGCAAATACCTGCTGGTCAAGCAGCACGACCGGGTGGGCCGCATGGCCGATACGCTCGAGTTCTCCAACGTCGCCCTGCCGCGCGACCGCTTCGATGGGGCGCTCATCGACGAACTGAAGGACGTCGCCCCATCCGTCGTCTGCGAGGAAGGCGACGAAGTCATCATCAAGCACGTCTACATCGAGCGGCGGATGGAACCGCTCAACCTGTATCTCGATCGCGTCTCGCCCGAAAAGGCCGAGGCGGCCGTCCGTGAGTACGGCAACGCCATCCGCGAACTCGCCGCCGCCAACATCTTTCCCGGCGACATGCTGTTCAAGAATTTCGGGGTGACCCGCTACGACCGCGTCGTTTTCTACGACTACGACGAGATCGAATACCTGACCGACTGCCGCTTCCGCGAGATACCGCCCGCGCCGGACTTCGAAACCGAATTGTCCGGCGAGCCCTGGTATTCGGTTGGTCGCAACGATGTCTTTCCCGAGGAGTTCAGTCGATTCCTGCTCGGCAACGATCAGGTCCGCAAGCCTTTCCTGAAATACCACGCCGATCTGCTCTCGACCGAGTTCTGGCGCGAGCGTCAGGAGCGCATCCGGGCCGGCCAACTCGAGGACTTCTACCCCTACCCGCAGGAACTCAGGTTCCGCCACCAGGCATCGCCGCAGGCCGCGACCGTCTAGCAGACCGTTGAAGGACCGCTGCGGTGGGCCATCTGCTATGTTGCACGGTGCTCGCTCCCTCGCCTATCTATTTGATATGTCTTCGGTCGCTGCGCTCCGTGCGCCTCGCATCTGGCCATCCTCGCTACTTTTTTCAACAGCCTGCTAGGGAAACGCTGAAGAATGCAGCGAGCGGGATGAAGTGCAAGGCGCGCGGAGCGCAGCGACCGTTGCCTATCAAGTCGATGGGCGAGGAAGCGACAACGCAGTTGCAGGGGTGTCGGATGTCGGCGCCTCCGATGTCGAACGAGGCGGCTGCCGCCGACGCTGCGCAACGCCGTACCCAGTCCGCAGCAGCCTTGCAACGATCTGCCAGGGTGCAGACAGCCGGCGCTGAATGGCGGAGCGGTGACATCCGAACAATAGGCCGAAAGGCGCATGGATACTAGGCTTCACGGGAGTTTGGTTACACACATACCCCCATAGTTACCCCCGCGCGTTGATTGCTACCCCGTTCGCTGTGTGGGTCGGTGCATCAGGGCCGGAATGCCGTCGGCGTTGCGCCATGTTGCGTTTCCGCCGCCCGGCATGGCGCTCACACCCCATACGCCCCGCGGATCATCTGGATGATCTCTTCCAGCGACCTGCCGGCACGGGCAGCAGCTTGCTCTGCCGCCTCGACCTTCGCCCTCACCGCATCCTGCCAGCGTCGATGCCCGATGCTGGCGCGGCTTGCCTCTGCGGCAGCGCGCGCCGCTTGCGCCAGCATCCTGATGCG
>Ga0116211_1000730_pt1 | contig 16654 bp, 14 predicted proteins | sample SaghotsprinmetaG_FD_94484 | JGI IMG/M metagenome (GOLD analysis project Ga0116211, IMG submission 94484) | Hot spring microbial communities from South Africa to study Microbial Dark Matter (Phase II) - Sagole hot spring metaG | ecosystem: Environmental > Aquatic > Thermal springs > Hot (42-90C) ... | reverse complement strand
GGCGCTCTCGTTCAGGACCAGACGCACGGCGCGGCCGCGCAGGTCACGCAGCAGGTCGAGCAAGCGGCGCTCTTCTGAGAGGCGGATGCTGACGCGGGACAGGCGCGTCTCGCGATCCTCGGGCGTCTCGAAGTCCACGCCGAGCACCTGGCCGTTCCCACGGTCAAGGACCAGCAGACTTTTGAGCACATCGTCTATGGCTGTCCGGGGGAAACTTAACTCCAGGCGTTCGCCCTGATAGGACCCGCGGCGTTCGATGTAGCCCACGCCGTGTTTGAAGAGCACCAGGCGCGTGATTGGCAAGATGGCCATCGGTTGGTCCTGTCTGCTGGCAAGCGAGGCTTGCGATGCGTATCGTCACAGGCGGAGATTTCGAAGGTCGCAGACCTCGAAATTGCAGAGGGACACAGCCCCTCTGCGCCTCTCGTTGTAGCGCTCATGACATTTCAGCCGTCTATGCGGCTGCGCCGCGCAACGTCAGCATGAACATACTTGTTCCTGGGAGGGCGTAGCGGCGCGGCGCCGCCGTGCCGCTACGCGCACATCCTCCCGGTCGGGAGGGTTTGCCGCTACGCCCCGGGTTCTTCCAGGCGCACCGGGTTGTAGGCTGTGTACGCCAGGCGCGAGAACGCGGCCACGACCGGGGCCATTAGTTCATCGGGCCAGAGGTAGCGACCGGCAGGCAGGGGCCGGTACACGTAGATCGCGATCGCGTAGGCGCCATTGGGTGAGCGCACGATACCCGCGTCGGCCTGCATATCTTCGATCCAGCCACTCTTATGCTCGACCCGGACGCCCGGCGGCACGCCGGCAACCAGACGAGTCTGGTCATCGTTAGCGGCGAGGTAGTCGAGCATCTCCTGGCAGCGGGCCGGGTTGAGGCGCTCGAAACGTTCCAGGAGCAGACCCGTGCCGCTGGCGCACTGGTCAATCAACTGGTACAGCCGCGCCATCGAGGCCGGCTCGGCGCGGAGGCAATTGCCGTGCTCGGTGTAGGGCCGCGCACCCACTGGACCATCCGGCCCGCAGCGAAACCTGGGCTTGTAGATCGTGATGTAATCCGTAGCCTCGAAAGGAATATACAAGTAGGTGTGCTCCAGGCCAAGCTCTTCTTGCAACATCGTACTCATCGCTTCGGCGCCGACGAAAGCGTACTCGGTTCCCTGCCCCCCGGCGGCGGCAGCGAGCAAATCGTTGGCGGCAAGATTGTCGCTTTCGGCAATCATCCTGCTGAGCGAGCGCTGCTCGCGCTCGTTCAGCGTGTCAAGGTTAACATAAGCGTTGAGCATGATTGCCGTTTTGATCGTACTGGCGCCGGCGAAAACCGTATGTTCGTGGAAACCCGTGCTGGCGCCGGTTTCCAGATCGATCAACTGGAAGCCGATCACACCCGGCCATGCGGCGGCCATTGCCTCTACCTCATCGCGGAGGCGAGCCAGCGGCACACGCGGCGGCCTGGCGTCCTCGCTGAGGGCCAGCGTGAAGGGGCCGGCAGCGCCGCTGGCGAAGCTCTTGCCGATCTGGGCCACGGCAGCGTCGACATCGAGGAGGCGCCCGGGCGTAAAGGCAAAGCTCCGCGAGAGGGTGTCGGTGGCAGTGATGACGCGGATAGCAGGTGGCGCCGCGACCTCAGCGGCCAACGCGGCCACCTGCTCGCGAAGGGCCGCCCGATCGTACTCGAAAGCCACCGACACCGTCACCGGCGTGGTCGTGGTCAGGGCTGGCGCGGCGCGGGCGAGCAGTTGTTCTACCGGGACCGTTAGCCCGATCTGCTCGGCGCCGAGTGTGTAGCGTTTTGAGCCGGCGCGCAGTTCGATTTCCGTGGGGGCTGTCAGGCCTGTGCGGAGACGCTGCTCGGCTTCGGCGAGGGTCAGACCGGCTACAGTGATCCCTGCAACCGTGGTGCCATTGGCGAAGACGGGGGCCGGTGTGGACGCCGACGCGGCGGTGGCGTCTGTCGTTGGTTGTCGGGCGGGTGAAGAGCGGTCTGGCTGCGACGGGGCGGGGGCGCAGCCCGCAATCAGCGCTACACAGAGCAGGCCGATCGCGGCGTAACATGGCCAGGTCATGCTTGCTCCACAATGCTGGCAATCAGCTATCCGGCTCAAGGTAGAAGGTCAGGGGGTAGCCCGCCTCTCGGGCCGCGTGATGGGCATTGTACACCCGTTCCTGAGCCTCTTCGTAGGGCAGCGTGGTGACGTGGGCCCGCCCTTCGTGGTGCGCGGTCAGCATCACCACCACCGCCCGGTTGAAGCCGAGACCGAAAAAGACGCGCAGGACGGTGACGACAAAATCCATCGGTGTCACATCATCGTTCTGGATGATTACCCGATACGGTTTCTCCAACTCCTCGCGCTCGGCAACTTTGAACGTCAGGTTAGGGATGACGTGAACGTCCGGTTCCTCTGTAGTCACGTCAACACCTCCGTGGGCGCCGGTCCGGCCGGGGAGCATCTGCGCAGGGCGAGCGCAGCCTGTGAAGACAGATCAGGTGTGGCGCATCTGGATGCGGTCAGTGTTGCACTCAACCACGAATGGGCCGCCTGCAACTGCTCTAGTATAGCATATTCGCAATGTTTTATACTGTGACGGGGTATGACCCAACCTCTTGCACGCGCCGGCCCATCGGCAGATACCCGACGCCCCGCGGCACCGCCGCGCACCCTGATTCTTGTGCAAAAGGTGGACAAAGTGTCTGACAGGGCGTATACTAAAAACTATGGAGCACCAATATACACACCTTCAGGAAGAGTTCGTCATTGTCAATGCGCCGCTGGCGCGGGTCGAGGCCGTGATGACCGAGCGGCCACTGATGATGCGCTGGATGTCGCCGGCGGTGCGCTTCGAGCCGCTGGAAACGTGGAGCTTCGAGCAAGGGGCGCGCTGGCGTCTCACCCTGACCGGCCTGGGCCGCGCCCTGGAGGCGCACTACGTGGTCTTTGACCGAAAGCCCGGGCTGGTCCTGTGGGCTTTTACCGGCTTCTGGGAAGGCTTTGACGCCTGGCACTGGCGTCCGCTTCATGAGCACGCGGATCAGACATTAATCCACAACCGGATCGAGTATAATTTGAGTATTCCTATCCTCGATGTGCTCTGGCCGGCGACGGTGGGGCCGTTGATGGGTTGGGACGCGAAGGTGCAGATGCGCCGCTTGAAGAGTGTGTGCGAAGAGCATAAGCCAGCGTGATAGCCCTGGCTGAGGGGGCTGTGCAGGCGCAGGTCTCCTTATGCCACAGCGAGGGATGTATGGCACGACCAATTCTGCCGATGACCGACAAATGGCGGCGCGAGTTCCTCCAGCCCCGCGGTCCGTCGAACGTGCCGCAGGTGGGTGAGGTTGCGCCCGACTTTACGCTGCCATATGCGTTGTTGACGCGCAACGCCGCCGGTGAGGAGCAGGTAGAGTATGGGCGAACACTGACCCTCAGCGCGCTGCGGGGTCGGCCCGTGGTGTTGAACCTGACCCGTATCGTGAGTGACCGCTTCTTCTGACCGAACTGCGCGCCGCAGCTGGATGCTTTGCGGGAATGGTATGACGAGTTTGTTCGACGCGACGTGTATCTGCTCGTGGTAAGCAGCACCGACCTGGAGATGACGAGCTTCGTTGTCGAAACGCTACGCGCTCCGTACCCGGTGCTGAGTGACCCCGAGTGGTCGGTGTTCTACCGCTATGGCATGGGTTCAGCTATGGGTGTGCCGCTACCCGGCACCTTTGTGATCGACGCCCAGGGCGTTATTCGCTGGGAATGGGTCGCGCCCCTGTCGGTGGTGTTTTCGCCCCCGCGCCCGCCGGAACTGCTTCAGGTGGTTGACGAGCTTGGTCTGAGGTGAACATAGCCCGCCCGCGGGAGGCTTTGGGAGGGTGCAGCCCTCCAAAGGGTTTCACCTGCTCTGGAAAGGGCTTTCTGGGACGCCGAGGGGAAATGGGTCAACGAATGGGAAACGAATAAACGAATGCGCAAGGTGTGCCTGAGGTGAACATACGGGGAAACCAGGTTTCCCCACCTGCGGTGAGCCTGTCGAACCGCACCCCTCCCTGCGGGGAGGCGCCCGGTTCCCTCCCCCAGCGGGGGAGGGCCAGGGAGAGGGCGGCCCTCCCAGAGATGCCCCATGGTCATCGCGGCGTTGTGCCCCATGCGCATGACCGTCTGATGTGAACATAGCCCGCCCGCGGGAGGGTTTGGGCGTAGGGGCGCGGCGGCGCCGCGCCCCTGCCCCCTCCCAGGAACCAACCCGCCAGCGGGGAGGGTTTGGGAGGGCGTAGCCCTCCCAGGAATAACCATGTTTCATTCTAGCGTTGTGCGGCGCAGCCGCATGACTGTCTATCGTGCGCTAGCTAGCAGCCCCTGTCGCGCGCAGGCTATTTCAGGCGAGCAGCAAACTGCTTGCGAAACTTCGCCACCTTCGGCGCCACGACGAACTGGCAGTAGGGCTGCCCGCCGTTGTTGACGAAGTACTCCTGGTGGTAATCCTCCGCCGGGTAGAACGCGCTGAAGGGAGCCACTTCGGTCACGATGGGGCGGGGCCAGACCTGCGCAGCGTTCAGCTCGGCGATTACCTGGCGGGCAGTGTGCTCCTGCTCCGGCGAGTGGTAGAAGATCACCGAACGGTACTGTGGCCCGACATCGTTGCCCTGGCGATTCAACGTGGTCGGATCGTGAATGCTGAAGAAGACCTCCAGGATCTCGCGGAAGCTGATCTTGCGGAGGTCGAAGCGTATCTGCACCACTTCCGCATGGCCGGTCTTGCCCCCACAGACTTGCTCGTAGGTCGGGTTGGGCACGCGCCCGCCTGAATAGCCCGAGACAACGTCGGTGACCCCCTGTAGCTGGTCGTACACCGCCTCAAGGCACCAGAAACACCCTCCGCCGAGGGTGGCGATGTCGGTGGTCGGGGATGGATCGCTCATCGGAAATACCTCCACAACAGAACGGCGGGCCGGTGTCGCGCCTTCCGGAAGGTTCCCGGCCCGCCGAACGTGTATTGTCGTAGACAACTCGCGCTGCCCCATCATTATACTACCTCGATACCCCCGCTCGAGCCAGGGCGAAGGTGGCCGTGGCAGATGCCCATGGGGCTACGCTTCTAACGAAACGCTAACGTTCCGTTTACAGCCGACTAACATACCTTCACTATCTAAAGAAGTGTATGCGCCCGCATAATTAGCCTCCCCTGCTCGTCAGAGCGTCTGCGCTTTCTGCGCTGCTCGCGCAGGGGATGTGGGGGCGCCGCCTTTCCCTCCCTTCCTGCCGGCGGGGCGGGTGTGGGCAGGCGACGCCTCGCAGGGGAGATGGGGATGCCGGGTTTCCCCACCCTGTCGTTGTCCGGCGAAGCTGCACAGTCGCCTCGTCGTGAGATCGCAGATTGCCGCGACAATGCCCCCGGCTGTCACGCATATGCGGATTGGAGTCGGTAGTTAGGAGGAAATCCTGATCTGTCACAGGCGGACTATTGTCGGAATGGGAGTGTAAGCCATGGCAAAACAACTGATCTTCGATCAGCAGGCGCGCGCGGCGCTCAAGCATGGCATCGACACACTGGCAACGGCAGTCAAGACGACCCTTGGGCCGCGTGGCCGCAATGTTGCGCTCGATAAGAAGTGGGGCGCTCCCAACGTCACCCACGATGGTGTTACCGTTGCGAAGGAGATCGAACTCAAGGATCCCTTCGAGAACCTGGGTGTGCAACTCCTGAAGCAGGCCGCGGTCAAGACCAATGATGTCGCCGGTGATGGGACGACAACGGCAACGGTGCTGGCCCAGGCCATTATTACCGAGGGGCTGAAACTGGTAGCCGCAGGCGCAAACCCGATGCTGCTCAAGCGCGGGCTGGATAAGGGCGGTCAGGCTCTGGTGGCCCGCATCAAGCAGCAGGCCATCACCCTCAAGGGGCGCGAGGAGATCCGTCAGGTGGCGACGATCTCGGCTCAAGACCCTGAGGTGGGCGAATTGCTGGCGACCGTTATGGACAAGATCGGTCGCGATGGCGTGGTAACTGTCGAAGAGGGCAAGAGCACCGTCCTGGAGCACGAGCTGGTCGAGGGTATGCAGTTCGACCGGGGCTATATCTCGCCTTACTTCGTCACCGATTCGGCCCGTATGGAGGCCGTCATTGACGATCCCTACATTCTGATTACCGATAAGAAGATCAGCGCCATCAACGATCTGGTGCCGATCCTGGAGGCCGTGCTGGCGACCGGTAAGAAGGAGCTGGTGATCATCGCCGAAGACGTGGATGGCGATGCGCTGGCGACGCTGGTGGTGAATAAGCTCCGTGGCGCGCTCAATGGCCTGGCGGTCAAAGCGCCGGGCTTCGGCGATCGCCGCAAGGCTATGCTGCAAGACATCGCCATTCTGACCGGCGGTACGGTGATCTCCGAGGAGATCGGGCGCAAGCTGGAGCATACGAAACTGGAGGATCTCGGGCGGGCGCGCCGGGTTAAGGCCGATAAGGATAACACCGTGATTGTCGAGGGTCACGGCGACAGGGCGGCCATTCAGGCCCGCATCTCCCAGCTCAAACAGCAGATCGAGACCACGACCTCGGATTACGACCGCGAGAAGCTCCAGGAGCGAGTGGCCAAGCTGTCGGGCGGTGTGGCGGTGATCAAGGTCGGCGCGCCAACCGAGCCGGCGATGAAGGAGCGTAAGGCCCGGGTCGAAGATGCCCTGAACGCGACCCGCGCCGCCGTCGAAGAGGGCATCGTGCCGGGCGGCGGTGTGGCGCTGCTGAACGCGATCCCGGCCCTCGATGAGGTGCAGACGCAGTTCGATGAGGAACGCATGGCCCTCAACGTCCTGCGCCGGGCTCTCGAGGAGCCGCTGCGCCAGCTCGCCATCAACGCCGGCGATGATGGGTCCGTAGTGGTAGACCAGGTTCGGACGACGCAGCGCAAGCACAACAACCTGAACTATGGCTACGATGTGATGACCGGCGCATATGTGGACCTGATGGCCGCCGGGATCATTGACCCCGCCAAGGTGGTGCGCACGGCGCTGGAGAATGCGATCAGTGTGGCCGGGATGATCCTGACGACCGAGGCGCTGATCGTCGAGGCGCCCGAGCCGAAGAAACAGCAGACGCCGCCGGTGCCGGATGAGCTTTGAGGTGAGATAAGGAACGATGCACAGAAGGGTTGGGAGGGCGTAGCCCTCCCAACCCCTTCTCTGTGGGAGATGGGGAAACCGCCATTTCCCCATCTCTCCTCTGCGGGAGGGTTTAAGGGCGGACAGCACATCCGCGCCAACGTGGCGTATGCCGCACTGGAACGCCCCTGCGTGCGGCGCTGGTCGCCTCGCTTCGACAGGCTCAGCGCAGGCTCTCCAGCTTCGCTGGAGAGGCCCGCCCCTTCGGGCTGAGCCTCAGGGCGAAGCCTGAGCCTGTCGAAGGGGGCCGGGGGTGAAGACCAACCAGCGCATCCCAACCCCATAATACCAATTTCACTTGAACGCTCCGCAAGCAGCGTTGCGTCAACGCGCACCTGGACGCCTTGCGCGACAATCTGCAATCCAAAATCTACAATCTGAAATGGTATAACGCCCGTTGGCGCCCATACGTTCTGTCCGCCCTTAAAGCGAGAGGGCGCGGGCCAACCCGGGCGCCCCGGCCTCTACCGCGTCGGCCGGCTTCCGGCGCGGGTTGGGGTGGCCACAGGCCCCCCAGATCTGAACAGAGTGGACATATGGTGCCTGACGCTTAACGCAGCGAGGCTATAATAGCTGCGCGGCGCAGCTGTCCAGGCCCCTGATGGGATCTTCGATTGAGAAGGTGCCATAGCGCCCCCCATGTGGCAACACCTCTCACACCCTGCTCACAGAAAGGGTAGGACGGCAATCTAGGGAAGAAGAAATGCCCTCACGTAATGCTTTTAAGACGAACTCCAGCTTCTTTCGAATGCTAGCAGTTGGCGCTATCGGTGCACAGGCAGTTCAGGCGCACCTGGCCTCGCTAGGTCACCACGTTATCGAACTTGAGCGCGGCTCGCTTTCGACCCGAATCTGGCGTGATGTTAAAAGAAAGCGTGTCCGAATTCCCGACCTCTGCTGCACTCGATGCGGCGTACGTATCGAATCCCGGGCAAAAACGAATGCTGACCTGAGTATGTCACACTCGCCGAGCGATGCCGAGCGGGCCTGGAGCTACAGGATGCTGGATTCGGACTGGATCGCCTTTCCGGTCCTTTCAGTGAATGAAGAGATCTGGAGTTCAGGTAGCTTCCGCGCCCTCCGTTCATTATGGAGAGAACGCGTCCTGATGACCTGGCGTGTCGAGGGCTGGATAAACCTCTTCACTGTGGCTTCCTTCCGAAGCGTCACTCCAAAACAGCTCAAACCGAAAGGGGTAACTGAGGGGTCCGAGACTCAAGTGAGGTGGAAGGCCCGATTCGCGCCTGGCAGTGGCAAGGTGGTGAATACGGCAAGTGGACGCCTTGATTATACGCTCGACAGTGACCCGGGCAAAGTCCGCTATTTCCGACTCGGGGCCGACGAGCGAGCGTTCCTCGCAACTGGAGACCACTTCCAGATGAACCAGGTCCTTGCTGGCCAGATCGCTCCGCTCACTACAAGTGACTGTCGTTGCGTCGGAGGATGTGACACCGCCAGGCTTCAACGCATGCTTAGCTCTCGAGAGCGCACTGTTCGCTTCACTGGCTGCAAGCTCGCGAGACTCGCGAAGGATACCAGTCTTAAGGATCACGTCCGCGACCTGGCAGAAGACCCGGACGAAGATCCCTATGTTCGCATGGAGGCGAAGTCCTTTCTTTGTGAAGTTACCCTGACCTCTGCCGACGATCAGTTCCGCGCAACGTTGCTTCATGACACTGATGAACAGATGCGGCTTGAAGCTGTCGTGACCCTTGCTGAGACCCGCACTCCGAGCGCCTTTGATCTCCTGCGCAACGTCCTCGAAGACCCCAAGCAACCGCTGTTTCTGAGAAGCGCGTGTGCGTGGGCCATCGGGCGTCATGGGACACAGGACGCCGCGGAAGTCCTGGTTCGGGCATTCGCAGATGTCTCACCCGAAATTCGCGAAGAAGCGCTTCTTGCGCTTCAGAATCTTGGATCTGCAGGCCTTAAACCTCTGTTGAGAGGATTGGAGGATCCGTCGATTGATGTCGCTGCTGGCGCCGCAGAAGCCTTGCGTCGAATTGCTGGCGCACCCGCGAAGGAGATTGCGTTGCTTGCAGAGCGGTCGAGCACAACCTGGCCGACCTGGGCGCTGGCACATCTCCCGAGGGATGCGGTTGCGCCTTACATCGCGATGCTCCAGGCCAGTAGGCCGGAAATCCACTACGCGCTGTCCGTGTTGTGGGCTTTCCTGGAAAGTTGGATCGCTGAAGACTGGACTCCAGGGTCATCGCTATGACAAAAGGTACGATAATGACAGCCACGTTTCGGGAACTACCCCCACCCGTCTACTTCACACGCAACGGTGCATGTTATCTCGGCGACTCCATAGACCTCCTCCGGCGCCTTCCAGAAGGCTGTGTCGATCTTGTTATTACGTCCCCGCCATTTGCTCTCTTGCGACAGAAAGCATATGGAAACAAAGACCAGGCGGAATACGTCGACTGGCTCTGCGGGTTTGGCGTTGAGGTCCGTCGCGTGCTACGCGAAACTGGCAGCTTCGTCCTTGACCTTGGTGGCGCCTACCAGCGAGGAGTCCCGGTTCGCTCGCTCTATCAATATCGTGTGCTCCTGAAACTTTGCGACGACGTCGGCTTTTACCTTGCCGAGGAGTTCTTTTGGTACAATCCGGCGAAATTGCCCTCGCCGATCGAATGGGTCAACAAGCGAAAGCTGCGAGCGAAGGACTCGGTGAATACCATATGGTGGTTGTCGAAGTCTGAATGGCCGAAGGCTGACGTGCGTCAGGTTCTCGCGCCGTACTCTGAGCGGATGAAAACGCTCCTCAGGAATCCCGACGCCTTCTACAGGCCAAAAGACCGTCCATCTGGTCATGACATTAGCGCTGGCTTCGGGGCTGACAACGGCGGCGCTATTCCGTCAAACTTGTTGCAGATCTCCAATACTGAGAGTGCCTCGTCGTACTTGCGACTGACCAGACTCGTTGGGGTACAAGGACATCCGGCAAGGTTCCCGGCTGCTCTGCCAGCGTTCTTTATCAAGTTCCTAACGGAGGAGGATGATCTTGTCGTCGACATCTTCGCCGGATCGAACACCACTGGAAGCGTTGCAGAGCGCCTTGGGCGCAGGTGGATCGCGATGGAACGTGATGCGAAGTATGTCGCAAGCTCTGCGCTTCGGTTCATGGAGCACCTTTCTGAGGATGAGATCCTGGCGCGTTTCGCCTCACTGGTAGACGGTTCAAGCAACGACCCGCTTGATCTTTCTGGATCACCCACATTGTTCGATCATGCGAGAGGTGAACGCGGCGCCTGAGGCTCTGCGTGCAGCGAGCGGCGTTGATACGTTGCCGCTGCACCGGAGCCTCGAGCGCCATATGCTAGAGCGAAGCATCTTTATGGGGTAGACCCTTCGCTGCGCTCAGGATGACAAAAACCGGGCAAACTTTGTTATGGGGGCTCTCTCCTGTTTGAGAGGCCGCACAAGAATCGGGGAGGTAACGGAAGCCACTCTCCTGCAGAGGGTAAAGGCGCGCGACAGCCACGGCGCCCTGATGCGCTCCACCAAAAAACTCCACCCCTGAGAGGCGGAGAACCCGGATCCCTCTGGATTCATATGTACCGCAGGTCAGCATAGCATGGATATACTGCCACAGCGCTCGCTCCGCGAGGCAATCGCTGCCTCCCTTCGCGAGGATCGCCAGCTTCTGGATACCCTCCGGGCTGAGATCCGACCGTTGCGCGACCAGGTGCGCCGGCTCAACCCGCGTATGACCACCTCGATCTCGCTGATCGGCACGGACGGCGGCAACAACCAGGTGCGCTTCGATCCCTTCCTTGTCCACATCATCCGGGTGGTCGACTCGAGCGCCAACGAGTACTGTCTCGATGTTGTCACCCCGAGCACATCGGTTGCGGCGCTTGGCGCCCGCCAGTTCAACGCCGATGGCTCGCCAAGGACCGCCCTCGGTCGCCTGATGGCCTACCTGGGCGTGCGAACGCTCCCCCAGCTCAGCCAGATGATCCGGGAGAACGAGGACGGCCAGCCCGTGAGCCCGGGTTGGGTGCAGAGTTATCGCGAGCTGGTGGAGTGGGCCATCCTGTTCTCGGTTGCGCGTGAGAAGGACTTCGGCACTGACACCCTGATCGTCTACGATGGCCTGCTCCGCGCCCGGGCCTTCGCCGGCAATCTGTTCCAGCGCACCATGCAGGGCATCGCCGAGGGCATTCGCCTCCAGCAGCAGCGTTACCATCGCCGCATCTACCTGGCAGGCGTCGCCAAGCATAGTAAGGCGCTCGACCGCTACCGGCTGGCGATGGCCCTGGAGGGCGTGCTCGCGACGAGCTATCCCGCCTTTGTCGAGATTCCCCGTGAGATCGAGGAAAAGGCCTATTTGCACGAAGAGTACGCCCGTGGGGATGATCGCGAACTGGCACCCGGCCAGATCAATCGCTACGTCGGTGGCAAGATGTTCTTCGTGAAGTTCGGCAGTGGCCCGCGTGACCCGATCTGGCCGGTTGATATCGCGGTGAGCCAGCTCGCCGAGGCGCCGGCCATTCTCGGCGCGATGTACGCCGATGCGGTCAATGGCTTCCCGGTGCCGTTCTACCCGCGCTGCCTCCAGCGGGCCCACGAGCACGCCGCCCTGGCCGGCTTCGACGCCGGCGTCATTCAAGACTATATCTTCGACGGTATCCGCGCCCTTCTGGCCGACGAGTCGCCCGCGCTGGACGCCTTCCGCCTTCAGGAGTACGACCCTGCCCGCCACCGCTACGATCAGGAGTAGGCCATGGCCGCCCACGAACTCTTTCCTCGCGACAAGATCATCGGCGTGTTCCGCGGCTTCCGCGAGGGCGGCCTCGAGTTCCAGGCTCAGATCGCGCTGCCTTACCGCAGCGAGTTCCAGGCTATCCCCATGCACGGCCAGTTTCTGCTCGTTCAGCTTGAAACGCCGGACGAGGCTGTGCTGGGGCGCATTACCGCTTTCTCCTCGGAGGGGAAGCTAAGCTCTGGCGCTGGCGAGGAGTTTACTATCAGAGCGCTCCAGGAGCGCCGCGACATCCCCGAGGATCTGCGCGAGCAGTACCTCAAGTACCGGGTCACCATCCGCGTGCTCGGCGTGCTGCGGGCCAGGAGCGCCGGTCTTACCTTCGTACCCTCGCACCGGCGGCTGCCCCACGTCGGCAGTCCGGTTGCCTTTCCTACGCCGGAAGTGCTGCGCGAGATCGCCGGCCACAACGTCGCCGGTGTGCCTATTGGTCACTTCGCGCTGGGCGAGTACGTCTATGCAGCGGGAAACCCGTCGTTTCAGCAGGCCGATTGGATGCAGATCAAGGAGCCCGAAATCCTGGTCCGCTTCCCTATCGAGAGTCTCGTCGCCCGACGCTCGTTCATCTTCGCCCGCGCCGGCTTCGGCAAGTCCAACCTGAACAAACTTCTCTTCAGCCGGCTCTATGCCGGGACGCCGACCGTCGAGAAGCGCGGCGGCCGGCGTGTTCCGGTGGGCACGGTGATCTTTGACACCGACGGCGAGTACTTCTGGCCCGACGATAAGGGGCGTCCGGGCCTCTGCGATGTGCCCGAGTTGCAGGACAAGCTTGTCGTCTTCACCTCGCGGCGCGGGCCATGCCCCTTCTACCAGTCGTTCGTCGCTGGCGGCGTCAGGCTTGACCTGCGGCGCTTCAAGCCCGCCGATGTGCTGACGATCACCATCAGCCCTGAGCGCCAGGAGCAGCAGAACATTCGCAAGCTCAAACAACTCAACCAGGAGAACTGGGAGCGCCTGGTCAACTTGATTGACCAGAAGGGCAACCAGGCGCCGCTCGACGAGATCGCTCGCATCCTTGATCTGACCCTGCCAAACCAGGAGGCCGAGGCCCTGGCGGCCCGTGGCAATATGACGACGCTGGTCAGGCAGTTGCACGACCGGAGCAGTATGTTTGTGGATATGCTCCTGCACGCCCTCCAGCAGGGCAAGCTCTGCATCGTAGACGTGTCGCAGCTACGCGGCGGGCCGGCGCTCCGGCTCTCCGCTCTGCTCCTGCGCCGGATCTTCGAGCGCAACCAGGAAGAGTTTACCGCCGCCGAGCCGAAGACCATCCCGACAATTGCGGTGATTGAGGAGGCCCAGGCGGTGCTCAACGAGCGGTCGAGCGCAGCCGAACCCTACATCGCCTGGGTCAAAGAGGGGCGCAAGTATGATCTGGGCGCATTGCTGATCACGCAGCAGCCGGGCAGCATTCCAACCGAGATCCTGAGCCAGGGCGACAACTGGTTTGCCTTCCATCTCCTTGCCGCTGCTGACCTCGTGAGCCTCCAGCGAGCTAATGCGCATTTCAGCGAGGATCTGCTGAGCGCCCTGCTCAACGAGCCGATCCCGGGCCAGGGGGTCTTCTGGAGTTCGGTCGGCGGGAAGCCCTACCCCGTGGCGCTGCGCGTGCTCCTCTTCGAGCAGTTGTACCAGATACGCGATCCATACGGCACGGAGCCGGCGCCGACAACCTTCGCCGCCGAGCTGCGCCAACTCTTCGCTGCCGAGCCGCTACGTGAACACGCGTTGGAAAGGGCGCTGCGGGAGGCAGGGGCGAGCTACGAGGTGGGGAACAGGGGTAGCGCGGACGACCACAACGGTGCGGAGCCGGTTGATGCGCTTGGCATCTACAAGCAGCGAGCTATTGATGCGCTGCGCAGCCAGCGGCAACTGCTGGAGGAAATCCAGGGTTCAGGCGTCCCCTGGGGCAAAATCATGGTCTGGCTGCTGGAGCAACTTCCCGAGCACCTCGATGATCGATCCACCATCGCCTACCATCTCGTGCGTGAGGCCCTGAATGAGATTTTTGGGCCGCAAGGCGTGGCCTGGCATAGCTTCAAGCACGAACCGGGCGGGAAATTCTGGGTCAAAACCGGGCCGCGCCCCTGAGCCGCGCGGTTGCCGGACGCACTGTACGCTTGAACTCTCCGCAAGCAGCGTTGCGTCAAAGCGCACCTGGACGCCTTGCGCGACAATCTGCAATCCAAAATCTACAATCTGAAATGGTATAACGCCCGTCGGCGCCTATACGTTCTGTCTGCCCCTAAGCCCCGCCGGGGGAGGGTTAGAGAGGGGGCGGGTCGGCACGAGACAGTAATCTGAAGCATAGCTTTCGGAAACCTTGCCTCAGGGCTGGTATAATGCCCTTCAGCGCCTCTGCGCGCCCTCCCCCGCCAGGCCATGTTGAGAGTTCAGGAGCAACTATGCCCACCCAGGCCGAATGGCGCTCCGCGATTGAGCGTCACCTGCCCCCGCCAGAACACTTCTGTGACCGCAACCGGGCTATTACTGCCGCCTACGCTGCCTGGTTTCTGCAAGAACCCTGGCTGTTCAAATGGGCCGGAATGGCCGCCTTCGCCTCTGATCAGGTGGGGATCGCCCTCGCCACCGCTGAGATGCTTATGGCGCCGCACCAGGCGCTGTGGGAAGATGGCGTTCCACCCCCGAACACGGCGCTGCTCGACCTGCTGCGCGATCTCTATGGCCGCAGTGTGAGCCTGGCGCTGTTCGTGCCTATCGCCCTGCACGAGGGCGCCACCGCGCAACTGCTGGAGGATCTGCGGGTGATCAAGCAGGCCAATGACGCCATCTTCCACGACACCGGCTGGGCGCACCTGGCCTACATCCACGGGGGCCTGGCCGCCCTCGAGTCCTGCCTGACATCCAGCGACGAACGCCCGCTGCTCGAAGCCTTCCGCATGCTCGACGAAGGCGCCCATCGTCTGTGCGATCCCCCAACCGCCGCAGAGGGCTGCGCCCTGATCGATCAGGCTGCGGTGGCTATGCTGCGCCACGAACAGATGACCATTCTGCCACCCTATATGGAGCGCCTGTCCGACCCGGGCCGGCGCCTGGCCTCCCTGGGTACCTGGCTCGACTTCGAGGGCGTGCCGGGTATGGTCGGCCAGCCTTCGTTCAGCGGCTACTTTGGCCCCCTGGCGGTGCTTCTGGGCACACGCAGCATCGCCAATACCACTGATCGCTGGACGTGGATCGAACATGACCTGTTGCCCAGATGGTTCGCCCTCAGCGCCGCGTATCGCGCAGGCTGCCCGCTTGACCGCCGGCTGGTGGCGCTCGCCGAACGCCGCCCCACGCTGCTGCAACGAACTGCCGGGATAATGACTACCGTCTACGGCGCGATTGCGCTGCGGCCGGCAAGTCCGGCATAGCGCAGGGGAGAGACTGTCTGCTTGACCCTTCCTCGGCCCGCCCCTGCCGGATTTAGGGGCGGACAGAGCGCATGCGCGCCGATGGGCGTTATGGCGTTGGGATGCGCTGGTTGGTCCTCACCCCCGGCCCCCTTCGACAGGCTCAGGCTTCGCCCTGAGGCTCAGCCCGAAGGGGCGGGCCTCTCCAGCGAAGCTGGAGAGCCTGCGCTGAGCCTGTCGAAGCGGGGAGACCCCAGCCGCGCGCGGGGGCGTTCCAATGCGGTGGTTCAAAAACTCTACCCGTAGAGGGGAAACCGCGAGTGGAAATACCGGAAAACTTCGTCGCAAGACTACCAGACAAAATATACAAATTTGTCATATCACTTCATTGACTCAGCAACCCCGGCCATGATACACTTGCGCCAGTGGTGCTGAATTGTAATCCTTGATATAGAAATCGAGGGTGAATTATGTCGGGTTTTGCTGCTTTATTTTCAGGAGCAAATTTTCAGGGAACAATTCGTCGTTTTGCGTCAGACAACGGCTGGACTGTCAGTGACATCAACAGCAAGCAGGCTGTCCTTCGTTTTACGGCGCGTTCAGGAAATCCCCAGACTCTCTACATCATACGCTACGATACCACCCTCGAGTTCTCGGTGCCCAGCGCCATTATGTTCAACTCCGAAGACCAGATCCCTCATTATCTCTCTACCATTCTGCTCAAGCGTAACACGCAACGCAGGGTTGGTTTCTGGTGTATTGAAGAGATACAGAATCGCCAGGTATTTTCTTGTATGCACAATGCCGAGCTGCAACTTATTGATAGCAAGTATTTCCGCACCGTGGTCGTGGCACTGATTGAGGAGTGCGATGAGTTTGAGCAGATTATTGCCAGAATGCTGGACTAACTGCTACGAACTGTCTCTGCTTCAGTATCTGAGGTGAACATATGGGGAAACCGGGTTTCCCCATCCCCCTGCCTGCGGGGAGGCGCCCGGTTCCCTCCCCCAGCGGGGGAGGGCCAGGGAGGGGGCGGCCCTCCCAGAGATACCCCATGTTCATCGCGGCGTTGTGCGCCATGCGCATGACCGTCTAACGTGAACATATGGGGAAACCGGGTTTCCCCATTCCCCTGCCCGGCGGGAAGGGATTGGAGCGTTTGCCCCCCTTCTAGCCTTGCCCGCGCCAGGAGGAGCCCGGTTCTCTTCTCCAGCGCGGAGGGCGTGGGAGTAGAGGCGCAGCACTGCTGCGCCTCTGCTTTTTTCTTTCCGGCCGTCCATGCGGCTGCGCCGCACAATGAGAGGATGAAAATAACTATTCCTGGGAGGGCGCAGCCCTCCCAAACCCTCCCGGTGGGGAGGGCTTGCCGCCCCCACAGGCAGGGG
>Ga0116211_1000727_pt1 | contig 16709 bp, 19 predicted proteins | sample SaghotsprinmetaG_FD_94484 | JGI IMG/M metagenome (GOLD analysis project Ga0116211, IMG submission 94484) | Hot spring microbial communities from South Africa to study Microbial Dark Matter (Phase II) - Sagole hot spring metaG | ecosystem: Environmental > Aquatic > Thermal springs > Hot (42-90C) ... | reverse complement strand
CACAATCACGCGCGGCGCGTGCCGCGCATCCGCGTCTTCGAAGTCGGGCGCGTCTACCGGCGCGATCCGTCGGTCGGCGACGGGCCGCTCGAGGTGCGCGGCGTCGCACAGCCGATCCTTGTCGGCGCTGCGGCTTACGGTCCGGCGCTCGAAGAGCAGTGGGGCGCGCCCGCGCGGCCGGTGGATTTTTACGACGTCAAGGCGGACCTCGAAGCGCTCGCCCATCCGCTTGCACTCGCTTACGAAGCGGCGCCGCACCCGGCGCTGCACCCCGGCCGCAGCGCGCGTGTGCTTGCCGCAAAACGCCCGATCGGCTGGCTCGGCGAGCTGCACCCGCGCTGGCAGCAGGAGTACGGTTTTGCGCAGCCGGTGGTGCTTTTCGAGCTCGAGGCCGAGGCGTTGCTCGAGGGCACGGTTCCGAGGGCGCGCGAGCCCTCGCGCTTTCCGCCCATGGTGCGCGACGTCGCGCTCTTGGTCGATGCGGCGCTTCCGGCGCAGGCGCTTCTCGAGGCGGCAAGGCAGGCTGCGAGCGCGCTCGTCCAGGAGGTGCGGCTCTTCGACCTGTATAGCGGCCCGGGCATCCCGGAAGGAAAAAAAAGCCTTGCATTCCGCATAGTTATGCAACATACTGAGCGCACCCTCACGGATTCAGAAGCCGACGCCGAGCGCGAATCGGTAGTCGCCTTGTGGCGAGAGCGCTTTGGCGCGGTGCCGCGCTGAGGGGGCCTGATCAGGGGGGCGCGCATGACGTTGACCAAGGCCGAGCTCGCCGACCTCCTCTTCGAGAAGGTGGGGCTGAACAAGCGCGAGGCGAAGGACATGGTCGAAGCGTTCTTTGAGGAGATCCGCGCGGCGCTCGAACGCGGTGAAAGCGTCAAGCTGTCCGGCTTCGGAAACTTCCATCTGCGCGATAAGCCACAGCGGCCCGGCCGTAACCCGAAGACCGGCGAGGAGATCCCGATTAGCGCGCGCCGCGTGGTGACCTTCCATGCCAGCCAGAAACTGAAGGCGCTGGTCGAGCAGGCACGCCGTGGAAGCGGGACGCCAGCGCAAGGTTGAACTTCCGCCGATCCCGGCCAAGCGCTACTTTACGATCGGCGAAGTGGCAGAGCTGTGCGGTGTCAAGCCGCACGTGCTGCGCTACTGGGAGCAGGAATTCACGCAGCTCAAACCGGTAAAGCGGCGCGGCAACCGGCGCTACTACCAGCACCACGAGGTGCTGCTCGTGCGGCGCATCCGTCAGCTCCTCTACGAGCAAGGTTACACGATCAGCGGCGCGCGCAACCGCCTCGACGCGGCCGCCGCCGCCGAGCACGAGGCGGTGCGGGCGCTCGAGGGCGTGAACCTCGGCGCGCTCAAACGCGAACTGCGCGAAGTGGCCGAACTGCTGCGGGGGGGCTGATCCCCGCCTCTGCTACAATCGCTCGGCCCGGGGCGTAGCGCAGCCTGGTAGCGTACCTGCATGGGGTGCAGGTGGTCGCGAGTTCAAATCTCGCCGCCCCGACCAGAGCCCTGGCCGCGCCGTCGCGCAAAGCGCGCCTATTTCAGCTTGCGCAGCGCCGCGGCGGCGCGCGCCGCATCCGCGGCGCTGTCGAGCGCAAGGTGCGCAACGAAGCGCCGGCTGAGCGCACTGGCCGTCAGACCGCGGAAGCTGATCCCCGCATCGGCGAGCGCGCGCGCGATGCGGGCCGCCATGCCCGGACGGTCCGGGCCTTCGATGCGCACCCCGTGCAGGGCCTGCGAGCGCGCGAAGCCGGCCTCCTTGGCGGCGCGTTGTACTTTTGCGCCCCGAAGCGGGCCGGCGAACACCACCCCTTTGCCCGGCTCCTCCGGGGTGCGGCGCGCAAGCAAGAATTCGAGGTTCGCCCCCGCCTCGGCAAGCGGTTCGAGCTTCTCGGCCGCACCGCCCGGCCGGTCTTCCACCGTCGCCATCCAGACGTCCTCGCGCGTCACCTTGAGCGTCATGTCGGTCCTCCTTTCGTCACGTTGGTCCGCTTATGCTACGCGCGTCGGGCTCGCGCTGCACGCCGGGGGCGCGGATACAATCGGGCGGGCGCGATGCGGATCCTTGTCTCGAACGACGACGGTTATTTCTCTCCGGGGATCATGCTCCTCGCCGAGCGCCTCGGGCGTTTCGGCGAGGTGATCGTCGTCGCCCCGGAGCGCGACCGCTCGGGGGCCTCGAACTCGCTCACCCTCGATCGGCCGCTCACCGTGCGTCGTGCGGCGAACGGCTTTCACTTCGTCAACGGCACTCCCACCGATTGCGTGCACCTTGCGGTGACGGGGCTCCTCGACCGCCTGCCCGATCTCGTGGTCTCCGGCATCAACCTGGGCGCGAACATGGGCGATGACACGATATACTCGGGCACCGTCGCCGCGGCCACCGAGGGCTATCTGCTCGGCATTCCCTCGCTCGCTGTTTCCCTCGCCAGCCGCGCTGGCGCGCACCTCGAGACCGCGGCGCGCGTGGCCGTCGATCTGGTCGAGCGCTTTGCCAGAACGGCGCCGGCGCAGGCGGTGCTGCTCAACGTCAACGTGCCGGACGTGCCCCTCGAGGCGCTTGCGGGCGTCGAGGTCACGCGCCTTGGCAAGCGCCACAAGGCCGAGCCGGTCATGCGCATCGAAACCCCGCGCGGTGAGACCGCCTACTGGATCGGCGCCGCGGGAGACGCGCAGGACGCGGGGCCGGGCACCGATTTCTACGCCGTCGCACACGGCCGCGTGTCGCTGACCCCCCTGCAGGTGGACCTCACGCACCATGGCCAGCTCGAACTCGTGCGCGGCTGGCTCGACCGATGAGCGCGCCCGGAACGCGGCTTTCCGGCACCGGCATGACCTCCGAGCGCACGCGCGCGCGCATGCTCGCGCGGCTGCGCGCGGCCGGCATCTCCGACGCGCGGGTGCTCGCGGCGATGGGCGCGGTGCCCCGGCACATCTTCGTCGAGGAGGCGCTCGCGCACCGGGCGTACGAGGACACGGCGCTGCCGATCGGCCACGGACAGACGATCTCGCAGCCTTACGCGGTGGCACGCGCGATCGAGGAGCTTGCGCGCGGCCGCTGCCTCGGGCGCACGCTCGAAGTGGGCACGGGCTGCGGGTACCAGGCCGCGGTGCTTGCACAGCTCGCGACCGAGGTGTACTCGGTCGAGCGGGTGCGCGAACTGCACGAGCGCGCGCGTACCAACCTGCGCCCGTTGCGCATTGCGAACCTGCGCCTGGTCTGGGGCGACGGCTACGCGGGTCTGGCCGAGGCTGCGCCCTTCGATTCGATCGTGGTCGCGGCCGCGGCCGACGCACCGCCCCCTGCGCTGATCGAGCAGCTGGCCGAGCGCGGACGGCTGGTGCTGCCGCTCGGTGGTCCGCACGGGCAGCGGCTGGAGCGCTTCGACCGCGTGCGGGGGAGGGTGGTGCGGGTCGCCCTCGACCCGGTGCGTTTCGTTCCCTTGCGCAAGGGCCGCTCGCGCTGATGCGCACGCACGCGATCCTCGGCTGCGCGCTCATCCTCGCCGGCTGCGCGGCACGCACGCCCGCGCCAGTTGACGACCGGCGCCCGCAGCCGCTGCCGACGCGGCCGCCGGTGGCCAAACCGGTGCCGGCCGCGCCGGCGACGGTCCCGCCGGGCCACTACGTCGTGCGGCGCGGTGACACGCTCTACTCGATCGCGCTCGAATACGGCCAGGACTACCGGGATCTGCAGCGCTGGAACGCGATCGACGACCCGACGCGGCTGCGCGTCGGGCAGGTGCTCAGGGTCGTCCCGCCCGAGGGCGAGGCGCCTGTGCAGGTGGGCGCGGCGCGCAAGGCCGCGGAGGCGGAGGCGCGGCCGCTCGAAACGGCGCCGCAGGCGCGTCCCGGTGCCGCAGAGCAGGCGCCGACGAAAACCGAGCCGAAGGCGCTGAGGCTTCCTTATACGGAGCAGAACCTCGCGCTCCTGCACAAGCTCGACGCCGCGGCGAGAGCGACGCCTGGCCAGGGGCCGGGCGCCGAGGCGCCGAAGCCGCAGGCGGCGAAACCCGAGGCCGCGAAGCCGGAGCCGACCCGCGCGGCCGATCGCGATCCCGAGGCGATCGAATTCATCTGGCCCGTGCGCGGCCGGGTCATCGCGACTTTCTCGGAGCCGACGAACAAGGGTGTGGACATCGCCGGGCGCCTAGGCGACCCGGTCGTCGCGGCCGCCCCCGGGCGCGTCGTCTACACCGGTACGGGCATCCGCGGCTACGGCAAGCTGATCGTCATCCGGCATGAGAACGGCTGGAATTCCGTCTACGCGCATAACCGGGAAATCCTCGTGAAAGAGGGTCAGACGGTCGCGCGCGGTCAGAAAATCGCCGAGCTGGGCGACACCGACGCCGACCAGCCCAAGCTGCACTTCGAAATCCGCCGCCACGGTCGGCCGGTCGACCCGCTGCGCCACCTGCCGCCGCCGCAGCCCGGCTAGCGCGCCTCGGCGATCGCCTGCGCGAGGTCGACGACGGCGGCCGCGTAGAACGACGAGCGGTTGTAGCGCGTGATCACCCAGAAGTTGTGGAACCCCACCCTGAACTCGCTTGCCGCGCCCGGCGTCGCAAGCTCGATGAGCACCGCCAGCGCCGCCGCTGGCGCACCCTCGGCGTCGACGCCCGCGCGCTGAAGCTCGTCGAAGGGCTGACGGGGCGCGACGCCGCCCACGTGGCTGCGCCAGGACTCGCCGCGCACGCGCGCCGGCACTGCGGCCGGCTCGCCACGGCGCCAGCCGTGGCGGGCGAGGAAATGGGCGACGCTGCCGATGGCGTCGGCGAGGCTCGCCTCGAGGTCGACGTGCCCGTCGCCGTCGAAGTCGACGGCGTAGGCAAGGAGGCTCCCCGGCATGAACTGGGGGATCCCCATCGCTCCGGCGTAAGAGCCGCGCGGCGCAAGGGGGTCCAGGCCGCGGCTGCGCGCATAAAGGAGGAAGTGCTCGAGCTCGCTGCGGAAGTACGCCTGCCGCGGCGCGTAGCCGAAGGCAAGCGTCGCGAGCGCCTCGAACACCCTGTATCGGCCCGTTTGGCGTCCGTAGAAGCTCTCGACGCCAAGGATCGCAGCGATCACCTTCTCCGGCACCCCCCAGCGCTCCTCGGCGCGCGCAAGCAGCGGGGCGTGCGCGCGCAAGAATTCGCTACCCGCGCGCACGCGCGCCTCGTCGAGAAAGATCGCCCGATACGCCACCCAGGAGCGCGGCTGCGCCTGGGGCTCGATCGCCCGCAGCACCTCCGGCAGGGGCCGCGCGCGGGCAAAAGTCGCCGCAAGCTGCGGGGCGGCAAAACCGTGGCGCGCAGCCATCTCCGCGATGAAGGCTTGCACCTCCGCGCGCCGGGCAAAAGGCGTCTGCTCGGCCGGCGCGGGAGTGACCAGCGCGGCGCAGCCCAGCGCGGCGGCGAGCGCGAGCGCCTTCATGCAAGGCGCAGGCGGCGCACTTGGCGTGCGAACTCGCGCCGCTCGGTGCGGCTCGCACCCCGTCCGTAGCGCAGCGCGAGGTAGGCCTCGCCGATGGCGCGGATCGCGCCACCGGCAGCGGGGAAGGCGGCCGCCGCGCGCTCGGTGTAATCGCGCGGTCCCTCGCTCGGCGCGCGCGGCACGCCGCGCGCGGCAAGGCGTGCGCAGAACCGCGCCCAGTGTCGCTGCACCGGGTCGGCCCGTTCGCGTCCGAGCATCGCCCAGGCCGAAAGCGCGGCGAAGAAGGCGGCGAGCGCGAGCGCGAGCGCCGCGCCCAGCTCGCGCCAGTCGGCGGCGCGCAGGCCAAGCTGCGCGACGAACTCGCGCTGCCGCTCGGGGTTGTAGCCGAGCACCCACACGTTCCAGCGGTGCGCCAGGGCCTCCCAGTTGTAGCGCAGCGCGCGCAGCCACTCGAACTCCGGCCGCAGCAGAAGCGGCAGCGCCGTCTCCTCGGCGACGGCGCGCGCAAGCCCCGCCTCCAGGCGACCGGGCACCGCCGCCGCGGTCGGATCGACGCGCACCCAACCGCGCCCCGGCAGGTGCACCTCGGCCCAGGCGTGCGCGTCGGACTGGCGCACGGTGAGGATGCCGTCGACCGGGTTCGGGTCGCCGCCGAGGTAGCCGGTGACCACGCGCGCGGGCACGCCGGCCGCGCGCATCAGCACCACGAAGGCCGAGGCGAAGTGCTCGCAGAAGCCCGTGCGCGTGCCGAAGAGGAACTCGTCGGCGGTGTGGCGCGCAAGCGGCGGCGGCTCGAGCGTGTACACGAAGCGGCCGGTGCGAAAGAACTCGATCGCGCGCGCGAGCAGCGCAGCCTCGTCGCCGGCCGTGCGCCGCCACTCGGCGCCGAGGGCGCGCGTGCGCGGATCGTAGCCTTCGGGCAGCGCGCGCGCGCGCGCGAGCAGTCCCTGGTCCTGCTCGAGGCGTGGCGCGCCGTCGGTCACCGACGCCATCTCGTAGCGCAACCGCTGCCGCACCGGTGCGCTCGCAAGGAGCAGCCCGTCGGCGGCGAAGTTCGACGCCGGCGGCCGCGTCGCTGCCGTCTCGAGCGCAAATAGCCAGTGGCGCTGGTGCGCCTCGAGCACGATCGCATATTCGCGCCAGGTTCCGCCCGCGGGGGGCGGGAGCGGCTCGACCAGCGCCACCGCGCCGCCATGCCAGGTGCGGCCGTCGAAATCGGTGAGCACGGGCCCGCGCCAGTAACGCAGCCGCGGCGGTGGAATGCCGTCGCGGAATTCGGCGCGAAAGGCGAGCGCGTCGGACTGCGCAAGGAGCGAGATGCTTCCCGGCGACATCGTCTCGGAAAGGCCGGTGCGCGCAGCGAAGGCCTCGGCGGGAAGCCCCCAGGCCGGCGCCGGGACGCGAGGAAAGAGCACGAAGAGCACGAGCCCCGCGGGCAGCGCGTGCATGAAAAGCAGGAGCGCCGTGCGCGCGTTCGCGGCGAGCCCCCGGACGGGGGCGCTAAGCCCGACCAGGGCGACGGTCGCCGCGAGCACCGCCGCACAGGCGGCGAGCGCGGTCGGAATCGTCTGCGTGTAGAGGAAATTGGTGATGACGAGGAAGTAGGCGAGGAACACGGCGGCGGCCGCGTCGCGCTGCGTGCGCGACTCGAGCAGCTTCAGACCCGCGAACAGCACGAGCAGCGCGATCCCGGGCACGCGGCCAAAGAGCATGCCGTACTCGAGCCAGACCGCGGCGACCGCGGCGAAGGTGACGGCGAGGGCCGTGAGCCGCGCAGGGGCGAGCCCCGGGCGCAGGGTGGCGGCGCCGCGCCAGGCGATCAGAAGCGCAGTCAGCGCCGAAATCCATAGCGGAACACGGAGCGCGTGCGGTGCGATTGCGAGCGCAAGGGTAACGGCGACCGTGGCGACTTCCCGGGCAGCGAGTGCACGCGCCTCTGGCGCGAGCGGATGGGCGAGCGGTGCCGTTTTCACCGTGGCGCCGGGTAGAGCGCGAGCGCTTCGAGGCAGCGCTCGCGCTGCGCCTCGCCCCGCCCCGGTGCGATCTCGGTGCCCGGAAGCCGCAGGCCGTAGGCCAGACCCTGTCGCTCGGCTTGCAGCACCCAGCCGGCGAGGCGCGAAAGTCGCGCCTCGGCGTCGCCTGCCGGCGCGGCCTCGTCCCAGTCGAGCCACAGTTCGCTTCCCGATTCGCCGGCAAAGAGCTTGGTCATCATCTGGCCTGTGCGTGCCGCCGTTTTCCAGGCGACTTGCCGCGGCGAGTCCGCGGGGTGGTAATCGCGCAGCCCGGCGTAGTCGTCCGCACCGCGCCGCGAGGGGTGCGGCGCGCCGGCGGGTTCTCCTGTGCGCGCGGCCGGCAGCGGCGCGTACTCGGGCCGGGGGTAGACGAGCGTGCGCACCTCGGGCTCGATGTGGCTCCAGGCGCGGAATAGGCCGAGCGGGAAGCGCGTCTCGAGCACTGCGCGGCCGAACGGCAACCAGCCACGGCGCGGCGCCGCAACCTCGAGCGTCACCTCTCGGTTGCCCGCCGGCGGGACGTCCGCCAGCGCTTGCGCGCCGCTCGCGCGGTGCCGTATCAGGATGGCCGGGCGGTCGTAGCGCGCGCGGCTTTCCAGCAGGACGCGGAAGGCGGCACGCCCGCCCGCGTGTACGGGGGGAGCGCGACCGACCGATACGCTGAGGCGGGCGAGGTTGCGCGCCGTGTGCACCATCGCCGCGAGCCCGATGCCGGCAAGGAGGAAGGTGAGCGCAAATCCGAGCGCGAGGGCGTAGTTGATCGAACCGACGAGCAGGATCGCGAGCGCGCCGGCGTACAGCAGCCCGAGCCGCGTCGGCAGGATGTAGACGCGCCGGTGGCGCAGCAGCACTGTGCCGCGCTCGGGCGGCACGAAACCGTAGATGCGATTGGCCAGACGCGGGTTGCCGAGCAGCGCGCGCAGCACCGTCTACCTCCGCGGACCGTCGTAGCCCCAGTGCCCGTGCCAGGCTACGTAGACGGTGTTCGGGTACTGCGGCTGCCCGAGGCTGCCGTTGTAACGGCCGAGGGCGCGGAAATAGTCGCCGCGCTCCTCGTCGAGGTAGTGGCGCAGGATCACGCAGCCGTAGCGGATGTTCGTGCGCAGGTGGAAAAGGTTGTCGCCGGGGCTGCCGATCAGTTTCACCCAGAAGGGCATCACCTGCATGTAGCCGCGCGCGCCGGCGCGCGAGACCGCGTACTTGCGAAAGCCCGACTCGACCTCGATCACCCCGAGCACGAGCTGCGGATCGAGACCCTGGCGCACCGCCTCGTATTGCACGGTCTTCAGGAGCTCGATGCGCTCGCGCCTGTCGGGGATGCGCTGGCGCAGGCGGCGCTCCATCGCGTACACCCAGCGGTGCGCATCCTCCGGGTTGCGGAAATTGAAGTACGGCGGTGCGCGGTCCGACACCGCGGCGCGCAGCCGATCGCGCACGCTTGCGGCGAGCTCTTCGTACTTCTGCGCACCGGCGTACACCGGCACGGGCAGCGCAAGCAGGGCGAGTGCGAGCGCGCGCTTCACGACGCAGCGAGCCGCGCGGCGAGCTGGCGCGCCGCCTCGGCGAGCGGCACGGGCTGGGGCGTCGCGTCGCGCCGGCCCTTGTACTCCGCCTCGCCCGAGCGCAGGCCGCGCTCCGAGACGACGAGCCGGTGCGGAATGCCGACGAGGTCCATGTCGGCGAAGAGCACCCCCGGACGTTCGTCGCGGTCCTCGAGCAGCGCGTCCACGCGCGCGGCGCGCAGCTCGGCGTAAAGCCGCTCGGCCGCCTCGCGCACCGCAGCGCTCTTGTGATACCCGATCGGCACGATGCACGCGTCGAAGGGCGCCATCGGCGGCGGGAAAGCGATGCCGCGCTCGTCGTGGTTCTGCTCGATCGCCGCGGCGACCAGACGCGAAACGCCGATGCCGTAGCAGCCCATCTCGATCGGGCGCGAGATCCCGTGCGCGTCGACGAAGGTGGCGCCCATCGCGGCGGAATACTGGGTGCCGAGCTGGAAGATATGACCGACCTCGATGCCACGCTGCACGCGCAGCCGCCCCTTGCCGTCGGGGCTAGGGTCGCCGTCGACCACATTGCGCAGGTCGGCGACCTCGGGTTCCGGCGCGTCGCGCCCCCAGTTGACGCCCGCGACGTGATAGCCCTCGGCGTTCGCGCCGCAGACGAAGTCGGCCATTTTCGCAACCGTGCGGTCGGCGATCACCCGCACCCGCCGCTCGCCGTCGAGCGGCGGGCCGAGGTAGCCCGGCGGCGCGCCGAGGTGGCGCTGGATCTCCGCTTCGGTGGCGAAACGGAACGGCGCGAGCCCGGGCACTTTCGCCGCTTTGACTTCATTGAGCGCATGGTCGCCGCGCAGGAGCAGGAGCGCGAAGTCCTCGTCGTGCATGAGCGCGATCGCCTTGACCGTGCGCTCGAGCGGGATGCCGAGCAGCTGCGCGACCGCGGCGCAGGTCGTGCGCCCGGGCGTCGGCACCCTGCGCCGCGACTCGGCCGGCACCGGGCGCTCGCCCGGTGGGGCGAGCGCCTCGGCCAGTTCGACGTTGGCCGCGTAGTCCGACTCCGGGCACCAGGCGATCGCATCCTCGCCCGAATCGGCGAGCACGTGGAATTCATGCGAACGGCTGCCGCCGATCGCGCCGGGGTCCGCGGCGACGACCCGGAAGCGCAACCCCAGGCGCGTGAAGATGCGGCCGTAGGTGTCGTGCATCGCCTGGTACTCGCGCTCGAGGTCGCTCCGGTCGGTGTGAAACGAGTAGCCGTCCTTCATGAGAAATTCGCGTGCGCGCATGACACCGAAGCGCGGTCGGATCTCGTCGCGGAACTTGGTCTGGATCTGGTAGAAGTGCACCGGCAGTTGACGGTAACTGCGGATTTCGCGCCGCACGATGTCGGTGATCACTTCCTCGTGCGTCGGGCCGAAGAGGAAGTCGCGCTCGTGCCGGTCCTTGATGCGCAGCATCTGCGGGCCGAACGCGTCCCAGCGGCCGGACTCCTGCCACAGCTCGGCCGGGATGACGCAGGGCATGTGCACCTCGAGCGCTCCGGCACGGTTCATCTCTTCGCGCACGATCGCCTCGACCCGCCGCAGCACGCGCAATCCGAGCGGCATCCAGGTGTACAGTCCCGCACCGAGCCGGCGCGCGAGCCCGGCGCGTAGCATCAGCCGGTGGCTCGCCAGTTCCGCGTCGGCGGGCGCTTCCTTGACGGTGCCGAGATGAAAGCGCGAGCTGCGCATGCGCGCCGGGCGTTTGAGTTTCCAGGCCGCCTGTGGAAAAATCGCTTCGGATTCTACCTTCGGAGGCGGTGCCCGTATGCTCGACCGCGATGGTTACCGTCCGAATGTCGGCATCGTACTCGCCAACGCGCGCGACGAGGTCTTCTGGGGTAAGCGCGTCCACCAGCACGCGTGGCAGTTTCCGCAAGGCGGCATCAAGACGGGCGAGACGCCGGTGCAGGCGATGTACCGCGAGCTGCGCGAGGAAGTCGGCCTCGAGCCGCATCACGTGCGCATCCTCGGCCGCACGCGCGGCTGGCTGCGCTACGAGGTGCCCGAGCGCTGGATCCGGCGCGACCTGCGCGGCACCTACCGGGGGCAGAAGCAGATCTGGTTCCTGCTGCGCCTGACCGGCCGCGACTGCGACGTCAAGCTGCGCGCAAGCGGCCGCCCGGAGTTCGACGCGTGGTGCTGGTCCGCGTACTGGGCGCCGCTCGAGAGCGTCATCGAGTTCAAGCGCGAGGTGTACCGGCGCGCGCTCACCGAGCTACGGCGCCACCTGGACGCAGACCGCGCGCGGCGGCGGCGGCTTCCCTACCACTGGGCGCGCAGCGCCGCCGACGCCAAAGCGCCGCGCGGCACGGGCGCCTGATAGTCGAAGCGAATCGGCAGAATTGCCACAATCAATTTGAATGATGGAGGCCGTGTCGCTACCTTGGTCGGCGCGCGGCCCGCGCGGCTGCGCACACCCCTGGAGGCATGCGATATGAAACGAAGCACGACGCGGCGGGAGGCGGCGCGCTCGGCGCGGCCGGCGCGCGGGTGATGGCGCTCACGCGCGAGAGCCTGCTTTCCCTCGAGCAGTACGCGCGCGAGCGCAAGGCCTTCCGCGCGCGCGTCATGGAGCACAAGAAGCGGCGCACCGTGCACCTCGGGCCGAACCTCACGCTCGTCTTCGAGGACGAGCTGACGATCCGCTACCAGATCCAGGAGATGCTGCGCATCGAGCGCATTTTCGAGGAGGAGGGCATCCAAGCGGAACTGGACGCCTACGGGCCGCTCGTGCCCGACGGGAGCAACTGGAAGGCGACGATGATGCTCGAGTACCCGGACATCGAAGAACGCCGCCGCCGACTCGCCGAGCTGAAGGGCATCGAGGATCGCGTCTGGGTCCAGGTCGAGGGTTGCGCGCGCGTCTGGCCCATCGCCGACGAGGACCTCGAGCGCGAGACCGAGGAGAAGACCTCGTCGGTGCACTTCCTGCGCTTCGAGCTCGCACCCGAGATGCGCCGCGCGGTGAAGGCGGGAGCGGCGGTGCGCGTGGGTGTGGACCACCCCGGTTACCGCGCCGAGACGCTGCTTGCGCAGGAGGTGCGCGCATCGCTCGCGGCCGACCTCGCCTGAGGCGCGTCCGCGGCGCCGCGCTCGCCGCGGCTGCGCTCGGCGCGGCGGCGGCCGCGCAGCCGCTCTCGGACTGGGAGCGTGCGCAGGAGGAGCGCCTCTGGCGCGAGGACGAGGTGCACCTTCCGCCCTTCCCGAAGGCGGAGAACCTGGTCGCGTTCGAGGCCGGCGCCGCCGTGCGTTTCCGTTTTGCGGTCGACGCGTCCTCGCTCGCCCCGGGCCGTGACGGCGTGGTGCGCTACATCCTGGTCGCGACGAGCCCGACGGGAGCGCGCAACATCAGCTTCGAGGGCATCCGCTGCCGCACGGGAACGTTCCGTGTCTACGCCCTCGGACGCGACGACGGCACCTGGAGCGAGCGGCCCGGCGAATGGCGGCCGATCGTGGACCGGCGCGCGCAGCCGGCGCGCCACGCGCTTTGGCGCGACTACTTCTGTCCGCACCGCGTGCCGATCGCCGAGGCGCGCGAGGGCGTCGCCGCGCTGCGCCAGGGCGGGCATCCGCACGCGCCGCGCGCCGACACTCCCTTGCGCTAGCGCCGCGTTACAGCACGACGAGGTTGTCGCGGTGGATGAGTTCGGGCTCGTCCACGTAGCCGAGCACGGCCTCGATCTCGCTCGAGGGGCGGCCGAGAATGCGGCGCGCCTCCGCCGCGGAGTAGTTGACCAGTCCGCGCGCGACTTCGTGGCCTTCGGGATCGTCGCAGGCGACGATCGCGCCGCGCGCGAACTCGCCCGTCACGGCCGTGACGCCGATGGCCAGCAGGCTTTTGCCGTCGCGCACGAGGGCGCGCACCGCACCTGCGTCGAGGCGCAGTCGGCCGGCGACCGCCAGATGCGCGGCGAGCCATTGCTTGCGCGCCGCAAGGGGGGGCTGCGCGGCGCGCAGCAGAGTGCCGAGCGGCTCTCCCGCCGCAAGGCGTGTGAGCACGTCGCGCTCGCGGCCGGGAGCGATCACGGTGTGCGCGCCGCCGCGCGCGGCGCGCTTGGCCGCGAGCACCTTCGCGAGCATCCCCCCGCGGCCGAGCGCCGAGCCACCGGCGCCGGCCATCGCCTCGAGCGCGGGATCGCCCGCGCGCGCCTCGCGCACGAGCGGCGCGTGCGGCTCGTTGCGGGGATCGCGCGCGCACAGCCCCTGCTGGTCCGTGAGGATGACGAGCAGATCGGCCTCGACCAGGTTGGCGACCAGCGCGGCGAGCGTGTCGTTGTCGCCGAAGCGGATCTCCTCGGTCGCCACGGTGTCGTTCTCGTTGATCACCGGTACGACCCGGTGCGCGAGCAACGTGCGCAGCGTCGAGCGCGCGTTGAGGTAACGCTCCCGGTCGGCGAGGTCGGCGTGGGTGAGCAACACCTGCGCGGTGGCGAGGCCGTGCTCGCGAAAACAGCTTTCGTAGCACTGCACGAGACCCATCTGGCCGACCGCGGCCGCCGCCTGCAGCTCGTGGATCGCGTGCGGACGGCGCGTCCAGCCGAGCCGCTGCACGCCCTCGGCCACGGCGCCGGAGGACACGAGCAGGCAACGCCGGCCGGCGGCTGCGAGGCGGGCGATTTGCGCCACCCAGCCCGCGATCGCGGCCACGTCAAGCCCGCGGCCGTCGTTCGTGACGAGCGAGGAGCCGACTTTGATGACGAGCGTGCGCGCGGCGGTGGCGGGGTGGTGGCTCATCGCGAGGCGACCTTGCGCGGCTTCGCTCCGGCGGCCAGGTGGCGGGCCACGGCGCGGCACAACGCCGCGCAGCCCTCGCCCGTGAGCGCCGAGATGCGAAACCAGGGACCGCGCCAGCGCAGCCGGCGCAATGCGCGCGCAATGCGCGACTCGGCGTCCGCGGCGGCGTCGCACTTGTTGAACACGAGCCAGCGCGGCCGGCGGCCGAGCTCCGGGTCGTACTTGCGCAGCTCGGCGGCGACCGTCCGCACTGCATGCACCGGATCGGCCTGCGGCGCGCAAGGCGCAATGTCGACCAGGTGCAGAAGCAGCCGCGTGCGCGCGACATGGCGCAGGAAACGGTGGCCGAGCCCGGCGCCCTCGGCCGCGCCCTCGATGAGGCCGGGGATGTCGGCGACGACGAAGGCGCAATCGCGCGCAGGGCGCACGACGCCCAAGTGCGGCTCGAGCGTCGTAAAGGGGTAATCCGCGACCTTGGGGCGGGCGGCCGAGACCGCGCGCAGGAAAGTCGACTTGCCCGCGTTCGGCATGCCGACGAGCCCAACGTCCGCAAGCACGCGCAGCTCGAGCGCAAGACGCCGGCGCTCACCCGGCTCACCGCGCGTCGCCTGCCGGGGCGCGCGGTTCGTGCTCGATTTGAAGTGCAGGTTGCCGCGGCCGCCGCGGCCGCCGCGCGCAACGAGCGCGCGCTCGCCTTCGCGCGCGAGGTCGGCGATGAGCTCGCCGCTTTCGGCCTCGCGCACGATCGTGCCCACCGGCACGCGCAACTCCAGGTCCCGCCCCGCGCGCCCGAACTGGTCGGAGCCGCGGCCGTGTGCGCCGTCGCCGGCGCGGTGCAGGGGCGCGTAGCGGTATTCGACCAGCGTGTTCAGGTTGCGGTCGGCAACCAGCCAGACGTCCCCGCCACGGCCTCCGTCGCCGCCCGAGGGACCTCCGCGCGGAAGATGCTTCTCGCGCCGGAAGGCGACACAGCCGTCGCCGCCGCACCCGGCGCGCACCTCGATCAGCGCTTCGTCGACGAACCTCATGGCCGCGAGCCGTTCCGCGCGCCCGCTTGCGGGCGCGCGGCCGGCGCGTCCGTGCCTCAGCCGACCGCGCGGACGCTGACGGTCTTGCGGTTGTGATCCCCGGCGACGCGGTAGTGGACGACGCCGTCCACTTTTGCGTACAGCGTATGGTCGCGGCCGAGGCCGACCCCCGGGCCGGGGTGAATGCGGGTACCCCGCTGGCGCACGAGGATCGCGCCGGCGCGGACGCGCTCTCCGCCGTAGACCTTGACGCCGAGGTACTTGGGCCGCGAATCGCGGCCGTTGCGCGAGCTGCCGCCCGCCTTCTTGTGTGCCATGGCCGCTACTCCTGTGGAGCGACGATTTCGTCGATGCGCACTTCGCTGTAGCGCTGCCGGTGGCCGCGCGTCGTGCGCGAGTTCTTGCGCCGCCGCAGCTTGAAGATGCGCACCTTCGGTCCGAGTCCGTGTGCGAGCACGGTCGCGCGCACGCGCGCGCCCGAGACCACGGGCGTGCCTACGCGCGGCGTCTCGCCACCCAGGTAGAGCACCTCGTCGAACAGCACCTCGCTGCCGGGGGTGGCGGCGAGCGCCTCGACGCGCAGCGTCTCGCCGGGTGCGGCGCGGTACTGCTTGCCGCCGGTACGAAAGACCGCGTACATCGGGTTCGTGTCCGCTCTGGAAAAGGCCGCGGATTATACACGCGCCGGCTCGGGTGGCGTCAAAGCCGAGCGCGGGCGCGTGCTAAGCTCGATCGCGATGGCCACGCCCGGCTTCCTTGCGCCGATAGCCGAGGAGATGCGCCGGCTCGATGTCCGGATCGCCGAGCGACTCGCCTCGGACGTGCCACTGGTCCGGCAGGTCGCGGCGCACATCGTCTCCTCCGGCGGCAAGCGGCTGCGCCCGGCGGTGCATCTGCTCTGCGCCGGGGCGCTCGGCTGCCGGGGCGATGCGCCGCTCGAGCTTGCCGCGGTAGTCGAATTCATCCACACCGCCACCTTGCTGCACGACGACGTGGTGGACGGCTCGCACCTGCGCCGTGGGCGGCCGAGCGCAAACGCCGCCTACGGCAACGCGGCCGCGGTGCTCGTCGGCGACTTTCTCTATTCGCGCGCGTTCCAGATGATGGTCTGGGTGGCCCAGCCGCGCGTGCTCGAGGTGCTCGCCGATGCGACCAACGCGATCGCCGCGGGCGAGGTGATGCAGCTCATGAACTGCCGCGACCCGGACGTCGACGAGACGCGCTACCTGGAGGTGGTGCGGCGCAAGACCGCGCGCCTATTCGAGGCCGCTGCGCGCCTTGCCGGCGTGCTCGCCGATGCGCCGGCGCAAATCGAGGAGTCGCTTGCCGAGTACGGCCGCCGGCTCGGCACCGCCTTCCAGCTGATCGACGACGTGCTCGATTACTCGGGCGATGCGGCCGAGACGGGCAAGAACGTGGGCGACGACCTGGCCGAGGGTAAGCCGACGCTTCCCCTCATCCGCACCATCGCCACCGCGCCGCCCGAGCAGGCGGCGCTCGTTCGTCGCGCACTCGCCGCTGGCGGACGCGAGCGCTTCGCCGAGGTGCTCGCCGCGGTCAAGTCGTGCGGCGCGATCGAGTACGCGCGCCGCGCCGCGCAGGCCGAGGCCCAGGCTGCGACGCGAGCGCTCGCGCTGCTTCCGCCCTCGCCGCACCGCGACGCTTTGCTACAATTGTCCGAGTTTGCCGTCTTGCGGCGCGCCTAGGCTAGCGCGCGGCAGGCGCGGCGTTCGGGGTGTAGCTCAGCCTGGTAGAGTACTGCGTTCGGGACGCAGGTGTCGCTGGTTCAAATCCAGTCACCCCGACCACTTCTTCCGGTAGACGGCGAGCCCGCCCGGTGAGCGCTCGCCGAGGATCGCAGTTGGATCGGCCACATCCCCGCGCAAGGTGCCCGCGGCTTTGCGGCAGCGGCAGTTTTGCGCGCGGCCGTGCGCTCAAGAAAAGCGTGCTCGGGCTTGCGTACGAAACGTCGAT
>Ga0116211_1000713_pt1 | contig 16954 bp, 9 predicted proteins | sample SaghotsprinmetaG_FD_94484 | JGI IMG/M metagenome (GOLD analysis project Ga0116211, IMG submission 94484) | Hot spring microbial communities from South Africa to study Microbial Dark Matter (Phase II) - Sagole hot spring metaG | ecosystem: Environmental > Aquatic > Thermal springs > Hot (42-90C) ... | reverse complement strand
GTGCCCGAATACCCCCTGGGCCGAGCCTATCGCGATGTGCTCGGACGCGCCAATCAGCAGGTTGCCGCCGCCGCCGCCGAGGTCTACCTGGTTGTCTGCGGCGTTCCCATCGAGTTGAAGGCACTGGAGGCGGCATGGGCCCGCTCGACCCCGTAGCCCACGGCGCGCTGGACCACGCGGAGCTGGAGGCCCTCGGGCTACGGCCCGAAGCAGTGCTGGACTTCAGCAGCAACCTCAATCCCTTCGGGCCGCCGCCGGCAGTGCGTGAGGCCCTTGCCGCCCTCGATCCGGCTCCGTACCCCGACCGGGGTTGCCACCGCTTGCGCGCCGCTCTCGCCGCGCGCCACGGCTGTCCGCCCGAGGCTATCCTGGTGGGCAACGGGGCCAATGAGTTGATCCACCTCGTCGCCCGGGCGTTCCTCTGCCCCGACGATACCACCCTCGTGCTCGGGCCGAGTTACGGCGAGTACCTCCACGCCAGCCGGCTGGCCGGCGCGCACATGGTCGAGATGCGAACCGGCTACGCCGCCGGCTTCCAGCCCGATCTCGACGGCCTGAGCACCGTCATCGCCAGCGCTCGCCCACGCCTCACCTGGCTCTGCCTGCCCAATAACCCCACGGGCGTTGATCTGCCTGCGACAATGATCAACACCGTGGGAGAGTTGTGTGTGGCCCACGGCGGCATCCTGGTTCTCGACCGGGCCTATGCGTCGCTACGCCGCGACCAGGGGGCCGCGCCCGACGATCTGGCAGGCGCTCCGCCATCGGGCCAGATCCGCCTCTATTCTCTTACCAAGAGCTACGCGCTGGCCGGGCTGCGCCTGGGGTACCTGGTCGCTAGCCCGGAGGCGGTAACGCGCATCGGCGCGCACCAGCCTGCCTGGAGCGTCAACAGCGCTGCCCAGACCGCCGGCCTGGCGGCCCTGGGCGACACTGCCTTTCTCGTTGCCTCGATGCCGCGTCTCTGGGCCGCCAGTGACGCCCTGCACGCCGGCCTGACCGGCCTCGGGCTCGAAGTGTGGCGCGCCACCCTGCCCTTTATGCTCGTGCGCACCGGCGATGGCGCGGCGACACGAGCGGCCCTGCTACAGCGCGGCTGTGTCGTGCGCGACTGCGCCTCCTTCGGCCTGCCCGAATGGGTGCGCGTCGCTCCGCGTCGCCCCGACGAAAATGCCCGCCTCCTCGCGGCCTGGAAGGAGAGCCTATGCCGGCCCCGGTGATCATGGTCCTCGGCACCGCCTCGTCGGTAGGCAAGAGCGTCATCGTGACCGCCCTCTGCCGCATCGCAGCCAGGCGCGGGCTTAAGGTCGCGCCGTTCAAGGCCCAGAACATGAGCAACAATGCTGCCGTCACCGCCGATGGCGGCGAGATCGCCCGCAGCACTGCCGTGCAGGCCGCCGCGGCCTTTGTCCAGCCCACGGTTGAGATGAACCCGATCCTGATCAAGCCCGAAGGGCAGCGCCGCAGCCAGATTATCGTCGAGGGCCGGCCCTGGCGCACCCTCGACGCTGGCGATTACTGGCGCCAGCGTGAAGAACTCTGGGCGGTGGTCACCCGCAATCTGGATAACCTGCGCGCTCGCTGCGACCTGGTGATTGCCGAGGGGGCCGGCAGCCCCGTCGAGTTGAACCTGAAGCCGCGCGACATCGTCAACGCCCGCGTGGCGACCTACGCTCGGGCCCGCACCCTGCTGGTCGGCGATATTGACACGGGCGGGATCTTCGCCCAGTTGCTCGGGACGCTGGCGTTGCTCGAGCCGGAGGAGCGCGCCCTGGTCACCGGTCTGGTGGTCAATCGCTTTCGCGGCGATCCGGCCCTCTTCGCCGATGGGGTGAACATTCTGGAGCAGCGGGGCGGCGTGCCGGTGCTGGGCGTCGTTCCGTGGATCGAAGACCTGGGCCTGGCCGAGGAAGACGCCGTGGCCCTCGAACGCGGGCCTGGAGGGTCAGACGGCGCGCTCCGCATCGCCGTGGTACGGGTGCCCACGATTGCCAACTTCGACGACTTCGACCCCCTGGCCGCCGAGCCGGGGGTGAGTCTGCGCTATGTGGACGGGCCGGCAGAACTCACTGGCACCGCAGCGGTGATCCTGCCCGGCGCCAAGCACACCCTGGCCGCCCGGCGCTGGCTGCGCGAACGGGGTTTCGACGCCGCGTTGCGCGCCTTTCCCGGCGCGGTGGTCGGCATCTGTGGGGGCTACCAGCTCCTCGGCGCGCGCATCAGCGACCCGCTGGGCGTCGAGGGTGGCGGCGGCGAGGAGCCTGGCCTGGGCCTGCTGCCGGTCGAGACCACCTTCGATCGGGAGAAGCGCACCGTGCAGATCGTTGCCGAATCCCTGGCGCCCTGGGCCCCCGGCGCACCGCTGACGGGCTACGAGATCCACGCCGGGCGCACCAGAGTCACCGCCGGGGCAGCCCTGGCCCGCATCACCCGCCGCGGCAGCGTCGCCAGCGAGGAGCCTGACGGCTGCATCGTCGAAGGCGGGCGCGTCTGGGGTTGCTACATCCACGGCCTCTTCGCCAACACCGCCTTCCGCCGGGCCTGGCTCACCACCCTTGGCTGGCAGCCGCGGGCCACCGCGCCCACGCCCGACCCCTACGAGCGCCTGGCCGACACCGTGGCCGGCGCCCTCGATCCCCATCGGCTTGACCGGTTGTTGACCGACGGATAGGATAGTACCACGGGTGGGAAAACCCGGTTTCCCAACGTCCCGAGGGCGTAGCCCTCTCGCGCTCCGGGTTTAAGCTTCGCTGGAGCGGGGCCGGGGGTGAGGACCAACCAGCGTATCCCAACGCCATAACGCCCGTCGGCGCCCATACGTTCTGTCCGCCCTTGAAGGGCAGGGGGCCGGGGCATCGGGCCTGCCCTGCCCTTCCTCGCAAACCCCTGCCGCTGCGAATCGTGGCGGCACGTAGCGCGGAAGCGACCGCCCTGTCCGAGAATCGGAGCCTTCTGTGAACGCCTCATTCTTGCAGGTTCCCTGGCATCACCTGCCGCCCGACGAAACTCTCGACCTGCTCGAAACCGACCTCCAGCGCGGCCTGGATGTCTTTAGCGTCAAGCACCGTCAGGAGCAGTTCGGGCCCAACATCATCACCCGGCGGCGCGGCAAAAGCCCGCTGGTGCGCTTTTTGTCGCAGTTCCACAACCCGCTGATCTACATCCTCCTGGCCGCGAGCGTGATCACCCTGGTGCTCAAAGACGCGATTGACGCGGCCATCATCTTCGGTGTGGTCCTGGTCAACGCCATCCTCGGCTATCTCCAGGAATCGCGCTCGGAGCGGGCTATCGAGGCCCTGGCCGAGACGATGGTCACCGAAGCGACCGTGGTGCGCGCAGGTGTGACCAGCCGCATCTCCGCCACGGAACTGGTTCCGGGCGATCTCGTGCTCCTCCAGGCTGGCGATAAGGTTCCTGCCGACCTGCGCCTCGTGCGCGCCCGTGAACTCCAGATCGCCGAGGCAGCTCTGACCGGCGAGTCGGTGCCGGTCGCCAAGGCAGCAGAAGTCTGCCTGGAGCGTGACACGCCCCTGGCCGACCGTCGCAACATGGCCTATGCCTCGACCCTCGTCACCTACGGTCAGGGCGCCGGCATCGTCGTTGCGATTGGCAACAGCACCGAGGTAGGACAGATTTCCCGCCTGATCGCCACGGCTGAGGAACTGCAAACGCCCCTGACCCGCAAGATCGCCCGCTTCAGCCTGGTGCTGCTGTATCTGATCCTGGCACTGGCCAGCCTGACGATGGTCGTCGAGCTCCTGCGGGGCCGCCCGCTGGTCGAAACGCTGATGGCGGCAATTGCCCTCTCGGTGAGCGCCATTCCCGAAGGACTCCCCGCGGCGGTGACAGTCACCCTGGCCATCGGCGTCTCGCGGATGGCGCGCCGCCGGGCGATCATCCGCAAGCTGCCGGCGGTGGAGACCCTCGGCAGCACCACGGTGATCTGCTCCGACAAGACCGGCACCCTCACCCAGAACCAGATGACCGTGCAGCGCATCGTGGTAGATGACGCATGTTTCGAGGTCACCGGGGCAGGTTACCGGCCCGAGGGCCAGATCACGCAGCAGGGGGCGGCAATCGACGTCGCGACCCATCCGGCCCTGGTGGAGTGCCTGCGGGCCGGGCTGCTCTGCAACGACAGCCGGCTGGTCGAGCAGGCGGGGCGTTGGGAGATTGAGGGCGACCCGACCGAGGGCGCGCTGCTGGTCGTGGCGATCAAAGCTGGCCTGCGCCCCGATGAACAACACGCCGCATTGCCGCGCCTCGACGCGATCCCCTTCGAGTCGCAGCACCAGTACATGGCCACGCTCCACGACGCCGGCCAGACGCGGCTGGTTTACATCAAAGGAGCGAGTGAGGTCCTGTTGCCCCGTTGCCGCGCCATGCTCGACGCCAGCGGGCATGAGGCGCCTCTGGATGTTGCCAGCGTCCAGCGCCACGTCGAGGCCATGGCCGCCGACGGGCTGCGTGTCCTGGCCTTCGCCCGCTGCGCCGTTCCCGCCACCACGGCGCAACTCACCCACGCCGATGTGGCTGAAGGGTTGACCTTCCTCGGCCTGCAGGGCATGGCCGACCCGCCTCGCCCGGAGGCCATTGCGGCGGTACGAGCCTGCCAGGGGGCCGGGATTCGCATCAACATGATCACCGGCGACCACGCCCTGACCGCCGTGGCCATCGCCCGGCAGATCGGCATCGAAGGCCCCGCCGATCCATCCGCCGGACCGCGCGCGCTCACCGGCAAGGACCTGGCTGCCCTCAGCGATACGGAACTCATCGAAGCGGTGGATCGCGCCGTTGTCTTCGCCCGGGTCACCCCGGAGCAAAAACTGCGCCTGGTCGAAGCGCTCCAGGCGCGTAGCCATATTGTCGCCATGACGGGCGATGGGGTCAACGATGCCCCGGCGCTCAAGCAGGCCGACATCGGCGTGGCAATGGGCATCACCGGAACCGATGTCGCCAAAGAAGCCGCCGACATGGTGTTGACCGACGACAATTTTGCCACCATCGCCGCCGCCGTCGAAGAGGGGCGCGGTGTCTTCGACAACCTGACCAAGATCATCGCCTGGACCTTGCCCACCAATCTCGGTGAGGGCCTGATCATCCTGGCGGCAGTGGTTGCCGGTCTGGCGCTGCCGATCCTGCCGATCCAGATCCTCTGGATCAACATGACCACGGTTGCGGTGCTGGGACTGGTGCTGGCCCTGGAGCAGAAAGAACCCGACATCATGCGCCGCATGCCGCGGCGCACCGATGCGCCGATCCTCACGCCGGAGTTACTCTGGCGCATCCTGATCGTTGGCCTGCTGATCCTGGCCGGCGCCTTCGGCCTCTTCGAGTGGGAGCAAAGCCGGGGGGCCAGCCTGGCCGAAGCCCGAACTGTCGCGGTGAACGTTGTGGTCTTTGTTGAGGTCTTCTATTTATTCAACTGCCGCTCACTGACCCGATCTATGTTCAGTATCGGGGTCTTCTCGAATCGCTGGCTGGTTGTGGGGGTGCTGGTGATCGTGCTCCTGCAACTCGCATTTACCTACGCGCCGGTGATGCACCGGATCATGGGCAGCGCGCCCCTCGATATGGCAGCCTGGGGGCGTGTCCTGGCCGTGGGCGTGGTCACATACACAATCATCGAAATCGAGAAGTGGCTGCGCCGTCAGTTCGCCCGGCGGCGCGCCCCTGTGCGGCGCCCGAGGCAGATTTGACGTCGCTGCCAGCTCAATGCGTTCGTGGCAGAGCGCGGCTCTCCCGCTCCTCGCGACCTTCGCGCCCTCGTGGTAGACGCTCACCGAGTAGCGCCGCAGCCGCCTCCGGGTTCAGAGGCCTCGAGAACAACCATCCCTGCCCAAAGGTGCAGTGCAGTTCGCGCAGACGTTGCAACTGCGCCACTGTTTCGGTCCCCTCGGCGACGGCATCCAGACCCAGGACGCTGGCCAGGGCAATAATGTTGCTGAAAATCGCGCTCTGGCTGCCGATGTCTTCGATTGCCTGGACGAATGAACGGTCGATCTTCAAAACGTCTACCGGGAGCCGTTGCAAGTAACTGAGTGAGGAATAGCCTGTGCCAAAATCGTCAATACAGATCTTCACTCCAGCAGCGCGCAAGATGTTCAACTGATCCCGCGTTTCCGGGGTGCAGTTCACCAGGGCCGTTTCTGTAATCTCGATCTTCAACGCGCGCGCTGACAGCTCGTACTCATCAAGAATACCGAGGATCGTGTTTGCAATATCGGGCTGGATCAACTGGCGGGCCGACAGGTTGACCGCCACCCAGATTCCCTCGCTACCGGGGATCGTCTGTTGCCAGGCTTTGATCCGGCGGGCCGCTTCACGCACGACCCACCAGCCAATCGGCACGATCAGTCCTGTTTCTTCAGCAATAGTAATAAACTCCGAGGGGTAGAGTAATCCTCGCTGTGGATGTTCCCAGCGCAGCAGCGACTCGAAGCCCACGATCTGCTGGGTCTGCAGATCGACAATCGGCTGATAATGCAGGCGCAGTTCATTGCGCTCGACGGCCCAGCGGAGCGCGGTTTCAAGTTGCAGTTGTTCAACCGCCGCTGCGTGCATTGTCGGATCGAAGACCACCGAGCAGGCCTTGCCCCGCATCTTGGCGTGGTACATCGCCGTATCGGCGTCACGGATCATATCGGTTGCCGATTCATAGCCCGGCTGGTAGAGAGTGATACCAATGCTGGCCGTCGTAAACACCTGGCGATCGTTGAGATACAACGGCGTTGCAATCGCCTCCTGGAGGCGCTCACAGATCGCCAGGGCCGTCTCGGCGTCACCAACATCTTCGAGCAAAATGGCGAACTCGTCACCGCCCAGACGCGCCGCTGTGTCACCTGGACGCAGGCTTTGCTCCACGCGGCGCGCGACGGCTTCCAGGAGCACGTCGCCAGCGCCGTGACCCAGGCTGTCGTTGATCAACTTGAAGCGATCCAGATCGAGGAACACCACCGCAAAGGGGTGCCCCTGATTGCGCCGGCTTCGCGTGATAGCGTGCTTCAGCCGGTCGAGGAACAGCATCCGGTTGGGCAGACCGGTCAAACCATCGTGGAAAGCATCGTGCAAGAGCCGCTCTTCGGCGCGCTTACGGTCTGTAATATCGGTCTGCGAGCCAACGATGCGCGTAGCCGTACCGTTCTCGTCCCACACGGCGAGGCCGCGACAGAGCATCCAGCGGTAGCTGTGATCGCTGGCCTTGATGCGGTACTCGTGCTGAAAATGGCTGATCAGCCGGCGGAAGTGGGCTTGCAGGTGAATCTCCAGTCGCTCCCGATCATCGGGATGCACACGCTCGAACCACTCAGCGGGATCGGCGCCCAGGTCGTGCTCGCTGTAGCCAAGCATGCTTTTCCAGCGCGGCGAATAGTAAATCTGGTTGGTTCGCAAATCCCAGTCCCACAGTCCGTCGTTGGCGCCCCGGGCCGCCAGGGCGTAGCGCTCCTCACTCTCGCGCAGCGCCAGTTCGGCGCGCTTTCTGGCGCTGATATCGCGTACCACCATCACCCCGCCGGTGATTGCTTCGCCTTCGTTACGCAGCGGCCGCGCCGATACGCTCAACCACTGACCATCAGCGGCTTCTGGCAGGTAGACTTCGTGACCGTCTACTTCATCACCCTTCAGCGCGCGGGCAAGAATCGCGCGCAGCGACGCCTGGCGATCCTCTTTCAGCCGGCTGGCGTCAACCGGCTGGTTCAGCGCATCGATCCAGGCGCCCAGGATTCTCCGGGCGGCGGGATTGTGGTGAATAAGTTTGCCGTCTGCGTCAACCACGACCACACCTTCGCTCAGGCTGACAAAGACCGAGTGGAGGATTGCTGTCTGACACTGGAGCGCCGCGTCGGATTGGGCGCGCGCCTCGGCGTGTTGGGCCGCCAGCGCCGAGTGGACCTTCACCCGGCGCTCGAGTTGCGCCTGATAAGCCCGTTGCCGGAGTTGCAAGCGACGGCGTTCCAGGCAGGCGCCGACCCGCGCGCTGAGAATGGTGGGATTGAACGGCTTGGGCAAATAATCTTCTGCTCCCAGCTTCAAACAGGCAGCGATCTGTTCCACGTCCACATCCGATGACACCACGACGACCGGTACATCCCGGCTGGCCGGATTGGCCTTGAGCTGTTGCAATGCCTCGATGCCGCTCATCACCGGCATGTTCACATCGAGCAGCACCAGATCGGGCTGTTGTTCGGCGACCAGGGTGATGGCCTCCGCGCCATGTGCGGCACTGATCACGTCGTAATGCTCAAGCTGCAGAAAACGCATCAACAGAGCGCGTAATGGAGCTTCATCATCTACGACCAGGATGCGGGCTGGGGAGACGGGCATAGTCAACTCCACAAGATAGCGTGTAGCGACGAACCTGGCTGCTACTGAGGGAAGAAAACGGCTCGTGCCGGGATGGCTGTCCCGGCGAGGAGCCGCTTCGCTTACTCGTCTATGCGGTAGGTACCACAAGGGAAGGCTCCAGCAGGGCGAAACTCTCTCAGAGCCTTTCCACTCCAGTCATCCATGCGGCTGCGCCGCACAACGACAAGATGAACATGGGTTTTTCTTGGGAGGGCGCAGCCCTCCCAAACCCTCCCGCGCGCGGGCTATTTTCACGTCAGCAACCGGCTTGCGATAGGGTTCACACCTGCCTTGCCCTGCCCCCACAGGAGGGTTCGGCAGGACCAGACCGGTCGGGAACTCCCTGTACGTTGTGTATAAGCATAGTAAATCGCTATTACCAGAACCGGCGATCAACCTGCAGCGCCAGGGTGATTGCAACGTCCTGGTTGTCGCCCCCCGAGGAGCGCGCGGCGCGGAGCGAAGGGCGCGAGCGCCTCTACGCTACAACCTGCGCTTCGCCCAGGACAGGCTTCGGCCCGCTCAGGATGCCTTCGCTTGCCGACGTTGCATTCGCCCTGCCTGCAACGCAAACGCTGGCCCCCCGGCAGACGAGTCTGCCGGGGGAGGAGTTGGGTGCGAGGAAAGGGGTGGCGAGCGGCGCCTCCGGACCTCGCAGGTCTGGCAGGCCTGTGAGGTCCGGCCGGGCTGGACAGCGGTTTCAAGACTGAAGGAGAGGCCCGGAAAGCCTGCGGATCGGCAGGATTTCAGGCCGTCGCCATATCCGACGATGTGGCCTCGACCTGCGGACGCAGCAGCTTCTCATCCAGGCGCAGCATCGCCACGATCCCCAGCGCCTGCACCACAGCAAAGGGTACAATCACCAGGTAGTGTACCAGCGAGTACTTTTCGATCAGGCCGTTCTGCACCAGGCCTGGATGCACGAAGAACATCCCGAAGACAAACAGTGCTACCGCCGGGCAGATCAGCCCGTAGCTCCCCGGGCTGCGCGCCTCGCCCCAGAGGTAGGTACGCAGATAGCCTACCCGCCGCAGGACTGCATAGCCGATCACGCCCATCAGCAGTTGGAGAGCCAGGATGGCGCCAATCAGGACGAAGGTGCTGCCTGGCTCAATGTGGACCTCGAAGCCGTGGTGCAGCCCGTGGCGGATGCGGATCAGGGCGATGCCCACCAGGGTGAGGATGGGAATGGGCATCCACAGGCTCGGCCCGGCTTCAACCGCCAGCCCGTGCGCCAGCATGCCGCGGAATCCCAGAACCAGCATCACCAGGCCCACCAGTGCTGCCGCGCCCAGGAAGAAGATTGAGAGCAGGATGCTCACCGCGATGGTGACCCGATTGCCGCTCATCGCCGCGGGCGCCGCCAGGCCTACCGCCACCATCGCAAAGGTGAAAGCTGCCTGGAGCTGGGTGAGGTTGTTGTTGCGCGTGCAGTCGAAGTGCCCGCTGGCCAGGGCCCGCCCGAACAGGTCAAGGAAGACGCGCAGCGCCGCCACGCCGATGATCGTCAGGACGCTCAGCGAGACCGGAAAGAGGTACTCGACCACGCCCCACAGGCCAGGCACAAACACCGCACCCAGGACGAAGAAGACATTCACCGTCATTGCCAGCGTCAGGGGCAGACTCATCAGCGAAACCGCCCCGTTCGTTTCGCGCAGCGCCGCATAGGCCGTGGTCCGGCGATACTGCGCATATTCGCGCAAGTTCCACACGACCAGCCGCAGGTGGCGCAGGGCGAAGATGACAATGCCGGCCATCGCGCCGATGGTGAGCGCGTATGCCAGCGTATTCGCCTGGCTCAGAAAGGCGGCAATCGCGTCGAAGGTGACAATCGGGGTCTTCGGGTGGGGAATCAAGAAGTTCAACCAGATGAAGAACGTGATGGCCATACCCCCATTGCCCAGGGCGGCGAGGAAGAAGAGCGGCGAATACTGCTCCCTCAGGTTCCGGCGTAGACCGAACCAGCGTGTCGCTACCTGCTGCATACGGACATCCTCCTGATCTGCAAAGGACCTTTCAACCTTTCGCCAGTATGATGCACCGTATGCGCGGGAGGTTACAGCCGGATGGGGAAACCGGGTTTCCTTATTCCCCTGCCTGTGGGGAGGGTTTGGGAGGGCACAGCCCTCCCGGGAAACCACCCGCCGGCGGGGAGGGTCTGGATGGTCGCCGGGACGTTGCGCTGCGCTTGGTGTGCCAGCGCGGGCGCAAAGAAGGGTCACGGGGAGGGGCAGACCCTCCCTGTGACCCTCTCACTCTTCACGTCTATGGCAGGGAAACCAGGCGATCCCTATGCGCGCCTCACGCCACTCGGTAACGCAACGGCGGCGCGGCGTCGAGGCCGGGGCGCGAAGCGCGCGCGCCGCGCGCTTCGTAGAACACCAGGACCGACCAGCCCGCACCGCGTACCGTTGTCGTAGAGACCTGCACCGAGTGAATGTGGACGGAACTCAAGAAGACGTTCAGGCGCGCCTCGTCTTCACGGGCGTGTTCCGGCGCCAGGCGGATGGTGAAGTGACGGCACTGCATGGTGCTTACTCCTGCTGTGATGAAGCTGCGTTGTTGCCAATGTACCGCCCGGAGCGCCCAGAAGTTACGCTTCGACATCCTCCTCGGCCCGTTCGCGGGCGCTGCCAATGCTGAAGTATCTGGCCTCGGGGTGGTGCACCACAATCGCCGCCGTGCTCTGCTCCGGCACAAGCTGGAACGCCTCGGTGAGCGTGACGCCAATCTGCTCAACGGGCAAGATCTGGAAGAGCTTGCCGTGCTCCTCCAGATCAGGACAGGCCGGATAGCCCCAGGAGTAGCGTTTGCCGCGGCTCTCGCCAATGCCGAGGCTCTGCCGGATCAGCCGGTTGGTGTACTCGGCCAGGGCCTCGGCCAGGCTCACCCCCAGGCCATGCACGTAGTAGCTACGACTGTAGTCGCCCTGACGTTGCAGCTCCTCGGTCAGCGCGTCTACCCGTTCGCCCATCGTCACGATCTGAAAGGCGGCCACATCGTACTCGCCGCTCTCGACGGCGCGGAAGTAATCGCTGATGCAGAGGCGTTCCCGCTCCGGCTGCCGCGGAAAGACAAAGCGCGCCAACTCGCGCCCGCGATCACTCGGGTCGTAGACGATCAGATCGTTGCCGTCGCTCTGCACGGGGAAGTAGCCGTAGACCACCTTTGGTTCGAGCCAGCCCTCGCGCTCGGCCTCGCGCACAAGATCGCGCACCTTCTGGTCGAACTCAGCCTTGAGCCGCTCCCACTCGGCGCCTTTCGCATTTTTCGCGCCCCACTGTAGCCGGTAGAGCGCGTTGCGGTCCAGACAGGCCACCACGTCGGCCAGGCGGATGCGCGCAGTGGCCCGAGCGCCCCAGAAGGGCGGCGTCGGCACGGGCACGTCCTGGCGCACATTCGAGCGCACCTGTGCGCCACGCTGGCTGGCCTTGCCCAGATCCGCCAGCGCCACCCGTCCACGCTGGCGCTGGTGCAACACCGTGGCCGCCTCAGCGATGGTGGCGCGCACCAGCTCCTCGCGCTGCGCCGGGTCGCTCAGGCGGTCCATCGTTTCCAGCCCCTCGAAGGCGTCCTTGCAGTAGAAGACGCCCGCCTCGTAGGGCTCCTCGTCGCCGACGAAGCTGATGCGCAGCCCGTACTGGCGGTTGATGGCCGCCCCGCCTACCAGCACCGGGAAGCTCAACCCCCGCTTGTGTAACTCTTGCACGATCAGCGGCATTTGTTTTGACGTGCTTACCAGCAGCGCCGAGAGGCCAATCGCGTCGGCGTTGACTTCCACTGCCTTCTCGATAATCGTATTCGCCGGTACCTGCTTGCCCAGATCGTAGACGGTGTAGCCGTTGTTGGAAAGGATCGTGTTGACCAGGTTCTTGCCGATGTCATGGACATCGCCGTACACCGTGGCAAGAACCACCCGGCCCTTGCTGGCCCCTTCGAGCCGGTCGAGGTAGCGTTCGAGCCGCGCCACGGCCTTCTTCATCACCTCCGCCGACTGAAGCACGAAGGGCAGAATAAGCTGGCCCGCGCCGAAGAGATCGCCGACCTCCTTCATTGCCGGCAGCAAGACATTGTTGAGCACGTCCACCGCGGCCCGCCCCTGGGGCGTGCCCTCGCTCGTCGCCGCCTGCGCCGGGTGGTCGGCGTCCAGGCGCTGGGTCACGGCGGTGTCAATATCTTCCTCGATCCCTTCCTTCTTCCGGTGGAGGATCTTCCAGTGCAGGCGCTGATCCACGCCCATCGTGGCAGTCGGGTCGCTCCGTTCACTCTCCTGCGCGGCCCGGTTCTGCTCATAGTAGGCGATGAAGCGCGCCAGAGCGTCATCGCGGCAGTTGAAGATCAGATCCTCGCAGACCTCGCGCTCCTCGGCGGGAATCTCGGCGTAGGGGGTCACGTGGGCAGGGTTGATGATCGCCGTATCAAGGCCGGCAGCAACGGCGTGGTAGAGGAAGACCGAATTGAGCGCGGCGCGAGCGTGGGGCGCCACGCCGAAACTCAAATTGCTGACGCCCAGCGTGGTGAAGCAGCCAGGGATCTGCTCTTTAACCAGGCGAATGCCCTCGATGGTTTCCACAGCGGCATTGCGCAACTCCTCCTGGCCGGTGGTGATCGGAAAGGTGAGCACGTCGAAGATCAGCGCCTCGGCGGGAATGCCGTACTCCTCCTCGGCGATGCGCGCGATGCGCCGCGCGATGGCGACTTTGCGCTCGCGCGTGTGGGCCATGCCCTCTTCGTCAATCGTCATGACCACCGTTGCGGCCCCGTAGCGGGCGACAAGCGGCAGCACCCGGTCGAGTTTCTCGCCACGCCCGCCCTCCAGCGACACCGAGTTCACCACCGCGCGACCGGGGTACATTGCCAGCGCCGCCTCCAGCACATCGGCCTCGGTCGTGTCAATCACCAGCGGCAGTTCGATGTTCATGGTCAGCTTCTTCAGCAGCGTGACCATCATCTCCTTCTCGTCTGCGCGCTCGGTCATAGCCACGCAGACATCGAGCATGTGCGCGCCGCTGTCAACCTGCTCGCGGGCCACCTCCAGCACCCCATCGTAGTCGTTGTTGAGCAGCAGCCGCTTGACCTTGCGCGAGCCAAGGGTGTTGACCCGTTCGCCGATCATGGTGAGCGTCGCATCCTGCTTCAGGGCGGCGGCGCGAATGCCCGAGGAGACGCTGGGGATGTATTCGATCTGCCGGGGCGCAGGCCGGCGGTCGTAGCCGACCTCGGCGCGCAGGCGCGCGATATGGGCCGGCGTGGTGCCGCAACATCCCCCCACCACGCTCACGCCGTACTCGCTCACAAACTCGCCCAGGATGCGCGCGAACGGTTCTGGCTCCATCGGATAGACCGTCTGGCCGTCAACTTCCAGTGGCAGCCCGGCATTGGGGATGCAGGAGATCGGCTTGCGCGAATGAGCGGTGAGGTACTGGATCGCCGCGCGCATATGCTCGGGGCCAGTGGAGCAGTTCAACCCGATCACGTCTACGGGCATAGCCTCCAGGGTGGCGATCAGCGCCGGCACATCGGTGCCGAGCAGCATGCGCCCGGAGAGATCGAGAAAGACCTGAGCCTGCACGGCCACATCAGGGCGGTTCAGCTCCGCCCTGGCGCGACGAATGCCGTCGAGCGCGGCCTTGACCTCGAGAATATCCACACTGGTTTCTACCAGCAACACGTCAACTCCGCCTTCGATCAAGCCAATGGCCTGCTCGCGAAAAATCGCGCTCAGCTCCTCGAAGCTGATGTCGGAGAGCGCCGGATCGTCGGACGAGGGCAACTTCCCGGTCGGCCCCATCGAGCCGGCGACGTAGCGCGGGCGGCCATCGCGGGCCTCGAACCGATCGGCGACTTCACGGGCAAGCCGGGCGGCGGCGCGGTTGATCTCGAGGGTGCGTTCACCCAGCCCCCACTCCTCCAGCCGCAGCCGGGTAGACTGGAAGGTGCAGGTCTCCAGCACATCCGCCCCGGCCTCCATAAACGACTCGTGGATGCGGGTGATGACATCGGGCCGGGTGATCACCAGGTAATCGCGGTTGCCGAAGGTACGTTCGCCGCCGTAATCCTCAACGGTCAGGGCGAAGGTGTCGATGCTGGTGCCCATCGCGCCGTCGTAGATCAACACGCGCTCGCGCAGGGCTTCAAGGTAGCTTGGTTTAGGCCTGGTCACTGCAGTGATGCTCCTCATGCGTCGTGGCGCAAAAAAAACCTTCACACGCTGGTGTGAAGGCTTCGATGACCTCATCTTCCCAGCTTTCGCTGCCGGAATTAGCACCCTTCCAGACCGACACGCGGTGCGATACCGTTCCGGGGGGTTGCTGGGGTTTCGTCGGGCCGGTCCCTCCACCCCTCTTGATGAGCGCTATGCACTTTTCCGCTGGAGTATAGCACGGTGGGCGAACCAGTGTCAATCTACGGGGCCACCCGATTGCCCCGAGCCACCCGGTTGCCCCGGGATGGCGCGATATCCCGCCGCCGCAGGCGGGTGTTGCCTCAGCCCCGGTCGCGAGGGATAGCGATCCGGTTATGCGCCATCCGCCGCTTCCCCGGCATCCCGGCGCTGCCGTTTCTGATCGAGGCGTTGCTCGGCGGCGAGCCGCTCCAGATCATAGGTATGCTGATCAACAAAACGCATCCCCCGGGCCAGTGTCGGGTGAACCGCGCTGATCTCGCGAAACATCGCCTGGACGATCTGCCGATAGGTGGGGTGGCCCTGCCGCGCGCTGCGCAACTCAATCAGGTGGTAGGCTTCGCGCAGGTTCAGCTTGACGCGCCAGCGCACCCGAAAGCCGAACGGCACGGCATACTGGGCCTCGTGCGGAAACTCGGCCTGTAGTGCGGTGTACACCTCGGCTGCCTGCTGCATCGCCGCGCTGTAGGCGTGGGCCACGCCAATCTCCTCAAGCTCCGGCGGCACAAGAAAGCCATGGTCTACCGTAAAGCGCTGGCGCTCCTGGGTGAGGACGCGGTGGCGCTGGAGATCGCGGTACGCGCCGATGTCGGCCAGAATGTCGAAGGTGTAATACGGCTCCTCGAAGGCGCGCCCGGGGCGCTGAAAGCGCGTCGCGCGCTCGCCAACGGCGGCATTGATGAGCGCAACCCGCTCACTCTCGGGCATGGCGGCAGCCAGTTCGTACAGCGCCGCGAGCGGGAGATCCAGGTGCGGGTACAGGATCGCCGCCACCGTTTTCACCTCGGCCTGGGGGTCAAAATCAACCAGCTTAACCGTCACATCGTCCTCGGGCAGACGGGGGAGGTCCAGGCTGGCGGCCCGCGCAGCCACCTGCTCGCGGGTTGCGGCGAGGTAGGCGGCGTAGGCTGTGCCGCGTTCGCTTTTGGAGCGCTTCACAAACGAAGGGATTACCTGATCCAGCTCGGCCTGCATCGCCTGGCCGAGCTGGCGCGCCTCGGCGAATGGGGCGGCGGCCAGCTTGATGAGCAGGTACTCGAACGCGCGGCCATTGCCGAACAGACCCACGTTTGTGCGCGTGGCCATGGGCAACAGGCCGCGGAGCAGGTCGCACGATTTGGCCTGAACAGCGCTGGCGTAAGCCCGCGGTGAGGTCGTCGGGTCGCGCGGAAAGCGGGCCTGCACCCAGGCCTGCACCGGCTCGAGGAGCGCGCTGTAGGTGCGGAACAGACCGTCCATCGCAGCCGTAAAGCGTGCCGCATAGGGCGAAGCCATCAGCGCAGGCTCGCGCAGATAGGCGTACCCTTCTGGCCCTTGCTGGTCAAAGCGCACGTAGCGGGTAGACTTCTCGAGGGGCGACAGGCCAAGACGGCTGTCCTCCAGCAGCTTGGCGGCGATGTTACTCACACCCTCACAGGCGATGTGGGCGCCGCCAAGCTCGGCCACCGAGTCGTCGCCGTAGCCGATCAGCACCCGATCGTAGAACGCCTCGGCCTGCCGAACGGCGACCAGTTGTTCAGCCGCATCAGCGCCCGCGCCGGCCACGATGGCGCTGAAGCCAGACTCGGGGACATTGATGAACTCATCGAGCAGCAGCCGGCGCAGGCTCCTGGTGCTGCGGCTGTAGCGCGAGAAGAGCGCGCCTTTTACGACCTCGGGCAGGTTGCGCAGGCAGAAGATCGGCCGTTCGGTATTGGTTACGAACGGCTGCAATAGCGCGGTCTCCTGCGGAGTGAAGTGTTCAGGGCTACGATCAAACATCACCTGGCTCCTGGGATAGATTTCGGTGAGCAAGTCATGGCATTGTACTCCATCGCTCCCGCGCCGCCCACGACAACCGGGCGCCAACGAGCGTTACGGCGTGGGGATGCGCTGCTTGGTCCTCACCCCCTCCCCCGCTCCAGTTTCGCTGGAGAGCCTGCGCTGAGCCTGTCTAAGCGGGCAGACCAGAGCCGTGCGCGGGGGCGTTCCACAGAGTTAGACGCCTATTCGCGGGGCGCACATCGCCGCGATGAACATAGGGTATCTCTGGGAGGGCCACCCCCTCCCTGGCCCTCCCCCGCTGGGGGAGGGAACCGGGCGCCTCCCCGCAGGGAGGGGGTTGGGGAAACCCGGTTTCCCCATATTTTCACCTCAGAGTTAGACGCCCATTCGCGGGGCGCACAGCGCCGCGATGAACTTGGGGTATCTCTGGGAGGGCCGCCC
>Ga0116211_1000702_pt1 | contig 17108 bp, 13 predicted proteins | sample SaghotsprinmetaG_FD_94484 | JGI IMG/M metagenome (GOLD analysis project Ga0116211, IMG submission 94484) | Hot spring microbial communities from South Africa to study Microbial Dark Matter (Phase II) - Sagole hot spring metaG | ecosystem: Environmental > Aquatic > Thermal springs > Hot (42-90C) ... | reverse complement strand
GTGGAGAAGGCCATCATGACCTCCGATCTGGGGCTCAATCCTGCTACTGCTGGCACCACCATCCGCGTACCAATGCCGGCGCTGACCGAGGAGACCCGCAAGGGCTATACCAAGCAGGCGCGCGCCGAAGCCGAGAATGCCCGCGTTGCGGTGCGCAACATCCGGCGTGACGCGATCGCTCAGCTCAAGGACCTGGTCAAGGAAAAGGAAATCAGCGAAGACGAGGAGCGTCGCGGTCAGGACGATGTCCAGAAGCTGACGGACAAGTACGTTGCCGAAATCGACAAGGCTCTCGAAGGAAAAGAAGCCGATCTGATGGCCGTATAAGGCCGGCATCGCGCTTTCGCGGCCACACGGAAGAACTTTCCGATGTGGTCGCGAGGATGCCATCGAGCTGTTGCTTGCAGCTTTTTCTTTTGGTTCGCAGCGTGTTTTAGCGCAAGTAGAGTTGTTCATGGAAAAGGTCAGGCGGATCCCTGGGCGTAACGTACCCCGCCACGTGGCGATCATCATGGATGGCAATAATCGTTGGGCGAAGCGACGTTTGCTGCCTGGCGTGGCTGGGCACAAGGCCGGAGTCGATGCGGTTCGCGCCGTGATCGAGGTCTGTGCCGATTCCGGTGTGGAGGTGCTGACCCTCTTCGCCTTTTCCAGCGAGAACTGGCAGCGTCCGGCCGATGAGGTCGGTGCGCTGATGGAGCTGTTCCTTTCCGCGCTGCGGCGCGAGGCGCGCAAGCTCGACGAGAACGGCATCCGCTTGCGCATCATCGGCGATCGCTCGCGTTTCCATCCCGAGCTGCAGGCGGCGATGTCGGAAGTCGAAGAAATGACCGCGGCCAACCATCGCTTCGTGCTCCAGGTTGCCGCCAATTATGGTGGTCAGTGGGACATCCTTCAGGCGGCTCAGCATCTGGCCACTGAAGCTCAGGCCGGGCGGCTCAATCCAGCCGAGATCACGCCGGCATTGTTCCAAAGCTACCTTGCTACGGGTGACATGCCGCTGCCGGATCTGTGTATCCGTACCGGTGGCGAGCGACGCATCAGCAATTTCCTGCTCTGGCAGCTCGCTTATGCCGAGCTGTACTTCTCCGACCTGTACTGGCCGGATTTCAAGCACGTGGCCATGCGCAAGGCGCTTGCCGATTTCGCGACGCGGCAGCGGCGATTTGGCAAGACGGGTGAGCAGGTCGAAAGCGAGGTCAAGGCCGAATGCTGAAGCAGCGAATCATCACCGCAGCCATTCTGCTGCCCATTGCGATCATTGGTTTCTTCCTACTCGAGGGGCTTGCCTTCGCGGTCTTCATTGGTCTGGTTGTAGCGCTGGGGGCCTGGGAGTGGGCGCGGATGGCGGGTTTTACCAGCCAGCCGGTTCGCGTCGGTTATGCCGCACTGGTGGTGATTCTGCTAGGCCTGCTCTACCAGCTGCCTGGATTGGCGCCGTGGCTGCTGGCGGTGGCCGTACTCTGGTGGATGGCGGCCACCTATCTGGTATTGACCTACCCGCAAAGCAGCCGCCTGTGGGGTGGGGCGGGCGGTAGTCTGCTGATCGGCCTGGCGATCCTGCTTCCGTCGTGGCAGGCGCTGATCCTGCTCAAGCAGTGGGAGCTGGGCAACTGGCTGATCCTGGCTGTGATGATCCTGGTATGGGCCGCCGACATCGGTGCCTATTTTTCCGGCAAGACCTTCGGCAAGCGAAAGCTCGCTCCGCAGGTCAGCCCTGGCAAGAGCTGGGAGGGGCTGATCGGCGGTCTGCTGACCAGTCTTGTGATCACCTTGGCTGTGGGTGTCTATCGTGGCTGGTCGGCGCGCGAGTTGATCCTCGCACTTCTCGGCGCCGCGCTGGTAGTGGCGATCTCGGTGATCGGTGACCTCACCGAAAGCATGTTCAAGCGCAGTTCAGGCATCAAGGACAGCAGCCAGCTGCTGCCCGGACATGGCGGTGTGATGGATCGCATCGATAGTCTCACCGCGGCCATTCCGGTCTTCGTTGTGTTGCTATGGCTTGCCGGTTGGGGCGCGTTGTGAGTCGACCTTTGCAGATCACCATACTGGGCGCGACCGGCTCGATCGGCCTGAGCACGCTCGATGTCGTCGCCCGCCATCCGGATCGCTACGATGTTTTCGCCCTGACCGGCTTCAGTCGGCTTGCCGAGCTGCGTGCGCTCTGCCTCAAGCACCGACCACGCTATGCGGTCGTTGGTGATCAGGCGCAGGCGCGGATACTGCAGGATCAGCTGCATGCCGATGGCGTCAGCACTCGCGTGCTGGATGGCGAAGGTGGGTTGAGCGAAGTGGCAGCGCACCCGGAGGTGGACGTGGTAATGGCCGCCATCGTCGGGGCGGCAGGGTTGAAGCCTACGCTCGCGGCGGTGCAGGCCGGCAAGCGGGTGCTGCTGGCCAATAAGGAGGCGCTGGTCATGTCCGGTGCCTTGTTCATGCAGGCGTTGCGTGACAGCGGTGCCGTTCTGCTGCCGATCGATAGCGAGCACAACGCGATTTTTCAGTGCCTGCCGACGGACTATTCGCAAGGCCTTGGGACCGTCGGTGTGCGCAGGATCCTGCTCACCGCTTCGGGCGGGCCGTTCCGAGAAATGGCGCCCGACCTTCTGAGCGATGTGACTCCCGAGCAGGCGTGCGCTCATCCCAACTGGTCCATGGGGCGAAAGATCTCGGTGGATTCAGCGAGCATGATGAACAAGGGGCTCGAATTGATCGAGGCCTGCTGGCTGTTCGATGCACGCCCGCATCAGGTCGAGGTAGTCGTCCATCCGCAGAGCGTCATTCATTCCATGGTGGACTACGTGGATGGCTCCGTACTGGCGCAGCTGGGCAATCCGGACATGCGCACGCCGATCGCGCATGCGCTGGCCTGGCCGGAACGGATTGAATCGGGCGTATCGGCGCTTGATCTGCTGCGGGTCGGGCGTCTGGACTTCCAGGCTCCCGATGATCGGCGTTTCCCTTGTCTGCGACTCGCCCGGACGGCGGCGGAGGTCGGTGGGACCGCGCCGGCAATGCTCAATGCGGCGAACGAGGTGGCCGTCGACGCGTTTCTCAATCGTCGCATCCGTTTCACCGAGATCGCGAGTATCATCGACGACGTGTTGAATCATGAGGCGTCGGTTCCCACCGTTTGCCTCGAAGATGTGTTGGCGGCCGACAGGCGCGCCCGGGATTTCGCCGGGCAGTGGCTGTACCGCAACGGGCGATAGGGGTCTGCCGGCCGAGCGGCTTGCAGTCGAACGTCACCAGACCCACCCCGGAGGAAAGTTATGGGCGCGCTCTACATGATCATCGGCACCCTCGTTGCGCTCGGGGTGCTGGTTACCTTCCACGAATTCGGTCACTTCTGGGTCGCACGGCGTTGCGGCGTCAAGGTGCTGCGCTTCTCGGTCGGCTTCGGCAGTCCGCTGGTGCGCTGGCATGATCGGCACGGCACCGAGTTCGTGATCGCCGCGATCCCGCTCGGCGGGTACGTCAAGATGCTCGACGAGCGCGAGGGTGACGTGCCACCAGCGCTGCTCGACAGTGCGTTCAATCGCAAGACGGTGCGGCAGCGCTTCGCCATTGTCTCTGCCGGTCCGCTGGCCAATTTCCTTCTCGCTCTGGTGTTCTTCTGGCTCCTGGCAATGCTCGGCAGTCAGCAGGTGCGTCCAGTGGTTGGGGCTGTGGAGTCCGGCAGCCTCGCCGCGCAGGCCGGGATGGCGGTCGATCAGGAGATCGTCGCGGTCAACGGCAAGCCTGTCAGTGGCTGGGGAGAGGTCAACCTGCAGTTGGTACGGCGCCTGGGCGAAAGCGGTCAGCTCGACGTGACGGTGCGTGAGGTCGGCAGCTCTGCCGAAAGGCATCTGCAGATTCCGCTGCAGAACTGGCTTAAAGGTGTGGAGGAGCCGGACCCGATTACGGCGCTCGGCATTCGGCCATGGCGCCCACAGATCGCGCCGGTGATCGCCCAGCTCGATCCCGAAGGCCCTGCCCAGGCCGCCGGAATTCAACTCGGCGATCGGTTGATCAGCTTGAATCGGCAACCGCTTGACGATTGGCAGCAGGTAATCGACGCGGTCAAGGTTCTGCCTGACGCGACAGCGGTTCTCGAGGTTGAGCGTGACGGGCAACGTGTTGATGTGCCGTTGACACTTGCCGCTCGCGGAGAGGGTGATGCGCGGCGCGGTTATCTCGGTGCGGGCGTCGAAGGCGGTGAATGGCCGGCCGAGATGTTGCGCGAGGTTCGTTTCGGCCCGCTGGATGCGGTGGTGGAAGGGGCGAAACGCACCTGGACCATGAGCCTGTTGACGCTCGATTCCCTGAAGAAAATGCTCTTCGGGGAGCTCTCGGTAAAAAACTTGAGCGGTCCGATAACGATTGCTAAAGTGGCGGGCGCTTCGGCCCAGTCCGGCCTTGGGGATTTCCTCAATTTCCTCGCCTATCTGAGCATAAGTCTGGGGGTTCTCAATTTATTGCCTATCCCGGTGCTCGATGGCGGCCATCTGCTCTTCTATCTCGTCGAGTGGGTCCGCGGGCGTCCGCTTTCGGAACGGGTGCAGGGATGGGGGGTACAGATCGGCATCAGCCTCGTGGTAGGGGTGATGCTGCTTGCATTGGTCAATGATCTTGGCCGTCTGTAACGCCGAATCCGTAGTGTCGCCGCGCCTAATTGCCGGTTCATTTATCAGGTTTGAATAAGAAAGGACTTCATGAAACGTCTGCTGCTACCTGCGGTTATTTCCGCATTGATGATTGCCGAAGTTCACGCTGAGTCCTTCACTATCTCCGATATCCGAGTCAACGGCTTGCAGCGGGTTTCCGCCGGCAGCGTTTTTGGGGCGCTTCCGTTGAACGTAGGCGAGGCGGCCGATGATGCTCGACTTGTCGATGCTACTCGCGCGCTCTTTCGAACCGGCTTTTTCCAGGACATCCAGCTTGGTCGTGAAGGCGATGTGCTGGTTATCAGCGTAGTCGAGCGTCCGTCGATTTCTGCCATCGAAATCGAGGGCAACAAAGCGATCAAGACCGAAGATCTCCTGTCAGGCTTGCAGCAGTCAGGGCTCGCCGAAGGCGAGATCTTCCAGCGTGCGACGCTCGAAGGCGTGCGCAACGAGCTGCAGCGTCAATATGTCGCCCAGGGTCGTTACTCGGCCACCATCGAAACCGAAGTGGTGGCCCAGCCGCGCAATCGCGTCGCGCTGAAGATCAAGATCAACGAAGGCTCGGTCGCTGCCATCAAGCACATCAACGTCGTGGGCAACTCGGTGTTCCCGGACGAGGATCTGGTCGACCTGTTCGAGCTCAAGACCACCAACTGGCTTTCCTTTTTCCGCAACGACGACAAGTACGCCCGCGAGAAGCTGTCCGGCGACCTGGAACGCCTGCGTTCCTATTACCTGGATCGTGGCTACATCAACATGGATATCACCTCGACCCAGGTATCCATCACGCCGGACAAGAAGCACGTCTATGTGACGGTCAACATCGACGAAGGCGAGCGTTACACCGTTCGCGACGTCAAGCTCAGCGGTGATCTCAAGGTTCCGCAGGAAGAGATCGAGGCGCTGCTCCTGGCGAAGGAAGGCCAGGTGTTCTCCCGCAAGGTGATGACCTCGACGTCCGAGCTGATCACCCGTCGCCTTGGCAACGAGGGCTATACCTTCGCCAACGTCAATGGTGTCCCGGAAGCGCACGACGAGGACAACACCGTCTCGATCACCTTCGTCGTCGATCCGGGCAAGCGTGCCTATGTCAATCGCATCAACTTCCGTGGCAACACCAAGACCGAAGATGAGGTGCTGCGCCGCGAGATGCGCCAGATGGAGGGCGGCTGGGCATCGACCTACCTGATCGACCAGTCCAAGACTCGCCTCGAGCGCCTGGGCTTCTTCAAGGAAGTCAACGTCGAAACGCCTCAGGTGCCTGGTACCGACGACCAGATCGACGTCAACTACAGCGTCGAGGAGCAACCGTCCGGCTCGATCATGGCCAGTATCGGCTTCGCGCAGAACGCCGGCCTGATCCTTGGCGGTTCCATCAGTCAGAACAACTTCCTTGGTACCGGTAACCGTGTCTCGTTGGGCTTGACCCGCAGTGAGTACCAGTCGCGCTACAACTTTGGCTTCGTCGACCCCTACTGGACCGAAGATGGCGTCAGCCTGGGCTACAACGCCTTCTATCGCACCACCGACTACGACGAGCTGGACTATGACGTCTCCAGCTACTCGGTGGATAGCCTGGGTGCCGGTATCAACATCGGCTACCCGATCAGCGAGACCTCGCGTCTGTCCTTCGGGTTGACCGTGCAGCAGGACGATCTGGATACCGGTCGCTATACCGTCGATGAGATTTTCGACTTCATGGAAGAAGAGGGCGATAGCTTCCTCAACTTCAAGGCGTCGGTCGGCTGGTCGGAGTCGACGCTGAACCGCGGCGTGCTGGCCACTCGCGGTCACTCCCAGAGCCTGGTCTTCGAGACCACCGTGCCGGGTAGCGACCTGTCGTTCTACAAGCTGGATTACAACGGCCAGCTGTTCGTGCCGATGACGAAGGATTACACCCTGCGCATGCATACGCGCCTGGGCTACGGTGATGCCTACGGTTCCACCTCCAGCCTACCGTTCTACGAGCACTATTACGCGGGTGGCTTCAATTCCGTCCGTGGTTTCGAGGACAGCAGTCTTGGCCCGCGGAGTACGCCGAGCGATGGCTCGCGCCCCGGTACCATCGCCGATCCGGACCAAGATCCGTTGCCGTTCGGTGGTAACGTGCTGATCCAGGGTGGCCTGGAGGTGCTGTTCCCGATGCCGTTCGTCAAGGATCAGCGTTCACTGCGAACCTCGGTGTTCTGGGATGTTGGTAACGTGTTCAATACCAATTGCCCGTCCGGTGCCGCCAATTGCAGCGATATCGATTTCGGTGACATGGCCAGTTCGGTCGGTGTCGGCTTGACCTGGATTACCGCGATGGGACCATTGAGCTTCAGCCTGGCGATGCCGGTGGTGAAGCCGGACGATGCCGATACCCAGGTATTCCAGTTCTCGCTGGGACAAACGTTCTAGCATTGGGGCGCCATGCTTCAGTGCTTTCTTTCAGGAGTGGTGTGTACCGTGCGTAAGTTGACTCAACTGTTTCTCGTCGTTGCCGCGCTGGTGGCGACTCCCGCATTCGCCGAAATGAAGATCGCCGTCATGAACTATCAGATGGCATTGCTGGAGTCCGACGCGGCCAAGCGCTATGCAGTCGATGCCGAGAAGAAATTCGGTCCCCAGCTGAGCAAGCTCAAGACGCTGGAAAGCGATGCCAAGCGCATCCAGGACCGCTTGGTCAAGGACGGTGACAAGATGCAGCAGGCCGAGCGTGAGCGCCTTGAGCTGGAGTTCAAGCAGAAGGCCCGTGACTTCCAGTTTCAGTCCAAGGAGCTGAACGAGGCGAAGGCCGTCGCTGACCGTGACATGCTCAAGCAGCTCAAGCCCAAGCTGGATCAGGCAGTCGAAGAAGTCATCAAGAAGGGTAACTACGACCTGGTGTTCGAGCGTGGCGCCGTGGTGGATGTCAAGCCGCAGTTCGACATCACCCGCCAGGTCATCGAGCGCATGAACCAACTGCGCTGACATGGCCGGCGCAGTGTTTACGCTCGGTCAGCTGGCCGAGGAGCTGGGTGGCAGCCTGCGCGGCGATGCCGCCCGAGTCATCGACGGGCTTGCCACTTTGCAGGAGGCTGGCCCGTCTCAGCTGAGCTTTCTGGCCAATACCCAGTATCGCAAGTACCTGGCTTCTACTCGGGCGGGCGCGGTATTGCTTTCGTCCGATGATGTGCAGGGCTACCCGGGCGCGGCGATCATCGTCAGCGATCCGTATCTTGCCTACGCGCGGGCATCCCACCTGTTCGAAACTCGCCCGGCATTTTCTAGCGGTGTGCATCCGACTGCGGTCGTCGCGCCCGATGCCGAGGTTCATCCGTCGGCGAGCATCGGTGCCTACGTGGTGATCGAGGCGGGGGCGTGTATCGAGGCGGATGTGGAGATCGGCGCGCAGTCGTTCATCGGTGCGCGCAGTCGGGTCGGTGAAGGCGGTCGTTTGGCGCCGCGTGTGACGCTGTATCACGATGTGCAGATCGGCAAGCGAGTGGTCATCCAGTCGGGTGCGGTGATCGGCGGCGAGGGATTCGGTTTTGCCAAGGAAAAAGGTGCCTGGCAGAAGATCGCCCAGATCGGCGGCGTGCGCATTGGCGACGACGTCGAGATCGGCTCCAACACGACCATCGACCGTGGTGCGCTCTCCGACACGCTGATTGGCAACGGCGTCAAGCTCGACAACCAGATCATGATCGCGCACAACGTGCAGATCGGCGACAACACCGCGATGGCTGGCTGCGTGGGAATTTCCGGCAGCACCAAGATCGGGCGCAACTGCATGATTGCAGGTGGCGTCGGCATGGTCGGCCACATCGAGGTCTGCGACAACGTTTTCGTGACTGGAATGACGATGGTCACGCGTTCCATTACCGAGCCTGGAAGTTATTCTTCCGGTACGGCCATGCAGAATGCGGCCGATTGGAGAAAAAGCGCTGCGCGCATTCGGCAGCTGGACGACATGGCGCGTCGGTTGCAGCAGCTGGAGAAAAGCTTGGCCGCCGTGACTCAGGGTCAGAATCCGTCTTCTGATGCCTGAACTTACCGTCTGATCCGGTTTTTTCGGGGTAACTGCCTGTGAGTGCTGGCGCGAGCTTCGGCGCAGGCGGCCCTATACTTTTTTACAGGCTCTTTCCTGACATGATGGATATCAACGAGATTCGCGAATATTTGCCTCACCGCTACCCGTTCCTGCTGGTGGATCGGGTGACGGAACTGGATGTCGAGGCCAAGCGCGTTCGCGCCTACAAGAACGTGACCATCAATGAGCCGTTCTTCAATGGGCATTTCCCGCAGCACCCGATCATGCCGGGCGTGCTCATCATCGAAGCCATGGCGCAGGCCGCTGGGCTCCTGGGCTTCAAGATGATGGGTGTCAAGCCATCCGATGGCACGCTTTACTATTTCGTCGGTTCTGACAAGCTGCGGTTCCGCCAGCCGGTACGTCCCGGTGACCAGCTGGTTCTCGAGGCGGATTTCCTGAGCAACAAGCGCGGTATCTGGAAGTTCGATTGTCGCGCTACCGTCGATGGCAAGCCGGTCTGCTCGGCTGAAATCATCTGCGCGGAACAGGAAATATGAGTTTGATCGACCCTCGCGCCATCATCGATCCTGCCGCTCGGCTGGCGGATGACGTCCAGGTGGGGCCCTGGTCGATCATTGGTCCGGATGTCGAAATCGGCGAGGGTACGGTGATCGCGTCGCACGTGGTCATCAAAGGGCCGACCCGTATCGGTCGGCACAATCGCATCTATCAGTTCTCCTCGGTAGGCGAAGATACGCCTGACCTGAAGTACAAGGGCGAGCCGACTCGACTGGTGATCGGCGATCACAATGTGATTCGCGAGGGTGTCACCATCCATCGCGGCACCGTGCAGGATCGCTCCGAAACCACCATCGGTGATCACAATCTGATCATGGCGTACGCGCATATCGGCCACGACAGTGTCATCGCCAACCACTGCATCCTGGTCAACAACACCGCGCTGGCGGGTCACGTGCACGTGGGGGACTGGGCGATTCTGTCCGGCTACACCTTGGTCCACCAGTTTTGTCACATCGGGGCGCACAGCTTCTCCGGCATGGGGACGGCGATTGGCAAGGATGTGCCGGCATTCGTCACCGTATTCGGCAACCCGGCAGAAGCGCGCAGCATGAACTTCGAGGGCATGCGTCGTCGCGGCTTCAGCGCCGAAGCCGTGCACGCTCTGCGCAATGCCTACAAGATCGTCTATCGCAAAGGGTTGACGGTGGAGGCAGCGCTCAGCGAGCTGGCCGAGAGTGCGGCGGCCTTCCCGGAGGTGGCGATCTTCCGCGACTCCATCCAGGCTTCGACTCGTGGCATCACCCGCTGAGATGAGCAGGCCGCTCAGGGTTGCCCTGGTTGCCGGGGAATCCTCTGGTGACATTCTCGGCGCGGGCCTGATGCAGGCGCTGAAGGCGCAACACGCCGATGTCGAGTTCATTGGCGTCGGTGGCCCACGCATGCAGGCCGAAGGGCTGCAATCCTATTTCCCGCTGGAGCGACTGGCCGTGATGGGCCTGGTCGAAGTGCTCGGCCGTCTGCCGGAGCTGCTGGCGCGCCGCAAGCGCCTGGTGGATACGCTGATCCAGCAGCGGCCCGATGTGTTCATCGGCATTGATGCCCCTGACTTCAACCTGGGGCTCGAGCTCAAGCTGCGTCGAGCAGGGATCAGGACAGTGCATTACGTCAGCCCGTCGGTCTGGGCCTGGCGCCAGAAGCGGGTGCTGAAGATCCGGGAAGCCTGCGATCTGATGCTGACGCTGTTCCCCTTCGAAGCCAGGTTCTACGACGACCATCAGGTCCCGGTGCGCTTCGTCGGTCATCCTCTGGCCGATACCATTCCGCTATGTGCCGACCGAGCAGCCGCGCGGTTGGCGCTCGGTTTGCCGGAGCAGGGCACGATCGTCGCGCTGATGCCGGGCAGTCGGGGCGGCGAGGTGGCTCGCCTGGGCGAGCTGTTCCTCAGTGCCGCCGAGCGGTTGCGCGCCATGCGGCCCGGCATTCGTTTCGTCATGCCCTGCGCCAGCCCGGAGCGCCGGCTGCAGCTGGAGCAGATGCTGGCGACCCGCGACTTGCCGCTGACGCTGCTCGACGGCCGCTCCCACGAGGCGCTGGCCGCCTGCAACGCAGTGCTGATCGCGTCCGGCACCGCCACGCTCGAAGCGCTGCTGTTCAAGCGCCCGATGGTGGTGGCCTACAGCGTGGCACCGATGACCTATCGCATCCTGCGCCGGTTGGTTAAAAGCCCCTACGTTGCGTTGCCCAATCTGCTGGCGCAGCGCCTGCTGGTGCCGGAGCTGCTGCAGGACGCGGCGACACCGGAGGCGTTGGCCCAGGCGCTATCGCCGCTGCTGGACGATGGCGAAGTGCAGACGGAAGGCTTCGACAGCATCCATCGCACGCTGCGCTGCGATGCGTCGAGCCAGGCTGCGGACGCGGTTTTGCGGCTGGTAGGGGCGCGCTGATGCAGTTCGGGCTCGATTTCAATCTCGTGGAAGAGCTGGTCGCGGGTGTCGACGAAGTGGGTCGTGGGCCGCTGTGTGGGCCGGTCGTGACGGCGGCCGTGATTCTCGATCCGGCAAGGCCGATCGAAGGCCTGAACGACTCGAAGAAGCTGACCGAGGCTCGCCGAGAGGCCCTGTTCGACGAAATCCGGGAGAAGGCGGTCGCCTGGTGCATCGCCCGTGCCGAGGTGGAGGAGATCGACCAGCTCAATATCCTGCATGCCACCATGCTGGCCATGCAGCGCGCGGTCGAAGGGCTGAGTGTCACGCCGCGGCTGGCGCTGATCGACGGCAATCGTTGTCCCAAACTGGCTGTGCCCAGCGCGCCGGTGATCAAGGGTGATGCACAGGTTCCGGCAATCGCGGCGGCGTCTATTCTGGCCAAGGTCAGTCGTGACCGAGAAATGCAGGCGCTGGATCTGTGCTATCCGGGCTATGGTCTGGCCGGCCACAAGGGCTACCCGACGCCGAGCCACCTCGAGGCGCTTCGTCGCCTCGGGCCCACGCCCATTCATCGGCGCTCGTTTGCGCCCGTCCGCGCGATGCTCGAGCAGGTGAGCATCGAGGTAGAGGTTCCGGCCAGCGTCCTGCTGGTCTAGGGCTCGCCGGCTGCCACGGGCAGAGGTTCCGCTCTGCCTTCATGCGCTTCTGCGATCACGGTTTGCAATGGCTCTGGCGGTCGGTAGGTTCGCCAGCGGACGATTGCTTTCCGGTACAATCCCGCGCTTGTCGTTCTGCCAGCTCAAGGTCTGTTCATGCCTGCTTCCTTCGTCCATCTCCGTCTGCATACCGAGTACTCTCTGGTCGATGGCCTGGTGCGCGTCAAGCCGCTGATCAAGGCGGTGGCGGCGGGCGGAATGCCCGCGGTGGCGGTGACCGACATGAGCAACATGTGCTCGCTGGTGAAGTTCTACAAGACGGCGCAGGGCGCCGGAATCAAACCGATCTGTGGCGCCGATATCTGGCTGGCTGGCTGCGACGAGGATGGTCCGCTCAGCCGCCTGACGCTGCTGGCGATGAACCCCAAGGGTTATCGCAATCTCACCGAGTTGATTTCTCGCGGCTGGACCGAAGGCCAGCGCAACGATCTGGTCATCATCGAACGGGAGTGGGTCAAGGAAGCGGCCGAAGGGCTGATTGCGCTTTCCGGTGCCAAGGAAGGGGAGATCGGCCACGCTCTGCTCAATGGCGACGAAGCGCTGGCGGCGTCGCGTCTTGCCGAATGGCGCGAGGTATTCGCCGATCGCTTCTACCTGGAAGTGCAGCGCACCAATCGGGTCAATGACGAAGAGCATCTGCATGCGGCCGTGGCGCTGGCCGAGCGCAGCGGCGCGCCGCTGGTAGCGACCAACGACGTGCGCTTTCTCAAACAGGAAGACTTCGAGGCGCATGAAACCCGCGTCTGCATCGGTGAAGGGCGCACTCTGGACGACCCACGACGCCCGCGTACCTATTCCGATCAGCAGTACCTGAAGACGCCCGAGGAGATGGCCGAGCTGTTCGCCGACCTGCCCGAGGCGCTGGAAAACACCGTCGAGATCGCCAAACGCTGCAACATCGAAGTGCAGCTGGGCACCTACTTCCTGCCGAACTTCCCGGTTCCCGAAGGCATGACCATCGACGACTACCTGCGTCAGGTCTCGTTCGAGGGCCTGGAGGAGCGCCTGGAAGTCCTGCTGCCAAAGGACACACCGGACTACGAGGCGAAGAAGCAGGTCTATATCGACCGCCTCGAGTTCGAACTGGGCACCATCATTCAGATGGGCTTTCCCGGTTACTTCCTGATCGTTATGGACTTCATCAAGTGGGCCAAGAACAACGGCGTGCCGGTCGGCCCGGGCCGCGGTTCGGGTGCCGGCTCGCTGGTGGCCTACGTGCTGAAGATCACCGACCTCGATCCGCTGGCCTACGACCTGCTGTTCGAGCGCTTCCTCAACCCCGAACGTATTTCCATGCCCGACTTCGACGTCGACTTCTGCATGGACGGCCGCGACCGGGTCATCGATTACGTGGCCGAGGCGTACGGGCGCAATGCGGTGAGCCAGATCATCACCTTCGGCACCATGGCGGCCAAGGCGGTGGTGCGTGACGTGGCGCGGGTCCAGGGCAAGTCCTATGGCCTGGCCGACCGTCTGTCGAAGATGATTCCTTTCGAGGTGGGCATGACCCTCGAGAAGGCCTACGAGATGGAAGAGCCGCTGCGCGACTTCCTCGCCGTCGACGAGGATGCCCGCGAAATCTGGGAGATGGCGCTCAAGCTCGAAGGCATCACCCGCGGTACCGGCAAACACGCCGGTGGTGTGGTGATCGCGCCGACCAAGCTCACCGACTTCGCGCCGATCGCCTGTGACGAGGAGGGCGGCGGACTGGTGACCCAGTTCGACAAGGACGACGTCGAGCAGGCCGGCCTGGTGAAGTTCGACTTTCTCGGCTTGCGCACCCTGACCATCATCAAATGGGCGCTGGAGACCATCAACCGCGAGCAGGCCAAGAAGGGCCTGGAACCGGTCAACATCGACTTCATCCCGCTGGACGACAAGCCGACCTACCAGCTGCTGCAGAAGGCCGAGACCACGGCCGTGTTCCAGCTCGAATCGCGCGGCATGAAGGAGCTGATCAAGAAGCTCAAGCCCGACTGTCTGGAAGACCTCATCGCGCTCGTGGCCCTGTTCCGCCCCGGCCCGTTGCAGTCGGGCATGGTGGACGACTTCATCAACCGCAAGCACGGCCGTGCGGAAGTCTCCTATCCGCACCCGGACTATCAGTACGCCGGGCTGGAGCCGGTGCTCAAGCCCACCTACGGCATCATCCTGTACCAGGAACAGGTGATGCAGATCGCCCAGGTGATGGCCGGCTACACCCTCGGTGGTGCCGACATGCTGCGCCGCGCCATGGGTAAGAAAAAGCCGGAGGAAATGGCCAAACAGCGCGGTGGCTTCATCGAGGGTTGCGCCAACAACGGGATCGATGCGGACCTGGCGGGCAACATCTTCGATCTGGTGGAAAAATTCGCCGGCTACGGCTTCAACAAGTCGCACTCGGCCGCCTACGGCCTGGTGTCCTACCAGACGGCCTGGCTCAAGGCGCACCACCCTTCGCCGTTCATGGCGGCCGTGCTCTCGGCGGATATGCACAACACCGACAAGGTGGTGATCCTCATCGAGGAATGCCGCAGCATGAAGCTGCGCATCGATCCGCCCGACGTGAACGTCTCCGAATTCAAGTTCACCGTCAACGACGACGGCCGTATCGTCTATGGCCTGGGTGCAGTGAAGGGCGTGGGTGAGGGGCCGGTTGAGGCTATCGCCGAATGCCGTGCCGAAGGCGGCCCGTTCAAGGATCTGTTCGATTTCTGCGCACGCATCGACCTCAAGCGCATCAACAAGCGCACCCTGGAAGCGCTGATCCGCTCCGGCGCGCTGGACCGCCTGGGGCCGTACTTCTTCGAGGAGGCCAAGGCCTATCAGGCCAACATCGACCGCAATCGCGCGGTACTGCTGGCGGCGATGGAAGAGGCGGTGCAGGCCGCCGAACAGACGGCGCGCAGCGCGGAGAGCGGTCACATGGACCTGTTCGGCGGCCTGTTCGCCGAGCCGGAGGCCGACGTCTATGCCAATCACCGCAACGCCCGCGAGCTGTCGCTCAAGGAACGTCTGAAAGGCGAGAAGGACACCCTCGGCCTGTACCTCACCGGCCATCCGATCGACGAGTACGAGGGCGAGATCCGTCGCTTCGCTCGCCAGCGCATCATCGATCTGCGCCCGGCGCGTGGCGAACAGACCATCGCCGGGCTGATCGTCAATTTGCGAGTGATGAAGAACAAGAAGGGCGACAAGATGGGGTTCATCACCCTGGACGACCGCTCCGGGCGCATCGAGGCCTCGTTGTTCGCCGAGGCGTTCAACAGCGCCCAGGCCCTGCTGCAGACCGACGCATTGGTAGTGGTGGAGGGCGAGGTGAGCAACGATGATTTCTCTGGCGGTCTGCGCCTGCGAGCCAAGCGTGTCATGAGCCTGGAGGAAGCGCGTACCGGTCTGGCCGAGAGCCTGCGGGTCAAGGTCGCCGGCGAGGCGCTCAAGGGCGAACGCATGCGCTGGCTGGCCGAGGTCTGCGGTCGCCATCGCGGGGCCTGTCCGATCACGCTGGAGTACACCGGACATGATGCACGGGCGCTCCTGCAGTTCGGTGAGGATTGGCGGATCGATCCGGCGGACAACTTGATTCAGGCATTGCGTGACCAGTTCGGACGCGACAACGTCTTCCTGCAATACCGATAGAGGGCCATGGCCCGGGATGCCGCCGAGGTGCGCGTTCCGAGCCAGGCCTGAACGGCCCGGCAGTGACCGGGTCATGGTTTCAGAACAATTTTTGTTCGACCTGAATGCGCCTCTCCCGTAAGGTAAGGCGCAAAAAACGGAACAGCCTCCCGGCCGCCTGGCCGTCGACGCATGACGGATGCCTATGAACCCGAACTTCCTGGATTTCGAACAGCCGATCGCCGACCTGCAAGCCAAGATCGAAGAATTGCGCCTGGTTGGTAACGACAACTCGCTGAACATCGGCGATGAGATTGCCCGCCTGCAGGACAAGAGCGAATCGCTCACCGAAAGCATCTTCGGCAATCTGACCAGCTGGCAGATCGCCCGTCTGGCCCGCCACCCGCAGCGGCCCTATACCCTTGATTACATCAATCACCTGTTCACCGAGTTCGAAGAACTGCACGGTGATCGCCACTTCTCCGATGACGCGGCCATCGTTGGCGGTACCGCGCGTCTGGACGGCCAGCCGGTGATGGTCATCGGCCATCAGAAGGGCCGTGAGGTACGTGAGAAAGTGCGTCGCAACTTCGGCATGCCGCGTCCCGAGGGCTACCGCAAGGCCTGCCGCCTGATGGAGATGGCCGAGCGCTTCAAGATGCCTATCCTGACCTTCATCGATACGCCGGGCGCCTATCCGGGGATCGATGCCGAAGAGCGCAACCAGAGCGAGGCCATCGCTTGGAACCTGCGCGTGATGGCGCGACTGAAGACGCCGATCATCGCCACCGTGATTGGCGAGGGCGGTTCTGGCGGTGCGCTGGCGATCGGCGTCTGCGACCAGCTGAACATGCTGCAGTATTCCACCTACGCGGTGATCTCGCCGGAAGGTTGCGCCTCGATTCTCTGGCGTACCGCCGAGAAGGCGCCGGAAGCCGCCGAGGCCATGGGTGTTACCGCCGAGCGCCTGAAAGATCTGGGTATCGTCGACAAGGTGATCCCCGAGCCGCTGGGCGGCGCGCATCGCAATCCGGCCGTCATGGCTGCGGCCATGCGCGAGCAGCTCAACAGCCAGTTGCACATGCTCAAGTCGCTGGATACCGATGCGCTGCTGGCGCGTCGCTATGAGCGTCTGATGAGCTACGGTATCGCCTGAGTCATCCCTGTGCGTGCTTCGCCTCTCTGAGCGAGGCACGCCAGGATTCGCTGTCGGGCCTTCGCTCGCGGCTTTCGCTCCTGAGCCTTATGCTTGCCGGCATTCTCGATTTTCGAAGCGCCCGCATGTCCCTCGATTCCCTTCTCCTTTCCCGTCTTGCTCCGTGGCGCGGCTCATCGGCGTGGTGGGTGGCGTTCTCCGGCGGTCTCGACTCCACCGTTTTGCTGCATGCGTTGACGCGGCTGTCTGAGCGTCAGGCGCTGCCGGTGATTCGTGCGATCCATGTGCATCATGGCCTGCAAGCCGCTGGTGATGACTGGCCGGCACACTGTCAGCGAGTCTGCGACCAGCTCGGCGTCACGCTGGAAATCGTGCGTGTGCGGGTGGTTCCCGGTGCCAGTCTGGAGCGGGCTGCGCGCGATGCCCGCTACCAGGCGTTCAGCGCCTGTGTAGGGGAGGGTGAGCTGCTGCTGACCGGGCAGCACCGCGATGACCAGGCCGAGACGCTGCTGTTCCGCCTGTTGCGCGGCGCCGGTGTGCGCGGGCTGG
>Ga0116211_1000673_pt1 | contig 17525 bp, 16 predicted proteins | sample SaghotsprinmetaG_FD_94484 | JGI IMG/M metagenome (GOLD analysis project Ga0116211, IMG submission 94484) | Hot spring microbial communities from South Africa to study Microbial Dark Matter (Phase II) - Sagole hot spring metaG | ecosystem: Environmental > Aquatic > Thermal springs > Hot (42-90C) ... | reverse complement strand
CCTTATCCCGTCCAAATGGTTAGAAGCCCTGGACCACGAAACGGCTGAACTCGCCCTGGTCGATGCCGCCTTTGACCATGGCGTCGTAGCGCATGTCGTTGTCGAGGAAGCGCTTGAGCCAGGCCACCGACGATTTGGCCATGGTGGTCTTCTGTGCCGCTGTGGCCAGGAAGGTGGCGCACAGGTGGCCCGCGCCACGCATTTCGATCTCGGCGCGTGGCAGGGCGGCGCTCAGGCTGTTGTAGAACACGTCCGAGTGGGACTTGTTTGGCGCGATGCTGTCTTTCTCGCACGCCACGATCAGGGTGGGCGAGGCCACGCCGGTGAAGCTCTTGGTGGTGTGCCAGGGCTGCAGCGCAACCACGGCCTTGAGCGTGGGGTCGACCACGGCGGCGCTCAACGAGGCGCCGCCGCCCATGGAGTTGCCCATGACGGCCCTGCGTGACGTGTCGGCCACGGGCGCGTAAGGCGCCGTGCCGGCCTGCGCGAGGGAGACCACATGCCGCAGGGCGCCCGCTGCCTGTTCTGCGCGCTCGTCGGGGTAGTCACCGCGGCCGACCGTGTCCATGTTGACCACGACAAAGCCATGCGATGCCACACGGCTGACCAGCCAGTCGTACACGGCCTGGAAGGCCAGGAAGCCCGGCACCATGACCACGACGCCAAAGGTCTCGCCCGGGGCCTTGGCCACTGGGTAATGCACGGTGGCACCACCGTAGTTGAAGGCTTTGGCATCGGCCGCGGCGATCTTGTATGTGGCAGTTTGGTACGGGCCAGCCGGCGCAGTCAGCAGCGCCACGGTGGGGGCGGGGCCTTTGGCGTAGTCGGCGGCAATGGCGGGCGCCGAGAGGCAGGCTGCGGCCAGGGCCACGGTGGTGAAAGCAGCCCGCGCAGGGCTGAGCCATTGAGCAAGTCGTCGGGTGCGCATGGGTGGATGCTCCGGAAGCGATGATTTAACGCAGCATGTTATGGAGCACTGCACGGTCACGCCATGGCCCTGTCGGCCAATCGTTCCCTTTGGCGGTTGGCGATTTCCCTCGGGTGGGCTACCCGGCGCTCACCAACCGGGCGGCTCAGGCCCGCGCAGCGGGGCGAAGCGCGCGCTGAGGTGCTCGACAAAGGCCACCACCTTGGCCGACAGGTTCTTGCGCGCCGGGTAGACGGCATGGATGTCGGCACTGGGCGAACGCCACTCGGGCAGCACGGCGCGCAGGCGGCCCGAGCGCAGGTAAGGGGCGACGTGCCACTCCGAGCGCTGGAGGATGCCCAGGCCCTTGAGTGCCCAGGCCAGGGCCACTTCGCCGTCGTTCGTCGACACGGGGCTGGGCACCTTCACGCTCGCTCGCTGGTTTCCGTGCTGCAGCGTCCATTGCCCGAACACCTCGTCGCGTTCGCGGATGAAGATGCAGCGGTGCTGGCGCAGCGCCTGCGGCGAGTCGGGTACGCCATGACGTTGAAGGTAGCCGGGCGTGGCGACCAGCAGCCGGCGGTTGGGGGCCAGGCAGCGCGACGTGACGCGCGCGTCGGGCACCTCGCCAAAGCGAATGCACACGTCGATGCCGTCTTCGACCAGTTGCAGCGGGCGGTCGGTCAGCTGAAGCTGCACCTCAACCTCGGGGTGGCGGGCGATGAACTCGGCCACGGCCGGGGCGATGAAGTGGCGCCCGAATCCAAATCCTGCGTTGACCCGGAGCAGCCCCCGCGGCACGGCGCGCCCGCCCGCGACGCGCTGCTCCAGCTCGTCCACATCGGCCAGCAGCCGCCGGCCCTCTTCCAGATACAGCTCGCCTTCGTGCGTGAGGGCAGCGCGGCGGGTGGTGCGGTTGAGCAGGCGCACCCCCAGTCGTGACTCGAGCGCGGCCAGCCGCCGACTCACTGCCGCTGTCGACAGCCCCAACTCCTGCGCTGCGGCAGACAGGTTACGCGCCTGCGCCAGCGTGACGAAAAAGGCCATGTCCGCAATCGCGTTCATTGTTGAGCTCAACGCAAGAATGATTTGAGTACAGGCGGATTGTAATGTTGGGTTCAATGCCTAGACTGCCTCCATGAACTTACTTCTGGACCATGGTGCTGCTTTGCTGGTCGACTTCGCGCTGGGCATGCTGCTCGGCGTGGTGGGCGGTGTGTTCGGCATCGGCGGCGGGCTGTTTGCCATTCCCGCGCTGGCGTCGGGCTTCGGGTTGGAGCAGCAACTCGCTCAGGGCACGGCGCTGGTCATGGTCGTGCCGAACGTGATGCTGGGCTTTTGGCGCTACAAGCAGCGCAACCCGATTGCCATGGGGCCAGCGGCCGTGATGGGCGTGTGCGCCATGGTGTCGGCCTGGGCCACGGCCCGCTGGGCGGTGGCCATGGATGCGGCGCACCTGCGCGTGGCCTTCATCGCCTTCCTGCTCGGCCTGGTGCCCCTGATCGTATGGGGCGCACGCCGGGCGCAGACGCGCGCCGGCCAGGGGCCGGCGCGGCTGCAGCCAGTGTGGATGGTGCCGCTGGGCCTGTTCAGTGGCGTGTTCTCGGGCCTGTTCACTGTGGGCGGCGGGCTGGTAACCACCCCGGTGCTGACCGGGGTCCTGCGGGTGCAGCGTCAGACGCTGGCGCAAGGGTTGTCGCTGGCCGCCGTGACACCGGGCGCGGTGGCCGCCCTCTGGACCTATGCCGCTGCGGGGCAGGTGGACTGGGCCACCGGCGTGCCATTGGCCATCGGCGGCTTGCTCAGCATCTCCTGGGGCGTGGCCCTGGCCCACCGGCTCCCTGAGGCGTGGCTCCGGGCCATGTTCTGCGCCGTGCTGGTGCTGACGGCGGGTTGGATGGTCTGAACACCGCTGCAGGCCGGCCCATCCCGCAACAGGGTCTTTTGGCTTGCCGCGACACGGTTTTGACGTCACCATCCGCACACATTCAGCAACACACGGAGAGGTCGGTGCGCGATGGAAACAATTCTGGCGATCACAGCGGTGGCGATGGTGCTGTTGGGGCTGGCGGGCGTGATCCTGCCCCTGCTGCCGGGTACACCGCTTGTGTTCGGCGGCTTGTGGCTCGCGGCCTGGCTGGGCAGTTATGAACGTGTCAGCGGTTGGACGGTGCTCGCCTTGGGCACGCTGGCAGCGCTGGCCTGGCTGGCCGACTACTTGGCAGCAGCCGTTCTGGTCAAACGTGCGGGCGGCACCAACTCGGCGGCAACAGGCGCTGGGCTTGGTGCCCTGTTGGGTTTTGTCGCAGGTCTGCCCGGGCTCATTCTGGGGCCGGTGGCGGGCGCATCGGCCGGGCAGTGGCGCAGTCAGCGCGACGTGGGCGCGGCGGCGCGCGTGGGCCTCGTGGCCGGCCTCGGCTTCGTGGCGGCCACGGCGGTGAAACTCGTGGTCGCCTTGGTGATGATCGTCGTGTTTGCGCTCGCCTGGTGGCGCTGAGCGGCCGGCGGGTGCTCGGGGCGGAGCCCTGGGTGCATTCAGGGACAGCGGGCGACGTCGGTGGTCACGAAGGCCACCTGGTTGCCTACGCGCGCGCGCGCTGATGCGCACACCAGCGGCTGGCCCGGCGCGACGAGTTGCTCGCCGGTGGCGCAACGCTCGGCATCATGACACGAGCGCGTTTCGCGGTTGGCCGGCCAGCGGGGCAGCCAACTGACGTGCAGCGCATCTACCCGCCGGGCAGCGCCGTCGGTGTCGCAGCCACCATCCGTGACCGAGGCTTCGATCTGCTGCTTGCCGTATGCGCCCCTGAACTGGTCTTGATGGCGCAGGCGCAGGCAAAAGGGTTGGGCATGTGCGGTGGAGATCAGTTCGACCGACAAGCTCTGGCTGGGCGCGCGGTGCTCGGCATCCTGGCTGAGTTGCGGCAGGGCGCAGCCGCTCAGCAGGGCGGCTGCGAGAAGGCAGGCCAGAAGATTCGGGTGGGAGCTCGGGTGTGCGCGCATGCGCGCATCATTGCGCGTGCGGAGCGATTGCGTGCGGAAAACAGTCGGGCAAATCCCCGGCTGTTCAGGCTGCAGCCTGCTTCGATGCGGTGGGTGATGCCGCTTCGTGGCTGGTCACCGGGCGCACTTTGTTGCGGGGCTGACGGCGCTTGCGCCGTGCGTTGACTTCGTTGTCGTGCTGAGCGCGGCGGGCCACCACTTCCGCGCGGAACAGGCCGGCGATGCGCGGCCGCAGCAGCGCGAAGACCACCACCAGCGACAACGTCAGCATGGTCGCGTACAGCGTCATGAAATCACTGTAGGTGAACAGCCGGGCCAGCGGCTTGGCCATGCCCAGAAACGCGGCGTACATCCAGGATGCGCCGCTGACGGCAGCCAGCGCGGCCGACAGGTTCACCATGCGCTTGAACGAAGCGCCTGGCTCCGCAAGTTGGCCAAAGAAGTAGCGATGCAGCAGGTAGCCATTGACGGTCAGCACACACACCACCGTGATCTTGGATAACAGCTTGGCTCGGGACGTGATGGCCTCCAACTGAAAGCCGGTGTCGATCGCGATGATGGCTGCCCCCGTGATCCACAGGCCGATCAGCGCCCCCATCACCAGCTTGCTGGCCCAGGCCAACAAGCCCCGATCCACGCGCTTGCCCTTGAACAAAGACAAGTCGGCGTAGGCAATGCCCACGGCGGCAATGACGAAGCTGCCGACGTGCAACATCACCAACAGCATGCGCTCGATTTCCATGTGTGCCACTCCCGTAACGATTCGCTGATGACAGCAGCGTCTCGTGACACTTTGCACGTTTGGCGTCGCCTCGTGGCGTCATTTGCAAACAGTTGTGTCCGGAAAGGACAAGGTGTTGCATCTGCTTGCAACTGCGGTGCAGATGCGGTCAACCGTTCACACCCGCCGGTGGGATGGCCGCCAGGAAAGCGGTTACAGCCGAGGCGGCCTCCTCCGGCCGCTCCTGCATGAAACAGTGGCCACCGGGCATCTGGCTGGCGCTGACCACCGGGTTGACCAGTTGCCAGCGCGCGACTGATTCTTCGATGAAGGGGAAAGTCCTTTCTGCGCGCAGGACCAGTGTGGGCGTGCGAACACGGCCGAGGTGGTGCCACAAGCGCTCTGGCGCCGAGCTGAATACCTCCGCCTCACGCTCAGGGCGGCATTTGAGGACCACGCCCCCCTCTGGTGCTGGGCCCAGCGCGTGGGTGACGAAGGCGTCCAGCGCCGCGTCCGACCACCCCTTGTAGACGCCGCGCCCCACCAGCGAGGCGCGTGCGGATGCACGGTCGGGCCAGTGCGCACGGCGGGCGCGCGCCTGCCGGGCCAGCGGGGTGAAACGGGTCATGCCGGCGGCTTCGGCCACGCTCATGCCCATCAGCATGGCGGGCGTGAACAGCACGGGGTTAAGCAGGGCGGCGCGCTGAAACAGCCCGGGGTGTTGGGCCAGCATGAGGCTGGTCAGCACGCCGCCGAAGCTGTGTCCCGCCGCCACCTTCGGCACGTCAGCGAATGCCTGACCTTGTGCGCGAAGGGCGTCTACCGCCCACTCCGCGTTGCGGTTCCATCCGGCAAACGCGCCACCGTGGTCGCTGTCGCCGTGACCTTGAACGTCACACAGCCACAGGTCGAAATGCGCGGCGAGGTGAGCCAGCATGGGCTCGTACATCCGGCTGCAAAAGCCATTGCCGTGAAGGAAGTGCAGCAGTGGTTTGCCCGAGGGCGGGGTGTGCCAGCCACGCAGGGTAAAGCCGTCGTCAACGGCATGGGCCCAGGGAAGAAACTGCATGGCGGCGATTGTGCCGTGCATGCCGCGAGGTTTCGCGTTACCATCGCGGCCATGAAAATCAATCAAGCGCTTGATTTGTCTGCGGAGAGGGTGGGCGACGGGCCTGTGCCCGGGCAGGACAGGGGGGTGCGTGCGCGCGAGCGCCTGTTGCAAGAGGCGACACGCCTGTTCGCCGAGAAGGGTTTTGCACGCGCCTCCACGCGCGAGATCTGCCAGGCCGCCGGCCAGAACGTCGCCTCGATTCACTACTACTTCGGTGACAAGGCGGGGCTGTATCGAGCGGTGCTGTCGCAGCCCATTGAGCTGATTCAGCAGGAGCTTGGCCAGTTTGACGATCCGGCACTGACGCTGCACGAGGCACTGCGCCGCCTGCTGGGGGCGTTTCTGTGTCCGCCCGCGGCGGGTGAGCCGGTGGATCCCACCATGCGGCTGTACCTGCGCGAAATGGTCGAGCCCAGCGGCGCCTTTCGTGACGTGGTGGCGGAACTGGTCACACCCTTGCACGAGCGGGTGGTGGCCTTGCTGGCCCGCCATGTCGGCGTGACACAGCCGGATGACGCCTTGCACCAGCTGGCTTTCGCCTTGTCGGCGATGGCACACGACTACGGCATGTCGCGACCGTTCATGGACGCCCTGGCGCCTGGCTTGCTCCACGGCGAGGGCGCGGTGGAGCGGGTGCTGGATCGGTTGGTGGCCTATGCCACAGCCTTGATTGAATGCGAACGACAGGCGCGTGCCCGAGCGGGCGTGGCGCACAACGGATGAGGAACACGATGACGGCGGAAAGCAAAACGACGTGGTGGCGGGATCAGTGGCACTGGCTGGCGCTGGCTGCCGCAGGCGTGGCGGGACTCGTGTGGTTCCAGTCGCATGCCCAGGCCGGTCGCGGCGACGAGCCGGCGGCGCGCGCGGTGCCCGTGGCGCAGGGGGCTTCACGCCCTGTGAAGGCGGCGCTCAGCGTGTCGGCTGTGGTGCCGCAACAGGCTCAGTGGGCGGTCGAACTCACCGCCAACGGGGCCATTGCCGCCTGGCAGGAAGCGGTGGTGGGGGCGGAGCTGGCCGGGCTGCGCCTGGCTCAGGTCCAGGTCAATGTGGGTGATCCGGTGCGCAAGGGCCAAGTGCTGGCCTTGCTGGCCAGCGAGGCCGTGCGCGCCGATGTGCAGAACGCCGAGGCCGCGTTGCAGGAGGCCGAGGCCCTGGCGGCTGAGGCGCGCGCGAATGCGGACCGGGCGCGAGCCTTGCGCGAAAGCCAGGCCATGAGTGCCCAGGAGGCCCAACGCGCGATCACGGCCGAGCAGACGGCGGTGGCACGTGTGAACTCGGCGCGGGCGCAGTTGGCGTCGCAACGCGTGCGGCTGGCCCAGACACGGGTGCTGGCGCCGGATGATGGCGTGATTTCGGCGAGGCAGGCCACCGTGGGGTCGGTCGTGCAGCCAGGACAGGAGCTGTTCCGGCTGATCCGCCAGAACCGGCTGGAGTGGCGGGCTGAACTGCCCTCGGCCGATCTGGCGCGTGTGCGGCCTGGCATGAAGGCCTGGGCCACGCCGCCGGGGGGGCAGACGGTAGAAGGTCGGGTGCGCATGGTGGCGCCCACGGTAGACGCCGGCACCCGCAATGGCCTGGTTTATGTCGATCTGCCGGCATCGGCCCTGCAGGCGGGCGCCCGTGCCGGCATGTTCGCCCCGGGCCGTGTGGCCGTGGGGCAGGGCGGGGGGCTCACGCTGCCGCAGACGGCCGTGTTGCTGCGCGATGGGTTCTCGTATGTGTTCCGCATCGAGCCCGCGGGCACCGTGGCCCAGACCAAGGTGCAGATCGGTCGCCGGCAGGGTGACCGCATCGAAGTGGTGTCCGGTCTGGATGCGCGCGCCCAGGTGGTGGCCTCCGGCGTGGCCTTCCTCACCGACGGTGATGTGGTGCGCGTGGTGGCTGCGCCTGCGAAAGGCAAGCCATGAACGTCTCGGCCTGGTCGATCCGCAACCCCATCCCTTCCATCATGCTGTTCATCATGCTCACGGTCGTGGGCCTGATGGGCTTTGTGGGGATGAAGATCCAGAACTTCCCCGACATCGATCTGCCGACCATCACGGTCAATGCGGCGCTGCCGGGGGCGGCCCCTGCGCAGCTGGAAACCGAGGTCGCCCGCAAGCTTGAAAACGCGGTGGCCTCGCTGCAGGGCATCAAGCACATCTACACCAAGGTGCAGGACGGCAACGTGCTGCTGACGGTCGAGTTCCGGCTTGAGAAGCCCACGCAGGAGGCGCTTGACGAGGTGCGCGACGCGGTGGCGCGTGTGCGCTCGGATCTGCCTGGTGATCTGCGCGATCCGGTCGTGGCCAAGATGAACCTGTCTGGCTCACCCATCCTGACCTATACGGTGGCCTCCAGCCGACGGGACACCGAGGCCCTGTCCTGGTTCGTGGACCACACCGTGACCAAGCGGCTGCTGGCCGTCAAAGGGGTGGGTGCCGTGGCCCGCGTGGGGGGCGTGAGCCGCGAGGTACACGTCGAGCTGGACCCAGCGCGCCTGCTGGCGCTCAACGCCTCGGCAGCCGATGTGTCGCGCCAGCTGAGGGCGGTGCAGCAGGAGGCCTCGGGCGGTCGGGTTGACCTCGGCGGCCTGGAGCAGACGGTGCGCGCCATTGCCACGGTGCAATCTGCCGAGGAGCTCGCCGCGATGGACATCGCGTTGAGCGACGGCCGGCGTGTGCGACTGGACCAGATCGCCACGGTGCGCGACACGGTGGCCGAGCAACGATCGGGCGCGCTGCTGGACGGCGAGCCCGTGGTGGCCTTCGAGATCACCCGAGCCAAGGGCGCGGGCGAGGTCGACGTGGCCGAGGGCGTTCAGGCGGCGTTGGCCGAGCTGCGGGCAGAACATCCAGATGTGGAGGTGGTCGAGGCCTTCAACTTCGTCGATCCGGTGATCGAGAACTACGAGGGCTCGATGTACCTGCTGTACGAGGGCGCGGCGCTGGCGGTCATCGTGGTGTGGTTCTTCTTGCGAGACTGGCGTGCCACGCTGGTCGCTGCCGCGGCCTTGCCCCTGTCGGTCATTCCCGCCTTTGGTGCGATGTACCTGATGGGCTTCACCATCAACGTGGTGACGCTGCTGTCGCTGTCGTTGGTGGTGGGTATTCTGGTGGACGATGCGATCGTCGAGATCGAGAACATCATGCGCCACCTGGCCATGGGCAAGAAGCCGCTGGATGCGGCGCGCGAGGCCGCCGACGAGATCGGCCTGGCGGTGATTGCCACCACCTTCACGCTGATTGCTGTCTTCCTGCCCACGGCCTTCATGAGCGGGGTGCCCGGCAAGTTCTTTGTGCAGTTCGGCTGGACAGCGGCCATCGCGGTGTTCTTCTCGCTCGTGGTGGCGCGCATGCTCACACCCATGATGGCGGCCTACCTGCTCAAGGCGCCCGAGCGTGAGCATCCCGATCCGCGCTGGATGGGCTGGTATCTGACGTGGGTGCGCTGGTGTCTGCGCCATCGGGTGCTGACGCTGTTGGCCGTGGTCGGCTTCGTGGGGATGTCGATGTTCCTGGCCGGCCGGCTGCCGACGGGTTTCATCCCGCCGGATGATCTCTCGCAGACTCAGGTGACACTGCAGTTGCCGCCCGGCAGTACCTACGCGCAGACCGAGGCGGTGGCCGAGCAGGCGCGTCAGATCGTCGCGCAGCACGAGCACGTGAAGCTGGTGTACACGGCCATTGGTGGCGGTGCGGCAGGCAGCGACCCATTTGCACCGCAGGGTGCGGCCCAGGTGAACAAGGCCACGCTGACGCTGAACATGACCCACCGCACCGCGCGCTCGGGCGTGAGCAAACAGGACATCGAATCACAGCTGCGGGTGGCGCTGGAGGCGTTGCCCGGTGTGCGTGTGAAAGTGGGCTTTGGCGGCTCCAGCGAGAAGTACGTGCTGGTGCTCTCGGGTGAAGACGGCGCAGTGCTCAGCCAGCATGCGGCCAAGGTGGAGCGCGAACTGCGTAGCCTGCCGGGTATTGGCAACGTGACCTCATCGCTCAGCCTGGTGCGGCCTGAACTGGTCGTGCGGCCCGATCCGGCGCGCGCAGCGGACCTCGGCGTGAGCACGGCCGCCATCGCCGAGACGCTGCGCATTGCGACGCAGGGCGATTACGACCAAAGCCTGCCCAAGCTCAACCTGTCCCAACGGCAGGTGCCGGTGCTGGTGCGCCTGCCGGCGGAGGCTCGGACTGACCCGGCCTTGCTGGCGCGCCTGCCGGTGCCAGGCGCACGCGGGCCCGTGCCCCTGGGCAATGTGGCCACGCTGTCGATCGACAGCGGGCCGGCCCAGATCGATCGCTACGATCGGCAGCGCAACATCAACTTCGAGATCGAGCTGAACCAGCAACCCCTGGGTGATGTCGAGCGCGCTGCCATGGCCCTGCCAAGCGTGCGCAACCTGCCGCCGGGCGTGGCCGTGGCGGCCCTCGGGGATGCCGAGGCCATGAATGAGCTGTTCGCCAGCTTCGGGCTGGCCATGCTCACCGGGGTGCTGTGCATCTACATCGTGCTGGTGCTGCTGTTCAAGGGCTTCGTGCAGCCCATCACCATCCTGGTGGCGCTGGTGCTGTCGGTGCCGGGGGCGTTCTTCGCGCTGTGGGTGACGCAACAGGCCTTGTCCATGCCGTCCATGATCGGCCTGATCATGCTCATGGGCATCGCCACGAAGAACTCCATCCTGCTGGTGGACTATGTGCTGATTGCGCGCAACGAGCATGGCCTGAGCCGCTGGGATGCCGTGATCGACGCGTGTCACAAGCGGGCGCGGCCCATCATCATGACGACGATTGCCATGGGCGCGGGCATGATGCCCATCGCCCTGGGTATCGGGGTGGATCCCAGCTTCCGCTCTCCGATGGCCATCGTGGTGATTGGCGGGTTGATCACCTCGACCTTCCTGAGCCTGCTTGTCATCCCGGTGGTGTTCACGTATGTGGACGATCTGGTGCGGTTGGTGCAGCGTTTGATGGGGCGCGTGCCGGCCGCTGATGTGGACGGCGTGCAGACCACGTGAGCATGGGGGATGACCCTTGATTGAGGGGGCCGCCCGGATCGGCTGACACGCCGATGTCTGACCTAATGCAGGTCTGTCCTGTACTGGGTGTCGGAGCGGTGTGGCATGTCGGTGGTGCGCAAGATCCTGTTGTGGTGTGTGGTGATCGGCCTGGCGGGCTGTGCGCATCGCGCTGAGCCGCAGGTCAAGCTGGCGCTGGCCCAGACCGAGCGCGGAGTGATGATCTGGCTGCCCGATCATGTGCTGTTCGATTTTGGCAAGGCCGAGCTCAGCCCGCAGTCCGAGCCCTACCTGCGGCGTGTGGCCGAGTTGCTGCGGGATAAAACGCCCGAGCCCTTGTTGTTGGAAGGGCATACCGACAATGTCGGTGCGGCCGATTTCAATTTGCGACTGTCCGAGCGGCGTGCACAGGCCGTGGCAGTGGCGCTGCAGGACATGGGCGTGACGCCTCAGCGCTTGCGCACCGCTGGCGTGGGGCTGGCGCGGCCGCTGGCCCCGAACGACTCTGAACTGGGGCGACGGCTGAACCGCCGGGTCGAACTCATTGTGCTCAATGAAACGGTGGCGCGCCTGACCCAGGGTGAGCCCGCCAATGCCTTTGAAGATGCCTTTGCCCGGCTGGAGGCGGAACTGGCGCCGTTGCTGAGCAACCAGGGGGCGCCAGCGGGCGCGGGGGCGCGTCAGTGAGACTGTCTCGACGCGATGTGTGGTCTGCCGGGCTGGCGCTGGCAGGGACGGCGATCGGCGGTGGGCTGTGGCGCCCCGTGCAGGCGGCGCCTGGTCAGCCCTCGCGCCCGCCGGTGGTGGCCACGACCCCGCCGAGAGGGCGCCGTTTCGCGCTGGTGCTGGGCGGTGGCTCGGCGCGCGGTTTTGCGCACATTGGTGTGGTCAAAGCGCTGGAGGCACACGGGCTGCGACCGGATGCGGTCTTCGGGGCCAGCGCGGGCGCGCTAGTCGGGGCGTTCTGGGCGGCGGGCATGCCGGCCAGCGCGATGGAGTCGCTGGCCTACCGCGTGCGCGACGACGAGGTCATCGATCTGGTCAACGGGCAAGCGGCCAACCGGCGTGGCATGGTGTCAGGCCAGGCTCTACAGCAGTTCGTCAACACGCAGCTCGAGGGGCGCACGATCGAGACCCTGCCCACACCGTTTCGGGCGGTGGCCACGCGCTATCCGGCGGGTCAGCTGCACGTGTTCAAGCACGGCGACCTGGGCTTTGCCGTGCGCGCTTCATGCAGCCTGCCGGGCGTGTTCCTGCCGGCCGTGCAGGGCGATCAGGAGTTTCTCGATGGTGGGCTCGTAAGCCCGATCCCCGTCGCATCCGCCCGCGCCGAGGGCTATGACCTGGTGGTGGCGGTGGATGTGGCCGGGTCTGACGCGCTGCTCCAGCGCGAACGCAGCGGTGCAGGCCTGTATCAGGTGCTGCTGCGGTCTTTCGAGATCATGGGTGAGGCCCTGCGTCAGCAGGAGGCTGCCAAGGCCGATGTGGTGATCCGACCCGACGTGGGACGCATCAGCAGCACCGACTTCTCGGCGCGCCGTGCGCTGGTGGATGCCGGCTTCGTGGCTGGCCAGCGGCTCGCGCCGGTGATACGCGAGCGGCTGCAGGTGCGCCGCTGAAGGCGCACCGGTTGGCGCACCCATTGGCGCGTCAGGCTCAGACGCGCTCGATCACCATCGCGATGCCCTGACCGCCGCCGATGCACATCGTGATCAGCGCATAGCGGCCACCGGTGCGCTGCAGCTCATACAGGGCCTTGGTGACCAGGATGGCGCCCGTGGCGCCCACAGGGTGGCCCAGCGAGATGCCCGAACCGTTCGGGTTGGTCTTCTCGTTGGGGAAGCCCATTTCCTTGGACACCGCGCAGGCCTGTGCGGCAAAAGCTTCGTTGGACTCGATCAGGTCCAGATCCGACACCTTCAGGCCAGCCTTCTCCAGCGCCAGCTTCGAGGCAGGCACCGGGCCGATGCCCATGTACTCCGGCTCGACACCCGCATGGGCATAGGACACCAGGCGGGCCAGGGGCTTCAGGCCCAGTGCCTTGGCCTTGTCGGCGCTGGCCATCACCACGGCGGCGGCGCCGTCGTTCAGGGTCGAGGCGTTGCCTGCGGTGACGGTACCTTCTTCCTTCTTGAACGCCGGCTTCATCTTGGCGAGGGTGTCGACACTGGTGTCGGCCTTGACGCCTTCATCGGTGTCGAACAGCACCACGCCCTTGCGGGTCTTGAGCTCGACGGGGACGATCTGCTCCTTGAAGCGGCCCGCCTCAATGGCGGCGGCGGCGCGTTGTTGCGACTGGGTCGCGTAGGCGTCTTGCTGCTCACGGGTGATGCCGTGGCGAGCGGCCACGTTCTCGGCGGTGATGCCCATGTGGATGTTCAGGCGTGGGTCGTGCAGGGCGCCCAGCATGAAGTCCAGCATCTTGACGTCGCCCATGCGGGCACCCCAGCGGTTGGAGGTGACCAGATAAGCACCACGGCTCATCGACTCGGCACCGGCGCCGATGGCCACATCGCAGTCGCCCAGCAGGATGGCCTGGGCAGCCGACACCACGGCCTGCAAGCCGGAGCCGCACAGACGGTTGACGTTGAACGCGGGCGCCTCTTGCGGCACGCCGGCATTGAGCGCGGCCACGCGGCTCAGGTAGGCGTCTTGCGGGATGGTGGGGATCACGTTGCCGACCACGACGTGGCCGACGTCCTGGGGCGCGACACCGGCACGCTCCAGGGCGGTCTTGATGACCAGAGCACCCAGGTCGGCGGGTGGGATGTCTTTGAGCGAGCCGCCGTAGCTGCCGATGGCGGTGCGGGCTGCACCAACGAATACGACTTCACGAGTCATGGAGGTTCTCCGATGGGGTAGGGGGTGGGCCACGCGCTCACCCATTCTGGCTGGAATCCTTGTCAAATTATCGCCGCATCGGGGACGCTTCGCTTGGAACTGGATCAAATCCTGTCAATTTGGGCAAATGTAATTACAATCGGCCCCCCTGCAACCGGAAAAAGGTGGGCAAGCATGACCGCTCGACGCGCCGATCGACAGACACGGCTGCGCATCGGACTGATGGGCCTGGGCCGCATCGGCTCGCTGGTGGCCGGCGAGCTGGCCGCAGCCGACGACATGGACCTGTGCTGGGCTGTACGTCGCACGGGGGACGGCGATGCTCGCCCATCTGGCCTGGCTCCGGAGGTGGCCGTGACCACGGCGGCCGAGTGGAGCCCCGGGTTCTTGCGGGAACACCCCGTTGATGTGGTGATCGATTTTTCGCACGCCTCGGCCGCGCGCCATTACCCGATGCTGGCACAAGCCGGCTGTCGGATCGTCTCGGCCATCTCTCACTACGGCCCCGAAGCGCAGCCCTTCCTGGCGGCTGCTGCACGACATGCAGCGGTGCTGCACTCGCCCAACATCACCTTGGGCATCAATTTTGTGCTGGTGGCCTCGAGGCTGATGCAGCGGCTTGCGCCCCATGCCGACATCGAGGTGGTGGAGGAGCACTTCCGGGGCAAGCCAGAGACCTCGGGCACGGCGCTCAAGCTGGCCCAGGCTCTCGGCCTGGACCCGACCCGTCAAGTCAACTCCATCCGCGTGGGCGGCATCGTGGGGCGGCATGAGGTGATCTTCGGCCTGCCGAACCAGACGATCCGCCTCACCCATGAAAGCATCAGCGGCAAAGCCTTCGGCCAGGGCGCCATGTTTGCCGCCCGATGGCTGGCCGCTCAGCGGCCGGGGCGCTACACCATGGAAGAGGCTGTGCGCAGCACCTTCGCCGCCACGCTCGCAGACGATCTGGCCGCCGCGACGCCTGCTCCGGGCGGGGGGCGAGTCAGGTGGTCGTCTGCGGCGTGATGCGGCCGGTAGCGGCCAGGGCGGGGCGTTTCTGGGCCTGCCCCGGTGTCTGTCCGGTCCAACGCTTGAAAGCGCTGTGAAAGCTCGACTGGCTGGCAAAACCCAGCTTGAGCGCCACCTCGGTCAGCGTGTGGCGCCCCTCACCCATGAGCAACACGGCCTGCTGGTGACGCACGCGGTCATGAAGAGCACGAAAGCTCAGCCCGGCGGCCTCCAGACGGTGTTGCAGCGTCCGTGCGGGCAGGCCCAGCGCGCCGGCCACCGCGTCGAGCGTGGCCGTGCCGGCCTCCAGCCGATCCAGGATCTGACGCTCCACCAGGTGCAGAAAGCTGCCTGATTCCGCGTGCAGGCTGCGCATCCGATCGGACAGTTGCGCCCGCAGCATGGCCTGGACGCCGTGATCGCCACGAGAAATGGCCAGGCCCGCGTAGTGGCCCGGGCCACTCATGCGGCTGCGCAGCGCGCCGTAGTGCACAGCGCCACCGAACGTCTGGGCCATCCGCGCCATCCGGGCAGGCGTCGGCGCCGGGCCGGTGAACTCGACATCGAACGCAAGTTCGGCATGCTGTGACAGCCAGCGCGCGTGCCACGCGATGGTGGCCAGCGTCAGCCGCTCCAGGTCGGCACTGGGGCACGGGCCCAGCGGCTGCAGGCTCAGTTCGAAGCGCTGATCCTCCAGCGTGGCGTGCAGCACATACACATCGTTGAGCAGGCTGTAGAAGTGCGCCAGCGCCTCGGTCGCTTCGCGCAGATCGCGGCTGGCCATCGTGATGAAGCCCAGCGGCCCGGTGTCCCACGGTTTGACGAACTCGGCGAGGTCGAGCGCCAGATCCAGGTCTGGGTGGCTATCGGCGAGCGCGACTTCGGCATGGCGCAGCAGGGCTTCCCAGGCTTCGACCGGCTGACGCATGTCTTCCGTCAGGGTGGCCAGCGCGGCCAGTGTGGTGGGCGCGAAGACGTGGTCGGGCGTGACGCCCAGCTGCTGCAGGCATGCAGGCAGCACCTGCAGGTAGCCGGGGTGCAGGCTGCAGGACGCCGTGGTGGTGGGCGATGTGATGGTGCCGCGCATGGGCGATTTGTACCGCGCTTGATGCCACGCGCGGTGGAAACCCTGGTGACAGACGCACTGGGGCTTTCCCGCGGTTGGGCCTGATTTCAGGCCGTTGGCCACGCCGTTTGCGCGTGTCAGTAAAAGCCTTGCGCCCACGCGAAAGACGGGCAGCCGGTCGCCTCGAAGAATGCCCCTGCAGCTTGCGCTGCCCATTTCACAACCGCGTGAGGAACAACCATGAAACTGTCGACTGTTGTGCGCGCCGCCGGTCAGGCGCTGGCCTTGTCCCTGGCCTGGCCCATGCTGGCTCAGGCTTCCACGGCCTATCTCAAATGGGTGCCTGTGCAGGCGCCGGTGGCCAGCGGTGCCAGCTGCGGCAATGGCACGCCCTATCACTTCTTCGTGAACCGGGCGATCGGCACGCGCAAGACGCTGATCTACTTTGAAGGCGGCGGTGCATGCTGGCAGCAGCGTGAGTGTCTGGGCAAGGGCAAGTTCTCCGAGGTGGCGACCAATCCCGACGGGGTGCCCGCGAATTACCTCAGTCAGGTCAACCTGGCAGCCTTTGGCATGGTGTCGCCGATGATCTGGCGCTTGAGTCCACTGACCCGCACGGTGACACAAAGCTGGAATCTGGTTTATGTCCCTTACTGCACGGGCGATGTGCACACAGGCAACGCTGTGGGTGTATACGGCGACCAGACGCCGAGCAGTCCCCTGACGTACTACCACCGTGGCCACGTCAACGCACAGCAAGTGGCCAAGTGGGTGGCGGCCAACCTGCCTTCGGATGAACTGCTGGTCAGCGGCTTCTCTGCGGGCTCCACAGGGGCCACGGCCAACTATGCAATGGTGCGCGACACGGTCCGTCCTGCGCGGGCCTCGATGCTGAACGATGCGGGCCCGCTGTTCCCTGCACCCCAGTCCAGCACCGCCGAACAGCATCCCTCGCTGCCTCTGCACAACCGGATTCGCCAGGCCTGGGGTTTTGACCGGCCCGGTGGCGTGCTGACCAACCTGCTGTCACGCTACCCGCAGATGGAGCCCGTGCGCAGCGATCTGGGCGCCATCAACAATGCACTGGCAAGGCAGTTCCCGCAAGACCGCTTCGGCTATGCCGTGATGCAGCAGGATGGCGTGTTCTCCACCTTCTCGTACCGCCTGTTCAACCCGGACATCGCAGGCATCACCGACACCCGTCAACGTGACGCCGCTTACAACAAGCTGTGGCGCAAGGACCTGGCCAACTGGACGGCCCAGCTCGATCAGAGCCCCAACATCGGCTATTACGTGCCGCTGTTCCGCCCCTTGATCAAGTCGCACACGCTGACCACGCTCGACTACGCCGGCACGGCCATCGAGGACCAGGGCCACCGCTCCATCGAGACCTTCATTCAGAACACCCTGGACCGCAGCAAGCCACCCATCCGTGCCGTCGAACGCGATCAGGTCAGCGACTACTTTCGCCCCGCAGACGGGATTCAGTGGCTGATCTTCCTGTTCCAGGATCTGTTTGTCTGACCAGAGGCCATCATGACCGCTCATCCGCTGTTTGCGACGGCTCCCATGACGATTCCCCGCAGCTTGCCAGCGCTGCCGCCCGCGCTGCGTGCACGTGACGGCTTGCTGTTGCATCGACAGAATTGGCCCTTGTCCGAGCCTCTCGGAACGGTGGTGCTGGTGCACGGCATCGCCGAGCATTCGGGCCGCTATGCGCATGTGGCGCGTCAGCTTCAGATGTGGGGCTGGCAGGTGGCCGCGTACGACCAACGCGGCCATGGCCGCTCCGGTGGCCCGCGCGGTGTGCTGCGTCGGGAGGACGATCTGCTCGCCGATGTGGCCACGGTGATTGCGCAGGTCCGTCAGGAGGCAGGCTGCGGGCCGTTG
>Ga0116211_1000664_pt1 | contig 17643 bp, 12 predicted proteins | sample SaghotsprinmetaG_FD_94484 | JGI IMG/M metagenome (GOLD analysis project Ga0116211, IMG submission 94484) | Hot spring microbial communities from South Africa to study Microbial Dark Matter (Phase II) - Sagole hot spring metaG | ecosystem: Environmental > Aquatic > Thermal springs > Hot (42-90C) ... | reverse complement strand
GTTCCAGCAGAAGTTCTGGACGCTCGCCTAGAAGCTGGGCTTGTCTGTGTGATCTGTGGACGCTCGGTTCTCAGATTAGCATGGACACCCCCACCTCGCACCAGCAGGTGGGGTGAGCTTCATCTGGTTGTTCTTGCGTGGTCCACCGCCCGCCGTGGCATGACCGAGGGCACCGTTGCTGGAGTGGTCGGTTCATTTACCTACAATGTCACCATGACCCTTGGCGCCGCCGCGATCGCCCGCCCCCTCCAGATTGTAGATGCTAGCCTCCTGCACCTGCCATTACTGGTGATGCTGGGTGCTCTCCTGTTGGTGATTGGGCTTGCCTTTGGCAACGGCTATCTGCACAGGCGTGCCAGCCTTATTTTGCTGTTGGCCTACCCGGTGTTCCTCGTTGCTTTGCTGGTGAGTGGGGGATGATTCTTAAATCCCGATAACGTACTTACGCCACTCCTGATGGGTGCCTGTACGCACGTGCTTGGTGACTTCAAAGTATAAGCTGCTAATGGGGCGGCGGGGGGTTTGGCGTAGGGGCATACCCGCTTCTTTTGGGGTGCGGTTGCCCTTTTTCACGTTACAGCGCACACAGGCCGTGACAATGTTTTCCCACGTTTCACCACCGCCGCGGGACTTGGGCACCACGTGATCAAGGGTTAGCTCATCGCCTGTGTAGCCACAGTACTGACAGGAATGGCTATCGCGGTGCAAAATATTACGGCGGGTGAGGGGAATTTCCTTGTAGGGAGTGACCACGTAATGCCGCAGGCGAATGACCGTCGGCAAAGGAAAATTGTTATAGACTAGCTTACCGTTGTGCTCAACCTGCTCCGCTTTGCCTTTAATTAAAAGGACAACAGCCCGCTGCCAACTCGTAATGTTGAGTGGTTCGTAAGAGGCATTGAGTACCAAAACCTTTGCCATACTCGTTGACGTGCGGCATCCTAAGCGATGGTAGCATATTTTGCCCCGTTGGTATAAAGCAGCCTCTCTAGCGGTTAAGATGCTCGGCAAGCAGCGCTTGGGCGCGGGGTTTATAGAGCAGATAAAACAGTGATTCCATATAGCGCATCATATCTTCGCGGTTCTCTTGGGATGAAAAATTCCAGAAGCCGTAGATTTTGGCAAGGGAGAGCAGCCGCGTACAGTGAATTTTCCAGGTATAGGTACTGTAAACCCGCTCAATACCGGCTTTAGAAATGGTGTGCCAGTACTCGGGATCGCGATCGCACCGCTCTAAAAAGGCCACGATTTTGTCTGCCATTTCCTCTAGGTGGGTGGGGTTAATATAAAAGCCATTCACCCCATCTTGAATAATTTCGAGGGGGCCGCCAAAGCGGGTGCCAAAGGTGGGCAAGCCACTAATCATCGCTTCTAAAATCGTCAGACCAAAGGCTTCAAAAAGAGCGGGCTGCACAAAGACCCCTTGATGATCGGCAATGATCCGATAAATTTCCCCTGAATCGGCCTTCGGTAGGCGCACCCCTAACCAACGGATTTTGCCGTGCAAGTCGTACTCGTGAATAATTTGATAAAGCTTTTCAATTTCGCTGATTTCTTCGCGATCGCTGGAGTCTTCGGTGCGCAATTTACCCGCCACCAAAATCAGATTGCAGCGCTCTTGGAGGGCTTTACTGCGGCCAAAGGCTTCCGCTAAGCCCGTCAGGTTTTTAATGCGGTCAAGGCGCGCCATAGAAAAGAGGGGACGTTTTGCCGGATCACTGAGGTGGCCATAGACCTGTTGCGGATCCTCAAGGGTAAAGAGTAACTCTTCTAAACGGTGGCGATCGCCCTCGAGGCGTTCTGCTTGCTCGTAGTAGGGGAAATATACCTGCTCATTCACCCCCGGAGGCACCACATTAAACTTGGGGCTAAACAATTCAATGCCATTGACAACATGGTATAAGTCCGGCATCGTAAAGGACTGGTAAGATTCGTACTGGCCAATACTGTCGGGGGTGCCCACAATTTCTTGGTAGGTGCTACTAATAATAAAATTGGCGGCATTCATGGCAATGAGATCTGCCGTAAACTGAAGCGAAAAATGGTACTTATCCTCAAGGTCTTGCCAGTAGAGGTTACTAAAGAGATACTTTGATTTTTCAAGGGCGTGGGCAATATTACACTGGGTTACTTTGAGTCGCCGTGCCAACAAAAAGGCCACAAGGTTACCATCGGAATAGTTGCCAATAATCAGGTCAGGGACATGGCCAAACTCCGCCCGCAGTTCCCGTTCTGCATCAATGGCAAAGGTTTCAAGGTACGGCCAAATTTCAAAGCGAGAAATCCAATTCTGGGTGATCTTAGGGTTAAACTCGCGGAAGGGTACCCGCAAAATCCAAGCATCCGTGGTGCCGTAGATTTTTTCAAGGCGCTGATTGCAAAGGGTGCCATCGGCATTGGGGATCAGGCGCGTTAGCACAATAATTTTCGGGTGAACCTCCAGCACATCTAAGCCCGCCAGTGCCAGATCCTCACGAATTTGTTTTTCCAGACTTTTGACCTGATCCAAGATATAGACCACTTGGCCGCCGGTGTCGGGTCGTCCTAGCACCCCCTCCTGGCCAAACCAGCCGTGGGGTGAAATCAGGGCAATGCGAAAGATCATCGGAATGCGGGACACAAAGGCTTCCAACACTTGGTGATCGGGAGAGTCTAGTAGTTGGTCAAGGATTTCGAGGGTCTCCCGTACCCGCGCAGCCGTGTTCCCCCACCCAGGTTCAAAGCCAAGGGTTTGCAAATCAAAGCGAAACTCACTGTAGGGTTCCGCCGCCGGGCGATCGCCAAGGCTGATAATGGCCTGCTTTACCTGCTCCGAAAGGTGCTGGGGCGAGCGAATGCGTTCGTTAATCAGCAATTGATAGCCGTTGTAGCAGTGAACTTGCAGGAAGTTAAACAGATTCTGCTGCCACTGACGCGGATCCTGAAAGAGCTTACTGGAGAGGTAGCGGTTAAGAAAAGCTACACCTTTTCCAATGTTTTTGGCATCCCGAATAATTGGCGAATAGTCGTAAAAGGGCTGCACATCAATTTCAAACACATCCCCTTCGTTGGGATGGTACCGATTCACAAAGCGATCGCGCAGGTCTAGTAGCTCTGGCACCGACATGGGCACAATGGTCAAATCTTCCAGCAGCCGATACACCTCTTGGTGGGCAATGCGGGGACGAATGATCCAGCAGAGGCTTTCATTGTCAACAATAATTTCTTGGGTATAGAAAATCAGCTTGCCCAATCGGGACTGGGTCATTGCTGTGGTGGGTTTATTCTGTTCACGGCAGTACTCATCAAAGGCCGTTAAAATTTCGTTCCGCAGCAGATAGCGCTTTTCACCCAGTTGTAACACCCGGGCAAATTGCCGCAGGTCAGCGCGCTCGTCGCTCTCAACGACTGATTTGAGAAGGAGGGATGTCATCGAAAAAACCTAGATCACAGCAATACCTTAACCCTAGACGCAGTTCCGCTGCGACACGTTTCTGGTGAATCTCAGGTTAGCGGCTGCTAGCCAGTCCTTTAGCATTGAAGACGAAGGCACTCGCCTCTCTCCGGTCTCAACACACGTATTGCCAGCCGCGGAGCTATCTCTAGGTGTTTGAAGCATTTTTCCCATTGTAGGTTTGTGCCCTTGGTCAGGTCAAGAAACACGGGGCGATCGCCGAATTTGACGATAGTTCCACAGGCCAAACACCAGCCAAAATACTAGCAGTAGGGTTGTTAACACAAACACCGGTACAGCGCCCACATTGCGAATGAGAATGGGAGCCGCTGCTGTAAATAACCCGCCGCCAACAATTGGCTCAAACAGAATTTGTTTGTAGGCAAAGCTTTCTAACGCACCGGATTGGTTATAGGGATCCACCATGCGAATTAATAGCAGGCCGGTGGAGGTGACCCCCATCGACTGCCCCATATCGCCAATGCCGCGCTCAAACCAAAATGTGGGTAAAATGCGCGGGCCAAGATAAAGCATTACAAACACATTCCACGCAATACCGCCAACGCTTAACAGGAGAAAAGGGAGTAAATTTTCCCCAATGGCGGTTAGGGAGAGCGCCGCTAAGGCGGTAACAATCGTTACATCTAAGGCCACCCCACCAATGTGGTTAATCAGGGGACGACTAATCAGGTATTGCTTGCGCAGCCGTACCAGCAGCAGTTGTACTAGAATGCCGCCAATTAAGGCGAGGGGAAACAAGGGCACATAGGTCATGAGTTTCAGTCCCGTTTGCCCCCATGTCAAAGCCTCGATTTGGCGCAAGCCTTCGAGGATGACCCACCCCACAATAATTGCCAACCCCACAAAGCAAAAATTGAGGGATAGGGGGTCGATGAGCAGATCCCGCAGCAGTTGGCGGCGGGCCACTTTCGTGGCGGGATCATCGTGGGGGTGAGGCTCACTGTACTCTGCCTCCGCCGGGGCGATCGCTCCCGTGACTTGGAGGCGATTCGTGCGTCGCGCCCAGTTAATTAGCCCCACACCAGCCACCACCCCAGAGACAATCCCTACGGTAGCTAAGCCTAAGGCCATATCGGCTCCGGCGGCAAAATTGAGCTCTGTAAACGTTGCGGCCATCCCCGCTGCCGTGCCGTGCCCCCCCTCAAAGGCCACTTCAATCAGCGCCCCCATCACCGGATCCGCATTGAACAGGGGCACAAGGATGAGCAAGGTCAACCCCAACCCCACCACGTACTGCCCCCAAGCCAAAATCTGGCCAAAGGCCACCTGTGGCGATGCTTTTTGCCAAATTTCCCGCGGACTGGGGATCACTTCGCCTAGGAATAAACAGGCAAAAACAATGTTGATAAAAATGCTGGGGGACTGCCGCCACACCTCGCGGATGTCTTCGGCAAAGAGGCCATTGACCCATGGGGTATCCGGGTTGAAGGCTTGAGCGATCGCCCCGAGTACCGCTGGCCCAAGGAGTAACCCCACAACCCCGGCAATAATTGAACTGGGCATATACAGCGATCGCATTAACGCCCAGCGTTGGCGCACTATTCGCCCAACCAGCAACAGAACACCAATAAAAATAAACGCCCAAAAAACCGTAATTAACTGAAACATCCCATCACGCTAAGCCATTGTCGCCATAATAGAATACGGTCAAGCAAACTGGGCAGACCGAAGGAGGGGCTGGTGAACTGTATTCCCGTTATTTTGTCAGGGGGATCCGGCAGTCGCCTGTGGCCGCTGTCGCGCCAGACGCACCCGAAGCAGTTTATTACCCTCACCGGGAATGGCACGAGCCTGCTGCAGCAAACATGGCAGCGAGTAGAGGGGTTACCCATGGTGCAGCCCCCCCTAGTAATGGCTAATGAGCATCATCGCTTTTTGGTGGCCGAGCAGTTTCAGCAACTCGGGGTCACGCCCACACAAATTTTATTGGAACCGGTGGGACGCAATACGGCTCCGGCAATTGCCACTGCCGCCCTGTACGTGACGGACATCCTCAAAACCGATGCCCTCCTGTTGGTTCTGCCCGCGGATCACTTTATCCAAGATGTGGCTGCCTTTCAGCGCAGTTTGCAGTGGGCAATGGTGCCCGCCCGCGCAGACTGGTTAGTGACCTTTGGCATTACACCGACGTGCCCCCACACGGGCTACGGCTACCTTTGCTGCGGTGAGCCGCTGCCGTATCCCCATACGCACCGGGTGAGCACGTTTGTTGAAAAACCTGATCTGGCCACCGCCGAAGCCTACCTGCAAGCGGGGAACTACCGTTGGAATAGCGGCATCTTCCTCTTCCGTGCCCAAACGTTCTTAGAGGAGCTAGGGCAATACCAACCCGAGATTGTGCAGCAGTGTCGGTTAGCGCTACACCAAGGGCGGCAGGATTTAGATTTTACCCGTCTTGCCCAAGACCCCTTTGCCCAATGCGCGGCCATTTCTGTGGACTATGCGGTGATGGAAAAAACCGCGAAGGCGGCAACGGTTCCCTTAGAGTGCGGCTGGAGCGATGTTGGCTCTTGGTCTAGCCTGTGGGAGGTGACCCCCAAGGACGAATTAGGCAATAGCTGTCGGGGTGATGTGCTCACCTACAATAGCAAAGACTGTTTGGTTCACAGTCAACACCGTTTGGTGACCCTTCTCGGGGTTGAAAACCTCATTGTGGTGGAAACGGCGGATGCGGTACTCATTGCCCAGCAGGAGGCCGCCCAAGAGGTCAAGCGGCTGGTGGAAGATTTACAACAGCGACAGCGGCCCGAAGCTCAGTCTCACCGCCAAGTTTATCGGCCATGGGGGACCTACGACTCGATTGATCAGGGGCATCGCTTTCAGGTCAAGCGGATTACCGTCAAACCCGGGGCAAGCCTTTCGTTGCAGCAACACCACCACCGTGCCGAGCACTGGATTGTGGTCAGTGGCACCGCCGAAGTCACCTGCAATGGCAAAACGTTTCTGCTAACGGAAAACGAGTCCACCTATATTCCCATTGGGGCGGTTCACCGCTTGGCTAATCCGGGCAAAATTCCCTTGGAAATGATTGAGGTGCAGTCCGGTGCCTACCTTGGCGAGGATGATATTGTCCGCTTTGAGGATCAGTACGGTCGCCTGCCATCGCCCTGAACCGTGATAACGGGTGATAACGGAGAGAGAGGGATTCGAACCCTCGGATAGGAGTTACCTGCCTATCAACAGATTAGCAATCTGCCGCTTTCGACCACTCAGCCATCTCTCCTTTTAGGAGCGTTCCTCATTGTAGATCAAAATTAGGCAAAAGCAAAAATTCACTGTTTAGCTGTTGGGCAGGGAATGTGGGGCGTTGTGAAGGGGGCGATCGCCTTGAATGGGGGTTTTTTGCCAGTGCTCACCACAGATGAGGGTATGCATTTGCCATGCGGGATCCGGCTGCGGATAATCTTGGCGGTAATGGCCACCACGGCTTTCTTCCCGAAAGAGGGCGCTTTTCAAAATGAGGTAGGCAATGTCGAGGAGGTTGCGCAACTCGCCCCAGTGCCAGAGGTAGGCCTGCTGGGCATCGGTATTCAGTTGGCCAATGTGCTGTGGCGACAGGGGTTGCAGGTAATGGGGCAGGTCCTCACGCCACGCTTTTACTTGGGTGAGGGCGCTCATCAGCGTGGGGGCATCACGGCAAATACCGGCACTGTCCCAGACCAGTTCCCGTAGGGCTGTGCGCCAGTTTTCAAGGGGTGTTGGGTCTGTAGGAACCTCAAGGGGGATTGGCACCGGAGATGTACTCCCCAAGGCTGGCAGAGGGCGCAAATGGGCAAGCTGAGCAGAAAAAACAAAGCACTCTAGCAGGGAGTTACTGGCCAGACGGTTGGCACCATGAACTCCCGTGCTGGCCACTTCGCCGACGGCATACAGCCCGGGGATGGTGGTCTGAGCCTCTAGGTTGGTGACGACTCCTCCCATCCAGTAGTGGGCGGCCGGAGCCACCGGGATGGGTGCCCTTTCAACATCAATGCCCCACTGGCGACAAACCGCAATAATTTTTGGGAAGCGGTAATGGAGGCGATCGCGAGGAATCGGGCGCAAATCTAGCCACACATGGGGAGCGTGGGACTGCTGCAGATGACGGTAAATGGCACGGCTGACCACATCGCGGGGGGCTAACTCGGCAGCCGGATGGTAGTCGGCCACAAAGCGGTAACCCCGGCTATCAATGAGGTGGGCACCTTCGCCACGAACCGCTTCGCTAATTAAAAATCGCGGCGCATTGGGTACCGTTAGCGCCGTGGGGTGAAACTGAAAAAATTCTACATCCCGAATGTGTGCCCCGGCCCGCCATGCCATGGCCACCCCATCCCCAGTGCTCAGGGGGGGGTTCGTGGTTTGGGAAAAGACTTGGCCACCGCCCCCCGTGGCAATGATCACTGCTCTGGCCGTTAACCACTGTATTTGGCGATCGCGCAGCAAACAGACACCACGGCACACACCGCTTTCGATCCACAGATCAAAGACAAAGGTATTGGGCAACAGGGTAATATGCGCCTGTGCGGTTACCTGTTGCAACAGGGTGGTCACCAGCGCCTGCCCGGTCGTATCGGCAGCATGGAGAACCCGCGGTCGCGAGTGCGCTGCCTCAAGGGTCAACGCGGGGCGATCGCCCTGGCGATCGAAGGCCACCCCCATAGCCAGTAGTCGCTCCACTTGCGCGGGGGCGTGCTCCACTAAAAAATGAACGCTCTCGGGGTCGCACAGCCCGGCACCGGCACTGAGGGTATCTTGTGCGTGTAATAGGGGCGAATCATCGGGGGCGATCGCGGCGGCCATTCCCCCCTGCGCCCAGCCACTGGCGGACTGCCGTAGGTCGTTTTTGGTAATCAGCCCTATCCGATAGGATGCAGGAAGGGCTAACGCTGCACTTAACCCCGCGGCTCCACTGCCAATGATGAGAATATCAAACCCAGACGTGGCGGCAGACAACGTTAACCCAACGCACCCTGTTCGCGTTTTAGACGATAAACATTTACAAGAGCTTACTTGTATAGCCCATTATTATAGCGATCGCCCCCCTCAACAAGGGCGGTTTCCACCTCCGTTACCGTAAATTTATCCAAATTTGCCCGCAGAGCTTCCTTTTGCCGCTCCGTCAGGCCGGGGATATTCAACACATCCTCCACCGACTCATAGGGGGCATTTTTAACAATTAGCTTGGCTAACGTAGGATACAGACCACGGTATTGAATAAATGCCGCAATATTCGTATTGTTGAGGTCAATTTTTTCACCGTAAGCACTGCCCAGTTTTTCGTCCACCACATTGACCAACTCTTCTGTAGCAGGTGCGGTGGCAGCGAACACGGGCGCGCCCCAGTGCATCCAGCCAAGAAGGCTAACCCCAAGCAGATAAATCAGTGCTAGCCAGCGGCCAAAACGTTGCATATTGCGTTACCTCCCAAGATCTCACAGGTCATTCAAAACAGCGGGTCAGGATCACAAGCAGGTCATGGGTACATTGCCATCCCCTGCGCGGGGTAAAGGTTGTTGCACAGTGGCCACCAATGGCCAAGGGCAGTTCACGACCCTTACAGGTGATTCAATAATATCAGGTCACGTCGTTCCTGAGCGCTGCTGCCAAGGCAACGCCCCACCAAGAATTTTGGCGCTACTCTGCCCCTACCCCCCCCTCAGCGGCTTGCCGCATGGCCAACAATGCTTCCTTGACGGCCTGACTGACGGCGCTCTGAGGCTCTGCTAATATCAATTTTTGATAGGCTTCGAGGAATTCAGTGGCCTTACCTTTGCTAGAGACCCCTAACTTCTAAAAAAGAAAATTTGGCAAATGATAGTAGCTACTATATGTCAAAAAAATTACAAAAACAAGCATATATAGAAAATTAATTATTGTTCCTATAGCCATTATATAATCGAATCTATCTCATAAGTTTCTTGGCACATTCAAAAGCCTGATAGACAAAATCAATAATCTCTTTACTACTTTAGGTAGCCTAGGTAACAAAAGGGTCAACACGGATCTAAATAATACTAGCTAGTAAGCGGATCAAAAATTTTACAGTTTTGGTTCATGTGTTCCTAAAGGAAGGTTATCCCTATGGCAAAGTTAGCGGTTTCAATGACCTATTACCTGCGGCGGTTACTGCGGCAGCATGAACAGGAGGTAACCCCTGTCATCTGTCCGGGGGCTGGCTTAGTGGCCAATTCTGAGGCAGATTTAGAGGCCGTCCTAGAAAGCTTATACCCCGACGAGGCAGAGAATGCCACCATTCGCCAGCAGCTAGAGACGTTGGTGCTACTTCATCAGCATAGCGATCGCCTTGCTGCCCCCCAGCGGGCAAAAATTACAGCCCAGATTTTTTGGCTTTTGGGATTAAAATACTCGTCTAAAAATACGGCGGATAGTGTCAGGATTGCCTAGGTCTCACGTCAGCGATTTGCGGTACAGTTAACCGTTAAGTATATTTACTTATTTGGTTCTTAATGGTAGTGCCTATTGGGTACTAACTCTGTTGCTCTGCTGCTGTGGCTTAGTAAGATACCTTCAAGCCTAAAGAGCGTGAGTATTTTTCCCTAAAGCACTTTGTGGATCAAGCTTTTTTATCTGTGAAAATAATCTAGAATAGTGCTGTGAAAAATGATGCTCCCTTTTTTCCTAACTTTCGGGATTGGCACATGATGGTCTGTGAAGGTTATGGGTTTGATTTCCCTGCAATGGCGGATCCCTACGAGTTAGTGCGGGCAGTGTGTGCGCGGTTGCCCCTTGCAACGATCTTTTACGGTAATGAGGGGCAAATTCTGTCCCTGAACCAAGAGGTGACAACCCATTTGGGGTGGGACACGGGCGATTTGCTCCGCCGCGATTTTTTAAGTGAGTGTTTTCCTGATCCGGAAACCCGCCGCCAGTTTCGTTACTGGATGCTGCATCCGCCGATGGGCTGGCAGGAACTCCCCACCCACGCGATTGATGGTCAAGTGGTGGAGATGCTCTGGGCGTTTGTGCGTTTTCCTAATGGGGCAGGCTTGGTTTGTGGCTACAACATTACCGATACTAAGTTTACCCAAACGGCATTGCTTGAAACCAGCGATCGCTACGCCCTGCTGACCCGGGGCATGAATGATGGCGTGTGGGACTGGAACCTAGTGACCGATGAAACCTTTTACTCCTCACGTTGGAAAACGTTACTGGGGTACCAAGACCACGAAATTGGCAACCACATTGACGAGTGGCTGAAGCGCATCCACCCGCAGGATGCCGAGCGGGTCAAGCTCAATTTAACCTTACACGTGCGCGGTCAAACGCCCCATTTTCACCAAGAGTTTCGGATGCAGCACCGCAATGGCTCCTATCGCTGGGTCTTAGCTCGCGGCTTAGTGTTGCGGGATGCCTACGGCAAATCCTATCGTGTGGCTGGCTCATTAACCGATTTAACCGAACATCGCTTGGCAGAGGCGCAGTTACTGCACGATGCCCTCCACGATTCGTTAACGGGGCTAGCGAACCGCACCCTGCTGTTTGACCGGATTGAACAGGCTGCCCGCCATGGCCGCCGCCGTCCTGACTACAAATTTGCCATTTTGTTTATTGACATTGACCGCTTTAAGGTGATTAACGACAGCTTGGGGCACAGTTGCGGCGATACGATTTTAATTGAACTGGGGCAGCGACTTCAGCGGATTGTGCGTCCCGATGATACGGTGGCGCGCATTGGCGGCGATGAGTTTGTGATTTTACTGGATGACATTACCAGCAATGAGGATACCTTGGGGGTGTGCGATCGCATTCGCCACGAATTAGACACTCCTTTTACGGTCAAAGAGCAGCAGATTATCCTGCGGGTGAGTATTGGCGTGGCCACCCGTACCCCCCACATTGAAAAGGCTGAAAATTACCTCCGTAATGCCGACATTGCCATGTATCGCGCCAAACTGGCGGGGGGCAGTCGCTATCAAATTTTTAGTGAAGAAATGCACGTCATAGCTCGCGATCGCCTGTCGCTAGAAGTGGGGTTGCGGCAGGCGATTGAGCGGGATGAATTTACCCTCTACTATCAGCCCATTTATTGCCTGAGGGACAATCGTCTGTACGGCTTTGAAGCACTGATTCGCTGGCAGCATCCCACGGAAGGGTTGCTCAGTCCCGAGCGGTTTATTGCTTTAGCCGAAGAAACAGACTTAATTTTACCGATTGGGGATTGGGTCATTTGGCGAGCCTGTCGCGATTTGCAGCGCTGGCAAGAGCAGTATCCTGAGCAGGCTCCCTGTGTGCATGTGAATTTGTCGAATCGCCAACTAACCCATCCGGCGCTGGTGGAGCAGGTATTGGCTGCCCTTGAGCAAACCCAAGTACCCCCCTCCTCCTTGCACCTTGAAATGACCGAAAGCGTTGGCATTGATCAACCCGAGCAGGTGCGGGACATTCTCTGTGCCCTAAAGGCTCAGAGGATCAAACTCAGTATGGATGATTTTGGGACGGGGTACTCGTCGCTGAGTTATCTGACCCAGTTACCCATCGACATTCTCAAGGTGGATCGCTCGTTTGTGAAGTTAATTACTGCCGACAGCCAGCAGCACTCGGTGATTGATGCCATCCTGAGTTTGGCGCAGGGACTGGGGCTAGAGGTGATTGCGGAAGGGGTTGAGCAGCCCCATCAACTGGTGCGCCTGCGGGAATTGGGGTGCGATTATGGCCAGGGCTATTATTTTTCGCCACCGTTGACCGTAGAACAGGTGGATCAACTGCTCAGCAAAGGCCAGAGAGCCTAATGTGCCAACGTTGCAACAATGATTGCAGACGAAATGGTGAGGGGTGTGCTTAAATGGTTAGCGTTTAGTAGCAGATTTTTGATCTTTTTTTGTTAAGGTGTGTGAATTACAGTCGTCTCCGCCGCTGAGGCAGGGAATACTATGGAGAGCAACCCCTAGGGTGAGTGCTGCCATCGGCTGTAGGGTTGTTTTTTTGTGTAAGGTGTGGTGGATATGACCCAAAAATTACTTGCTGCCTATGCCGAAAAAGCGACAGGTGCCCCCCACCTGCGGCAGCGATCTTACCGAGTTGCAGCGTCGTTGCTCAGTAGTTTTCGTTATGCGTGGGCAGGGGTGCAGTATGCGTTCCAGACGCAGCGGAATTTTCGCATTCACACGGCGATCGCGGTGACGGCGATCGCTCTGGGTGGCATTCTCAAGTTATCCCCGGTGGAACTGACGGTCATTATCCTCACCATTGCCTTGGTGATGGGGCTAGAGTTGATTAATACGGCCGTGGAAGCAGTGGTGGATTTAACGGTAGGCAAGGAGTACCACGATCTTGCCCGTATTGCTAAAGACTGCGCGGCGGGTGCTGTTCTGCTGGGGGCGACGGCGGCGGTGGCGGTGGCGGTGGCGTTGATTTTACCCCCGTTGGTCTATCCCGTGTTAGGAACGCTGTTTTAGCGGCTGGTGAGTACTCCTAAAAGCCGTTTGGCGGCTGGGCTGGTGGCCACAATCTGGCGATCGCGCTGAAATAGGATGGCCCCCACCTCGAGCGATCGCCCCACGGGTGCTGGGCAGTGACGATGAATGTACTCAAGGGTGCGCTCTTCAATGCGGTTGGCAATGTGGCTTAAAATATTGGCTAGTTTGGCGGGGTCTCTGGCGGCGAGGATCTGGCAGGCTGCTTCAAGGGTGGGCGATCGCCACAGTTGCTCCAGCAGCGGGCCTGTGATACCGGCAAGGGCGCAAAAGGCCACAAACACTTCTTGGCGAGCATCCGCCAAGTGATGATGGGTGTGAAAAATGCCTGCCGCCAGCTTAATCAGCTTGCCGTGGTAGCCCAGCAGAAGCAGGGCTTGGAGAGGGTGTTCCGCCGCGGCAACTAGCATCGGGCCTAACCAATTGGCGGTTTTGACGCATAACTGGGGCGGAATGCCAAGGGCGTGCGCCACCTGAAGGCCATTTTCGCCAATACAAAAAACGAGGGTCGAAGACTGAGCCGCTTTGGTGGCCAGTTCAGCCCGGTACTGGGTCAGTTGCTCCGGTGCGGTCAGGGGTTGGGCAATGGCACTCGTCCCCAACAGAGATAAGCCCTCAACCACACCAAAGGCCGCATTAGAGGTGCGCTCCGCCAACTGTGCGCCTTGGGGCAAGATAATGGTGACCCGCACGGCGCGATCGCGGGGGCAGTACAGTTCTAGGTTTGTGGTTAACAGCAATCGTGCATAGCGGTAGATGGCCGCCTCACCGGTGGTTTGGTGGCGACCAATGCCTACCCCCCCCTCCACCTGAATGCGGGGACAGGTGCTAGCATCTGCCCATCTCACCCAGGCCCATACCGGCGTGTGCCGCGTAATATCGAGGGCATCGCTGGGTTGGCTATAGGTAATAGCCAGTGCCTGTTGCGGATCTAAGCAGGCGCCTTCAGCAATCGGGATCGTTTGGCAGCGATTGGGGTTGAGCAGAGCCAAGGTTACCGCCGTTGGGCAGGTGCCTTCACTTAAGCAGCGCAAGGCCGCCACCGCTGCTGCCGCCGCAAAAACCGGTAAGGTGTAGCCCTCAGGAGGTGCCAAGCCGCCCAGTTAACTCCACTGCGCCAGACTGGTTTGTGCCGCCGCTGCCACCGCTTGGGCACTATCGGTTTGCAGTTGCTCCAGCAGTTCCTTGGCCTCAGGGGTGCCAATCTGACCTAGGGCGATCGCCAGCCGGTGCCGTACCTGCCAATCGGGATAGTCCACAAAGGGACGCAGCAGAGCCACCGTATCCGGTTGCCTGAGTTCCCCTAGGGAGCCAATGGCCGCGAGCATCACCAGTTCTTGAGGGCTATTGAGGGCCTCTTTGAGGAGGCTAACGGCGGCGGGGTTGGCCAACGCCCCAAGGGCGGCAATGATACTAAACTGTAGCAGCCAGTCTTCGGTACTGCGGTAGGCGGTCTCGAGGTCTTCGAGGGCAAAGGGCACTTGTAGTGCCGCCATGGCATCGGCAGCAGCAGCACGCACGTCCGTTTCGCTATCGTTGAGGAGGCGATCGCGCAATAGCTCCTGCGCTTGGGGGAGGTTAACCCGGCCAAGGGTGGCCACTTGGCTGACCGCTGCGTAGCGAATCCGTGCATTTTGATCCTGAATCAGCGGCGCAATGAGGGGAAAAGCCATCTGGGGATCAAGGGAGCGCAATTGGTTCAGCCCCTGTAGGCGATCGCCCACCTCCGCCGATGTTAAGAGCTGCTGAATCCCGGTTGTATCCACCCCAATGACCTCAACCTGTTCCCTTGATCCTACTGCGATTGGGGAACCGAGCCAAGAGCGCAAGAGGGACACAAAAAGGGGACAAAAAGAAGAGCAGGGCGATCGCGGCATCAAGTCCCTGCTCTGTACTTAGGAGTATGGCGAACGGCTTAACCTTGAGCTTCCGCCTCAGCAATCTGTAGTAAGGTTTTCAGCACCGAGTCGGGGTTAAGGCTAATCGAGTCAATCCCGAGGCTGACAAGGAACCGCGCAAACTCAGGATAGTCACTGGGGGCTTGGCCACAGATGCCAATTTTGCGCCCTTTCGCCTTGGCGGTTTGAATGGCTTGCGCCACCATCCGCTTCACGGCCTCATTGCGCTCATCAAACAGGTGCGCCACCAAAGCAGAGTCGCGGTCTAAACCCAACGTTAACTGGGTGAGGTCATTCGAGCCAATGGAGAAGCCATCAAAGACATCGGCAAAGGCATCCGCTAGCACCACGTTACTGGGGAGTTCGCACATCACATAGACTTGCAGGCCATTTTCCCCTTGCTGGAGGCCGTGTTTGGCCATTTCAGCCAGTACCCGCCGTCCTTCGTCTGGGGTGCGACAGAAGGGGATCATCAGGATGACATTGGTGAGACCCATCTCATCCCGCACCCGCTTCATGGCTTGGCACTCAAGGGCAAAGCCTTCAGCATACTTAGGATCGTAGTAGCGCGAGGCACCGCGCCAGCCAATCATGGGGTTTTCTTCGTGGGGTTCAAATTGGCGACCGCCCAAAAGGTTGGCGTACTCGTTACTCTTGAAGTCCGACATCCGCACCACCACCGGTTTGGGGTAAAAGGCGGCGGCGATCGCTCCAATCCCTTGCGCTAGCTTATCTACAAAGAACTCGGCCTTATTGCTGTACTGCTGGGTCAGTTCGGCAATTTTTAGCTTCGCCACCTCATCCTCTAGCTCGTCGTAGTGCAGCAGCGCTAAGGGGTGGGCTTGAATGTGGTTAGCAATAATAAACTCCATCCGCGCTAACCCCACGCCATCGTTGGGAATCGCGGCCAAGCTAAAGGCTTCCTCCGGGTTGCCCACATTCATGAGAATTTGGGTGCGGGTGCGCGGTAAGTTGGCCAGCGCCACTTCCTCCACATGGAACGGCAGTAGTCCACTGTAAATGTGACCTTCCTCCCCTTCCGCACAGGAGACGGTCACCTCTACGCCGTTGGGGATGGCCTCGGTGGCATTGCCACAGCCGACAATGGCCGGAATCCCCATTTCCCGCGCAATAATGGCAGCATGGCAGGTGCGCCCCCCCTGATCGGTGACGATGGCGCTGGCTTTTTTCATGATTGGCTCCCAGTCGGGATCGGTGCGGTGGGTCACCAGCACTTCCCCAGCTTGGAACTGATCAATGTTGGCCACGTTGCGGATCACCCGTGCTCGCCCTTGACCAATCATTTCACCCACGGCGCGGCCTGTGGCCAGTACCGTTCCTTTTTGTTCAAGGTGGTAACTGCGCAGCACATTCCCCGCTTTTTGGGATTGCACCGTTTCCGGGCGCGCCTGCACAATAAATAGCTCGCCAGTGATACCATCTTTAGCCCACTCAATGTCCATGGGGGTATAGGCCCCCCGCAGGGTCGAGTAGTGCTCCTCAATTGTGCAGGCCCAGCGACCCAAGGTGAGAATTTCTGCGTCCGTGAGGGCAAACTGCTTGCGCAGGGTGTCCGGCACCGGCTCGTTGCGGGTGAGCTTTGTGCCCCCCAGATCATAGACCATGCGAATTTCCTTGGTTCCCAAGGCTTTTTTGAGGATGGGTTTATACCCTGCCTTTAAGGTGGGCTTAAAGACGAGGTACTCATCCGGGTTAACCGCACCCTGAACCACGTTTTCGCCCAAGCCGTAGGCCGCAGTAATTAAGGCCGTATCCTTAAACCCGGTTTCCGTATCAATGGAGAACATCACCCCCGAGCAGGCCAAATCCGAGCGCACCATTTTTTGTACCCCCACCGAGAGGGCCACATTAAAGTGATCAAAGCCCTTAATCTGGCGGTAAGAGATGGCGCGATCGGTAAACAGGGAGGCAAAGCAGCGATGGCAGGCATCGAGAACGCCCTTGAGGCCGTGCACGTTCAGGTACGTTTCCTGCTGACCGGCAAAACTGGCGTCGGGCAGGTCTTCGGCAGTGGCACTAGAGCGCACCGCAACATCGGTGTTGGCACCGTAGCGATCGCACATCTTTTGGTAGGCACCGGCGATCGCATCCGTTAACTCTTGTGGAAATGGCGTGTGCAGAATGAGCGAGCGAATCGCTTGACCCACCCGATGAAGTTCACTGACATCTTCAACATCTAGCCCCTCCAACCGACGGCGGAGTTGCTGATCAAGGTTACCGGCTTGAATAAAGTAACGATAGGCGTAGGCGGTGGTTGCAAAGCCATCCGGCACATTAATTCCCTTTGGCGTTAGCTGTTGCAGCATTTCCCCAAGGGAAGAGTTTTTGCCCCCCACCAACGGCAGATCCTTTAAGCTTAGGGAGTTCAGTTCCAGAACAAACGCCGTCTCGCGATCCGTTGTTGTCGTTGTTGGTCTGGAGATAGATTGAGTCATGGTTTACTCTCCCAAAAAGTGATTCACGACTGTGGGCAGCCTGCCCATTCAATCGGTCATTTGAGGTTTATTGGAGTGGCTTGTAATCCCTCTTGCTAATAGGAATTAACAGCTCCCTAAAGGCGACACATCTGCACTGCCCAGAGGTCGGTAGCTTAACAAAAAGCGACGTGATACCACTATTGGTTCACGGTAGTTGTGTTTTGTTTTTTAAGGTTCGTTATGTCCTCGCCCTGTTAGGTTAGCAGACTCTCCCAACTGCGTCTGTTTGTGCAGGAAAATGGACGACGGTGGTTGAAATGAAGCTCACCCCACCTGCTGGCGCGAGGTGGGGGTGTCCATGCTAATCTGAGAACCGAGCGTCCACAGATCACACAGACAAGCCCAGCTTCTAGGCGAGCGTCCAGAACTTCCGCTGG
>Ga0116211_1000658_pt1 | contig 17734 bp, 17 predicted proteins | sample SaghotsprinmetaG_FD_94484 | JGI IMG/M metagenome (GOLD analysis project Ga0116211, IMG submission 94484) | Hot spring microbial communities from South Africa to study Microbial Dark Matter (Phase II) - Sagole hot spring metaG | ecosystem: Environmental > Aquatic > Thermal springs > Hot (42-90C) ... | reverse complement strand
TTGGGCAGCGTCATCAGGTACTCGACGCCCATGTTCGCCAGCTGCAGTCCGCCAGTGCCGACACCCATCGCCGAGCCCAGTTGGGTGGCCATCTGCACGCCGTAGGCCTTGGACATGGCCTCGCGCCCGTGCTCACGCAGCGCGTGGGCGATCTCGTGGCCCATCACCGCGGCGATCTCGTCGTCGGTGAGCTTCAGCTTCTCGATCAACCCGGTATAGAAGATGATCTTGCCGCCCGGGCCGCAGTTGGCATTCAGCTCGGGGCTGTCGATGACATTCACTTCCCAGGCCCACTGTGCTGCATCCGGGCGGAACACGCCGACCTTGGCGATCAGCCGCTCGGCGATGCCATTGACGCGCTTGGCAATCGCCGTGTTCTTTTCCAGCACGCCCTTGCTTGCGGCAGCGCTGAGCGTTTCCTGATAGGACTGGGCATACATCTGGTTGACCTGGTCGGTCGACAGCATGCTGAACATGTACTGCTTGCGGTCGACCCCCACGGCCCCACCGCTGGTGGTGTTGACGGCCTGACAGCCGGCCAGCGCGGTGGCGGCGATCAGCATGGATAACGTGCGCGGCTTGAACATCGAGTCTCTCCGGAAAACCTGCGCCGTATCCTAGATCGGGCCTATCGGGCAGGCAACCGGCCGCCCCGCTGCAGTTGTCGCAAATCCTGCCGATAAGGTGGCTATCCGCTGCGCAACTGGAGTTACGCCATGTTCCGATCCATCCAGACCGCCTTCGCCGCACTGGCCGGCGCCTGCACCCTGACCGTCATCGCGGCGCTGTTGCTCTATGCACTGGCGTCGGGCGTGCGCAGCCAGGCGCTGGTCGAGGAGCGGACTCGCGCGCTGATCGACGGCATGGTGGAGCAGCGCGTCACCGCCCTGGCTCAGGCACAGGTCAACCGCATCCAGGCACAGCTGCAAGCGCCCCTGCAGATCGCCACCAGCCTGGCCAGGGTGCATACGCTCACCGCACTGACCGGTGATGACGGCATGCCGATGGCCAACCTCAGGCGCGAGGAGCTGATCAATCTCGCGCGCCAGACGTTGATCGAGAACCCCAATCTCACCAGCACCTATATCGCCTGGGAACCGAACGGCGTGGATGCGAACGACCTGATGTATCGCGGCGACGAGCCGGGCATGCTCGACGGTCGCTTCGCCAGCTGGATCTACCGCGATGGCAGCGGCCAAATGAAGATCGACCGCCTCTCCGACATCGAGGACACCAGGCTGCTCGACACCGGGATACGCGCCGGCGAGTACTACCTGTGCCCGCGCGAACAGCTCAAGCCGTGCGTCGGCGACCCGGCACCGTATGACATGAACGGCCAGACCTACCTTCTTTCCTCGTTCAATGCCCCCATTCTGGTCGATGGCAAGTTTCACGGCATCGTTGGCGCGGACATCAGTGTCGACTTCATCCAGCAGTTGCTGAGCAACGCCAACGCGCAGCTCTATGGCGGCGTCGGCGAGATCGCGCTGATTTCCAACAACGGCCGCCTGGCTGCCTACAGCACTGACAAGAGCCTGATCGGCAAGCCTGCAGCACAGATTCTCGATGCCGAGGAGCAGGTGCTGATCCAGCGCCTGCCAGCCGGGCAGAGCCATTACCAGATCGACCAGGCAGGTGGGCACGTCGCATTGTTCCTGCCGTTCTCCTTCGAAGGTACCGACGCGCGCTGGGTCCTGATGCTGCAGCTGCCGATCGCCGAGGTGATGAAGGATCTGGATCAGCTGATGGCGGCACTCGGCGCGGAAAGCCGCAGCAGCCTGACCACCATGTTGATCATCGGCGTGCTCATCGCCGTTGCCGGTCTGCTGGCCATCTGGCTGATCAGCCGGCGCATCACCCGTCCGCTGCGCGACATGGTGGTGATGCTGGACAACATCGGCCAGGGCGAAGGTGACCTGACCCAGCGCCTGCACATCGACAGTCGCAACGAGCTGGGCCAGATCGCCACCGGTTTCAACACGTTCCTGACACGCCTGCAGGGCATGATCAGCGAGGTGGTCGGCTCGGTGCAGAAGGTCAGCGATGCGTCCGAGCACACCGCCGACATCGCCATCCGTACCGACAAGGGCGTGCAGACGCAGCTGGCCGAGATAGAACTGGTCGCCACCGCTGTGCACGAGATGACCGCCACGGCGCAGGACGTGGCGCGCAATGCGACCCAGGCCGCGGAGGCTGCCAGCCATGCCGATCGCGCGGCCAATCAGGGCCGGCATATCGTGCAGGATACCGGCGCCACCATCACCGAACTGGCCGGCGAAATCGGCCGTGCCGTGGACGTTGTGCAGACCCTGGCCCGCGACAGCGAGAACATCGATGCCATCCTGGTGACCATTCGCAGCATTGCCGAGCAGACCAACCTGCTGGCCCTGAACGCGGCGATCGAGGCTGCCCGTGCCGGTGAGCAGGGCCGCGGCTTCGCCGTGGTGGCCGACGAGGTCCGCAATCTGGCGCAGAAGACGCAGCAGGCCACCGGTGAGATCCAGCAGATGATCCAGCAGCTGCAGAACGGCACGCGGGACGTGGTACAGGTGATGGAGCAGAGCCAGAGCCGCACGCAGCGCAGCGTCGAGCAGGCCGATGCGGCAGCCGAGGCGCTGCAGGCAATCACCCAGGCGGTTTCGCTGATCAACGACATGAACAACCAGATCGCCAGCGCCGCCGAGGAACAGAGCGCGGTGGCCGAAGACATCAACCGCAATGTCACCAACATCGGTCAGGTCGCCCAGGACGTCGCTGGCGGCGCCGAGGAAGCCAGCCAGGCAAGCGCCGGCCTGACGCGTCTGGCCGAGCAGCAGCGCCGGCTGATCAATCAGTTCAAGGTCTGACGCAGACGCTCCGAAGGCCCCGCCTCAAGCCGGGGTGAGGCATTCGGGGGCATCGAGGCGCGGATCGTTGACCAACGTCGCCAGTGGCCGTTCGCGCAGTGCCGGGCTCGGTTGCAGCAGCAACTGCTGCAGCGTTTCGAGCGGCGTGGCGGGGTCGAGCCAGGCCGCCTGTCCGGCCTCGTCGAGGATCAATGGCCGGCGTAGCGTCGCCGCCGGCTGGGTCACGACGGCTGCGCTGAGATAGGTGTGCCCCTGCACCGGATAGGCTTCCCAGAGCGCCGCGAAATAGGCGAGCGAGCCATCGCAAGTCATCCAGTACGGGCGCTTGCGGGCCGAGCCGCGCCACTCATAGAAGCCGTTGGCCGGCAACAGCCCGCGACGCAGGCGAAAGGCTTCGCGGAACATGGGCTGCTCGGCCAGGGTTTCGGCCCGGGCCTGGGCCGGCGTGCGGGTCAAGTCAGTCAGCCAGGCAGGCGTCAGCCCCCAGCGCACCCGGTCCAGCTGCAAGCCGCTGTCGGCCTGACGCAGCAGCAGCACCGAAGCGCCCGGCGCGAGACTCCAGTGCGGTCTTTGATCGGAAGGAAAACCGGGCAAGGCGGCGAAATCCTGGCTCCAGCGGAAAAGGGCGTAGCGGCCGCACATAAGGGAACTCGTCAGCAGATCAGTTCGCCGGGATAGCTCTCCGGTTCATCGCCCGGCACCGGCTCGGCGCCATTGTACGCAGCGATCAGCTGGCGCGCGCGTTCGGCATCCTCGTCCGGCACCATTAGACCGAGCAGCCCCGCTGCGGGCAATTCACCCATGGCGCCGATCAGGTGGCTACCGGCAAGGAATGCCTCGATGCCCTCGGCCACCAGCATGCCGCTGAGCATTTCCGCTTCCAGCAGGTCGCGCGGCTCGTAGATGCGACGCATCATTCGTCCTCCCTGAAGACCTGTAGTTGCCAGTCGACACCATCGGTACGCAGGTCGAACTGCACCGGGCGGCAGCACACCGCGCAGTCCTCGATGTACTGCTGATCACCGGCACTGAGATCGAGCGTGGTCTCTACCGCCTCGCCGCAATACGGGCACTGATAGACCTGTGTCTCGAGCATCAATCCTCCACGTGACTTGTCGCTATAATCGCCGTCTTCAAAGGTCGTCGACTCGCACCTTTGAGAAGACCGACCCGGTGCGCCTCGCAGTGACACCGCTGGGTCGCAGGCATCGGCAGACGATCAGGCAAAACGGCACCCGAACTCCATGAGTATGAGCCAGCCGGCTCCGGTCCGTTCCGCAAATCGCCCTGCCCTGTGCTGCAGGCCCGTTCCTCGTTTCCTTTACAGAGAGCATGATGGACGAATTCGAAGCCATCCGACCCTACGCCGACGCCGAAGTACCGACTGTCATGGCGCGCCTGTTCGCCGACCGGGAGTTTCTCGACATTCTGGCGCACTTCCGCTTCCCGCGCCTGGCCGACAGCATGGGCTGGCTGATCAAGCCGGTGATCTCGCGCCGCCTGCGCAAGCAGTTCGCCAGCATCCATACAGTGGATGCCCTGCAGCACAAGATCGAAGCCTATATCGACCGGACTATCGAGCGCGCCACCGACGGCGTGACCTTCTCCGGACTGGAGCGCCTGCAGCAGGGCCGCGCCTACCTGTTCCTGGCCAATCACCGCGACATCGTGATGGACCCGGCCTTCGTCAACTACGCGGTCTACCAGGCCGGCATCCGCACACCGCGCATCGCCATCGGCGACAACCTGCTGCAACGCCCCTTCGTCAGCGACCTGATGCGCCTGAACAAGAGCTTCATCGTGCGCCGTTCCATCACTGGCCGCCGGGAGAAGCTGGCCGCCTATCAGGTACTCTCGGCGTACATCAATCACTCGATACGCAACGACGGCGAGTCGGTCTGGATCGCCCAGGCCGAGGGCCGCGCCAAGGATGGCGACGACCGTACCGATTCGGCCATCCTCAAGATGCTGCACATGAGCCGCAAGGACGAAGCCTTCGCCGAGGCGCTGGAGGCGCTGCGTCCGGTGCCGGTATCGATCAGCTACGAGTACGACCCCTGCGATCAGGCCAAGGCCCGGGAGCTCTACATCCGCGCCACGACCGGAACCTACAGCAAGGCTCCGGGCGAGGATGACGCCAGCATCGCGTTGGGTATCACCGGCTATAAAGGCCGCGTACACATTGCCTTCGGCTCGCCGATGGAAAGCGTGCCGGACGACGCCAAGCAGATGGCCATAGCGGTGGATCGGCAGATTCTCGGCAGCTACCGGCTGTTTCCGGTGCACTACCTGGCCTACCGGCTATGGGATGAGCAGGACCCGGAAATCAAGGTGCCCAGTGCCGCCGAACTGTTCAGCCGCGAGGAAATCGAGCGAGCCGAAGCCGAATGGAGCAAACGTCTGGCTGCCTGCCCGAGCGTGCAGCAGCCGTACCTGATCCAGCAGTATGCGACCCCGGTGCGCAACCAGTACCGCCTGCTGGCTGGGTTGGAGCCCTGAGCAGTCCGCTCAGAGCATCCGCGAGGCCATGGACAGGCCGAGGGCGAGCGCCAGCCCGCCTGCACCGAAACGGTAGAAGGCCAGGTTGACCCGCGCGGTTGCAGCCGCGTGGGTCAGCAGCACCGACGAACCGACCGCGGCCTGACCGCGCGAACCGGCCCGTGCGGTCCGCCACTGGGTCGCCGCCAGCAGCCATCCGCCGCATAGCGCGCATATCAGTGCCAGTACATTGAGAAGCAACGCCGGAGCCAGGATCAGCTCGGTCTGCGCATGAAACAGCATCGGGATTCCTCGATTACATGTCGACCGGCCGACGCCGGACAGCCGCCCAGTTTACCTGTGCAGCCCTTCCTTCCCCGGCAAAACCGACGAAATGGCGCGCGCCGGCACCATCATCACCCCGGATTATGACGCCATCTTCACCGGTCGGCCTTGACTTATGACCGGCCCCACCTTCACCCTCGGCATACCTCGAAACGGCGAAATAGAGCGTGTGCGGGGGTCGACAGCGACATCCACGGCATCACCCGGAGCCGCTGCCGGCACACATCGCTACGCCGATCACTTGGCGCCGCTTCGGCTGCGCCACGGGGAATCAGTATTCAGAACCACAGGACGAAATAATGAAAACAACAATGTTCACAACCGGAGCGTTAACCCTTTCGCTGCTGGCCAGCAGCGCCATGGCCGCGGTATCCCAGTCCGAGGCGGCACGCCTGGGCAGCGAACTGACCCCGGTCGGCGCAGAGAAGGCTGGTAATGCGGCAGGCACCATTCCCGCCTGGACCGGCGGTCTGGCGCAGGATGCCGCTCCGGTTTCGCCCGATGGCTTCGTCGGCGATCCCTATGCCGGCGACAAGCCGAAGTTCACCATCACCGCGCAGAACTACGAGCAGTACAAGGCCAACCTCACGCCCGGCCAGATCGCCATGTTCAAGCGTTACCCGGACAGCTACCGGCTGCCGGTGTACGAGACCCGTCGCAGCGCCGCCATGCCGCAGCACGTCTACGACGCGGCGGCCCGCAACGCCACGCAGACCCAGCTGGTTCGCGGCGGCAACGGCCTGGAGAACTTCGAGAAGGCCATCGCCTTCCCGATTCCCAAGGACGGTCTGGAAGTCATCTGGAACCACATCACCCGCTACCGTGGCGGCTCGGCGCGTCGCGTCGTCGCCCAGGCCACGCCGCAGGTGAACGGCAACTTCAGCCTGGTGAAGTTCGTCGACGAGGTGGTCTACACCGACACCCTCACCGACTACAAGCCGGAGAAGCATGGCAACGTGCTGTTCTATTTCAAGCAGCAGGTCACCGAACCCTCCCGCCTGGCCGGCAACGTGCTGCTGGTGCACGAAACCCTGGACCAGGTGAAGGAACCGCGCATGGCGTGGATCTACAACGCCGGCCAGCGCCGCGTGCGCCGCGCCCCGCAGGTCGCCTATGACGGCCCGGGCACCGCAGCGGACGGCCTGCGTACCTCCGACAACCTGGACATGTTCAACGGCGCGCCGGACCGCTACGACTGGAAGCTGATCGGCAAGAAGGAGCTGTACATCCCGTACAACGCCTATCGCCTGGATTCGCCGCAGCTCAAGTACAGCGACATCATCAAGCCCGGCCACATCAACCAGGATCTGACCCGCTACGAGCTGCACCGCGTGTGGGAAGTGGAAGCGACCCTGAAGACGGGTGAGCGCCATATCTATGCCAAGCGCCACTTCTTCATCGACGAGGACACCTGGCAGGCTGCAGTGGTCGATCATTACGACGGTCGCAATCAGCTCTGGCGCGTGGCCGAAGCCCACGGCCTGCACTTCTACAATGTGCAGGTTCCGCTGTACTCCATGGAGACCCTCTACGACCTCATTTCCGGCCGCTACCTGGTCATGGGCATGAAGAACGAAGAGAAGAACCCCTACACCTACAATTACAAGGCCAACTCCAACCAGTACACCCCGGCAGCCCTGCGCAACTCCGGCGTACGCTGACAGCCTGCTTGCCACCGACGCCCCGCCTCGTGCGGGGCGTCGTCGTTATGGCAGGGGCAAAAAGAAACCCCGCCACGGACAGCCGTGGCGGGGTTCGGGTGCAGCACGTGCGTGGTATCGCGGGCCGGCTTACTGGGCCAGCAGGCGACCGATGTTGTCGTCGCGGAATACCCGGGTCAGCGCATCGCTCAGCACATCGCTGACCAGCTTGGTGTTGGTCTGCTCGTTTGGCGCCATGCCGAAGCGCTGGTTCAACGATGCACCATAGCGGCCGTTGTAGCGCTTGCCGGCGTTCTGCACCTCGATCTTGAGCGTTGCGCCGATATTCGCCTCGGTGACGTACAGCCCCTCTTTCGGCGACTGATACTTCAGCTCGGCCAAGGTCAGCGTCAGCTGCGGCGCGTTATAGGCGTTCGGCGATGGCGTGAAACCGAGCAGTCGCACGGCGGCTTCGGTCTGGGCCTGCAGCTTGGGGATGACCTTGGCACTCGGCACGATCACCGCGCTGGTTTCCGGATACAGGCCGCCACGGGTGCCGAGGGTCGGCGATGGGCGCGCATCGACCACCCGTACGACCACGGGCTGCCCCTGGCCAACGGGATTGATGGTGCCGTTGAGTTTGGGGTTCGGGTCGAGCTGCTGCGGGCTGTGGGCACAACCGACCAGACTCATTCCAAGAACGGTGACAAGACCGAACAACAGGCGTTGCAGCATGCTGTTTTCTCCAGGGTTAGGGGCGATGAATGCGGCGCAGTATACCCACCGGCACGACGCGCCGACAGTGATGCGATTCAGACCGGCGGCGCCACTGCCGCGTTCCTTTTCACGCAGTTGTCACAGGGCTTTGCGATAACGACGAGACGCCAATCACCATGAGTGCAAACCATCATGCGACAGCTGATTTCCCTGTTGCGCCGCCGCCCCGCTCGCCACTTCGCGCTGCTGGATGAACATGGCCGGTGCCGCATGCTGCTCAGCAGTGCCTGCAAGCCCGCGGGCGCCGCCTGGGTCGAGGTGGAGGAAGTTCGCCTGAGCTGGATTGGCCAGCCGCTTCCCGCCGAGAGCCTGCGCGCGGCGTGATGCGCAGGTAGAACCGGAGGCACAAAAAAGCCCCGTACGTTCGGTACGGGGCTTTTTCGCTTCAGCGCAGCTGATCAGTAGGTCAGGCCGAGGCGCTTGTCCGCCATCTGGCTGATCTCACGATAGGCTGCCGCGTCGTTCTGCAGCGTGGCTTCGCGCGCCGGGAACATTTCCTGCAGCTTGCTCGACCAGGCCTGCGAGCGGTACTGCTCGGGGAAGCAGCGCTCGAGCAGATCGAGCATGATGGAGACAGTCACCGAAGCACCCGGCGATGCGCCGAGCAGCGCGGCGATGGTGCCGTCCTTCGCTGCGACCAGTTCGGTGCCGAACTGCAGGATGCCACCCTTCTTCGGATCCTTCTTGATGATCTGCACGCGCTGACCGGCAATCTCCAGGCGCCAGTCTTCGGCCTTGGCCTCCGGATAGAAGCCGCGCAGCGTTGCCAGGCGATCCTCCATGGACTGCATCACTTCCTTGATCAGGTAGCGGGTAAGGTCCATGTTGTCGCGAGCGACGGCCATCATCGGGCCGATGTTGCTCGGGCGAATCGACAGCGGCAGGTCCATGAACGAACCGCGCTTGAGGAACTTGGTGGTGAAACCGGCGTAGGGGCCGAACAGCAGAGACTTCTTGCCATCGACCACGCGGGTATCGAGGTGCGGCACCGACATCGGCGGTGCGCCCACCGCGGCCAGGCTGTAGACCTTGGCCTGGTGCTGCTTGACGATTTCCTGGTTGTCGCAGCGCAGCCACTGACCACTGACCGGGAAACCACCGAAGCCCTTGCCCTCCTCGATGCCGGACATCTGCAGCAGCGGCAGCGCGGCACCGCCAGCGCCGAGGAACACGAATCCGGCTTGCACCTGACGCGAGCCACCGGTGCGGGTGTTCTTGATGTCGACCTTCCAGCCGCTGGCGGTACGGTCGAGACCGGTGACCTTCTGGTTGTAGGAAACCTTGACCCCGCCACTGCGCGCCAGGTAACCGAGCAGCTGGCTGGTCACCGCACCGAAGTTGACGTCGGTGCCGTTCATGGCGCGCGTCGCGGCGATCGGCTCGCTCGGATCACGGCCCGGCATCATCAGCGGCATCCACTCGGCGAGGGTCGCGCGATCCTCGCTGTACTCCATGTCGGCGAAGGCGTGATGCGTCTTCAGCGCGTCGAAGCGGCGCTTGAGATAGTCGATGTTCTTGCTGCCGCGCACGAAGCTCAGGTGCGGAACAGGATTGATGAAATCGCGCGGGGAGCCGAAGCCTTCGCGGTCGGCCAGGTAGGCCCAGAACTGCTTCGAGACTTCGAACTGGGTGTTGATCAGCACGGCCTTCTTGATGTCGATCGTGCCGTCTTTGCTGTCAGGGGTGTAGTTCAGCTCGCAAAGGCCCGCGTGGCCGGTACCGGCGTTGTTCCACGGGTTGGAGCTTTCGATGGCTCCGGATTCCTGCAGCTCGACGATTTCCAGCTTGATATTGGGATCGAGTTCCTTGAGCAGTACCGCCAGGGTCGCACTCATGATGCCGGCTCCCACCAGCACCATATCCACTGCTTCGCTATCGTGTTGCGTCATCAACGCGTTCTCCAGAATCACAGCATTAAACTGTCGTGACCGCAGTACGCGGCCCCGTAAAACCCACCAGCCAGACGGTCAGGAACGGAGCATGTGCCTGGACCGCTGCTCGGGAACATGTGCCCGAGAACAGGCAACCACAGGCTGCCTGCCAGCTTCGGAAGGTCGGCTTTTGGCCTCCTCCCTCTCGCTGCGATCCCTCCGGAGCGGGCCTGGCCCGGTGCTCGACGGTGGACGCTGCGAGGAAAACGATTGCGAATCATGTTGCCGAGTTCGATCACAGCGCGCGGCTCGCAGTACGCGCGCTGCCGATTGAATCCGATGCGTTCGATACGAAATGGCGACCCGCAGTTCAGCCGCGCCGGGCCTCGATCAGCTCGATATAGGCCGCGGCCTGGCGCTGATCGGCGATCAGATCGACAAAGCTCTGCCCTTTGCTGTTCCTGGCGTCGAGATCGTAGCCGGCAGCCACGAAGAAGCCGAGAAAGCGCTCGAAGTCATCGATGCGAAGGCCGCGGTAGGCCTTGATCAGCTTGTGCAACGAAGGTGGGGTGTCGTCAGCCGGTTCAGGCTGCAGAAACAGCTTGATCGACTCATCCCCGATCTCGTCGCCAATCACCTGCTTCTTGTCTTTACGCATGCCGCCTCCGGTCCACGGGGTCTCACGGGGGCGGCAGTTTACTCCTCGCAGGCGGCTCACTCAACGCGCCAGGACCGCTTGCGACCAAGGTCGTACATCGCCTGGCCGCGATCACAGGCGATTGTTCGGCACAAATAACAAGCGGTGTCTGGCGCCTATAATGGCGCCTTCGCCTACAAGGAGCGTTCCAGGCATGAAGTTACCCCCTCTGTTCGCGGCATGGCGGCAGGCCTTGCACCTGGGTTACGGAGCCCGCGCATTGCGCGGCGACATCAGCGCCGGATTGACCGTTGGCATCATCGCCATCCCCCTGGCCATGGCACTGGCCATCGCGGTCGGCGTGGCGCCCCAGCACGGGTTGTACACGGTACTCGTGGCGGCTCCGCTGATCGCCCTGACCGGGGGCTCACGCTTCAACGTTTCCGGGCCGACGGCGGCGTTCGTGGTGATTCTGTTACCGATCACCCAGCAGTTCGGCCTGGGCGGACTGCTGCTGTGCACCATGCTCGCCGGCCTGATTCTGATCACCCTCGGCCTGCTGCGCGCCGGCCGCCTGATCGCCTTTATCCCCTACCCCGTGACCCTCGGTTTCACCGCGGGCATCGGCATCGTCATCGCCACCTTGCAGATCAAGGACCTGTTCGGCCTGACCCTCTCCGAGCAACCGCAGCACTATGTCGAGCAGGTCGGCCTGCTGTTGCGCTCGTTGCCCAGCGCACATCTGGGTGACGCCCTGGTGGCCGTGATCTGCCTCACCGTGCTGATCGTCTGGCCACGCTGGGTGCCCAAGATCCCGGGACATCTGGTGGCGCTGACGGTCGGGGCGGTGGCAGGGGCACTGCTGGAGTCTTCAGGGCTGTCGGTCGCAACCCTTGGTGAACGCTTCAGCTACACCCTGGATGGCGTCACACACCCGGGCATTCCGCCGTTCCTGCCGGATTTTGCCTGGCCGTGGCTGTTGCCCGGTCCGGACGGCCAGCCGCTAGAGCTGAGCTACGAACTGTTCCGCCAGCTGCTGGCACCGGCTTTCGCCATTGCCATGCTCGGCGCCATCGAATCGCTACTCTGCGCCGTCGTCGCCGATGGCATGACCGGCAGCAGCCACGAGCCCAACGGCGAGCTGATCGGCCAGGGGCTGGGCAATCTGGTCGCGCCACTGTTCGGTGGCATCACCGCGACCGCCGCCATCGCCCGCAGCGCGACCAATGTCAGGGCCGGCGCGTTTTCGCCACTGGCCTCGATGATCCACGCCGGCGTGGTGCTGGTCGCGATTCTCTGGCTGGCGCCGCTGTTCAGCTATCTGCCAATGGCAGCACTGGCGGCGTTGCTGGTGATGGTGGCCTGGAACATGAGCGAAGCACCGCACGTGATGCACGTGTTGCGCATCGCCCCGCGCAGCGACGTGCTGGTGCTGCTGACCTGCCTGATCCTCACCGTGCTGTTCGACATGGTGTTGGCGGTAGGCGTCGGGCTGCTGCTGGCGGCCGGGTTGTTCATCAAGCGCATGAGCGAGCTGACCGACACCACCGCCCTTTCCCGGGAGCAGCGGCGCATCCTCCGGGACATGCCCGAGCATGTGGCCACCTATGCGATCCGCGGGCCGCTGTTCTTTGGCGCCGCGGAAAAGGCTCTGGGAGCGCTGCGGCGCTTCAATCCCGAGGTCAAGGTAGTGATCGTCGACATCAGCGCGGTGCCAATGCTGGACATGACGGCCCTGGCATCGCTGGAGAACGTGCTGGTGGATTACCGCCGCCTGGGCGTCACCCTCATTCTCAGTGGCAGCAGTGCGCAGGTCCGGCTGAAGCTGCGCCGTGCCGGCATCCATCGCCTGCAAGGGCATCTGCTCTACGTACGCAATCTCACCCAGGCGCGGGAAAAGGCGCTGCGCCTGTTGCGACCGGAGCCGGATCCGGCTCCGGTGTGAACGCTCCGGCGGCCATGCCGGCGGAGCGCCAAGCGGCAGGAGGTGTCAGCCGGCATGCTTCTGCAGGTTGGCCATCATCTCCTTCAGCGCCTCGATGTTGTCGGCCGGATGTGCAGCATTCTCAAAATTGCAGATCTGTTGCCACTGCGCCGCGACGTCCTCGGCATCGAACCCGGCCTTGGGGTCGAAGCCCACGCCGAGACTGCGCTCCCAGCGCACCTTGCCCATCCAGCCGCCGCCCACTTCGAACAGCCCGCCGGTGTCCTGGCATTGCTCGCTTCCCAGGTAGACGACCAGCGGGCTGACCAGCTCCGGCTTCAACTGCTCGAACACCTGCGGCGGGATCAGCCCCTCGGTCATCCGCGTGCCGCCCGTGGGGGCGATGGCATTGACCAGTACGTTGTTCTTGCGCCCTTCCAGCGCCAGGGTACGTGTCAGCCCGTACAGGCCAAGCTTGGCCATACCGTAGTTGGACTGGCCGAAGTTGCCGTAGATGCCGGAGGTCGAGGCAGTGAAGATCACCCGGCCAAAGCCTTGTTCACGCATGTGCGGCCAGGCGGCGCGGGTCACCTTGTAGGAGCCCTCGACGTGCACGCGGTAGACCAGGTCCCAGTCGGCGTCTTCCATCTTGTGAAAGGTCTTGTCGCGCAGGATGCCCGCGTTGTTGACCACCACATCGATGCGCCCGTAGGTGTCCAGCGCCTGCTGAACGATGTGCGCGCCGTCGGTCACCGAGTCATGATTGGCAACCGCCTGGCCACCGGCCTGGCGAATCTCCTCCACCACCCGGTCGGCTGCGGAACTGTTCGCGCCCTCGCCCTGGGTGCTGCCACCCAGGTCGTTGACCACCACTCTGGCGCCATGGCGGGCGAACAACAGGGCATGGGCACGCCCCAGTCCGCCGCCGGCCCCGGTCACGATCACGACCTTGTCTTCGAAGCGGATGGCATCAGTCATATGCGAACTCCCTCAGCGATTCTTGTTGGATGAGATTCAGGGACCGGAGTGTTGAACAGGCCTCGGCGTCCCCACAAGCAAGCGGCCAGAAATGAATGCCGCGGCATAAGGGCCGGGGATGACCCTTGCCCATTCGCGGAGTCTGGGCGGATTTCGCGCAACACCCGGCCGGCCGCGCCATTGGCTGTCTGCAGAAGTCTTTGCCCAAACAACTCACAGAGTTTTCCACAGCTTTCGTGGATAAATCGGGCAGTCACTATCCCCGGCAGTCTGACTGCCGCAATCCCGACGCATGCCCGTCAACCCTTCTGGGATGCGGCCTGCCGCCGCACGCTTGGCAGCTGCACAAACAACATACAACGTTCGCCACCCCCCACGGCGCTTCGCTTGCGGGCAGTCTTCCCAAGGTTATCCACAGAGTGGCGCACACAATTCGGGGACAACGACACAACGACTCATAGGCGCGGCGCTATCGTGGCGATGTTCAGAAACTAACGGCAGCGCCGCGGCATCGGCCGTAGCATGGGGCTATCAACGACAAGGGAGCCCATCATGTCCAGCCATAGCCTGTTCGAGCGTCTGTTCGCTAATTACGCCTCGGCTGCCGCCGGGTGCTGAGCGAGCGCGATAAGCCGGCGCTCAGTCCAGGGACATTTGCCTCCCTTGGCCAGTGAGGCGTGGCGGCGTAACCTTCGCTGCCAGCCCAACCAGCGGAGTAGCCGATGTCCCTGCGTTCCATCTGCGTTTTCTGCGGCGCCAGCCGCGGTACCAATCCCGTTTATGAACAAGCCGCCCAGGATCTCGGTCGCACCCTGGCCGCCAACGGTATTCGCCTCGTCTACGGGGGCGGCGCCGTAGGCCTGATGGGCGTGGTGGCGGATGCCACCATGGCCGCCGGTGGCGAGGTCATTGGCATCATTCCTCAGAGCCTGAAGGACGCCGAAGTCGGCCACACCGGCCTCACCCGATTGGAAGTGGTCGACGGCATGCATGCGCGCAAGGCGCGCATGGCGGAGCTGGCGGACGCCTTCATTGCCCTGCCCGGTGGGTTGGGTACGCTGGAAGAACTGTTCGAAGTCTGGACGTGGGGCCAGCTGGGCTATCACCCCAAGCCGCTCGGCCTGCTGGACGTCAATCACTTCTACAGCAAGCTCAGCCATTTCCTCGATCATCTGGTTGAAGAGGGCTTCGTCCGCACGCAGCACCGCGAGATGCTGCAACGCAGCGATCAGCCGCAGAGCCTGATCAGCCTGCTTGAAGCCTGGCAGCCGCCCGCCCACAGTCGCTGGGCGAAGACCGCGCCGCAATGACCCGACACAGCTGATCAATTTTTGCTCTGCGTGCTGCACGCCGCACCGCTGGTGGCCTGCAGCACGCCTTCCCCCACGTTATCCACAGCCACGTCCACAGTAGTCGGGGATAACCGTCTGCGCAGCACCACCGGCGCAAACATATTTCTTCCCGCGGACTGGTCCGGGCGCTCCAAGGCTAACTGATCAAAAGCTGACCAGAGCCGCCACGCCTTAGTCCCATAAGGCGTAGCGACCGAAGTCCAGCGGTTATCCACAACAACACTCACAGCTGTAGTGGATAAACGAGCGAACCATTTAGCCGGCCTGGGCTCACAATCAGAGCAACAACGCTTCGATCAAAGACCGATGACGGAGGCAACCCAATGAGCTGGCTGGCATTGACGCTGGTAGCGTTCGTTTGCTTCGTGCTGGTGTTCTTCATCAAGAATCGCCAACTCAACCACCCGGCGCTGCAATACCCCTATCGACTCAAGGTGCCTCTGTTCGCTTCTGCCGAGCGCGAACTGCTGGAGCACTTGCAAGGCACGTTCGGCGAGCGCTACCTGGTGCTCCCCAAGGTGAGCGTCGCCGATGTCATCGAAGTCACGGCCATCCCCCGGCGCGCCTATTGGTACCAGGCCAGCAACCGCATCGCAGCGGCGCGCTTCGATTTCCTCCTGTGCACGAAGACGGACCTGCAGCCCGTTTGCGTGATCAATCTGGACGAACCCGAAGCCGAGCAGGATTTCATGGACCGTCTCTGCGAAACGGTTGGTCTGCCGCAGGTTCGGCTGGCACCGGACAAGGTGCACGCCTACACCCTCGTTCGCGAAGCCGTCGAGGCGGCAATCGGGCAATCGACCACCGGCCGCGAATAAGCGGAAGGCGACGAGGTCACATCCCCTGCACACCGTGCAGTACCGCTGCGGCGCCGCTCCGCAATTCACCCACCGGTTACGAGTGACACGATGAAATACGCCCTGCCCCTGCTATTTGCCCTTTCCCCTGTTGCGACCCTGGCGAACGAACAGGCCTGCCAGCCTATCGACGAGGCCCAGGTCGCCGCCCTGTTCGACCGCTGGAATGCCGACGTGCAGACGGGCGATCCGCAACGGGTCGTGGAAAACTATGCTCGCGATTCGATGCTTCTCCCAACGGTATCCAACACCCCACGGCAAACGCCTGAGGCCAAGCTGGACTACTTCCAACACTTCCTGGCGCTCAAGCCGAAGGGCGAGATCGTCTCGCGCATGGTCATGATCGACTGCAACAGCGCGCTCGACACCGGCCTGTACAGCTTCCATTTCGCCGACGGGGCCACTGTCCCTGCGCGTTACACCTTCACCTACAAGTGGTTTGCGGATGCCGGGCAGTGGCTGATCACCAGCCACCACTCGTCCGCGATGCCGGAGCAGACCGACGTAGCGCAGCAGGTTCCGCAGGCCGACCACTGAGCGCCGCCCATTCGCCTGGTGCCCCACACGGAAGCTCCAGGCGAGCCGGCAGGCATCACGTCACCGCCGATGCCGAGTGCACGGCAGCCTTGCTTCTGTCGCTCACTGCTCGATACTCATAGGCAGTACCACTGCCCGTAGCCGGACCGCCTCAACATGCAACTCAAGCCCCTGCTGTCGCGCCTGTTCGAGCTGGGCAGCAATCTGATCCGTCGCTACCCCGGCACCGTTGCGCTGTTCGGATTCGTCTCCGGCGTCGCCAGTTTCGTGCTGGTGGAACGCCACGCCGGGCTGGCCAAGGTGGTCGCGCTGGTCATGCTGGTCAGCTGGCTCTGGCTGGTGCTCGAATCCAGCCTGCGCAGAAGCCTGCAGCGCTGGTTCGGCTGGCAAGTGCCGCAACCGCTGCTGCGCTATGCCACGCAGATGGTTCATCAGGAAAGCCTGTTCTTCATCATTCCGTTCTTTGCCATAACCACCACCTGGAACAGCGGCCAGGCGCTGTTCACCGGGCTACTGGGGCTAGCGGCACTCGTCTCGCTGATCGACCCGCTGTACTACAAGTGGCTGGCGCCACGCCGCTGGGTCTATCTGGGCTTCCATGCGCTGACCTTGTTCGCGGTACTGCTCACGGCCCTGCCGATCATCCTTCACCTGTCCACCCCGCAAAGCTACCAACTCGCCCTGGGCGTCGCCGTGCTCCTGGCATTGCCCAGCCTCAGCGGCCTGTTCCCGCGTCTGGGCTGGCGCACCATACCGGGCGTCCTGCTGCTGGCGGTGGCACTGGGTGCCGCCGGCTGGTGGGGACGGACCTGGGTTCCGCCGGCGACGCTCTGGCTGACGGATGTCGCCGTGACCATGAGCCTCGACGACCGTCAGCGCAAACCCGGCAGAGGGCTGCGCGAGCTGAGCAGCGCCGAGCTGCAGGCCAACGGGCTGTACGCCTATACCGCGATCAACGCACCGCGCGGGCTGAAAGAGCGCATCTACCACGAGTGGACGCATAACGGGCGGCGCGTCGATCGTATCGCGCTGGACATCAGCGGCGGTCGCGAAGCCGGTTACCGGGCCTGGACGCACAAGCGCAACTTCCCTGCGCAGCCCGCGGGGCGCTGGCGCGTTCGCGTCGTCACCGAAGCCGGGCAGATGATCGGCATGCTGCGCTTCCGAGTCACGGAGTAGCGAACCCCCGGCCGCTGCCGCGACTCCATATCTGGACCAGCCTGGCATGGAGAAGGACATGGAATGGTGGGCGATCATCTCCAGTACCGTGACCGCGGAGTTTTCCGATATCACCGACCTGGAGGATGCGACGCGGGTCAGCAGCCGCTTGCTGATCGCAACGATTCTCGGCGGCCTGCTGGGCTATGAGCGCGAGCGCAAACGCAAGGCCGCCGGATTGCGCACGCATATGCTGGTGGCCCTTGGCGCGGCGCTGCTGGTACTGGTGCCGGTGCAGGCCGGCATGAGCCTCGAGGACATTTCCCGGGTGATC
>Ga0116211_1000653_pt1 | contig 17818 bp, 15 predicted proteins | sample SaghotsprinmetaG_FD_94484 | JGI IMG/M metagenome (GOLD analysis project Ga0116211, IMG submission 94484) | Hot spring microbial communities from South Africa to study Microbial Dark Matter (Phase II) - Sagole hot spring metaG | ecosystem: Environmental > Aquatic > Thermal springs > Hot (42-90C) ... | reverse complement strand
GGCCGCCTGCGTGCGCCTCGCTCCTACCTGACCCGAGCCCGTCGGTGGGCGCTGGCTGTGACCGTCTTCGTTGGGATGCAGGCTGCCACGGTGCAGGCGCAGACCGAAGCGGCACGCGCGGGTGAACCTGCCATGCGGCCCCCGCCCGTCCTGCAGGATCCCGGGCTGTCGGCGCCACCGGCGCAACCACTGTCTTCCACCGCTCAACGCCTGTATGAGCGCGTACGGGCCGATCTCGTCCAGGTGCGCACGCTGCTGGTCGGGCAAGGCAGCCAGACCTCGGTCGGCTCGGGCTTTGTGGTTGCCGACGGAGGCGACGTCGTCACCAACTTCCACGTGGTCAGCCAGGCGGCGCTGGAGCCGGATCGTTTCCGCTTGACCTTCAGCCGCGTCGATGGGCGTCACGGCGAGTTGCGCTTGCTGGCTGTCGACGTGGTCAACGATCTGGCGGTGCTGCGGCCCGTCGCATCGGGAGGCGCCACCAGCAAGGGCGCGCAGGGGCGTGGCGCGGTCGGGTTGGCGTTCCGTGATGGTGGGCAGCCGTTGGAGCAGGGCGAGCATCTGTACTCGCTGGGTCACCCGTTGGATGTCGGCTTTGCGGTGGTCGAGGGCGTTTACAACGGCATGGTGGAGCGCAGCCACGTGCCGAGCATCTTTTTCAGTGGTTCGCTGAACCCTGGCATGAGCGGTGGGCCGGCGCTGGATGCCCAGGGGCGCGTGATCGGGGTGAACGTCGCCACACGGCTGGATGGACAGCAGGTGAGCTTTCTGGTTCCGGCGGAACGCGCACAGGCGTTGCTCGTGCGGGCCCGTCAGGCCAGGCCGGTGACGGCCTCGCTGTATCCCGAGATCGGGCGACAGCTGGCGGTCTATCAGGCGGGACTCACGCAGCGTTTTCTGTCCTTGCCCTGGCGCAGCAGCGGGCACCCGCGCTACCGTGTGCCGGTGCCGCAAGAGGTGTTCATGCGCTGCTGGGGGCAGAGCAGCCCCGCTGAAACCAAAGGCCTGCGTTTCGAGCGGTCTGAATGCAGCATGAACCAGGGCGTGTTCGTCGGCGGCTTTCTGTCGACGGGCGTGCTGTCGACGCGCCATGAGATCTACGATGGCCGCAGCCTCGGTCCGTGGCGGTATGCGCGGCAGGTGTCGGCCAGCTTTGCGAACGAGGCGTTCGCGGGTGGACGCCACCGTACGGCGGCGCGCTGCAGTGAGCGCTATGTGCGCAGCGGTGGGCTGCCCTTGCGCGCCGTGGTGTGCATGAGCGCCTATCGCAAGCTGCCTGGCCTGTACGACGTGTCGGTGCTGGCGCTCACGCTGGATGACCCAACCGGCGGGGTGCTGGGGCGGTTCGACGCACGGGGCGTGGCCTTCGACAATGCGCTGAAGCTGGCGGAGTCGTACATCAAGGGGTTTGGATGGACCGCGTCCCCGTCGCGCTGATCGAGCAACTTGATGCCCATGGTCAGGTGTTGGACAGCTGGCCTGTGCAGAGCTGGCCGTGTCGGATTGGTCGCGCTTTCGATGCCGATGTTCGGCTGGATGATCCCTACACGGCGGCCGAGCACGCCATCTTGACCATGGAAGCGGCGGGCCCGGTGCTCACTGTGGGCGAGACGGTCAATGGCGCCCTGATCGAGGCCAAGGCGCTCGTGGCCGGTGAGTCGCGCCCCTTGCCGCCCGGCGCAGTTTGGCGTCTCGGCCACACGCGTCTGCGGTTGCGCTTGCCGGGGGATCCGGTGGCACCGGAGCGGCGATTGGGGCGTCATGGGGTGCAGGCCGCGGTGGCTGAAGCGACCGTGCTGCGGCAGGCCGGCTGGCGCAGCTGGTTGCCCTGGGCGCTGCTGACCTTGTTGTGGACGCTCTGGGACATGTGGCGCGACCAGGACCCCGGCACGCCGGCGCGCGACTACCTGTCTGGCCTGCTCATCACGGCGGGTGTCGTGGCGGGTTGGACGCTGTTGTGGTCGCTGGGCAGCAAGCTGTTCCAGGGACGCCTGCAGTATGCGGCGCACCTGCGGTTGGCGTTGATCCATGGTCTGGTCTGGAGTGCGGTGGTGGCGGCGTTGCCAGCGCTGGCGTTCATGTTCGGGTGGCCAGTGCTTTCCCGCATGGCCGACTGGGTGGGTGCGGCGGTGCTGTGCCGGCTGGTATGGGCGCATCTGTGCGTGTTGCAGCCAGGCCACCGCGCTGCTCTGGCTGCGGGCCTCGCGACGCTGTTCATCGCGGGCGTCGGGTTGCGGGGCTGGTTCAACCAGCAGGCCACGGGCAGCGTGTTTGCCGAGACCTATGCTGCGACCGTGTTGCCCCCCAGTTGGCTACTGGCCTCGCCGGTACCGGTAGAGACACTGGCCGCAGACCTGCGGGCCTGGCGCCCGGAAATGGACGCGCGGGCGCGTCGCGATGAGGCCGAAGCGACAGGCGGCGACCTGGACGACGCGCTCGGCGATTTTGCAGATTGACCGTAGAGGAGCAGCCCATGGCTTTCGAGACCATCCTGACCGAGGTGCGTGGCGAGGGGGACCGCCGCACCGGCCTGATCACGCTGAACCGCCCGAAGGCGCTCAACGCCCTGAACGACCAGTTGATGAACGAGCTGGGCGAGGCGCTGCTGGCATTCGATGCCGACGAGGACATCGGCTGCATCGTCATCACAGGCAGCGCCAAGGCGTTTGCGGCCGGCGCAGACATCTCGGCCATGGCGCAGATGAGCTTCGTGGATGCCTACAAAGGTGACTTCGTCACGCGCAACTGGGAGACGATCCGCCGCGTGCGCAAGCCGGTGATCGCGGCGGTGGCCGGTTTTGCGCTGGGCGGAGGCTGTGAGCTGGCAATGATGTGCGACATGATCATCGCAGCCGACACGGCCCGCTTCGGCCAGCCGGAGATCAAGTTGGGGGTCATCCCTGGTGCGGGCGGCACGCAACGTCTGCCACGCGCCATCGGCAAGGCCAAGGCCATGGATCTGGTGCTGACCGGGCGCATGATCGACGCAGCCGAGGCCGAGCGCAGTGGGCTGGTCTCGCGCGTGGTGCCGGCCGATCGGCTGCTGGATGAGGCCCTGGAGGCCGCGATCGTGATCTGTGCCATGAGCGGCCCCAGCGTGATGATGGCCAAGGCGGCGGTGAACCGTGCGTTCGAGACGGGCCTGTCCGATGGGGTGACTTACGAGCGCCACCTGTTCCACTCGCTGTTTGGCACCGCGGACCAGCGCGAAGGCATGCAGGCCTTCCTGGACAAGCGTCCGCCCGTCTTCACCCAACGGTGAGCACCATGGAACGCAACACAGACCCCGTGGTGGTGGTGTCGGCGGCGCGCACGCCGATGGGCGGCTTTCAGGGCAGCCTGTCGTCGCTGACCGCGCCAGCCTTGGGCGCCGTGGCCTTGCGCGGCGCGTTGGGCCGTGCGGGTTGGCAGCCCGATGACGCATCGGCCGCGCAGGGCGAGGTGCTGATGGGCTGTGTGCTGCCCGCCGGTCTGGGTCAGGCGCCTGCGCGCCAGGCGGCCTTGGAAGCAGGCCTGCCTGAGGGGACGCCGTGTACAGGGGTCAGCAAGGTGTGTGGCTCGGGCATGAAGGCGGTGATGCTGGCGCATGACCAGCTGCTCGCTGGCTCGATGGGCTGGGCCCTGGCTGGCGGCATGGAGTCGATGAGCAATGCGCCCTACCTGCTGCCCAAGGCGCGCAGCGGCCAGCGCCTTGGCCACGGCCAGATGCTGGACCACATGTTTCTGGATGGCCTGGAAGACGCCTACGGATCGCAGACGCGTGGGCGCCTGATGGGCACGTTTGCCGACGAGTGCGCGCGACACCACGGTTTCAGCCGGGCGCAGCAGGACGACTACGCCGTGGCCTCTACCGTGCGCGCCCAGCAGGCGATCCGCGAGGGGCGTTTTGATTGGGAGGTGGCGCCGGTGAGCGTGGCTGGCCGGGGCGGGCCCATCGAGGTCACGCACGACGAGCAGCCCTTGAAGGCCCAGCTTGAGCGCATCCCGACCCTCAAGCCGGCCTTCGCGCCGGATGGCACCGTCACCGCGGCCAATGCGTCGTCCATCTCGGACGGGGCTGCGGCGCTGCTGCTCATGCGCCGCTCGCAGGCCGAGGTACGCGGGCTGGCCCCGTTGGCCGTGATTCACGGCCATGCCACGCATGCGCAGGCCCCGGCCTGGTTCGCCATGGCGCCCGTGGGTGCCATGCGGCGCCTGCTGGACCGTGTGGGCTGGACGACGGCCGATGTCGATCTGTGGGAGATCAACGAGGCGTTTGCCGTGGTGGCCCTGGCCGCGATGAAGGCGCTGTCGTTGCCCCACGAGCGCGTGAACGTGCATGGCGGCGCCTGCGCCCTGGGGCACCCCATCGGCGCGTCAGGCGCCCGCATTCTGGTGACCCTGTTGGGCGCGCTGCGCCACCACGGCCTGCGCCGTGGCGTGGCCAGCCTGTGCATCGGTGGGGGCGAGGCCACGGCGGTGGCGGTCGAGCGCTGCGATTGACCGAGGTGGCGAGGCCTCAGGCGCTCACCCGGCGCTCACCTCGCGCTCACCTGGTCCTCAACTGGCTCGGAACTTGGGCAGGCCGAACTCGCCCTTGAGGAAATTGCCCACGAGGTATCCCAGGGCCACCTTGAGCACGGACTCGTCAGGGCGGGCCTCTCCGGTGCGCGCAATGCGCATGAGTTGATGGCTGTACCAGATCACTTCCATCATGCGTGAGCGGTCGATGTAGCCAATGCCGCTGATGCGGGGTGAGACGGCATGCTGAGGGTCCAGTCCCGCCAGCAGGCGCTCCGGCACGGCGGGGTCGATGCACAGCAGGCGGCCCAGGCCGACGAAATCCAGGTCGCCTGAGGCGAGGGCGGCCTGCATGCCGGCGACAGTACGGAAGCCGCCCGTGACCATCAGCGGCACCGTGGTCTGGCGGCGCACCTGCTCGGCGAAGGCGAGGAAATAGGCCTCACGCTGGCGGGTGCTGTCCTTGACGGGGGCCTCCGAGCCGGTCATGGCTGGCGCCTCGTAGGTGCCGCCCGAGATCTCGACCATGTCGATGCCGGCTTCGGCCACGGCGAGGATGGCATCCATCGACTCGGCCTCGTTGAAGCCGCCCCGCTGGAAGTCGGCCGAGTTCAGCTTGATGCCGATCGGAAACGCCGGCCCGACAGCTTCGCGCATGCTGCGATAGACGGCCATCAAGAAACGGCGGCGCTTGTCGGCGCTGCCGCCCCACGCGTCGGTGCGTCGGTTGTGGTGTGGCGACAGGAACTGGCTGATCAGGTAGCCGTGGGCCGCGTGGATCTGCACGCCGCCAAAGCCGGCTGCCTGGGCGATGCGCGCAGTGCGGCCGAACCGGGCGATCACGTCTTCGATCTCGGCTTCCGTCATCTCGCGCGGGGTGGCGAAGAACGGGGCCAAGTCGGCCTTGAAGGGGATGGCCGAGGGCGCGACGGTCTCCTTGTTGAGGCCGACCATGGCCTGCTTGCCGGGGTGGTTGATCTGCATCCACAGCGCCGTGCCGTTGCGTGAGCCTGCCTGCGCCCAGCGCTTGAGAAAGTCGAGGTGGCGTTCGTCTTCGACCACCACGTTGCCGGGCTCGCTGCGTGCGCGCTGGTCGACCATGACGTTGCCGGTGATGCTCAGGCCGATGCCGCCGTCCGCCCAGGCGCGGTAGAGCGGCAACAGGCATTCACGCGGGCGCCCCTGCTTGTCGCCCATGGATTCGTGCAGGGCGGATTTGACCAGGCGGTTCTTGATGGTGAGGCCGCGTGACAGCGTGAAGGCTTGGTCGAGGCCGGTGGCGGATCGATCGGGCGATGTTGTGGCGGACGCAGGGTGGTGGCTCATGGGGGGCGCTGGTAGGAGGGAAGAACAGGGTGGAGCGGGTGAGTGCGGGTGAGCGTGGGTAAGCGCCAACAGCGCGGCAGAGGGTCTGGGGCGGTCAGGCCGGTTCGTGCTGAACGACGTACTCGCTCATGCGAAAGCGGCTCAATCGTCGGCGCATCTCGAAGGTCGTCCATGGCCAGGCAGTGCTGTTGCGTCCGTTGGCGTCCAGGTAATAGCTCTGGCAGCCGCCGGTGTTCCAGACGGTGTGCTGGAGCGCGGCCTGCAGTTGTGCGTTGTAGCGGCGGTGGCGATGCGGGTCGACGTCGATGCTGCGCACGCGCTGGGCTCTGGCCTGCTTCAGCGCGTCCACCACATAGGCCAGTTGCGCCTCGATGATGATGACTGCAGATGAGCTGACGGCCAGGTTGGGTCCGAACATGAGAAAGGCGTTCGGGCAGTCCATGACCATCGTGCCCAGATAGCCTTCCGGACTGCCGGCCCATCGCTGGGCCACCGGGATGCCGCTGCGCCCCCGGATGCGCTGTGCGATGGGCGGCGCCGTGATCTCGAAGCCGGTGCCCAGGATGAGGGTGTCTGCCTCGTGCTGACTGCCATCCTGGGCGACGACCCGGTGGCCTTCGATGGCTTGCACACCGTGCGGCACCAGGGTGACGTTGGGCTGAACCAGCGCGGGATACCAGTTGTTGGATTGCAGGATGCGTTTGCAGCCGGCGATGTAGTCGGGCGTGAGTGCTGCGCGCAGGGCTGGATCGCGCACGCTGCGGTGAATGTTGTGACGCGCCAGGCGTTGCAACTGCTTCATGACGGCCGGATGGCGGATGCCGCCGTTGAGCGCCTCGAAGGTGCCATAGACCGAGCCTCGCAGCAGCCGCTGCATCAGCGGCACCCGCTCGAACAGCGCTTGCACGGCTCGGGGGATGCCGAGGTCGAGCTTGGGCAGGATCCATTGCGGCGTGCGCTGGAAGACCGTCAGGTGTCCGACGGTGGGCTGGATGGCTGGCACGAACTGGATGGCAGAAGCCCCGGTACCGATCACGGCCACCCGGCGGCCGCGCAGGTCGTGATCGTGTCGCCACTGAGACGAGTGGAACACCGTACCGGGGAAATCAGCGAGTCCTGGAATGGCCGGGACCACGGGCTCGTGCATGGGCCCGCAAGCCAGGATGACAAAGCGGGCGGTGAAGCCGCCTTGCGAGGTCTCCAACTGCCAGCGTGCGGTTTCGTCAGACCAGCGGGCCGCCAGCAGTTCGTGCCGGAAGCGGGTGTGTTGCCGCACATGGAAGCGGCGGGCGATGTCCTGCAGGTACGCGCGGATCTCGGCCTGTGGTGCAAACAGGCGCTGCCAGTCCGGCTTGGGCGCGAAGGAATACGAGTACAGCGCGGACGGCACATCGCAGGTGCAACCTGGGTAGGTGTTGTCGCGCCAGACGCCACCGACGTCATCGGCCTTCTCCAGGACGATGAAGTCAAGGATGCCGGCTTCGCGCAGTTTGACGCCCGCTGCGATGCCCGCGAAACCGGCGCCCACCACGATCACCTCCCAGTCGCGCCGATCCTCGGCGGGGCTTGGGTGCATGTGTGTCTCCTCGTGGCGCATTCTGACAACGCGCCTTGTCATTGTGTGCGCAAGATAACCACAACGGGTTAGGGCGTCAAGCGGCGCGACGCCAGGAGGTTGTCGACGGGGACAAAAAGGCGTCATGCCCGCCGCACGTCTGTGCGCTGGGCCGCATGCTGGCGGCGCTGCCGACAATGCCGTCATGACGCAACGTGCCCTGGTCTGGTTCAAACGCGATCTGCGGCTGCGCGACCACGCGCCGCTGGCGCAGGCAGCGCATGCCGATGAGGCTTTGGCGCTGTTCGTGTTGGAGCCGGCCTGGCTGGAAAGCCCCGAGTTCGATCTGCGTCATCTGCACCACCTGCAGCGTTGTCTGGCCGAACTGCAGGCTGACCTGGCCGGGCGTGGCCTGCGCTTGCTGGTGCGTGTGGGCGAGGCCACCGATGTGCTGGCGGCCGTGCACCGCGCATGGGCCTTCACCGACTTGCTCAGCCATGAAGAGACCGGCCCGTTCTGGAGCTATGAACGTGACCGCGCGGTGGCCCGTTGGTGTCGCCGCCAGGCGGTGGTGTGGACGGAGCATGCGCAGACGGGCGCGATCCGCGCCTTGCGTGCGCGCAGCGGATGGGCCGCGCGCTGGGAGGCGCGCATGGCGGCCGCCGAGTGGCCGATGCCGGATGGCTGGCGTCCGCCGATGGGGGTGGCCTGGGCCGTGCTGGGCAGCGCTGCGCCTGAAGGTGTGCCGGAGCTGGCGTCCGTGGCCGCTGCCCATGTGCCGGGCTGGGCCGCGCGACATCCGGCCACGGCTCGCGTCAACGTGCCTGTGCTGCCCGCAGGCGAGCGCGCCGCCTGGGCGGATCTGGCCAGCTTCTTGTTGCACCGAAGCCGGGGCTACCGGCAGCACCTGTCCAGCCCCCTGACCGCCGAGGCCGGGTGCAGCCGCTTGAGCGCCCACCTGAGTTTTGGCTCGATCTCGATGCGGTGCGTGCACCAGGCCACCGAGGCGCGCATCGCCGCCTTGCGAGCACGAGACGAGCCCGGCGACCGTGATCTGGCCTACCACCTGCAAGGCTTTGCCTCGCGCTTGCGCTGGCATTGCCACTTCATGCAAAAGCTGGAATCCGAGCCCGAGATCGAGTGGCGGAACTTTGCGCGGGCGTATGACGGCCTGCGCGAGCCCGACTTCGACCGTGCGCGCTTTGAGGCCTGGTGCCGGGGGGAGACGGGTTTTCCGATGGTGGATGCCTGCATGCGCAGCCTGAGTGCCACGGGCTGGCTGAACTTTCGCATGCGGGCCATGCTGGTGTCGGTGGCGGCCTACCCCCTGTGGTTGCACTGGCGCGAGCCTGGGCTGCACCTGGCGCGCCAGTTCATCGACTTCGAGCCCGGCATCCACTGGAGCCAGATGCAGATGCAGTCGGGCACCACGGGCATCAACACCATGCGGGTGTATTCGCCCACCAAGCAGGCGCAAGAGCACGACCCCGAGGGGGTGTTCATCCGGCGCTGGGTGCCTGAGTTGGCGGGGGTGCCCACCGAGCACCTGGCCGAGCCCTGGCGGCTGTCACTGGCCGGGCAGCGTGCGGCGGGCTGTGTGATCGGCAGCCACTACCCCCCGCCCATCGTGGATCCGGTGAGCGCGGTGCGCGAGGCCAAGGCCCGATTGGCCGCCGTGCGGCGTCAGCCCGAGGCGCAGCGGGAGGCCGACGGCGTACAGGCACGGCATGGCTCACGCAAGAGTGGTCTGCCATCGACCACGCGGCCGGCGCGCGCGCGTGGCGCGAGCGCGTCGCGAACCCGCATGAAAAAGGACGCCGAAGCGTCCTTGGTGTCACCCAGCCCTCAGCTCGGTCTGTTTGACGAACTGAGCTGAGTGGGGTTGATGGCGCCGGTACCGGCGCCTTCTCAGGCGGGCAGCGCCGGGTAATCGATGTAGCCGTGGGGGCCGACACCGCCATACAGCGGCGCATCCTTGAACAGCTCGTTGAGGGGCGCGTTTTCTTTGAAGCGGCGGGGCAGGTCGGGGTTGGTGATCATCAGGCGACCAAAGGACACTAGGTCGGCGTGGCCCCCGGCCACCGCGGCTTCGGCCATGGCCTTGTCGTAGCCGTTGTTCACCATCCAGACGCCGCTGTAGAGCTTGCGCAGCGCAGCGTAGTCGAAGGGGGCGTTGTCACGCGGGCCGCCAGTGAAGCCCTCCACCACGTGGATGTAGACCGGGTGCAGCTTCTCCAGCTCGCGCACCACGTGCTCGAACAGGGGCTGCGGCTGCGATTCGCTGGAGTCGTTGACAGGCGACACGGGCGAGAGGCGGATGCCGGTGCGCTCGGCGCCAATCTCGCCCACCACGGCGGTCATCACCTCCACCAGGAAGCGGGCGCGGTTCTCGATCGAGCCACCGTAGGCATCGGTGCGCTTGTTGGCACCATCGCGCAAGAAGGCGTCGATCAGGTAGCCGTGGGCGCCGTGGATCTCGACACCGTCAAAGCCGGCCTCGATGGCGTGGCGAGCCGCGGTGCGGAAGTCATCGACGATGCCGGCGATTTCGCTGAGTTCCAGCGCGCGTGGCTCAGACGTGTCCACATAGCCGGCGCCGGGGATGTAGGTCTTGGCGTTGGCGCGCACCGCCGACGGGGCCACGGGGGCTTTCTCGCCGGGCTGGAAGGCCGTGTGCGACATGCGGCCCGTGTGCCACAGCTGCACGAAGATCTTGCCGCCGCGGGCATGCACCTCGTCGGTCACCTTCTTCCAGCCGGCGATCTGCTCGGGCGTGTGCAGGCCCGGCGTGGCGATGTAGCCCTGGGCCTGGGCCGACACCTGGGTGGCCTCGGCGATGATCAGGCCCACGCTGGCGCGTTGGGCGTAGTACTCGATGGTCATGGGGCCGGGCACGTTGCCGGGCTCGGCGCGGTTGCGCGTCAGCGGGGCCATCACCATGCGGTTGGCCAGGGTGATGGGGCCCAGTTGGAAGGGCGAGTACAGGGTGCGTTCGGTGTGGCTCATGGGGTCAAGGCTCATCAAGTGCTTCGGGTGAGAAGACGAGGTTGCGGGGCAGGGCGGGGCCGGGTGGGCGCCACCCCTCGGATAGGGTGATCAGGTGTGAACCATCGCGGGGCCTACGGGCCGCAGCAGGTGGTCCAGCAGCAGGGCGACGGTGTCGTGCAGGGGCTGGACGCGCTGCTCCACCTTCATGCGCAGCAGGGCACCCTCCCAGGCATCCCAGAAGAAGGTGGCGAGATCGTGGGGCGCCACATCGGTGCGCAGGGCGCCGCTGGCCTGGCCTTGCGCAATCAACTCGGCCAGGCGGCCGCGCCAGTCGCTCAGGCAGCCATGGAGCACCTCGCGACACAGTGGACTGGATTCAGCCACCTCGGCCGCGAAGTTGCCCACGAGGCATCCCTGGCATCCCTGACGCGCGTGGTGCTCGGCAAAGCGGGTGAACAGGTGGCGCAGCGCGGCCACGGGCTCCGTTGGCGCTTCGGCCAGGCACGCGTCCCAGGCCTGGCCCACCCACTCGGCGTAGTGGCCGATGATGGCTGCGGCAAAGGCCTCTTTGCTGTCGAAGTGGTTGTAGAACGAGCCCTTGGGCACGCCGGCCTGATCGGTGATCTGCTGGATGCCCGTGGCGTTGTAGCCGTCGCGGTTGAACAGCAGGTAACCCGCTTCGGTCAGGCGGCGGGGGATGTCGGTCTTGTCGGCGGTGCGGGGCATGGATAAATAATATGACCAGTCGTCTTAAAACGCAAGCGACCCGCGATTTCCTTGAGCGACGTCAAGCCGGAGCGGCCTTGGCCCCTGGGCAAGCCATATGCTTGTCACCGGCGTTCACCAGCATGGAGCCTTCTGCATGACCAGTCCTTCTCCCATGACCTCGTTCACCAACCACACCTTCGACCAGGTCGCCCTCGGTGACACCGTGACCGTGGCCCACACCGTGACGCGGGATGAGGTCGAGTTGCTCGCGCTGGTGTCGGGCGACGCCAATCCCTTCACCAGCAGCGACGATGTCCGCGGGGCTCTGCCGGGCGTGCCGCCGGCTTGCGAGGGCGTGAGCGCCGAGGCGCTGATCCATGGTGTGCTCAAGCGCCGCCTGCCGGGGCCGGGCACGGTGATCCTGTCGCACGAGCTGGTCTATGACGGCCAGGCCAGCGTGGGTGACCAGTTGCTGGCCACAGTCACGCTGGTCGACAAGCAGCCGCCTGACCGGCTTGTCTTCGATTGCGATGTCACGCGCGGTCACGACACCTTGCTCAAGGGCCGGGTGGCTGTGCGTGCGCCTGCGTCCAATCTGACGGTCGACCACCGGGATACGTCCAGCGTCATCCTGCGGCGCAACGACGTGTTCGCGCGGCTTTTTCGCCATTGCGAGGGCCAGCCGCCCGTGGTCTGCGCGGTGGTGCACCCCTGCGATCGCGAGGCGCTGGCCGGCGCGCTGGAGGCTGCGCGCCACGGGCTGATCGAGCCGGTGCTCGTGGGCCCGCAGGCCAAGATTCGCGCGGTGGCCACCGAAGCCGGCTGGGACCTGTCGCCCTACCGCCTGGTGGACACCGAGCACAGTCACGCGGCGGCGTCTGCCGCCGTGGCCATGGCCCGTGCCGGCGAGGTGCAGGCCCTGATGAAGGGCAGCCTGCACACCGATGAGTTGATGGGCGCCGTGGTGGACGCCACGCACGGCCTGCGCACCGGCCGGCGCATCAGCCATGTGTTCGTGATGGACGTGCCGGCCTATCCCCGCATGCTGATGGTCACCGATGCGGCGGTGAACATCGCGCCGTCCATCCGCGACAAGGTCGACATCGTGCAGAACGCCATTGACCTGGCCCACATCCTGGGTGTGGCCGAGCCCAAGGTGGCCATCCTCGCGGCGGTCGAGACGGTCAATCCGGCGATGCAGGCGACCATTGATGCGGCCATGCTGTGCAAGATGGCTGACCGGGGACAGATCACCGGCGGGCTGGTGGACGGGCCGCTGGCCTTTGACAACGCCATCAGCGTCGAGGCCGCCCGCACGAAGAAGATCCGCTCACAGGTGGCAGGGCTGGCCGACATCCTCGTCGTGCCCGACCTGGAGGCGGGCAACATGGTGGCCAAGCAGCTGCAGTATCTGGCGGGCGCCGACAGCGCCGGCATCGTGCTCGGCACCCGGGTACCCATCGTGCTGACCAGCCGGGCCGACTCGGTGCGCATGCGCCTGGCTTCGGCGGCGGTGCTCAAGCTGGTGGCCCACGCCCGGGCGCAGGCGGCGGCGCAGCGGCCCCAGTGAGGTGAGCCCATGGACCGCGCGATCGCCGTCATCAACGCGGGCTCGTCGAGCCTGAAGTTTTCGCTGTTTGCCTCGCTGGCTGAACGCCCGCTCGTGCACGGCAAGCTCGAAGAGCTGGGCCGCGCGCCGCGCCTGAAGGTGCAGGCGGGTGACGGTCGGGTGCTGGCCGAGTCCAGCTGGCCTGAAGGGCAGCGCATGTCGCACGCTGACGGGCTGGCCCGCGTGCTGGCGTTGATGCCGCAGTGGCTGCAGGGGCACACCCTGGGCGCCGTGGGCCACCGCATCGTGCATGGTGGGGTGGCCCACCACCGGCCCGTGAGGCTCGACGAGACCGTGCTGCGCGAACTGGACGCCCTCGTGCCGCTGGCCCCGCTGCACCAGCCGCACAACCTGGCGCCCGTGCGCGCCCTCATGGCCTTGCAGCCCGATCTGCCGCAGGTGGGCTGCTTCGACACGGCGTTTCACCACGGGCAGCCCGAGCTGGCCCAGCGCTTCGCGTTGCCACGCCGCTATCACGATGCCGGGGTGCGCCGTTACGGCTTTCATGGCCTGTCGTACGAGTATGTGGCCTCGCGTCTGCCGGCGCTGGACGAGCGGGCTGCGCAGGGCCGCACCGTGGTGCTGCACCTGGGCAATGGCGCCAGCATGTGTGCCATGCAGGCCGGCCGCAGCGTGGCTTCCACCATGGGCTTCACCGCGCTGGACGGGCTGCCCATGGGCACGCGCTGCGGCAGCATCGACGCCGGCGTGCTGCTGTGGCTGATGGACGAGCAGGGCATGGGCGCGCGCGAGATCGAACGCCTGCTGTACCAGGAGTCGGGCTTGCTCGGTGTGTCGGGCCTGTCGTCCGACATGCGGGCGCTGCTGGCCAGTGACCACCCCGCCGCACAGGAGGCGGTGGCGCTGTACGTCTACCGCATCGGCCAGGAGCTGGGCGCGCTGGCCGCCACCCTCGGCGGGCTGGACGCCATCGTGTTCACCGCGGGCATCGGCGAGAACGCCGCCGCCATCCGCGAACGGGTGATCGCGGGCGCGGGCTGGCTGGGCGCCCGGCTCGATGCCTCGGCCAATGCCGCCGCGGCAGGCGGCGACCATGGGGCGGCGACCCGGCTGCATGCCGCGGACAGCGCCGTCTCGGTGTGGGTGGTGCCGACGAACGAAGAGTGGATGATTGCGCGGCATACGGCGGCCCTGATGGGGCTCTGACCGGTCGTGGCGGCCACCAGCGCGGCCGCTCAGACGCTACAATCAAAGGCTCGACCCCCCTCAAAGGATTCCTCCCATGTCGATGGACGATCGCGACGGCAAGATCTGGATGGACGGCAAGCTTGTGGAGTGGCGTGACGCCAAGATCCACGTGCTGACCCACACGCTGCACTACGGCTGTGGTGCGTTCGAAGGCGTACGCGCGTACAAGACCGACAAGGGCCCGGCCATCTTCCGCCTGCGCGAGCACACTGAGCGCCTGTTCAACAGCGCCAAGATCCTGCGCATGCCCATGCCCTTCACGCTCGAAGAGGCCATGCAGGCGCAGATCGACACGGTCAAGGCCAACAACCTCGAGAGCTGCTACATCCGCCCGCTGATCTGGCTGGGCTCTGAGAAGCTGGGCGTGAGCCCCAAGGGCGCCAAGGTGCACATGATGGTTGCCGCCTGGACCTGGGGTGCTTACCTGGGTGAAGAGGGCCTCAAGCGCGGCATCCGCGTGAAGACGTCCAGCTACACCCGCCACCACGTCAACATCACGATGACGCAGGCCAAGGCGGTGAGCAACTACACCAACTCGATCCTGGCCAACATGGAGGCCACGGACGACGGCTACGACGAAGCCATGCTGCTGGACAGCGCCGGTTTCGTGTCCGAAGGTGCAGGCGAGAACCTGTTCATCATCAAGAACGGCGTGATCTACACGCCCGACCTGTCTGCCGGTGCCCTCAACGGCATCACGCGCAACACGATCTTTGCGATCGCCAAGGACCTGGGCCTGGAGATCAAGGAAAAGCGCATCACGCGCGACGAGATCTACATCTGCGACGAGGCCTTCTTCACGGGCACCGCGGCGGAAGTGACCCCGATCCGCGAGCTAGACCGCATCGAGATCGGTCGCGGTTACCGCGGCCCGATCACCGAGAAGATCCAGGCGGCCTTCTTCGACATCGTCAATGGCCGCAATCCGAAGTACGCCGAGTGGCTGACGGCGGTCTGATCACGGAAGGTTGAGCCATGAGCACGTCCACACAGGCGCCCAAGTCGTTGGTTGAAGTCGGTGCAGCCGACCTGCAAGGCGAAGGCGTGATCTTCTGCCCCAATCCCAAGATGCCGCTGTGGTGCCATCACCCCCGCGTGTTCATCAACGTGGCCGAAACGGGCGAGGGCCGCTGCCCGTATTGCGGTACGGTCTATCGCCTCAAGGATGGCGAGCACGTCCACGGGCACTGATCGCCCGGTGGCGGCGTGCCGCTGATGTGAGAAAGCCCGGCTTGGCCGGGCTTTCTGCTTTTTACGGCCGCCTGTTTTCTTGGTCGTCGTGCTGTGTGTGAGCGACGGGCCGGGCGCCATGCTCCTGCTGCATGCCTCGCACCCCCCGCAGGCTCACGGCAGCATCACATCACCGGCTTGTAGATCACGTAGTCCGCCTGATAGCGCACCTGTTGTTTCTGACCCTTCTCGGCCATGCCGCAGGGCAGGGCGGGCGCCACACCGCCCTGGGTGTTCAGCCGCTGAATGAAGCTCACGCCCTCGAACATGCCCTGGCCCATGCTTGGGTTGGCCTTGACCAGTTGCAGCGGGATGTTGCCCGCTGCGGCGGGGGACACCGCCACCTGCTTGCCCGTCACCTTCGAGCCGTCGTTGCCTTCCCAGGTGGGGCCGGCGTAGTAGCGACCGACGTTCTTGCCGTCCACGGTGTCCAGCGTCGCCACGGGCGCCACGAAGGCCCATTCATACTGGCCTGCCATGTCCTTCTTCTCGCGGCACTCGTAGGTGATCTCGCCCTTGCCCACCGTGTAGGCGGTCTGCCGGTGGCCATCGGGCACGCGCACGGCTTCGGGCAGCGTCGCATTCGACACCATGGGGGCCTGCTGCAGCGTGCCGCAGCCGGCCAGAACAAAAAGGGCGAAGGCGGCCAGCGGGCCGCGGCGGAACGGAGAGTGCATCGAAAGCTCCTGGCTAAGCGTGGGGACAACAAGCCCTGAGATACAGGGCGTGAGGTCCCTTACGCAGCCGGCTCACGTCCGGATGCAACGCCCGCTCACAGCTGCAGCGCGCCCACTGAGATGATCGGGCCCGTGGGTGCGCCTGTGGGCGAGCCGCCAGGCGGCTCCACGCTCACTGCGAAGGCCGCGGTGTCCTTCAGCGCCAGCGCACGCTGGACGGTGGTGCTGCCCTCGGCGGCAATCAGGCCCAGCGAGCGGGGCGCGCCCTTCGGTGGCACGGCCCACAGCTCCAGCGCCCGGTTGACGAAGCGGGCCTGCTGGGCGTCGAGCGGCTTGACCACCAGGCTGCGCCCGTCGGGGGCCACGCCGGCCACGAAGGACACCGGCTGGATGCCGCCTTGGGCGGCGTCCGGTTGCGCGGCGAGCACCACCACGATGGGTGGCGGCTGCGGCGTCGGCATCTGCAGCACGATGGCCAGGCTGAGGGCGGCGACGGCGGCCATGCCGGCTGCGGCCTGCCACAGCACCAGGCGCTGCCACCAGCGCACCACGGGCTGCACAGTTGCACCCATGACCCGCGCGCGGATGCGCGGCCACACCTGCGGCGATGGGGTCACCTCGGGCACCGACACCGACAGCGCATCCACGCGCCGCTGCCAATCGAGCACAGCTGCACGCAGGGTGGGGTGGGCCGGCAGCAGGGTGTCGAATCGCCGGCGGGCCGGGCCCCGCAGCGTGCCCAGCACATACTCCGCGGCCAGTCGATCGGCCAGTTCAGGGCGGCTGTAGTCCATGTCAGCTCAGGGCCAGCGAGGCCCGCTCCAGGCAGTTCTTCAGGCTCTGCAAGCCGCGGCGCACCCAGCTCTTGACGGTGCCCAGTGGTTGGCGCAGCTGATCGGCCACTTCGTTGTGGCTCAAGCCCTGGTAGTAGGCCAGCGCAATGCTCTGTCGTTGATCCCGGCTCAGGTTGTCCATGCAGCCCTGTAGCGCCATCGCAGAGGAGGCCTGCTCGAGCAGATCCAGCGGTCCTGGATCGTTGGAAGGCATGGCGCTCAGCATGTCGGTCTCCTCGTCGTCGTCGCCGTGCGTGACATGGCTCACGGTTGCCACGTCAGCTTGCCGGCGGCGAAGACTGTCGATGGCGCGGTTGCGTGCCACGCTGTTGAGCCAGGTGCTGGCCTGGCTCAGCGCCGGGTTGAAGCTCTGCGCCGCGCGCCAGATGTTGACGTACACCTCTTGCAGTACGTCCTCGGCCAGCGCCCGGTCTGGTTGTATACGCAGGATCAGGCCCAGCAGATGCGCGCTCGTGCTGCGGTAGAGCGCTTCGAATGCGGCGGTGTCGCCCAGCGCCACACGGGACAGAAGGGCAGCCAGGTGCTGCTGGCGAGCTGACGGGTCGGATCCGGTCATGGACATCCTGCGGGCGATGAGGTGAGCGCATTGTAGGAAGTGCGGGCAAACCCCGTTGGCCGCCTACAATCATCCCACCATGAAGCAAGCCAATGAATTCGTCTTGACCCTGTCATGTCCCGATGCCAAGGGCATCGTGCACGCGGTGTCGGGTCTGCTGTACCAAGCCGGTTGCAACATCATCGACTCGCAACAGTTCGGTGACCTGCAGTGCGAAGACAGCACGGGCCTGTTCTTCATGCGGGTGCACTTCGAGGCGCCCGATCACCTGGCCGATGCCGGTACGCTCGACCGCCTGTTCTCGCACGTGCGCGCCCAGTTCAGGATGGACGCCCAGATCCACGCGCTGTCGCGCAAGCCCCGTCTGCTGATCATGGTCAGCAAGCATGGCCACTGCCTCAATGACCTGCTGTTTCGCTGGCGCTCGGGCTGGCTGCCGGTGGACATCCCGGCCATCGTCTCCAACCACCCCGACTACGCCGAACTGGCCGCCAGCTATGGCATTCCTTTTCACCACCTGCCCCTGCCCACCGGCTCGGCCCCCGAGGTCAAGCGCGCGCAGGAGCAGCAGGTCGAGGCGCTGGTCGAGCAGCAGGGCATCGACCT
>Ga0116211_1000649_pt1 | contig 17914 bp, 15 predicted proteins | sample SaghotsprinmetaG_FD_94484 | JGI IMG/M metagenome (GOLD analysis project Ga0116211, IMG submission 94484) | Hot spring microbial communities from South Africa to study Microbial Dark Matter (Phase II) - Sagole hot spring metaG | ecosystem: Environmental > Aquatic > Thermal springs > Hot (42-90C) ... | reverse complement strand
GCGCAGGGTCCAGTCGGCGGGCATGTGCAGGTGCATGTCCACAAACTGGCGCTGGCCCGCGCGGCGGGTGGAGACATGGTCGAACCGCACGGCGCCCGGTGCCTGGGCCGCCACAAACTGCTGCAGCGTGGCGTCGATGGCGGCCTGCACCTCGGGCTCGACCGCCGAATCCATGAGGCCCTGGGACGACCGCCACACCAGCTCCACGCCTTCCTTCAGAATGTTCAGGGCCACGGCAATCGCCGCCACGGCATCCAGCCACAGCCAGCCGGTCAGGGCCGCGCCCGCGATGCCAACCAGCACACCGGCCGAGGTCCACACATCCGTGACCAGGTGGCGGGCATCGGCCTCCAGCGCGATGGAGCGGTGCTCACGCGCCGAGCGGAACATCACCCAGGCCAGCAGCCCGTTGAGGGCCGAACTGAGCACCGACAGGCCCAGGCCCCAGCCCACCTGCTCGATGGGCTGCGGGTCGAACAGGCGGTGCCCCGCCGCCCACAGGATGCCTGCCGACACGCCCATGATGAGGATGCCCTCGAACCCCGAAGAAAAGTATTCGGCCTTGTGGTGGCCGTAGGGGTGGTCGTCATCGGCTGGCCGTGCCGCCACCGTCACCATGGCCAGTGCAAACATGGCGCTGGCCAGGTTCACGAAGGACTCCATCGCGTCCGACAGCAAGCCCACCGAGCCCGTGACCACCCAGGCCAAGGTCTTGAGCGCGATGGTGACCACCGCCACGGCCACCGAGGCCCACAGCAGGTTGCGGGGCGAGAGCCAGGGGTGGGATGTGGGAGCAGCAGCGGACATGAAGGGGGCACGAAGGAGCGGCAGCTAGTCGTGTCGGGAATTACACCAGAGCCACCTTAAGCTCTGTTCAGCCAGCGATCCACACCCCGGGCTGCGGGGTGATGCCCTGAGCAGCCCCCATGCCAGAATCCGCGCATGCTCCCCGCCTGGCGCCCTCTGTTGCGACATACGCCCCACCTGCCCAGCCTGGTGGTGTGGGCGTTGGTCGCCTGCGCGGGGTGCAGCTGGCTGGCGCTCAACCGCCTGCAGCAGCTGCACGCAGCGTTCGAAACCGACGCGCGCATCGTGCACCGACTGCTGAGCCAGCGTGTGGTGCAGCACGACGCGATCCTCGCCACCCTGGCCCTGCTGCAGCCCTCGGCGCCCGACCAGGGCAGTGCAGCCGATGCCACCCTGCCCCGCCTGCCCTCGGTATACCCGCAGATCCTGTCGGTGCTGCAGCGGCCCGGGGGCGCGGGAAGCTGGCCGGGCGCACTGCAGGCGCCGCTCTCGGCGGCCGAGGCCGCCTCGCGCCGCTCCGGGCATGCCGAGATGGCGCTGGTGGACCTGCCCGCCGGCCGCTTCCATCTGGTGCTGGCCAGCACCCCGGCCAGCCACGCGCTGCAGATCGACCTGCGCGCCACCGTGCCGCAGGACGAATGGCCGATGGACATGGCCACCAGCCCGGTGCGGGTCACCCTGGAACAGGGCGGCGCCGCCTTTGTGGTGCAGCCGGGCCGCAGGGGCGAGGGGTTGGGCTGGTCGTATGCCTTCCACAAACTGCTGGCTGCGCCCAGCCAGCCGCTGGACGTGGTGGCGCGGCGCACGGTGGGGCTGGCCGAGCTGCCCTGGCTGGCCATGCTGGGCTGGTGCGTGTTCACCGCAGCGCTGTGGGGCGGTGGCCTGGCCTGGTGGCGCCAGCGCATTGCGCGCCAGCGGGCCGAGGAGCTGCTGCGCCTGGGCCAGGTGGCGCGGCTGAACACGCTGGGCGAGCTGGCGGCGGGCATGGCCCACGAGCTGAACCAGCCGCTGACCGCACTGCTGTCGAGCACACAGGCCGCCCAGCGCCTGCTGGCCGACGACCCGCCCGATATCGACACCGCGCAGACCGCCATGGCCCGCGCCGTGGAGCAGGCGCGCCGCGCATCCACCGTGGTGGGCCGCCTGCGCCGCCTGGTGGAGCGCCCTGAACTGGCGGGCCAGGCCCAGCCGCTGGCGCTGGCCACCGCCGTGCAGGATGTGCTGCACCTGCTGGAGCCCGAGATGGCGCAGCGCGGCGTGGCACCCACAGTGTCCATCGCGCCCGACCTGCCCGCCGTGCTGGCCGAGCCTGTGGCCCTGCAGCAGATCGTGCACAACCTGCTGATGAACGCGCTGCAGGCGCTGGACCAGGTGCCCCAGGCCGAGCGCCAGCTGGCGCTGCGCCTGTGGATGCCGGACGCCGCGCATGGAGCCCTGTCGGTGCGCGACCACGGCCCCGGCGTGCCGCCCGAGGCGCGCGCGCACCTGTTCGAGCCGTTCTACACCACGCGCAGCGGTGGGCTGGGCCTGGGCCTCACGCTGTGCGAGAGCCTGGCCCAGGCCATGGGCGCCAGCCTGGCCCTGGCGCCCGCCGACCCCGCGGTGCGGGGCGCGGAATTCCTGCTCGTGCTGCCTGCGGCGCCCGACACGCCCGCGCCCTCCTCCATGCCATGACCGACGCCGCCCATTCCCTCTCTCCCCTGATCCACCTGGTGGACGACGACGCCGCCGTGCGCGAGGGCCTCTCCCTGCTCATCAGCACCGTGGGCCTGCGCGTGCAGGCCTGGGCCGACCCGCAGTCCTTCATGGCCGGGTTTGACCGCGCCAGCATCGGCGCCATCGTGCTCGATGTGCGCATGCCGGGCATCAGTGGCCTGACGGTGCTGGAGCAGCTGCTGGCGCAGGGTGTGGACCAGCCCGTGATCCTGCTCACCGGCCACGGCACGGTGGAGATGTGCCGCCGCGCGTTCAAGACCGGCGCGGCCGAGTTTCTGGAAAAGCCGGTGGACGACGAAGTGCTGATCGAAGCCCTGCAGAATGCCGTGCGCCAGCATGTGCGCTCGCGCGAGCGCCACCAGGCCGACCAGCAGGCGCGCGAGCGTTTTGCGCAGCTCTCGGCCCGTGAGCGCGAGGTGCTGGGGCTGATCGTGGAGGGGCTGACCAACAAGGAAATCGGCCGGGCGCTCGAACTCTCCCCGCGCACGGTGGAAACACACCGCGCCAACCTGTTTGCCAAGCTGGGGGCGGAGTCGCTGGCGCAGCTGATCCGGCGGTATGCGGCGCTGGTGGATGCGGCATCCTGAATCAGTCTGCAAAGGCCTTCCGTAGTTTTACGGAGGCCCGCGCGTAGCCGCCCGAATGGCTGAAAACGGCGCCAATTTTTACAGTTCTCCCACGGCGCCACAACGGGTGGCACCGACGTCAAAAACACCGGAGAACACCATGCACAACCGCCTCGCCACCGTCGCCGCCCTCACCCTGTCCCTGATCGCCACCGCTGCCAGCGCCGAAGGCGTGCGCACCGAAAAGAACATGTCGCTGGACCTGGCCAACCAGATCGCCGCGCAAACCGTGGCCACCTGCACCGCCAACGGCTACAACGTGACCGCCACCGTGGTGGACCGTGCGGGCACCGTGCGCGCCGTGCAGCGTGCCGACAACGCCGGCCCGCACACGCTGGAAGCCAGCCGCCTGAAGGCCTACACCTCGGCATCGGCCAAGAACACCACGCTGGCCATGATGGAAGGCGCACAGAAGAACCCCGCAGCGGCCAACCTGGTCAACATCCCCGGCTACCTGCTGCTGGGCGGCGGCGTGCCCGTGAAGGTGGGCAACGAAGTCATCGGCGCCGTGGGTGTGGGCGGTGCACCCGGCGGCCACCTGGACGAGCAGTGCGCCGTGGCGGGCATCGCCAAGGTGCAGGATTTGCTGAAATAAGCCAGCCCAACCACAGGCAACTGAGCATTCAACGGAGGCCCCCATGAAGCCGTGGAATCTTGTTTTCGCCCTGGCCGCCGCACTGGCCTGTGCCACCCCGGCCCAGGCCCAGGTGCCTCCCACGGCGGCCGAAACCACTGCCTACCAGGGCCTGCATGCCGCTGCGGCGCGGGGCGACATGCCCGCGCTTGCCAAGCTGATCGCGGCACGGGTCGATCTGAACGCCCGCGATGCCTACGGCCGCACACCGCTGCATGTGGCCACGTACGCCCGCCAGGCCGAAGCGATCCGCGCCCTGGCCCAAGCGGGCGCCGACCTGAACGCGCTGGAAAGCGACCGCTACGACACGGTGACCATCGCCGCCGTGGCCGACGACGAAGCCACACTGCGCCTGCTGCTGCAGCTGGGTGCCAGCGCCAGACAGGTGACCAGCCGCTACGACGGCACGGCCCTGATCGCCGCCGCCCACCTGGGGCACGACGGCGTGGTGCGCCAGCTGATTGCCGCCGGGGCGCCGCTGGACCATGTGAACAACCTGCACTGGACGGCGCTCATCGAATCCATCGTGCTGGGCAACGGCGGCCCGCGCCACCAGGCCACGCTGCAGGCGTTGCTGCAGGCGGGCGCCAGCCACACGCTGACCGACCGGCAGGGCAACACGCCCCTGCAGCTGGCACACCAGCGGGGCTACGGCGCCATGGTGCAGATGCTGCAGGCGGCGGGCGCGGTCAAGTGAGGGGCGGGGTTGGCGAGAGCACCGGGCCAGCCCGCAGGTCGTGGCCCGACACGCCCCTGGACCCACGGCCCGCGCACAACCCGTGAACGGCCGCTCTGCACCGCGCCATCCGGCCCAAACAGTATCAAATCAATAGCTACTCAGGCTTACTGGACGCGCGGTAACGGCCAATTTCATTCAAAGTTTTCGTTGCCCAGCACCAGGCGCGCCTTCACGCTCTTGCCCTTGACGCGCCCACTGTTGAGCCGCTGCACGGCCTGTGCGCCAATCGCGCGGTCCACGGCCACGTAGGTCGAGAAGTCGTTCACGTTGATCTTGCCCACCTGCTCGCGGGTGTAGCCCATGTCGCCGGTCAGCGCACCCAGCACATCGCCCGCGCGGATCTTCTCCTTGCGGCCCCCGATGATCTGGATGGTGATCATGGGCGGCACCAGCGGGCCGTTGCCCGTAGGCGTGAGGTCGGCCAGCGGGAACCAGCGCGACTCGCGGCCCTGCAACTGCTCGATCTTGCCCACGCTGCCCATCTCGTCCATGCTGGCCAGGTTCAGCGCCAGGCCTTCGGCATCGCCCCGACCGGTGCGGCCGATGCGGTGGATGTGCACTTCGGGGTCGGGCGTCACGTCCACGTTGATCACGGCGGCCAGGTTCGCAATGTCCAGCCCGCGCGCGGCCACATCGGTGGCCACCAGCACCGAGCAACTCTTGTTGGCAAACTGCACCAGCACCTGGTCGCGCTCGCGCTGCTCCAGCTCGCCAAACAACGCCAGCGCGCTGAAACCCTGCGCCTGCAGCACGCCCACCAGGTCGCGGCACTGCTGCTTGGTGTTGCAGAACGCAATGGACGAGTCGGGGCGGAAGTGGTTGAGCAGTTGCGACACCACATGCAGGCGCTCGCTGTTCTTCACCTCATACCAGCGCTGCTCGATCTTGCCCTCGGCATGCTGGGCCTGCACGGTGATCTGCTCGGGCGACTTCATGAACTGGGCGCTCAGTTTGGCGATGCCTTCGGGGTAGGTGGCCGAGAACAACAGGGTCTGGCGCTCTTTGGGGCACTGGCGCGCCACGGTCACGATGTCGTCGAAGAAGCCCATGTCGAGCATGCGGTCGGCTTCGTCCAGCACCAGGGTGTTGAGCGCTTCCAGCGTGAGGTGCTGGCGCTCCAAGTGGTCCATCACCCGGCCGGGTGTGCCCACCACGATGTGCGCACCATGCTCCAGGCTCAGCATCTGGCCGCGCAGCGGCACGCCGCCGCACAGGGTCACGACCTTGATGTTTTCTTCGGCGCGCGCCAGGCGGCGGATCTCGGTGGTCACCTGGTCGGCCAGCTCGCGCGTGGGGCACAGCACCAGGGCCTGCACCGCAAAACGGCGGGGGTTGAGGTTGGCCAGCAGCGCCAGCGCAAACGCGGCCGTCTTGCCGCTGCCGGTGCTGGCCTGGGCGATCAGGTCCTTGCCCAGCAGCGCGGGTGGCAGGCTGGCGGCCTGGATGGGGGTCATGGTGGTGTAGCCCAGCTGCTGCAGGTTGGCCAGCATGGCGGGGCTCAGGGCCAGCGTGCGGAAATCGGTGCTGGCGGGGGTTTCGTTGGAGGTCATGGCCCGATTATCCGGCCCGGGGTATCCGGGCAACTACCTTACGCCCCCGTCAGGGGTATCGGCTATAACCATCAGACACGCACCGAGTGGGACATGCCAGATTCATCCAACGCAGCCAACGCCCCGGGCCAGGGAGGCTCCAGCGACTCGCTGCTGCGCCTTATTGCCGACTCGGTGCCGGCGCTGATGGCCTATTTCGACCTGCCCGGCCTGCGCTGCCAGTTTGCCAACCAGGGCTACGCCGCCTACAACGGCCACAGCACCGAATCCATCCTGGGCCTCACCGTGCAGCAGGCCATTGGCGACAAGGCCTGGCAGGCGATCGAGCCGCATGTGGAGCGCTGTACGCAGGGCGAGCGCGTGAAATACACCCGCGAGCAGACCCTGCCCAATGGCGAGGTGCGGATGATCGAGGTCAACCTGATCCCGCATTTTGGCGACGCGGGGCAGCAGCTGGGCTCCTTCGTGCTCATCACCGACATCACCGAGCGCTGGCGCGCGGAGCGCGAGGTGCGCCAGAGCGAAGAGCGCATGCGCAAGTTCACCGAGGCCACGGACGAAGCCATCGTGTTCCACCGCGACGGCCTCATCACCGACGGCAACGAGGCACTCACCCGGCTCACGGGCTACAGCCTGCAGGAAGTCATCGGCCTGTCGATCTTCAACTTCATCAGCCCCGAGTGGCGCGCCACGGCGCTCGAATACACCCGCAGCGGCCGGGAGGACCCGTACGAGGTCACCATCCGCCACAAGGACGGCCACGCGATCCCGGTCGAAGTGGTCGGCAAGACCATGCCCCGGCACCATGCGGACTACCGCATCGTGGTGGTGCGCGACATCACCGCCCGCAAGCAGGCGCAGGAGCGCGAGGCCTTCATCGCCCTGCACGACACCCTCACGCAGCTGCCCAACCGGCATTTCCTCATGGAGCAGCTGTCGCAGGTGCTGTCGCTCGCCCGCAGGCGCCACGGCCGTGCGGCCGTGCTGTTCGTGAACCTGGACCATTTCAAGACCGTGAACGACTCGCTGGGCCACCACGCAGGCGACCAGCTGCTGCGCAACGTGGCCGAGCGCCTGCGCCAGGGCGTGCGCGATGCCGACGTGGTGGCGCGGCTGGGCGGCGACGAGTTTGTGGTGGTGCTGACCGACGTGCAAAACCAGGACGACGTGGCCATGGTGGCCGACAAGCTGCTGGCCTCCATGCACGGCGTGTTCACGGTGGACCAGCTGCCGCTCACCATCTCGCCCTCCATCGGCATCAGCCTCTTCCCGGACCACGGCGGCAGCGCCGATGTGCTGCTGCGCTGCGCCGATGCGGCCATGCACCACGCCAAGGAAAGCGGGCGCGGCAACCGCCAGTTCTATGTCTCCAGCATGGATGCCAGCGCACTGGACGTGCTGCAGCAAGAGCGCCAGCTGCGCGAGGCCATCGCCCACAACCACTTCGTTCTGCACTACCAGCCCCAGATCTGCCTGGCCGACGGCACCCTCCAAGGCCTGGAGGCGCTCGTGCGCTGGCGCCACCCGGAGCGCGGGCTGGTGGGCCCGGACGAATTCATCACCTTCTCGGAATCGCGCGGCCTCATCACCCCCATCGGCCGCTGGGTGATGCGCGAGGCCTGCCGCCAGCTCAAGGCCTGGCAGGACCAGGGCCTGGCCCTGGTGCCCATGGCCGTGAACTTCTCGGCCCTGGAGTTCCGCCAGCGCGACGTGGCCGCTGAAATCGCCGCCGTCCTGCTCGAAACCGGCCTCGCGCCCCAGTACCTGGAGATCGAGCTGACGGAATCCGTGCTCATGCACCAGACCGGCCAGGTGCTGGGCACCCTCAACGCCCTCAAGGCCCTGGGCGTCGGCATCTCCATCGACGACTTCGGCACGGGCTATTCATCACTGGCCTACCTCAAGCGCTACCCCATCGACAAACTCAAGATCGACCGCTCCTTCGTCGCCGACACCCCCGGCAACTCCGACGACGTGGCCATCGTCACCGCCATCATCCAGATGGGCCGCAGCCTGCAGCTCAAAACCGTGGCCGAAGGAGTGGAAACACAGGCACAGATCGATCTGCTGGCGGGGCTGGGGTGTGACTTGATTCAGGGGTTTGTGGTGTCCGCCCCCCTGGACGCCGAGGCCACGGAGCGCTGGTTGCGCCGGTAAACGCCGTTTTCGCCCGTTTTGTCGTCTGGCTTGTGGACAATAGGGGAATGCCCCTCATCCCCGACTTCATCGCCCCCACCCGCCACACCGACCCCGCCGACGCCCTGGCCCAGGTGCAGCGCATCTACCAGCAACAGATCGGCCACCTGCGCGACGCCATGCAGCGTTTTGTGGCAGGAGAGACGCCCGAGGGCCCGGTGCGGGCCTTCTACCCCTTTGTACGGGTGCACACCACCACCGTGGCACGGGCCGATACCAAGCTGGCCTATGGCTTTGTGGAGGGCCCCGGGCGCTATGAGACCACGCTGACCCGGCCCGACCTGTTTGCCAACTACTACGCCGAGCAGTTCCGCCTGCTGCGAGCTGCACACAACGTGGACCTGGAAGTGGGCACCAGCACCCACCCCATTCCCATCCATTTCTCGTTTGCCGAGCACGACCACATCGAAGGCACGCTGACCCAGGCCCGCCGCATGCTGATGCGCGATGTGTTCGACCTGCCCGACCTGGCCGCCATGGACGACGGCATTGCCAACGGCACCTGGCAGGCTGCGCCGGGCGAGGCCCAGCCTCTGTCGCTGTTCACCGCACCGCGCGTGGACTACTCGCTGCACCGCCTGCGCCACTATACGGGCACGGCGCCCGAGTGGTTCCAGAACTTTGTGCTGTTCACCAACTACCAGTTCTACATCGACGAGTTCGTGCGCCTGGGCCATGCCGAGATGGCCAAGCCCGACAGCGAATACATCGCCTTCATCGAGCCCGGCAACGTGGTCACGCGCCGCGTGGGCCTGAGCGCCGAGGCGGGCGACGACCTGGGTGCGGCACCGCCCCGCCTGCCGCAAATGCCCGCCTACCACCTGGTGCGCAAGGACGCGAGCGGCATCACCATGGTCAACATCGGCGTGGGCCCGGCCAACGCCAAGACCATCACCGACCACATCGCCGTGCTGCGCCCGCACGCCTGGATGATGCTGGGCCACTGCGCGGGCCTGCGCAACAGCCAGCAGCTGGGCGACTACGTGCTGGCCCACGCCTATGTGCGCGAGGACCATGTGCTGGACGAAGACCTGCCGCTGTGGGTGCCCATCCCGGCGCTGGCCGAGATCCAGCTGGCGCTGCAGCAGGCGGTGGCCGATGTCACGCAGATCAGCGGCGCCGACCTGAAGCGCGTGATGCGCACCGGCACCGTGGCCAGCACCGACAACCGCAACTGGGAGCTGCTGCCCGACAACACGCCCCAGCGCCGCTTCAGCCAGAGCCGCGCCGTGGCGCTGGACATGGAAAGCGCCACCATCGCCGCCAACGGCTTCCGCTTCCGCGTGCCCTACGGCACCCTGCTGTGCGTGAGCGACAAGCCCCTGCACGGTGAAATCAAGCTGCCCGGCATGGCCAACCACTTCTACCGCGAGCGCGTGGACCAGCATCTGCGCATTGGCATGCGTGCCATCGAGATCCTGCGCAACGGCGGCGTGGACCGCCTGCACAGCCGCAAGCTGCGCAGCTTTGCCGAAGTCGCCTTCCAGTAAAGAAGATAGAGAGAAAAAAGAAAGAAACGCCACCAAGCACGCAGGGCCGATCTGCCCCATGCCACTGGACTTCCTCACCCTGATGGCCGTCATGGCCACCAACCTGTTCATGATCTCGGCGGCCCTGCCACTGATCATGGGCCGCGGCGTGAGCCGTGCGGCGCGCCATGTGCAGGCCAGCCTGCTGCTGCAGGCCGTGGCCTGGGCGGCCATCATCGCCTCGTCGTCGCTGTGGGACCAGGCCCTGTCCACCCTGTCGATCGCCTGCAATGCAGCGGCCCAGTGGATGCTGTACCGCGCACTGGAGGAGTGGCTGGGCCCGCGCCCGTTGCCCCGCCTGCTGCTGGTGCTGGTGATTGCCGCCCCGCTGGGCTACACGCTGGGCTTTGGTCACTACGCCTGGCGGGTGGGCTGGGCCAACTTTTTGATGGCCGCCATCCTGTGCATCGTGGCGCGCGCCACCCTGGCGCCGGTGGTGGAGTCCAGCCTGCGCTGGCGCAGCCTGCTGCTGGGCTGCCTGCTCACTTCGGCGGCCTTCACGCTGGCGCGCGGCATGCTGGGCGCGTTTACCGACCAGTACCCCAGCTTTCGCACGCCCCACCCGGTAAACCTGGCCGCGGCTGTGGCCACCAACGTGAGCCTGGTGCTGGGCACCGTGGCCCTGCTGGTGGCCTGGCGTGCAGAGGCCGAACAGAAACTGCGCACCCTGGCCATGACCGATGGCCTCACGGGCCTGCTCAACCAGCGCAGTTTTACCCAGCAGGGCGCCAGCCTGCTGGCCCACGCCGCCCGCCACCAGCTGCCCGTGACGGCCTTGATGCTGGATGTGGACCACTTCAAGCAGATCAACGACACCCGGGGCCATGAAGCGGGCGACCGCGCACTGCAGCTGTTTGCACGGCTGCTGGGTGACACCTGCCGCAGCGGCGACCTGATCGGGCGGCTGGGCGGCGAGGAGTTTGGCGTGCTGCTGCTGCACAACAGCGCCCCGGCCGGCATGGCGTTTGATCGGCGCCTGCGTCGGCGGCTGCACGCCGCAAGTGTGGCTGAACTGGGCTTTGCGCTGGACTACAGCGCCGGGCTGGCGACACCCGCGCCTGGCGAAACCGACCTGGCTGCGCTGATGGCGCGGGCCGACCGTGCACTGTACGAGGCCAAGACGGCGGGCCGGGGGCGGCTGGTGGCTGCCAGCTGAATGCGCCGCGCCTCACACACAATCAAACCATGACCGCACTTTTTGAAGCCCTGCACCTGCACAAACGCTACGGCGAGACCACGGTGGTGGATGACGTGTCGTTTGCCATTGCCCCCGGCGAATGCCTGGGCGTCATCGGCCCCAACGGCGCGGGCAAGACCACCACCATCCGCATGTGCCTGGGCCTCACGGCGCCCGATGGCGGGGCCGTGCATTTCACGCCCACCCCTGGCGCGGCGCCGCTGCACATGCCGCGCGATGCGCTGGCCATCAAGGCGCAGCTGGGGGTGGTCACGCAGTTCGACACGCTGGACCCGGACTTCACCTGCGCCGAAAACCTGCGCGTGTTTGGCCGCTATTTCGGGCTCAAAGGCGCTGTGATGGACGAGCGCGTGCCGCAGCTGCTGGAGTTTGGGGCGCTGTCCCACAAGGCCGATGCCAAGCCCGGCGAACTCTCGGGCGGCATGAAGCGGCGCCTGTCGCTGGCGCGGGCCCTCGTCAACAACCCGCGCCTGCTGCTGCTGGACGAACCCACCACCGGCCTGGACCCGCAGGCGCGCCACCTGATGTGGGAGCGGCTGCAACTGCTGCTGCAGCAGGGCAAGTCCATTTTGCTGACCACCCACTTCATGGACGAGGCCGAGCGCCTGTGCTCGCGCCTGCTGGTGCTGGACCATGGCAAAAAAATCGCCGAAGGCCGCCCGCGCGAGCTGATCGCCCAGCACCTGGAGCGCGAGGTGGTGGAGGTGTTTGGGGTGGGCGCGGTGGCACTCACACAGGACACCACCCTGCGCGCGCTCGCGGCCCGGGTGGAGGTCAGCGGCGAGACGGTGTTTTTCTACACCCAGAACGCCCAGCCGCTGCTGCAGGCGCTGGGGCAGCACAGCCACCTGCGCACCTTGCACCGGCCCGCCAACCTGGAGGATCTGTTCCTCAAGCTCACGGGACGCCAGATCCGCGAGGATGGCTGAGCGTAGGTATCGGCTGGCGCGCCAGCCGATACCTACTATAAAAACAATAGCTATAAGCGCTTATCCATCGCGCGCAAACGGCCATTCTTTCTTGAAATTCAGACCTTCCGGGGCCTGACCTTGCCCGCCGCAAGCTTGGCGTTGTGGCGCGCAGTGTCCACATCCTCCGCCCGCGCCAGCGCCACGCCCATGCGGCGCTTGGTGAAGCTCTCGGGCTTGCCGAACAGGCGCAGGTCTGTGCCGGGCACGCGCAGCGCTTCGTCCACGCCATCGAACACAATGCCCTGGGCTTCCACCCCGCCATAGATCACTGCGCTGGCGCCGGGGTTGCGCAGCGTGGTGTCCACCGGCAGGCCCAGGATGGCGCGGGCGTGCAGCTCGAACTCGCTCTGGTGCTGGGTGCACAGGGTGACCAGGCCGGTGTCGTGCGGGCGCGGGCTCACTTCGCTGAACCAGACGTCCTGGCCCTTGACGAACAACTCCACACCAAACAATCCCTGGCCCCCCAGGTTGTCGGTCACGGCCTTGGCGATCTGGCGTGATTTTTCGAGCGCGGCGGGGTGCATGGGGTGGGGCTGCCAGCTCTCCACATAGTCGCCACTCACCTGCACATGGCCGATGGGGTCGCAGAAGCTGGTGACAATCTGGCCGTCGGCGCCCACCGAACGCACAGTGAGCTGGGTGATTTCGTAGTCAAAGTCGATGAAGCCCTCGACGATCACGCGGCCATGGCTCACGCGGCCACCGGCCATGGCGTAGTCCCAGGCTTTTTTCACATCGTCCGGGCCGTCGATCTTGCTCTGGCCCTTGCCGGAGCTGCTCATCACCGGCTTGACGATGCAGGGGTAGCCGATGCCTGCGTCAATCGCGGCCTGCAGCTCTTCGAGCGAGTTGCAGAATTTGTAAGGGCTGGTGGGCAGGCCCAGCGTTTCGGCGGCCAGCACGCGGATGCCTTCGCGGTCCATGGTCAGGCGGGCGGCGCGGGCGGTGGGGATCACGCGCACGGTGCCCGCGGCTTCCAGCTCTTCGAGCATGGGGGTGGCGATGGCTTCGATCTCGGGCACCACCAGGTGGGGGCGCTCGGCTTCGATCAGCGCTTTGAGCTGGGCCGGATCGCTCATGGTGATGGTGCGCGCGTGGTGGGCCACCTGCTGGCCGGGGGCATTGTCGTAGCGGTCCACGGCGATGGTTTCCACACCCAGGCGCTGCAGCGCGATCAGCACTTCCTTGCCCAGCTCGCCGGAGCCCAGCAGCATGACTTTGGTGGCGTGGGGGGACAGAGGGGTTCCGAGGGTGGTCATGGGAGGTTTTCCAGAAAAAGAAGACGCAAACGCCACGAAGGACAGGGGGCCTATCGCAGCAATTCGGCGACTTTAATGCATGGGTAGTGGCCCGGTGTGAGCGGGCCCACCAGCACACCAGACAGGGGCGGCGAAAAAATTTTGTCTTGCCCACATCCAATCCGCGCCCGGATGCGTACCCCCTGTTGCAGCAGACCGTTCCTGCGGCGGCTGTACCCTCCAACCCATTCAAGAAAAGGCAACCACCATGCACACCCAGCCCCTGCACACCCGTTTGGCCCCCTGGGCCCTCGCGCTTGCCACCGCCACCTTGCTGACGGCCTGCGGCGCCATGAAGCCCGCATCCAGCCCCATGTACTCGCAGGACAGCCTGCCCGACACCATCAAGGTGCCTGCGGGCCACAAGGTCGCCATGGAAACCGTGGGCGTGGGCGAGATCACCTACGAATGCCGCGACAAGGCCAACATGCCCGGCCAGACCGAATGGGTTTTTGTGGGCCCCAAGGCGGTGCTGAACGACCGCAGCGGCAAACAAGTGGGCACCTACTACGGCCCTCCGGCCACCTGGGAGTCGAACGATGGCTCCAAGCTCACCGCCACGCAGCTGGCGGTGGCACCGTCAGGCGCAGGCAATCTGCCCTACCAGCTGGTCAAGGCCAACCCGGCCATGGGCAGCGGCGCCATGGTGGGCGTGACCTACATCCAGCGCGTGGCCCTGAAGGGCGGCGTGGCGCCCGCCACTGCCTGCACCACGGCCAACAAGGGCGCGCGCGAAATCGTGAAGTACCAGGCCGACTACATCTTCTGGAAGGCCGCCTGACGAGGCACAGGGAGCGGGCGACGCCGCCCGCTCCGGATCAATACTGCTTGTAGGGCAAAAACTTGCCCGACAGGACCACATTCACGCGGTCGCCCTTGGGGTCGGCTTCGCGCGTGATGTCCATGCTGAAGTCGATGGCGCTCATGATGCCGTCGCCGAATTCCTCGTGGATCAGTTCCTTGATGGTCGTGCCGTAGACGCTCACGATCTCGTACCAGCGGTAGATCAGCGGATCGGTAGGCACGGGCGTGGGCAGCGAGCCCTTGTAGGGCACGACCTGCAGCCACTTCTGCTCTTCGGCCGTGAGGCCGAAGATCTTGCCTAGCACCTTGGCCTGTTCGGCCGATGCCGTCATCTGGCCCAGGCACAGGGCGGTGGTCCATTCCTTGGACTGGCCGACCTTCTTGGCAATGGCTTCCCATTGCAGGCCCTTGGCGACCTTGGTGCTGATGATCTTTTCGGTAACGTCGTTGCGGTTCATGGTGATGGCTCCTTCGGTTGGATGGGTTTTGGAACAGGGAACAGGAACTTCAGGGTGCAGCACTCCCTGCCGCCCCCTGAGGGCAACACGACAGTGCTTGGTTATTCAGGAAATCAGTGGGCTTTGGCGCGCGTCACCAAAAAGTCCACGATGTGATTGCGCAGCGCGTAGTAGCCGTCCAGGTGGTGCAGGCTGGCGCGCGTGCGTTCGCGCGGCAGCGGGTTGACCACCACCTCGGCGATGCCGCCGGGGCGGTAGCCCTCGGGCGTCTCGTTGCCATTGCTCATGAGCAGGATGCGGTCGGCCAGCAAAATGGCTTCGTCCACATCGTGCGTGATCATGAACACCGTCTGCTGCGTCTGGCGCACGATGGTCATCAGCTCGTCCTGGATGGTGCCGCGTGTGAGCGCGTCCAGCGCGCCAAAGGGTTCGTCCAGCAGCAGCATCTTGGGCTGGATGGAGAACGCGCGCGCAATGCCCACGCGCTGCTTCATGCCGCCTGAGAGCTGTGATGGCTTCTTGTCGATGGCGGGGCTCAGGCCCACCAGCGCCACGAACTTCTCCACATGCGCATCCACCTGGGCCTTCTTCCAGTCGGGCCAGCGCGACTTCACGGCAAACGCGATGTTCTGGCGCACCGTGAGCCAGGGCATGAGCGCATGGCTCTGGAACACCACGCCCCGGTCCAGGCTGGGGCCGGCCACTTCGCGCCCGTCCATGATGACGGTGCCCGAGGTGGCGGTGTCCAGCCCCGCCAGCACGTTGAGGATGGTGGTCTTGCCGCAGCCCGAGTGGCCGATGATGCAGACGAATTCGCCCTTGTCGAGCGTGAACGACACATCGGCAAACACGGGCTTGGCGGGCACAAAGGCTTTGCTCAGCCGGTCGATCTGGAGGAAGCCTTGGGTCACGGCAGAGGCCTTTCGTTGCGGGGCGTCAGTGGCAAGAGGGGCTGGAACAGCCGGGCGCTGGGCGACATCACTCCACATAGGTCACCGCCTTCTGCAGCTGCGCGAACACCAGGTCGAGCAGCATGCCCACGACGCCGATCATCAGCACCGCGAAGATCACGTTGGTGAGCGACAGGTTGTTCCACTCGTTCCACACGAAGTAGCCGATGCCGGTGCCGCCCACCAGCATCTCGGCCGCCACGATCACCAGCCAGGCAATGCCCATGCTGATGCGCATGCCCGTGAGGATGGTGGGCGCTGCGGCAGGCAGGATCACCAGGAAGGCCTTGCGCAGCGGGTTCACTTCCAGCGTGGCCGACACGTTGAGCCACTCGCGCTTGACCGACGCCACACCAAACGCCGTGTTCACCAGCATGGGCCACACCGAGCAGATGAAGATCACAAAGATGCCCGAGATGGACGAGTCCTTGATGGTGTAGAGCGCAAGCGGCATCCACGCCAGCGGGCTGATGGGCTTGAGCACCTGGATGAAGGGGTCGAACGCGCGGCGCAGCAGCGGTGACATGCCGATGATGAAACCGAGCGGGATGGCCACCAGGCAGGCCAGGCCAAAGCCCAGTGCCACCCGGCCCAGCGAATGCGCCAGCTGGATGGCGATGCCCTTGTCGTTGGGGCCGTTGTCGTAGAACGGGTTGGAGAGATGGCCCCACACCGTGCTGCCCATGGCACCCAGTGTGGGAAAGCCGCCACTCTTGGACGCACCCGGGTCCTTGCCCATCATCTTGGCGTACTCGATCTGCTCGGCGGTCATGCCGGCCGTGCTGTTGCCCGCGCCCGAAGAAGCGGTGGCGATGTACCAGATCCCCAGCAGGGCCAGGAAGATGAGCACGGACAGCAGGCCCGCGCGCAAATTGAGGTTCTTGGCGGGATTCATGTCATGCCGCCTTGCGGATGGGGAAGCTCTTGGCGTACTCAGCCGCCTTGGTGGCATCGAACTCGCGCCCCATGATCTTGAACTTGGGATACGCGCCCTCGGGCACCTTCTGGTCCAGCACTTTCATGTGCTTCTTGGCGTCGGTGAGCAAAAACACCTGCTCGGCGATCTGCTGGTAATTCACATCGCCCTTGACGTAGCCCCAGCGCTGCATCTGCGTGAGCATCCACACCGCCATGCTCTGCCAGGGCATGGGGTCGAAGTCCGCACGGTCAGGCACCGACTGGATCTTGCCCAGGCCATCGGCAAACCGCCCGGTGAGCACCTGCGTGAGCACCGTCTCTGGCTGGTTGAGGTATTGCGCGGGCGCAATCACCTTGGCGATCAGCTCGCGGTTTTCGGGCTTGCGCGCCATGGCGGCGGACGTGAGCACGGCGCGGTACAGAGCGGCAAAGGTGTTGGGGTTCTGCTGGATGAATTCGGCGCTGGTACCGAACGCGCAGCAGGGGTGGCCGTCCCACAGCTCCTTGGTCAGGATGTGCAGGAAGCCGATCTCCTCGTACACCGCGCGCTGGTTGAATGGATCAGGGCCCAGGTAGCCATCGATGTTGCCGGCGCGCAGGTTGGCCACCATCTCCGGCGGCGGCACCACGCGGATCTGGATGTCGGTGTCGGGGTTCAGACCGTGTTCCGCCACGTAGTAGCGCAGAAGAAAGTTGTGCATGCTGAACTCGAACGGCACTGCAAACTTGAAACCTTTCCACTGCTTGGGGTCGCGTTTGTCCTTGTGCTTGTTGGCCAGCGTGATCGCCTGTCCGTTGGTGTTCTGGATGGTCGCCACTTTCATCGGCACGGCGTTGGAGCCCACCCCCATCGAGATCGCCAGCGGCATGGGCGACAGAAAGTGCGTGGCGTCGTACTCCTTGTTCATCATCTTGTCGCGGATCAGCGCCCAGCCGGCCGTCTTGGTGACTTCGACATTCAGGCCCTGCTTGCTGTAGAAGCCCAGCGGGTGGGCCATGATCAGCGGCGTGGCGCAGGTGATCGGGATGAAGCCGATCTTGAGGTTGGTCTTCTCCAGTGCGCCCTGTTTCTCTTGCGCCATGGCCTGCAGGCTGGCCACGGGCAACACGCTGGCAATGGCCGCCATGGCCGTGCCCTTGCCCACGGCTTTGATGAAGCGGCGGCGCACCGCGTCTTGCGGGAACAGCGCCTTGACCAGGGTGGCCTCGATGAACTCGTTGCTGTAGGCCTCGAACTCGCTCGTGAGGCTGCGTTCGCGCAGCTGGGCGGCGGCAGCGTCGGCTGCGACTTCGGCATGGTGGTCGGCCACCGTGTGGTCGCGGCCACAGCTGCATTTCAGCATCAACGGGCGGTCGGCATCGTAGGGCGAGAAGAATTCGGACATGGCACACCTCGAAGAAGTTGGTGCCGGGCATTACGCAAAGCATGGGCCAGTTGTGGCCCTGGCCGCCCCTGTGTCATGAATTCGTGGGTGTGGCGTCTACAGCGTGTAGGGCCAGCACTACAAATCGGGCATGCG
>Ga0116211_1000647_pt1 | contig 17931 bp, 21 predicted proteins | sample SaghotsprinmetaG_FD_94484 | JGI IMG/M metagenome (GOLD analysis project Ga0116211, IMG submission 94484) | Hot spring microbial communities from South Africa to study Microbial Dark Matter (Phase II) - Sagole hot spring metaG | ecosystem: Environmental > Aquatic > Thermal springs > Hot (42-90C) ... | reverse complement strand
TTCAAGGTTGAATCCGCCAGGATAAAGGTATTCGGCTTCGGATGACGCTGGAGGTTTGGCATGGCCGTCGATGAATCCCCGTTGGTCGCCCCCGAGGCCCTGGAGCGGGCCGCCGCGCTGTTGCGCGCTGGCGGACTGGTCGCTTTTCCTACCGAAACCGTCTACGGACTCGCCGCGGATGCCCGCAACCCCGCGGCGGTGCGGCGCATTTTTCAGGCCAAGGGGCGCCCTCCGGACCACCCGCTCATCGTCCACCTCTCGGCCGCGGAGGATCTGGAGGCCTGGGCCGATCCCGTCCCCGAGGCCGCCTGGCGATTGGCCGAGGCGTTCTGGCCAGGCCCCTTGACCCTGGTCCTGCCACGCCGTGCGGGGGTGATCGACGAACTCACCGGCGGCCAGCCCACGGTAGCCCTGCGCGTCCCCAACCACCCGCTCGCCCTTGCGTTGCTGCGTCGGGCAGGGGCGCTCGCCGCCCCCTCCGCCAACCGTTTCGGTGGGGTCTCGCCGACCCGTGCCGACCATGTGCGCGCCGAACTGGGCGGGGCCGTGGACATGATCCTCGATGGAGGTTCCTGTGCGGTGGGGTTGGAATCGACCATTATCTCCCTGCTCGACGAAGGCCCCCGGCTGCTGCGCCCTGGCGGAGTGGTGGCGGAGCGCATTGAGGATGTGCTCGGCGTCCCGCTGCCCCGGGACGCCGGGGGGCCGCGCGCGCCGGGCCGTCTGGCCGCCCACTACGCCCCAGCCACCCCACTGGAGCTGCTGCCAAGATCGGAGCTGTGGATGCGCGCCGCCGCGCTGATGCGTGAGGGGTTAGACATCGCCGTGGTGGCGCTTGGCCAGGCGGAACCCGAGCAAGTCCCGAGCCGCGGCGTGGCGTTCGTCGCCCTGCCGGCCCAGGCCGACGCCTACGGGCACGACCTCTACGCGACCCTGCGCGACCTCGATGCCCGCCGGGTCAGCCGCTTGCTGGTGGAGTCCCCGCCGGATGATACGGCGTGGCTGGCGGTTCGCGACCGCCTTGCCCGCGCCGCCGAGCCTAGTCGGCGCACGAGACACGACCCCCCAACTCGTGGGAGTGATCCGTAGTTATTGTTTTTTATCCTATCAAGAAAACCTCCTGCGGGTTCCACACCTGCGGGAGGTTGCTCAGGGAGCGCCTGAGTCGCGGGGCAATGCCATTAAGTTAAGCCTGGGATACGCTCGTGACACCGCTCCCGCGGTGTCACGCATCCTCCGGCGCTTTGCGTCGAGTGTGCGTCGCAGCGCGGAGCGCCGCGAGATCGGTCACACCGCAAGAGCGGTGTGACCAGCGTAACTCGTGGGAGTGATCCGTAGTGGTGGTTGGGGGATCAGACGGAATGTTGTTCGTGATCCTGCGCCCGCTCGTTGATGGCCGCGATGGCACGCTGGGCGGCGCGCAGCGCCTCCGCCATCTCCGCCTCGCTGCCCATCATGATCAGGCGCCCGAAATTGCCGAACGGCTTGACATCCACCAGGGTGACATGGGCGGCCTTTTCCGCCTCGTTGGCCAGATGCACGATATAGCCCGCCGGTTCGGTCTCCATGATGAACATGCTCTTGCCCGGCAGGATCATGGAGCCCTTGCGCGTTTGGCGGTTGATCAGGGTGGCGTGGTCCGGGGTGATGCCGCGGATGATCTCTTGTCAGGCGATGCGGCAACGCAGCCGGGATTCCTCGGTGGTGCGCAGTTCGCGCAGCACGATGTGGCCGGCGGTCAATACCTCGCTTTGGTTGCGATAGTGGATCTCCATAGAGCCGAAGGCGCGCTCCACCACCTGTTCGCCCAAATGCACATTGGTGCCCTTGAGCGCCAGATCGGCGAGCCGATGCACCGCCATGCCCGGCGCCACCTCGATCCACAGGCAGGCGTCCCCAGGCACCGGCAGGAACCCCTGGGACGAGGTCGCCAGATAGGACGCCAGTTGGGGTTGCAAGGCGTCGATGAACACATAGGTGCGCAGATGGATTCGCATATTGGACTTCAGTTACGCAGGTTCACCGGACAGCTATACATCAGCAGGCCATAGTCGGCATCGTATTTTGCCGTGAGGCTTGCCACGATGCGTTCGCAGAGATCCTCGTCGCCGACCACCTCGATGCGGACGTTGCCGCCCACCGACCAGCGACCGGCGCGCATGCCGTGGGTGCCCAGCCCGCGGGCATCGGTGGCGGTGAACCCCTTGGCGCCCAATTTCAGGATCTCGTCGATGACGGTATCTTCAAGCACGGTTTCGGTGATGATGACCAGCAAGTGTTTTTGCGACATGGCGATTAACTGGCGTGACGATAGACGAATTCGGCAAACCACCAATAGAGGGGGATGCCGACAAAGATGTTAAAGGGGAAGGTTGCGCCAAGGGAGGCACCGATGGACAGGGCCGGGTTGGCCTCGGGCACGGCGATGCGCATGGCCGTGGGCGCGGCGATATAGGAGGCGCTGGCATAAAGCACCCCGAGCAGGAAGGCGCCGCCCACGGAGAGGCCGATGAGGAGACCCAGGAGGATGCCGGCAAAGCCCGACATGATCGGCGTGAGTACGGCGAAACTGATGAGAAACACCCCGTGATGGCGCAGGTCGGCGATGCGCGATGCGGCCACCAGTCCCATTTCCAGCAGGAAGAAGGCCAGCAACCCCTTGAACAGATCGAAGAAGAACTTGTCCAACGGGGTGATGCCATCGGCCCCGGCAATATAGCCGATGACCAGACCGCCGATCAGCAACAGGATACTCTTGCCGAAAAACACTTCATGGAATAAGCGACCGCAGCGCGACATGCCAGCCTCGCCCCGACGCGCCAGGATCACGCCGATCATCAACGCGGGAAACTCCAGCAACACCAGATAGACGATCATGTGGCCTTCATAATTCAGCCCCATCTGTTCGAGCAGGGCCACCGCCACGGAGAAGGTCACTACGCTCACCGAGCCATAATGGGCGGCGATGGAGGCGGAATCGGCGCGACTCAGACCGCCGACGTAACGCAGTACCGGAAAGGCGGCGAGGGGGATCAGCGCCCCCACGCCCACCACCACCAAGCTGGTCACCAGCAGGGAGGCGAGGGGATACTCGGCCAGCTTGACCCCCCCCTTCAAGCCGATCGCCAGCAACAGGAAGATCGACAGGAATTCGTAGATGGCGGGTGGGATCTTCAGATCCGAGCGCGCCACCCCGGCGATCACGCCGAGGAGAAAGAACAGGACAACGGGTTCGATGCTCATCCGCGGGCCTCAGTCTTGCGCTTCCGCGCCTTGGTATTTTGCCAAAAGCCCGCTGATCGCCTGGTCCTTGGAACGGAAAAAACGATCCGCGGGGATGGTGTTGTAGATATGCGCCCGCTCCAGCACCTCCATCACCTGCCGCTTAAGGCCGCTGACATAGAGTGTTACGCCCATCTTTTCCAGGCGCGTGGCGATCTCCCGCAGCTTCTCCTCGCCGGAGACATCTATTTCGTTGATGCCGCTGCCGATCAGCAGGATCGCCTGGGCCTGGGGGAAACGCGTCAGACTCTCCAGGACGATATCCTCGAAATAGGTCACGTTGATGAAGGTCAGCTCGGCGTCAAAGCGCAGGGGGACGAAGCGGTCGCTGATGGGCTGCAAGTGGTGGGTATCTATGCCCGCCAGGGTGCCGTCCGGGTGCTGACCGAGGATCTCCCCCCGCGGCCTCATGCGGCGGTGCAGGAAGAGCATGATCGCCACCACCGCCCCCATGAGAATGCCGAGATCCAGATGGGGCGCGAAGGCCAGGGTGGCGAGAAAGGTGATGGTGGCCGCCAGGCCGTCGTGCCGGTGGGTCTGCCAGGCATGGCGGATCGCGCCGAAGTTCACCAGGCCCGCCACGGCCATCATGATCACCGCCGCCAGCACCGCCTGCGGCAGGTGGTAGAGCAGGCCGGTGAGGAAGAGCAGGGTCACCAGAACCAGCAGCCCCGAAATCACCGAGGCCAACCCAGTGACGGCCCCGGCGTTCAGGTTGACCGCCGAACGGGAGAACGAACCGCTGACGGGAAAACCCTGAGAGAAGGCCGAGCTGAGATTGGCCAGCCCCTGTCCGATCAGTTCACGATTGGGATCGATGCGGGAGCGGGTCTTGGCGGCCATCGCCTTGGCGATGGAGATCGCCTCCATGAAGGCCACCAGGGCGATGACGATGGCGATGGACAATAGATTTTTGATGTCCGACCAGTTCAGGATGGGCCATTTCAATTCCGGCAGGCCGGAGGGGATGGTGCCGACCACCTCGCCGCCGCCGCTCAAATGCAGTCTGTCGCCTTCGATCCGCTTCAGTTTCCAGGCGATCCCATCGGTCGGCGCGCCCGCCGGCGGATTGGACGCGGCATAGACCTGGGGCGGTCCTTCCGCCGGCGTTACCACGACGAGGGGGATGTTTGCCAAGTTCTTGAAATGCGCCCGCGCATCACGTTCCGCCTCCTCATGGCGAATGCGGATGAGGTCGAGATGGTATTCGAGTTCGGCCCGCGCCTCCGGCTTTTGCTCCGTGGCTTTGCGTAGGGCCTCCCGCTGCGCCGCCAGTTCTCCCTTGGTTTGTTCCGCCAGCGCCCGTTTCTCGCGCTGCTCGGCGACGAGCGTCCCGAGGCGCTGCTCCGCCAGTGCGCCGGTCGCAACGACCAGTTTGCGTTCGAAGCCGATCTGCCAGCTGATCAAGGTGGTTACCGCCACCGCCACCAGCACGCTCGGCCAGCGCGGCAGATAGTGCTTGATCAGCATCATCAAGGCAAAGGCCCCCGTCCCCATCAGCAGGGTGGGCCAGTGGGTCTCGCCGACTTGGAGCAGCACCCCATAGATGTCCTGCAAAAAGCTGTCGCTGCGCCCCATGGGCACGCCCATCAGCTTGTTGAGCTGCGACAGCCCGATGATGATGGCGGCGGCATTGGTAAAGCCGATGATGACCGGATGCGAGAGCAGATTGACCACGGCCCCCAGTTTAAAGACACCGAGGGCGATCTGCACTAGGCCGACCAGAAAGGCCAGCAAGACCGCCAGCACTAGGTAATGCTCCGGCCCTCCCGCCAGGGGAACCAGGGCGGAGGCGGTGAGCAGGGATACCACCGCCACCGGCCCGGTGGCCAGTTGGCGCGAGGAGCCCCAGAGGGCGCCCACGATGGCGGGGAGAAAGGCCGCATAGAGCCCATAGTAGGCGGGCAATCCGGCAAGCTGGGCATAGGCCATGGACTGCGGGATCAAGACCAGCGCCACGGTGATCCCGGCGATCACGTCCGCGCGCACCTGGCCGCCCCGCAATGGCAACCATTCGAGAAACGGAAAGAGCTTTTTGATGGGAATAGCCTTCATACCGCGAATGTTCCTCTTGCCGATTCAATCAATCTTCTTCGCCCAGTTCGGGATCCCAACCTTTGGCGCGGGCGCGCTCCATCGCTTGTGCGTAGATCTCGGCATGGCGTTCCCGCAACCCATCGGGCAGGCGACTCGGCACGTTGCCGTATTCGTCCCAGCGGGACTCTACCTGATTGGCCAGCAATTGCATGCGTTGCAGATCCCAGCCGGCGCAGTCCTCTTCCGCCGGGATCAGCTCGAACACACGGGCATCCAGTACGATGCGACCCAACTGGGTAATCCCATGGGCGTCGTTTTCGAGACCGGCATAGACGGGGCGTTTCATCATTCCTTCCATTTCCGCAGATAGGCCTCGATCAACTCCAGCACCGACTGGGATTTGATGATCAGCCCCAGGTCGATCATTTCAGAGCCGATGGTGGTGGCGCCAAGGTTCGCCGGAACCGGAATCGAGGCGATCCGGTTGGCCTCCTCGCGGAAGAACACCGCGGCCACCACCCCGACGAAATGAAACTTGCGCCCGCCGCTGGGGGTGCGCAGGGTCTCCGGCGCCACCAGGAAGACAGGGCTGCCGCTGGAGCCGGGATAGACCGCGGCATCGATCAGAAACTCCGGGCGGCCCTCGAAATCCAGCGCGATGGGCGTCGCCGTGGTGCCGCGGCGCATGATCGGCATCAGGTTCACCTGATCCCATACGCCGCTCGGGTAGCCGATGAAGAGCACGTCCTCCAGGGCATCGAAGGCCTCGATCTGGGCCTCGCTGGGCGCCAGCCGGGTGTCGATGGCCTGGTAATACAGCTCCACCCCCCGTTCGTTGGCCGCCGCCTCCAGCGGGCGCAAGGGGACGATGGCGAGGTCGATGTCGGGGTTGGGGTGCGGGAACCAGGCGTGCGGGAACTCGTCGATGTTGAGTTGGAAACGCTGGCCGATGAGGGGTTGCCCATTTTTTTTCTGGGTAAACACCAGGCCGCCCTGGCGCACCCCATCCACCAGATGGCGATTGGTGACCACGAACTGGAAGACGCCGCGGGGGTGCTGATGGCTCACCACGAAGGCGGTGCCTGAACCTTCGCTGCCGTCTTCCAGCACGGTGTCCACCCGTACCGTATTGAACAGCAGTTTTTTCGCCAGCGAATCGACTTGCATCGCGGATTAGACCTTCAGCGGGTCAAGCCCATGTAGAGCATGGGGAGTTTTTCGGGCAGCCGTTCGACGTGGTCTAGCACGGTGAAGTTCTTCGCGCCGAAGATGCGCGAGACGTATTGATCGGCATGCGGATCGAGGGACAGGGCGTAGGTGACGATGCCATCCCGCGCCAGCTCTTCGGCGGCGCGTTTGGCGTCGAAGCGCAGATATTGCGGGTCACGCACGTCGTTGTCCGCCGGCTCGCCGTCGGTCACCACGAAGAGGATCTTTTTGTTTTTCGGCTGCTGCTTGAGAAAACTGGCCGCGTGGCGCATGGCCGCGCCCATGCGGGTGGAGTAGCTGCCCTGCATGGCCGCCAGGCGGGCCTTGACCAGGTCGTTGTAGGGCTGGCCGAAGTCCTTGAAGCGATAATAATGCACGTCGTGGCGGCCGTCGGAGCAAAAGCCGTGCAAGGCGAAGGAGTCGCCGATGCGATCGAGGGCGTCGGACAACAGCACCGTGGCGGCGCGGGTGAGGTCCATCACGCTGTAGTCCTGGCCGCGCACCTTGTCGTTGGAGGATTCCGACATGTCCAGCAGCACCATGACGGCAAGATCGCGCAGGTTGCGTTTATAACGCATCATGATGCGGGTGTCGGGCTGGCTCCCCATGCGGATGTCGAGCATCGCCCGCACCGCGGCGTTGATGTCAAGCTCGTCGCCGTCCTCGACCCGGCGGATGCGCTGCATCCCCTGGGGGATCATGGACTCGATGAGGAACTTGAGGCGCGAAATCACCGGTTTGTGCGCCTCGATGATCTGCTCGATCTTCTCCAGATCCCCCAGCTTGGGCCGGCGCTCCAATACGGTGACCCAGCTTGGACGTTCAAGCTGGATTTGGTAGTCCCATTCGTGGTAATGCACCGGGTCGGCGATGGGCTCGCGGCCTTCCAGTTCGTTGATGGTCTTGCCTTCCTGATCCAGCCAGAAGGGGGTCTCCAGCACCCAAATCTCTTCCGCGTCGTCGCCGGCGAATTCGTTGTTGACCTCGTTCACCATCTCCATGACCGAGACCTTTTTGCGCACCTGCTGCTGACGCGCCCAGGTCGCTTCGAGCGCCTCGGTCTCGTCGTATTCCTCGGACTCCCAAACGGTGCGATTGTCGTCGCGATAGAGCGCGCGCAGGGTATCGCTGCGCGGATTGAATTCCGGCAGCGGGATCTGGCCCAGGTGATGGGCCAGTTCCACGCCGATATTCCAACTCACCTGGTTAGTGGAAAGGTCGCTTTCGGCGCGAAACAGGGCGACCCCTTGTTGCACCCAGGGGTGGGGATCGGCGGGGTGTTCTTCGAGCAGGGCACGCGCCAGCCGGTTGAGCAGGTCGCCCACCGTGGCGGGCTCGCCATAGTCCGCCGGCGGGTGCAAGGCCAGCCAGGCGCCGCGCATGTTGGGGAACTGACGGCAGGCCAGTTCCTCGACGCGGGCGTCCTCGATGGTCTCGATGATCGCCATCTGCGTGGTATTGAGCATCTGCATCGACAGCGGTTCCTTGCTGAAGGCCAAGTGCGCGGCGCAGTGGTTGGCGGCGGCCCGATAGATCTCCACGCCGCTGACGATGTCCTCTGCGGGGGTCGAATCCCCCAAGGGACGCCAATCGTCATAGGCGTCGGCGATGTGGATCACATAGCGTTCGATATAGGGTTTGAGCCCCTCGCGGCTTTCGTAATCGCCCGCCGTCGGTCGAATGAAGAAGTCGCGTCCCCACATGGCGCGCAGATAGATATTCAGCCGCCGCTGGACATCGACGAACAGGGTGCCCTTGCGCTCCTGTTGTAGCACTGAAAGGGCATCCGGGCTTTGCATAGAGAAATAGCGTTGCTGCCCGTCGAAATCCGTCTTGTAGGCCTGCGCCCCCCATTGCACCCAGCGCCTGAGGCCACCCAGGGTCAGCTGGGTGAGCAGGCGATCAAGGTTTTCCAGCATCGGCCGCAGTCCCCGCGGGGCCTGGGCGAGCATGATCGAGAGTACATTCAGATAGTTGCGGAACAGCCCCTCGTCGCCGAGCCGTTCGGCGGCGAGCGGCGCGGTGGCGGCGATCAGCGCCAGCACCTGGCCGGAGGTCTTGGAGGCCATGCCGAGCAGAAAATTGACCAGGTCCGGCAGCACATCCTCGCCGATGGCGCGAGACACCTCGGGCATGGTTTGGATGTAGGTTACCACCAGATCCTCGCCCCGTCCTAGGCCATGCAGGGCGACCGCACCCTTGAGGTAGTTGTCGAGGCCCCGCGAGGAGAAGGCGCGCGCCGCCTCGTTCCAGGCCCCGCGCAAGACCTCCTGGGCGGCGCTTGGCAACTCCTCAAGCAGTTCTTGATACTCTTCGAGATGGATGGCCATGGCGAGTCACTGCTGGCGGGGCCTTGAACCCAAGGTTCGCGGCCCCTGGCGTGGGTCAGAAGTAGGTGGTGACGGCGGAATCCAGGGCGTCCCGCATGTCCGGGTCGTCGGTGATGGGGCGCACCAGGGCGACCCGGCAGGCGCCGAGCGGCGGAACCCCTTTGGCGATCAGGGAGCCGGCATAGATCAGCATGCGGGTGGAAAGCCCTTCGTCGAGGCCGTGGCCCTTGAGATTACGCGCACGCTCGCCGATATGGACCAGCTTCTTGGCCGTCTCCAGGTCCACCCCGGATTCGTGGGAGACAATCTCCGCTTCGATCTCGTGCGCTGGATAATTGAAATCCAGCGCACCGAAACGCTGTTTGGTGGATTGCTTGAGATCCTTCATCAAGGACTGGTAGCCCGGGTTATAGGAGATGACGATCTGAAAATCCGGGTGCGCCTCGATCAGCTCACCCTTCTTCTCCAGGGGCAACATGCGGCGGGCGTCGGTGAGGGGGTGGATCACCACCGTGGTGTCCTGGCGCGCCTCCACCACCTCGTCAAGGTAGCAGATGGCGCCATAACGCGCCGCCACCGCCAAGGGGCCGTCCTGCCAACGGGTACCATTGATATCGAGCAGGAAGCGCCCGACCAGGTCAGAGGCGGTCATATCCTCGTTGCAGGCGACGGTGATCAGCGGCTTGCCGAGCCGCCAGGCCATGTATTCGACAAAGCGGGTCTTGCCGCAGCCGGTGGGCCCCTTGAGCATCATCGGCATGCGTACTGAATAGGCCGCTTCATAGAGTGAGATCTCGTCCGCGACCGGCCGGTAATAGGGCTCTTCGCGGACGCGATAGGCGGCGAGCGGATCGCCGTTCTGGGCGACGCCTGGCGCGGACTGCGCCGCCGCCACGCGAGCTTGCGCGGTACCCCTGCCTTGGGCCTCCATCCGGGGGGAATAGGTGCGAGTGAAGTCGGGTTGCATGGTATCAAACCTTCCTGAATTTTAGTCGGGCCAGACGTGACAGAAGGAGGTATCGCCCCCTGTCTTTGGTTGCTCGATAGGGGGCTGCTTGGTCAAGGCCGGCTGGGGGCGGGGCCGTTGGGGTGAGGCCTTCTGGTCCGAGGCCTTATGAGCGGATCCTTGCTGGTCAACGGCTGGTTGATCAAGCCCCGCCGCTGGGGTGGCCGACGTTTGTTGCGGCGGAGCATCAATCGAGGACGACGCCTTCATCGGCTCCAATTTGTCGGAAGCCTGGCCCTTGGCCTGTCTCACACTGGCGGTCAGCTTGCTTTTCGTGTTGCTCATGGTGTGATCTCCTCGATGATGGCTTCGACCTCCGCGGCTGCCGCCGCGCCCCGGCTACCCAATTGGTAGGCGGTCTGCCCCTCCAGCGCAGCGGTACGATAGATGGCCCGTCTTCGTATGGCCGCATTCAAGGCGGGCAGTTCGAATTCGGCGAGGGCATCCCGCATCGCCCCCGAGAGCGCGCTCTTGGGTTCGAGCTGATTGAGCACCAAATAGGCCCGCAGACGCGGATTTTCTTCCCTGGCGGAAGAGATGCCATTTCTTCAAGAAATGGCATCTCTTCCGTCTAGGCCCTAGTCTTTATGGGCCAGGTTACCCGCCGTCAGCAAGCCATCAATCGCCCGCGCGAACTCGTAGTCCTCTGTTCCTAGGCCAGTCCCCAACGCCTCAATGGTGACGTTGACATAGGTGGCGCCAAAGTTGATGTTTTGCGGGTGCCTTGCGCTGTGCTCCGCCAACGCCGCCAGGGCGTCCAAGAAGGCCCTGGTTTCGCTATAACGGCTAAACTCGAAGCGGCGGAACAGGGTAGGGGGGGTGCCCCGGCCCTCCCAGCGCTCGGGAAGATCAGGCAGCCGATCCATCGGCCCCCTCCTTCCCCATCAAGCCGGCCAACTCCTGCTCATGCCGCCTCTCCTCTTGCAACAGCCCCTCGAACAGGCGGGCCGATTCCTCGTCCCGCTGTCGTTGGGCATGCCACAGGGCTTCCTCATACAGGCGCACGGCCTCGCTTTCCAACTGGTGGTCGGCGGCCAGGAGTTCGGACTGGACACGTCCTAGCCGCGCCGGCGGCAATGCCGCCGCCCCCGGCGCAACCCCCAGCCGAATCAGCCGCTCCATGAGCCGTTCGGCATGTTCCAGTTCCTCTTCCGCCTCACGGCGGAACTCCGCCGCCAGCGCATGATCCCCCCATAGGCGAGCCAGCACGCTCTGTGCGGTATATTGCTGCACCGCCCGCATCTCGTGGGTGAGGGCGCGCTGGATCCAGGCTAGGGTACGCGGATCGGAACTTATTGGCATGGCGGCGTTAGCTGCGTGCCGTGGTGATTTCGGCATCGCGGCCACCGCCACCCGCCTCGGGTTGCGTGGGCAAGATGCCTTCGACTTCACTATGCACGCGAGCGATGATGTGCGCCGCCACTAGGCCGTCGCCAACCCGCTCGCAGGCATCCGCGCCCGCCCGCACCGCGGCATTGACCGCCCCGGTTTCGCCGCGCACCAGTACCGTTACATAACCGCCGCCGACGAACTGGCGACCGATCAGCCGCACCTCCGCGGCCTTGGTCATCGCATCCGCCGCCTCGATCGCCGGAACCAGGCCCCGGGTCTCGATCATTCCCAAGGCAACACCGCTTGCATTCGCCATGTCTGTCCTCCTAAGCTAACGCCAGCCTTAGACGCTAGGCGCCGTCGGCAAAATGCCCTCGACTTCGCTATGTACGCGGGCGATGATATGCGCCGCCACCAGCCCGTCGCCCACCCGCTCGCAGGCGTCGGCGCCAGCGCGCACCGCGGCGTTCACCGCGCCGGTCTCGCCACGCACCAGTACGGTCACATAGCCGCCGCCAACGAACTGACGCCCGATTAGCCGCACCTCCGCCGCCTTGGTCATGGCATCGGCTGCTTCAATCGCCGGCACTAGTCCGCGAGTCTCGATCATGCCCAGGGCAATACCCGTCGCGTTCGCCATTTTTGCTCTCCTCAGTAGTTACGCGGTCGATCGCCGCAATAATTCAACAAGCCCGAATCAGGCGCTCGGGGCCTTTGGCAGGATGCCTTCGACCTCACTGTGTACGCGGGCGATGATATGTGCCGCCACCAGGCCGTCGCCCACCCGCTCGCAGGCGTCCGCGCCAGCGCGCACCGCGGCGTTCACCGCGCCGGTTTCGCCGCGCACCAGCACGGTGACATAACCGCCGCCAACGAACTGACGCCCGATCAGCCGCACCTCCGCCGCTTTGGTCATGGCGTCGGCCGCCTCGATGGCCGGCACCAACCCGCGAGTCTCGATCATGCCCAGGGCAATTCCAATATGTTCCGCCATGTTTGATTCGCCTTTTTGTTGAACAACAATTGTCAAGTATTCGCTATGTTTGCCAGTTAGCCGGCCTCTTCCCAACTGTCGATGATGCCGCAGATGGTGAGGTCGGTCAGGATCGTCGCGTCCTTCATCGCCAAGCGCGCCGCGCTTCCCGCGCTGACGAATACCCAGTTGCCTATCAGGGCGCCTACCGGATCGGTGGCCACCGAGATGGCGCCTTGGGGGCTCTTGAGTATGCGCAAGGCGCACAATTGCAAGCCTGGGACGCGGCGCGTGCAGACCAGTTCGTCAACGACGCGCATGATTTCCATTAGCCTTTATCTCCCGCATCCCAGTGGTCGATGATGCCCACGATGGTGAGATCCGAGGGGAAATCCTTGGCCCCGGCGGCCTCGCGGGCCGCCGAAGAGCCGACGCAGAGCACCCAATCGCCGGGCACGCAGCCGATCGCATCCACCGCCACGCTGCGCGGTCCGCCCGGTTTGTCCTGCACCACCAGCAGGGGGCGATGGCCGAAGGCATCGATGCGGTTGGTCGAAACCAGGGTCTTTTCAACGCGCATGATCTTCATGGTGTCACCCCTCGCGCCTCAATGATCCGGTTCCGCAAGCGTTTCTTCCAAAAGCTCGGGCACCCCATTACAGCGCTCGCTGACGGCCCGAACGCAACGAATCTTGCCGCTCGCGGCCAGTTCGGGGTAGCGCGCCTGAATGGCCGCGACCACCCGGTGGCCGCGCGCCTCGGCTCTCGCCCGCGATCCCGGCACACGGGAGTCGTAGCGAAAATGCACCAAGACCGGGATCGCCAGACCGCGACGCAGATTCAAGCCGGTGAATATCTTGATGCCGACATCCATATCCGGCGCGCCTTCTTCGATGGTATCGAGGTGCGCGAAGTAGTACTTGTTACGCAGCTGCAGTTCGCATACCGCCTCACCCGCACAGATGAAGACCTCATCGTGACCAATTACCGCGTAACGTCCCTCGTGATGACGGATTACATACTCGATTTGCGAAAAATTGGCCTCAATCAGGCGCGCCACCAGGGCGGCCAGTCCGGCGGGCATCTCCCCGCAGGCATACACCGCCTCTTCGATCCTTGCGCGCGCGGCCTCGGCGCTAAAGCCAAGGGTCTCCCGATAGAGCGTGGCGCCGTCGATATAGCGCGCCGCCGATAGGCTGCCATCCGCCGCTGGCGGATGGATGCGGATGGCATCGATATCGGTATCCACGCCAATCAGCAACATATCCGGCGCGGCGCCCAGCCCATAGGTGTTTTCCACCGCCAGCCGCAGTTCTTCCAGTCGCGACAGGGCGGCGTTGATGGCCGTCACATCGTTGCTGCCGTGGGCGGCGCAGCCCTGACTACAGGGTTGGGAACTAGAGGTATGATAAACCGCGATCTTCAGGTAATTGAGATCATCGCGCCCCGGCATACCGCCGGTCAATCGGTCCAGTTCTCGTTGCGTCCAGTCGGCAAGGTCATTCTCCACATCGAACAGCGCCCCGGCGTAGGCCTTGACGCTTACGTCCGGATTGGGGGCCATGCGCAGGATAAAGGGCAACAACCCCTGTAATCTTCCATCGGCGCAGGGCGACAGATCGACGGTATGGTAGCCGCAAGCGGCAAGGAAGTCGGCGTCAATCGGCATACGCGCCCGCCAGAGGGCCTGGTCTTGGGCCGCCGCGGCGACGCTTTGCGCGAATCCGCCAAACACGCATTCCGCATACAACGCCGCTATATCCAGCCCGGTAATCCAGGCATTTTCCAACAGCCGGATGGGCAATGGGTGGCCTAGACGGTCCTCGGCAAGCCGTTGGGCGCGGGAAACGAAATCCGCTTCGTGCTGCATGGCGGAGATTTCACGCAACATCGGCTCAATGGCGTCGAAGCGACTCCGTACCAACCTCTCGTAGCGCGCCAGACGCTCATTCAGTTCGGCGTCAACCAAGGGGTGCTCGCAACGCTGACCAGGCCCCAAAGTACAGGCGGGATTGGCCGGCGCGGGACTCTGGCTCGGTTGAACCGCCCTCGCGGGGGCTTGACTCATGGCGGCACGGCGTTTGCGCGTATTGACCATAGCGTTGTGGTTCCCCTTATGCTTAAGCTCGTGCCCCGCCGGAGACCGTCACCAGGGCACCGCGGTTGGTGCTGCCGGAGGAACCGGTCACCTTGGTTTCTGGAATGGCCTGCCGCTCGATGGCCCGATAGTCACGGGCGCTGATGGGCCGTGCCACACGCGCCTCCCCCCGCTGCGAAGGATTGCGGGCGAATGCCGAGGCCCCCTCGGTTCCGGTGACGCGGGAGCTGGCCTGCCAGGCATCCCCAGTGATGCGGATCCCTGTTTGGGAGCCTTCGCCGCTCAACCGGGAGGCGCTGATCGCGCTAGCCTCCGTCTCTTTCAAGAAGACCTCCCGCGCCTGCGGCGACGCCGCCCGGTGACGAAAATCCGGGGTGCCCGTGATGAGTCCGCCGGCCTTATTGATTGGGCCAGTGATACGCTCGTTTTCCATGGCGGCGCCGGTGATCTTCCCCCCGCGCCGCTCCCAGGCGATGCGCGCCGGGGAGAGGATGCTGAAATCCCGCGGCGGTTGCCTTGCATCCTCCGATTCTATGGCGAGGGGACGGGGTACAAAACGTCCGCTTGTGGGGGTTGGGCAGTTTAGCGGGCGGTTGTCCTCCTCGACATAGGGGGTTCCGCTCACCGGCAGACAGGCGCCGCGCTCATCGCCGGTCATCATGGCGCCGCCGGCGCCCGGTCGATCACCGGTGATGACCGCTGCGGGGATAACCGCTACGCAGGCGGCAAGGCCGGCGTTGCTGGCCACGGTAGGATGGCGGTCGAGGCCAAACGGGTGGCCGGTGGCGCAGGAGGCCTCAATGCCTACGTCACCGGCGGATTTTGGGGAGTAGGCGGCCTCCGATACCCATGCGTTGTCCTGACGGGTTGGGCGCCTCATCACCGATACCGCGCGACGCGGGCTGGGGGTTGCGCACAGCGAGGCGAAATCGTCGGTGTTGTAGTACTGGGATCCGGTAATGGGGCGACATGCGCCGGGTTCATCGCCCGTCACCTTGGACGAACGGCCAACCGCGGAGCCGGACACCGGCAGGTTGCCCGAGGTGGTGGACAGGGATACCTTCGCCGGAGAGGTCGTAGGCTCGATGGAGCACTTGGCGCGCAGCTGTTCAGCCGATAGATACTCGGTGCCCGTTACCTTGGCGCAGCCACCGACCTCGCCGCCGGTGACCTGTTTGCCCAGGCCAACCGAGGTGCCGCTCACGGAAGTCCCTCGGGCGGTGTGGGTTTGCGTTACCTTTTCAGGGGCCGCGGCGGCCTGCTCCGGGGCGGCTACATAGAAGGTGCCGGAGATCTGGCGCGTGGCGCCGACCTCATCCCCAGTCACCTTGGACGAGCGCCCCATAGGCGCGCCGGTAACCGTCTTCCCCTTGGCGCTCTCGGACACCACGACCTTCGGCGGCCGTGGTTGGGGGCGCGGGGCGTCCAGACGCTCGAACAGCTCGGCGCTGATGTACTCGGTGCCGGTGACGGCGCGGGTGGCGCCAGTTTCAACCCCAGTGACGTGCTTGCTTTGATCGATAATGGTGCCAGTAACACGCTGGCCAGACAGGGTGTGCCCTTCCTCGACCTTTACTGGGGCCTCACCCTTGGCTACGCTAGGGCGCATCCGCCCCGTCGGACGGTTGCCGACGTCGCTGCCGACCTTGCCGGTGAGCGAACGCACCAGCCGATGCTGCATGGCGACCTGACGCCCGGTGGCGCCTTGCTGGAGCACTGCCTGCCAATTTTGCTCGGGCATAGTAGCGGCGATCTTCACCGCCTGGGCGATCCGCCGGAGGCCGGATTTCCCTTCCCTAGAAATGACATTACGCCGGGCCTGAGCCAGGGCGCGGCCAGTGGGCGGGGTCGTTGATTGAATCGCGTTGCTTTGAACCCTGGATGCGTCTTCATTGGAGAGGCCGCCGCCATGCATGGCGGGCGCCAGGGAGAAATTGCCGCCCTCCGTCCCCGAGGCCGGCATTTGGCCGGCGCTGAGAACCTGTTGACTGCCTTGGGCCATCGCTTGATGGGCGGTCGGCCGACTCCGGCGTGGACCGCTCTGGGGTTGGCCGCTGGGCAGGGCGCTTTTACCGTTACGGCTAAGGGCCTCCCGACGGGCGCGGGCGGCCTTTACCGGGGCCGCCGGCGGCAGCGTCACGGCGGACGCGCCGGTCGGACTTGCCAGGCTCGGGGTGCAGCCTTCCTGAGTTTGGGTGGCGGATTGGTTGCTGCTTGCCTGGGCGGGAACGACCTGGGCGGCGCTACGCACCACGGCCTGCGCCCTGCTGGACGCCGCTACCTTGCCAGTGGCAGCCTTACCGAGTCGGGCCATCGCCTGGCGACGCTGCATCGCCAGTTCTCGCCCGGATAGGGTCACCTGGGCGGTGGAACCTTGGTGTTCCGTCAACGCCTGTGTCATACACACACCTCAAGCAATTTTGGCCCACGCCTGCGGGCCGGGAATGGGGAGCGGGCGGCGCAAAGCGCCGCCCTATGGCATTAGCGATAGACGACGAACGCCATGCCCTGGCTTTGCGCGTAGTTGTCGTAAGCGACGAAACGCACCATTTGATCTGGGAACTCGCGATGGCAGGCCTCGATTTCCGCCAGCACGGTCTCAATGGACTGCTCGCCGAACATCGGCAGCTTCCACATATACCAGAAGCTGACGCTTGCCGGGGTGCCACGCTCGGTATGCTCCACTGCCGGGTTCCAGCCTTGGGCGATGGCGTAGGCGATCTGCCGACGCACCTGATCGGGCGTCATCTGCGGCAGGTAGGAGAAGGTTTCGTACTTCTTGGTAGAACGATAGGCTTGAACCGCCATGTCTGTCATCCTCTCGAATTAGGGTAGGCGCCGATTACTTGTTCGCGATGTCGAGCTTATCGACGGTGTCGAATTCGAACTTGATCTCCTTCCAGGTTTCCATGGCGATCTTCAGTTCGGGCGAATGCTGGGCCGCGGCGGTGAGGATTTCCTTGCCTTCTTTTTCCAAATGACGGCCTTCGTTGCGCGCCTGCACGCAGGCTTCGAGCGCGACACGGTTGGCGCAGGCGCCCGCCGCGTTGCCCCAAGGGTGGCCCAGGGTGCCGCCACCGAATTGCAGCACCGAATCGTCTCCGAAGATGGACACCAGCGCGGGCATGTGCCAGACATGGATACCGCCGGAGGCGACGGCGAAGGCGCCCGGCATGGAGCCCCAATCCTGATCGAAGAAGATGCCCTTGGTGCGATCCTCCGGCACATAGGACTCACGCAGCAGGTCGATCCACCCCAGGGTGGAGGCGCGATCACCTTCCAGCTTGCCCACCACGGTGCCGGTGTGCAGGTGATCGGCGCCGGAGAGGCGGGCGATCTTGGTCAGTACGCGGAAGTGGATGCCGTGGTGCGGGTTGCGGTCGATCACCGCATGCATGGCGCGGTGCAGGTGCAGCAGCACGCCGTTGTCGCGGCACCAGTTAGCCAGGCCGGTGTTGGCGCAGAAGCCGCCGGTGATGTAGTCATGCATAATGATGGGCGCGCCGATTTCCTTGGCGTACTCGGCGCGCTTGTACATCTCTTCCGGGGTCGGGGCGGTGACGTTCAGGTAGTGCCCCTTGCGCTCGCCGGTCTCGGCCTCGGCCTTGTGGATGGCCTCCATGACGAAGTCGAACCGCTGGCGCCAGCGCATGAAGGGCTGGCT
>Ga0116211_1000646_pt1 | contig 17952 bp, 10 predicted proteins | sample SaghotsprinmetaG_FD_94484 | JGI IMG/M metagenome (GOLD analysis project Ga0116211, IMG submission 94484) | Hot spring microbial communities from South Africa to study Microbial Dark Matter (Phase II) - Sagole hot spring metaG | ecosystem: Environmental > Aquatic > Thermal springs > Hot (42-90C) ... | reverse complement strand
CTCGATCCGACCATGATGTACTCGGCGGCCATGTTCGCCACGCCCGAGCAGAGCCTGGAGCAGGCCCAGCTGCACAAGCTGGAGCGCATCTGCGCGAAGCTCGATCTGCAAGCCGACGATCATTTGCTGGAGATCGGTACCGGCTGGGGCAGCATGGCGCTGTATGCCGCGATCCACCATGGCTGCCGGGTGACCACCACGACGCTGTCGCACGAGCAGTTCGCCTATACCCAAAGGCGCATCGAGGAAGAGGGTCTGCAGGACCGCATCACGCTGCTGCTCAAGGACTACCGCGATCTCGAAGGACGATTCGACAAGCTGGTTTCCATCGAGATGGTCGAGGCCGTGGGGCATGACTTTCTGCCAGGCTACTTCCGCCAGTGCGCGCGGCTGCTCAAGGACGACGGCCTGATGCTGCTGCAGGCGATCACCATCCGCGACCAGCGTTACGAGCAGGCGCGGCGCAATGTCGACTTCATCCAGCGCTACATCTTTCCCGGCGGCGCCCTGCCCTCGCTGCAGCGCATGCTCGATGTCGCCACGCAGCACACCGATCTGAACCTGCTGCACATGGAGGACTTCGGCGAGCACTACGCGCGCACCCTGCGCCTGTGGCACGAGAACTTCCGCCACGCGCGCGGCGAGCTGGAGCGCCACGGTTACGACGAGTATTTCTACCGCCTGTGGGAGTTCTACCTGTGCTACTGCGAAGGCGGCTTTCTCGAGCGCGCCATCGGCACCGCACAGCTGCTGCTGGGTAAACCGGGCACTCGTCGGAAACCCCTCTATGTCGGGTAATTCGGCGCCTCGGCTGCCGATAACCAGACTGCACATCATCCGGAGTCACCCATGAGCACCGATAGCGTCACGCTGCAAGCGCACTACCTCAAGGCCGACCGCATCATGCTCGGCGTGATCTGGTTTCTGCTGGCCTATTCCTGCGGGATCGCGGCGTTCTATGGCAACTGGGCACAGGCGCTGGTCATCGGCGGGCTGACCGCCATCTCGATGACCGCGCTGTACCTGCTGATTCCTGGCCAGCGTCTGTTGCGCTGCCTGATCGGTGCCGCGTTCATGGTGCTGGCCGCACTGCAGATCAACCAGGCCCATGGTCTGCTGGAAATGCATTTCGGCATCTTCGCCCTGCTGGCATTCCTGGTGTACTACCGCGACTGGCTACCGATCGTCGTCGCGGCCGCCACCATCGCGGTGCATCACCTGAGCTTCTTCGCCCTGCAGCAACAGGGCGCGGGCGTCTATCTGGTGCCGGACGGAACCTGGGGCGTGGTGTTCCTGCATGCGTTCTACGTGGTACTGGAAAGCGCCATCCTCATCTACCTGGCGATCCGCGCCAATGCCGAAGCCCGCGAAGGCGAAGCCCTGCTCGGCGCCGCTGCGGCCATCACCGCGCACCCCGAGCGCATCGACCTGAGCTGCCGCAGCCGCGCCAGTGGCCCGGTCACCCAGCGCTTCAATCATATGCTGGACCAGCTCGGCGAACTGGTCGGCGCGGTGGTGCGCGACACCGCCGGGCTGGACGGCACCGCGGCCAACCTGAGTACGGCGACACGCCAGCTACGCGAGGGCGCCAGCCGCCAACTGGACGAAACCGCCTATATGGTCGAGGCGATGCAACAGATGACGGTGGCCATCGACGACGTCGCCGGCCATGCCGATCGCGCCGCCCAGGCCGCACAGGGTGCGAGTCGCAAGGCCGGTGACGGTCGCCTGGCGGTCAGCGGCGTGCGCAACGAGATCGGCACCCTGGCCGAACATATCGAGGGTACCGACCGCGTGGTGCAGGACCTGGCGGCACAAGCGGAGCAGATCGATCGCGTGCTGGAAGTGATCCGCAACATCGCCGAACAGACCAACCTGCTGGCCCTCAACGCTGCCATCGAGGCGGCGCGCGCCGGCGAACAGGGGCGCGGGTTCGCCGTGGTGGCCGACGAGGTGCGCAGCCTCGCGCGCAAGACTGCCGCCTCCACCAGCGAAATCCAGGGCATCATCAGCCGACTGCAGCAGGGCAGTCGCCAGGCCACCGAAGCGATGCACGACAGCCGCGCCAGCGTCGCCCGTTGCGTCAGCAGCAGCCAGGACACCACCGCCCTGCTCGACGCCATCGCCAACGAGATCGAAGCCATCAGCCAGATGAACGAGATGATCGCCGCGGCCACCCACGAGCAGACTGCCGTTTCGGCGGACATGGGCCGCCATCTGCAGAGCGTGCAGCAGGTGGCCGAACGCAACGCCGGGGATGCCAGCGCGCTGGACAGCGGCGGTCGCCAGCTGCACGAACTGGCCGGCCGCCTCGGCAGCCTGGGTGGTCGCTTCGCCCTGTAACGGCCCTCAGCGCCGCGCGGTGTTACCGGCCGAGTGGCCGATGGTCACCGCGCCAGGCTGCTCGAAGGCCGCGCAGACTGCCGCGACCAGCAACCGCGCCTGCGCGGGAACCCGCAGCCCGCTGTCGTCCAGCACGATCACACCATCGGCGTGCAGCTGGCGCAGCGCCGGCCAGTGCTGCGCATAGCGCTGACGCACATCGACGCCGCTTTGCAGGCTCAGGGCATCGAAATCCAGCGCGAAGGTGCAGAGCAGGCGCTCGAGCAGCAGGCGGTGCAACGGATCGATGTGATTGGCATGCAGGCCGCGAACGCAGGGCAGCTGGCCCTGATCGAGCGCCCGCTGGTAGGCCGGCACGCGATCGGCGTTCTGGCAGAACAGGCCGCCCACCCGGCTGACGGCGCCGACGCCGAAGCCCAGGTGGTCGCAGTCGCCATGCAGGCTGTAGCCGCAGAAGTCATGGTGCAGCGCGCCGATCTCCTGGGCCATGGCCAGGTCGTCATGCGGCAGCACGAACTTGCCCAGGCCGATGTAGCGGTAGCCCGCCGCGCTCAACTGCTCCACCCCGTGCCGGTACATCGCCAGGGTGTCGGCCGGCGACGCGAGGCCGAGGCGGCCGACAGCGGCCGGCACGGCGTCACGGTAATCGAACATGGTGACCTGATCGGGCGCGAGCTCGATGATCGAAGCCAGCTTCCGGGCGAAGCTCGACGGGGTCTGCCAGGAGCGACCGTAGCCGAGGTCCAGGTTCACCGAGCGATAGTGCAGCGCATGTGCCGCCTCGATCACCGCGCGGATGCGGGCCGAGCTGCGGAAGTACTCCACCGTGCCGCCATCGTCGGCGCGCAGGTCCGGTACCGCGACGCTGAGCTGATTGAAGCCCAGCTCGTGCAGCGCACCGATCAGCGGCCAGTCGACATGGGCCAGCTCCACCTCGGCCAGGAAACTGCCGGCATGGGGTTCGACGAAGGCGAAGCGGCGCTTGAGCTGGCTGAGCAGGCGGCGCAGCGCCTCGATACCGAGGGTGCCGACGCTCAGGCGCAGCTGTTCGACCGCCTGCAGTGGCCCGGCGTGACAGCCGAGCTGCTCGATCTCGCGCTCGAGCCGCTGCAGGTAAGCCGCCGCGGCCTCGGGCTGCAGGCCAGCGCCGTCCGGCTGATGAATGGAGAGGGAGAGCGGCCGTCCGCCGCGGCGACTTTCGCGCAGGGCGCGCAACAGGTCCAGCGGTGCGACACGGTCGCTGAAATCGACCGCAGCCGGATAGCTGCAGTGCAGCTGCCCGAACTGTCCGTAACGTTGTACCAAGGCCTCGTCCCAGGTCACTGAGCCAAGCATAAGCGCCTCCCACCCTCGAATCTCGCGTACTCGGCATCATCCGGGAGCGGAGCCAGGCGGCTTTGACGCCCGTCAAGTAGGTGACAGATGGGCCCAGCGAGCAGCCGGACGGTAGCCACCCGCCCCGCAATCGGTGCAGCGCAATCTTTGGCAAGCCCGTCACACGGTGCTATTGATGTCCGACCAGCCAGCCACCGGAGCCGCCCGTGATCCCCTCTTCCCTGCTCCGCGCCCTGCGTTCGGCGCGCCATGTCGTGGTGTTCACCGGTGCCGGTGTCTCCGCCGAGAGCGGCATCCCGACCTTTCGCGATGCGCTCACCGGCTTGTGGGAGCGTTTCGATCCGGGCGAACTGGCCACTGCCGACGCCTTTCGTCGCGACCCGGCGCTGGTCTGGGGCTGGTACGAGTGGCGCCGGATGAAGGTTCTCCAGGCTCGGCCGAACCCCGCGCACATGGCCATCGCCGAACTCGCCGGCCATGTGCCGCAGCTGACGCTGATCACGCAGAACGTCGACGACCTGCACGAACGCGCCGGCAGCCGCGAGGTGATCCATCTGCACGGCAGCCTGCACCGGCCACGCTGCTTCGCCTGCGCCCGTGAACCGGCCGAGCCGCTGCCCGCACCGGACGAACCCGAAGCCGGACGTCGTCTCGAACCGCCGCGCTGCCACCACTGCGGCGGACGCCTGCGGCCCGGCGTGGTCTGGTTTGGCGAGAGCCTGCCTAGCGATGCGTTGCGCGCCGCGTTCGCCGCTGCCCAGGCGTGCGACCTGCTGCTGTCGGTCGGTACCTCAGGGGTGGTCTATCCCGCCGCTGAAGTGCCGCATCTGGCGCGGGCGGCCGGCGCCACGCTGGTGCATGTCAACCCACAGGGCGAGGCGCCGCAGAGTGCGCACGAACACCTGCTCGCGCTGCCCGCCGGCCAGGCCTTGCCGCAGCTGGTTCGCGAGGCTTTCGGCGGCTGAGCGCCGCGCGCGAATCGCCCCAAAGCAGTGAGCGCACAGCCCTTTTCGCACCGAAGTGGTTCAACCGCATCGCGCGGCCGGCGGCGATTCGCCCCCCCCGGACAAGCCCGCACGGGCCCGCCGGCCGGGGGCTGCAGCGGTGCCCCGGCACAGCTGGCACGCAACCTGCTAACTCCCTTGCAACAGCTGCCAACACGGCAGCACGTCCCAGGCGGTCAGCGACGATCGCCCGCCAGCAGGCACGGGACCGGGTGAACCAGGCAACGACGCCAGGCCAATCACCCCCACGACATTTTTGAAACCAGGCAAAGGCGCCTGGAGCTGACCCCAGCTCCAGGCGCCTTTTTGCGTTTTGCCGGCCGCGTGCCGCAGCCGCTCGAGAGGAAAGGCTATGAGTTCAACCGTCACCCCGCTCAAGCACGAGACATTGGTCATCGTCGGCAACGGCATGGTCGGGCATCACTGCATCGAACAGCTGATCGAACAGGACGCCCTCGCCCGCTACGACGTGCACGTGTTCGGCGAGGAGCGCCAGCGCGCCTACGATCGCGTACACCTGTCCGAGTACTTCGGCGGCCGCGATGCCGAGTCGTTGGCGATGTGCGAAGCCGACTACTACAGCCGCCACGGCGTACAGGCCCACCTGGGCGAGCAGGTGCTGGAGATCGACCGCGAGCGCAAGGAAGTGGTCACCGGCAACGGCCGCCAGCCCTACGACAAGCTGATCCTGGCCACCGGCTCCTACCCCTTCGTGCCGCCGATTCCCGGTGCCGAAGGCAACTCGCGGCTGGTCTACCGCACCCTCGAGGATCTCGACGGCATTCGCGCGGCCGCAACCGGCGCACGCCGCGGTGTGGTGGTCGGCGGAGGCCTGCTCGGGCTGGAAGCGGCCAACGCACTCAAGTCCCTCGGCCTGGAAGCCCACGTGGTCGAGTTCGCCCCGCGGCTGATGCCGGTGCAGCTGGACGATGCCGGCGGCGCGGCGCTGAAGGCGCGCATCGAGGCGCTGGGTGTCGGCGTGCACCTGTCGCGTGCCACCCAGGAAATCATCGTCGGCGAGCAATACGCCTACCGCATGGTCTTCCAGGACGGCGAATTTCTTGAAACCGACCTGATCGTGTTCTCCGCCGGCATTCGCCCGCAGGACGCCCTGGCCCGTGACTGCGGCCTGGAACTGGCGGCACGCGGCGGCGTGGTGGTCGACAGTGATTGCCGTACCTCGGACCCGGCGATCTTCGCCATCGGCGAATGCGCCAGCTGGAACGGCAGCGTGTTCGGCCTGGTCGCCCCGGGCTACAGCATGGCCCGCTGCGTTGCCGCGCAACTGGCCGACGCAGCGCACACGCCCTTCCTCGGTGCCGACATGTCGACCAAGCTCAAGCTGCTCGGCGTGGATGTCGGTTCCATCGGTGACGCCCATGGCGCGACCCCGGGCAGCCGGAGCTACCGTTTCATCGACGAGGCCAGCGCCAGCTACCGCCGCCTGGTCGTCTCCGCCGATGGCAAGCGCGTGCTGGGCGCGGTGCTGGTAGGCGACAACAGCTACTACGACACCCTGCTGCAGTACGCGCAGAACGGCATCAAGCTGCCGGCCGATCCGTCCGGCCTGATCCTGCCGCAGACCGAGGGCGCGCCGACGCTTGGTCCGGACGCCCTGCCGGCCAGCGCGACCATCTGCTCCTGTCACAACGTCAGCAAGGGCGCGGTGTGCTGCCAGGTCGACGCTGGCGTCACCGACCTCGGCGAGCTCAAGGCCGCAACCAAGGCGGCCACCGGCTGCGGCGGTTGCAATGCCCTGCTCAAGCTGGTGTTCGACGCCGAACTGGCGGCGCGCGGCGTGGCGGTGGACAAGAGCCTCTGCGAACACTTCGCCTACACCCGCCAGGAGCTCTACGGCATCGTCCGCGTCGAGGGCATCCAGAGCTTCGCCGAACTGCTGGCCAAGCACGGCCGCGGCCATGTCGGTTGCGACATCTGCAAGCCGACCGTGGGTTCGATCCTGGCCTCGTGCTGGAACCAGCCGATCACCGATCCGGCGCTGATTCCGCTGCAGGACACCAACGACACCTTCATGGCCAACATGCAGAAGAACGGCACCTACTCGGTGGTGCCGCGCATCCCGGGTGGTGAGATCACCCCCGAGGGGCTGATCGCCATCGGCCAGGTGGCGAAGAAATACGACCTCTACACCAAGATCACTGGCGGCCAGCGCATCGACCTGTTCGGCGCTCAGCTGCACGAACTGCCGGACATCTGGGGCGAGCTGATCGCCGCCGGCTTCGAAACCGGCCACGCCTACGGCAAGAGCCTGCGCACGGTGAAATCCTGCGTCGGCAGTACCTGGTGCCGCTACGGCGTGCAGGACAGCGTCGGCATGGCGCTGCGCCTGGAGGACCGCTACAAGGGCCTGCGTGCGCCGCACAAGATCAAGTTCGCCGTATCGGGCTGTACCCGCGAATGCGCCGAGGCGCAGAGCAAGGACATCGGTGTGATCGCCACCGACAAGGGCTGGAACCTCTACATCTGCGGCAACGGCGGCATGCGCCCGCGGCATGCCGAACTGTTCGCCACCGATCTCGATGACGAAACGCTGATCCGCATCATCGACCGCGTCTTGATGTTCTACGTGCGCACCGCCGACAAGCTGCAGCGTACCTCGGTCTGGCGCGAAAGCCTGGAAGGCGGCCTGGACTACTTGAAGGACGTCATCCTCGACGACAGCCTGAACCTCGCCGCCGAGCTGGAGAGCCAGATGCAGCACGTGGTCGACAGCTACCAGTGCGAATGGGCCAACGCCATCTCCGATCCGGAGAAGCTCAAGCGCTTCCGCACCTTCGTCAACGACGGGCGCGCCGACCCGGACATCCACTTCGTCAAGGAGCGTGGCCAGCGTCGGCCGGTGCGCGCCAGCGAACTTCACCTGATCCCACTTACCCAGGAGGTGCTCTGATGAGCCAGTCCAACGTCGTTCGTCTCGACTCCCGTTCCAACGCGCCGGCGGCCTGGCAGACGCTGTGCAGCCGTGCCGATCTGGTCGCCAATTCCGGTGTGGTGGCCTGGCACGATGGCGCCCAGGTGGCGCTGTTCCACCTGCCTGACAACGCGGACGGCGAGCAGCTGTTCGCCATCGAGAACCGCGACCCCAAGTCCGGCGCCAACGTGATCGGCCGCGGCATCGTCGGCAGCCTCAAGGGCGAACTGGTGATCGCCTCGCCGCTGTACAAGCAGCACTTCCGCCTGGCCGATGGCAGCTGCCTGGAGTACCCGGAGCAGCGCCTGCAGGTCTGGCCGGTGCGCCTGGTCGGCGACGAGGTACAGATCGCCTTGGGCTGATCGCCGCCCGTTGCCCGGGCAACATCCCTTGCACACCGCAGCGATCCTGCGGGAGCGGCCTTGACCGCGCGAACCTGACCCCGACTCGCCAGCCACCCACATCGCTCAGCCAGCGCCCCGCGGCCGCCGTCGCGGGCCTGGCCCGTACTGCCATTCAGAGAGACCGACATGTCCTACATCATCCCCTCCGAGTTCGTCACCAAGATGGTGGACGCCGGCGAATCGAAGATATTCATGTCCACCCGCGACACCCTGATCCGCGGCTTCATGGCCGGCGCGATCCTGGCTCTTGCCGCGGTGTTCGCGGTCGCGGTAACCGTGCAGACCGGCTCGCCGCTGGTGGGTGCCATGCTGTTTCCGGTGGGCTTCGTGATGCTCTACCTGATGGGTTTCGACCTGCTCACCGGGGTCTTCATGCTGACGCCGCTGGCGCTGCTGGACCGCCGCCCGGGCGTGACCGTGGGCGGCATCCTGCGCAACTGGGGCTGGGTGTTTCTCGGCAACTTCGGCGGCGCGCTGGTGGTGGCCTTCATGATGGCCTTCGTCTTCACCATGGGCTTTTCCACCGAACCGGGACCGATCGGCGAGAAGATCTCGCACATCGGCGAGGACCGCACCCTGGGCTACGCGGAGTTCGGCGCAGCGGGCTGGGCGACCATCTTCCTGCGCGGCATGCTGTGCAACTGGATGGTCTCGATGGGCGTGGTCGGCGCGATGATCTCCACCTCGGTCAGCGGCAAGGTCATCGCCATGTGGATGCCGATCATGCTGTTCTTCTTCATGGGCTTCGAGCATTCGGTGGTGAACATGTTTCTGTTCCCCTCGGCGATGATCATGGGCGGCGACTTCTCGGTCATGGACTACATGGTCTGGAACGAGATCCCCACCGCGCTGGGTAACCTGGTGGGCGGCCTGGCCTTCACCGGCCTCACGCTCTACACCACCCACGTACGCACGGCGCCCAAGCGCAGCGTCTACTGATCGGGAGTGCGGCCGAAAGCCCCGGTTGCGCATTCGCGTCCGGGGCTTTCGTGCAGATCGAAGATGCCCAGCCAACTCGTTATCTCCCTCGGCCAGCATTCGGATGCCGGACGCAAGCCGCTCAATCAGGACTTTCACGGCGCCTGCATTCCCACCGACGCGCAGCTCGCCAGCAAGGGCATCGCCATCGCACTGGCCGATGGCATCAGCAGCAGCGAGGTCAGCCATATCGCCAGCGAAACCGCAGTGGCGAGCTTTCTCTCGGACTACTTCTGCACCTCCGATGCCTGGTCGGTGAAACAGTCGGCGCAGCGCGTGCTGGTGGCAGTCAACTCCTGGTTGCACGCGCAGACCCGCCAAGGCCCTTACCGCTATGACCGCGACCGCGGCTATGTCTGCACCTTCAGTGCGCTGGTGCTCAAGGGGGGCAGCGCGCACCTGTTCCACATCGGCGATGCGCGCATCCATCGCCTGCGTGAAGGCGCCCTCGAACAGCTGAGCGAGGATCACCGCGTGCGTGTCAGCGCCGAAACCAGCTATCTCGGCCGCGCCCTGGGCATCAACCCGCATCTGGAAATCGACTACCGCAACCTCCCGCTGGCACTGGGCGACCTGTTCCTGCTCGCCACCGACGGCGTGTACGAGCACCTCGATCCGCGCGCGATGGCCGATATCATCGCGACCCATGCCGACGACCTGGACGCTGCAGCGAGGCAGCTGGTCGAGCAGGCGCTGGTCAACGGCAGCGATGACAACCTCACCGTGCAGCTGGTGCGCATCGACAGCCTGCCCGAGCAAGCGGCCGACGACGTGCGGCGCCAGCTCGGCGAACTGGCCCTGCCGCCGCTGCTGGAGCCGCGCATGCAGTTCGACGGCTACCGCATCGTTCGTCAGCTGCATGCCAGCAGCCGCAGCCACGTGCATCTGGCTGTCGACGAAAAGAGCGGCGCGCAGGTGGTGCTGAAGACGCCGTCGCTCGATCTGCGTGGCGACCCGGCCTATCTCGAGCGCTTCCTTCTCGAGGAATGGATCGCCCGGCGCATCGACAACCCTCACGTGGTCAAGGCCTGCCCGCCGCCACGCCGGCGGCACTACCTGTACACGGTCAGCGAATTCATCGAAGGGCAGACGCTCGCGCAGTGGATGCTCGACCACCCGACGCCGGACCTGACCACCGTACGCGGCTTCGTCGAACAGATCGCCCGCGGCCTGCGCGCCTTTCACCGCCTGGAAATGCTGCATCAGGACCTGCGCCCGCAGAACCTGCTGATCGATGCCACCGGCACGCTGAAGATCATCGACTTCGGCTCGACACGGGTTGCCGGGCTCGCCGACCGACAGGCCCCGGGCCCGCAGGAAGCGCTGCTCGGCACCGCCGCCTACACCGCGCCGGAGTATTTCCTCGGCGAGGCGGGCTCGCCGCGTTCGGATCAGTTCTCCCTCGCGGTGATCGCCTACCAGCTGCTCAGCGGTCGCCTGCCCTATGGCACCGATGTCTGCAAGGCACGCACCCTGGCCGCGCAGAAGCGCCTGCACTACCGCTCGGTACGCGACGCCCAGCGCGAGATCCCGGCCTGGGTCGACGAGGTGCTGGCCAAGGCGCTGCATCCCGATCCGCGGCGGCGCTATGCCGATCTGTCCGAGTTCGTCTTCGAGTTGCGCCAGCCCAACCCGGCGCTGCTCAACCGCACTCGCCCACCCTTGCTGGAGCGCAACCCGCTGCTGTTCTGGAAGGGCCTGTCGCTGCTGCTGGGGCTGGCGGTCGTTGCACTGCTGCTGCGCTAGCCGCGCGGGCGCAACAGTGCCGTCGCGCCCTGCGCCTTGCGCGTGTACCAGAGCACCCGGCTGACGCCGCGGGTGATGGCCACATAGGCCAGGCGCAGACTCTCGTCAGCCATCGCCTGGTCATAGCTGTTGCGAAAGAACCCGCAGTACGCATACAGCGCATTGCGCAGCGGGTGCGGCTGCGGTGGCAGGCAGTCGTCGACGACGATGGCGACCTCCGCCTGCAGGCCCTTGGCGCGATGGATGGTATAGGCCTTGACCGGCAGCGTGCGATCCAGCTCGGCCTGGATGGCCCGCAGCGTGTCGTTGCGTCGGCCGAGCAGCAACACCGCGGTGCGCTCGCGGCTGCCACGCTCGACGACGTGGGCGCATTGCGCCTTTATCTCGGCGACCAGTTGTGCCAGCCCGCCGTTCAGCTCGAAACCGGTGACCAGCCGGACGCCGTGGTCACCCGGTTGCATGGGCCGGTTCGGCCGACTGGTCTTGGCCTGTTTGAAGCGCACACCAGCCAGCACCGCCTCGCCATCGCGAATCACCGGTTCGATGGAACGGTAGTTGGTTTCCAGCAGCAGCGTTTCGCTGCCCTTGGCGCCACGCCGCGGGAAGTGCCGGTCGAACTCCATGAACAGCTCCGGCGAACTGCCGCGCCAGCCGTAGATCGACTGCCAGTCGTCACCGATGGCCATCAGGCTCGGGCTCGAACCCTGGCGGGCCAGCTGCCGATGCAGCGCCTGCAACCATTGGACGATCTGCGGCGAGATGTCCTGAAACTCGTCGATCAGCAGGTGCTGGAACGGTGCGAGGCTCGCCGGCGGTACGCTATCAGCGGCGTTCAGGCGCTCGCCGAGCTGCTGGAACGCGGCGTTGAAGGTCTGCAGACCTTGCTCGCGCAGCACCGCCTGGAAACAGCCGTGGAACGCGATCAGTGCCTCGATGAACTGGCGCTCACGGGATGTGCATTCGAGTTGGGACGGCTGCAGGCCATCGATGCGCAGGCCAATGCTCTCGATGAATCCGGCCTGCACGTGAAACGCCTCGTACAACGGCAATGCCGCGAACTCGCCGGCCAGGCTGAAGGGCTCCTCCGGCGCCTTTGGCGCGGCACGCCTGCCCTTGGCAGGTTCGACCGCCGGCCCGGGCAGATCGAGCAGCCGGTGCACCTGCTCGCGAAAATCCGGCTGCTCGGCATAGCAACGCTGGTAGGCCTGCTTGAGCAGGCGCAGTTGTGCCGGACGCAACCGTGCATTCGCCAGCGGGTTGTCCGGCTCGTCGCCCGCGGCAGCCTTGTCGTCCAGCTGCTCGAACCACTGCGCCGTGCCGAGCACTTCGCGCGCCAGCTGTGCCATGGCCGAGTGGAAAGTGCGCACGCACTGGCGCGCCTGGCGCTCGTCGAACGGGAACTGCCAGAACGCCAGGACCCGCAGCAGCTGCTCGCGCAGCTGCCCACAGGAGGCATTGGTGAAGGAGATCACCGTCAGCCGTCCCGGCTCGATGCCCAGGTGGCAGAGCATGAATACCACGCGCAGCAGCAAGGTGGTCGACTTGCCTGAACCGGCGCCGGCAAAGATGCGCGTCAGCGGGCTGCGCCCCAGGATCATCGCCCACTGTTCCTCCGACGGCGCGCTGACGATACCGGCTGCCACCGCCTGCTCGACACGCTCGCGCATGGCACGAACCTGGCCCTCGTCCACCTTCAGCGCGGCCGCCGGGTAGATGCCCTGCGCAGCCGCTCGCCGGGGTTTGGCGGGGCCGCCTTCCTTGGCGTCCGCCTTGGCTGCCGACTTCGGCTTGGCCTTGCCCTTGGCGCCCCTGGGCTTGCCCGGGGCCTTGCCACTGCGCTTGCTCGTCGACTGCGGTTGCGCCTTGTCCGGCCCATGCCCCCAGCGACGGAACAGCAGCTCGTCCTCGTCGCGCAGATGGGCCGAGGTGCGTGGAAAGCAGCGCTTCAGCACCCCGGCGACCAGGGACCTGTAGCGCTTGACGGCAGAAAGCATCGGAAATTCACCGTGACCATTCACATATCATTGATATGGTAAGGGTTTTTCCCTGTACTCTGGCTGCCGCGGGAACGAACGGCAGGCAAACTCGCTGAGATGAGGCGCCGGGCAGCTTCGCCTGCAGGATTTCGCGCGCAAATGGCTGTCCGAGCTGAACAGCCTATGTTTCGGCCGAGCCGAATGCCCCTCTACCGGATGACGGAACGCTTCTGATGGAACCAGCAGCCAACCCCACGCCTGATGATGCGAGCCACAGCTTCCTCCCGGACGGTGGCGAGCTGGGCACGTTGATCCAACGCTTCGATTGGTCCAGCACTCCGCTGGGGCCATTGCGGGACTGGCCGCAGAGCCTGAAGACCGTCACGGCGATGCTGCTGCTCTCGCCAACACCCATCGTTCTGCTCTGGGGCGAGCGCGGCATCATGATCTACAACGACGCCTATTCCGGATTCGCCGGCAGCCGTCATCCGCAGCTGCTGGGCTCGGAAGTGCGCCTGGGCTGGCCGGAAGTGGCCGACTTCAACGACCACGTGATGAAGGTCGGCCTGGCCGGCGGCACGCTCTCCTACAAGGATCAGGAGCTGGCGTTGTACCGCAACGGCCGCCCGGCCCGCGCCTGGATGAACCTGGACTATTCGCCGGTGTTCGACGAGCAGGCGCAGCCGGCCGGCGTGATTGCCATGGTCGTGGAAACCACGGAACGGGTAATGGCCGAGCGTGAGCTGCAAGGCCAGCAGGCACGCCTGCAAGAGATGTTCGAGCAGGCGCCGGGAATGATGGCGATGCTGCGCGGCCCCGAGCACGTATTCGAAATGGTCAACCCGGCCTACTGCCGGCTCGTCGGCGAGCGCGAGATCATCGGCAAGCCGGTGCGCGATGCGTTGCCGGAGGTGGAGCGCCAGGGCTTCATCGAAATCCTCGACCGGGTCTACCGCAGCGGCGAGGCCTTCGTCGGCTCCGGCATTCACATCGGTCTGCAGCGTACCCGCGGCGCAGCGGAAGAAGACCGCGTGCTGGATTTCGTCTTCCAGCCGGTCACCGATATCGATGGCAATGTCGGCGGCATCTTCGTCGAGGGCCACGATGTCACCGAGCGTGCCCGGGCCGACCTGGCGCTGCGTGAAAACGAGCAGCGCCTGCGCTTCCTCGATGCGTTGTCCAAGGAGACGGCGCGCAGTGTCGATGCCGATGCCATCCTGGCCACCACCACGCGCATGCTCGGCGAACACCTGGGACTGTCCAGTTGCGCCTACGCCGACATGGAGCCCGACCAGGACAGCTTCACCATCCGTGGCGATTGGTCGGCGCCGGGCTGCATGAGCATCGTCGGCCACTACCGCCTCGCCGCGTTCGGCAGTCTGGCGGTCCAGAAGCTGCGCGCCGGCGAGCCCTTCATCGTCGACGATCACCTCGCCCGTCTGCCCGCCGCCGACGCGGCGACCTTCCAGCAACTCGACATCGCCGCCACCATCTGCATGCCGCTGGTCAAGGAAGGCCGGCTGACCGCACTGATGGCCATTCACAGCCGCGTACCGCGGGCCTGGAGCGCCTGCGAGCTGGCCCTGCTCACCGAGGTCACCGACCGTTCCTGGGCCCACATCGAACGGGTGCGTTCCGCCGCCGCGGTGCGCCAGCGCGAGCAGAGCTTCCTCGAACAGCTGGAAGCCAAGGTGCTCGAGCGCACCGCGGCGCTGGCCCGCAGCGAGGCCAACATCCGCGCGGTACTGGAGACCTCGCACCTGTACATGGCGATGCTCGCGCCGGACGGCGCGATTCTCTACGTGAACGCCACGGCCCTGGCCGGCATCAGCGCCCGCTTCAACGAACTGGCCTATATGCCGTTCTGGGAATCGCCCTGGTTCGCCGCGACACCGGGTATGCCCGAGGTGATGCGAGAGATGACACGGCGGGTAGCGGCCGGCGCCACCGAGCACGTGACCATGACACTGAACATGCCGCAAGGCGTGCGCGTCTTCGATTTCTCCATGCGCCCGGTACCGGGCGAGGACGGCAGCATCGTGGCCCTGGTACCCGAGGCGCTGGACATCAGCGAACGGGTGAACGCCGAACAGGCGCTGCAGCAGCTGCACAAGATGGAGGCGCTGGGCAACCTCACCGGCGGTATCGCCCACGACTTCAACAACCTGCTGATGGCCGTGCTCGGCAGCCTCGACCTGTTGCGTCGGCGCATGCCCGCCGACCCCGCGCTGCTGCGCCTGGTGGACAATGCCAGAGCCGGTGCCGAACGCGGCGCTTCGCTCACCGCGCGCATGCTCACCTTCGCCCGCAAGCAGGAACTGCACAAGACACCGATCGACCTGCCGCAGCTGATCGCGGGCATGAAGGAGCTGCTGCTCAGCTCGCTTGGCCCGACCATCCAGCTGCAGGTCGAGCTGCCGGCCCGGCTGGCGCAGGTGAAGACCGATCCCAACCAGCTGGAAACCGCCCTGCTCAACCTCGCCGCCAATGCGCGTGACGCCATGTCCGGCGTCGGCCGTATCCGCATCGCCGCCGAAGAGCTGACGCTACCCGAGGAGCAGAACGGCCTGCCCGCCGGCCGCTACGTGCGCCTGGATCTCAGCGACAACGGCACCGGCATGGATGAAGCGACCCTCAAGCGCGCAGCCGAGCCCTTCTTCACCACCAAGGGGGTCGGCAAGGGCACCGGGCTCGGGTTGTCCATGGTCCATGGGCTGGCCGAGCAATCCGGCGGTCGGCTGGTGCTGCGCAGCTCGCCGGGTGCGGGCACCACCGCCGAGATCTGGCTACCGGCCCTGGCGGCGGATAACGCGCCTGCATCGGCGCCTGTCTCCACGCCGGCACCCGATGAAAGCCCCCGGCGCACGACGAAACCGCTGACCCTGCTGGCGGTGGACGACGACGAGCTGGTGCTGTTCAGCACCGCCGGCATCCTGGAAGCGGCCGGACATCGCGTGCTCACCGCGCGATCGGCCGGGGAAGCGCTGGATCTGCTGCAGGTCAACCAGGTCGACATCCTGATCACCGACCACGCCATGCCGCTGATGAGCGGTGCGCAGCTGGCAGCCGTGGTGCGGGAGACCCGCCCGCAATTGCCGATCCTGCTGGTTTCCGGTTACGCCGAACTGCCCTCCACCGCGCCGGCGCTTCCGCTGCACCGGTTGGCCAAGCCGTTCAGTCAGGACGAGCTGCTCGATGCGATCGAGCAGCTGTGCTGACGAGCGCCTCAGCTGCCGATCACGCCGCCATCGTCCTTGGTGATCAGCACGGTGGACGAGCGCGGGCGTGATTGGCCGTCGCTGGCCGGAAAGCTCAGCCCCGGGTGCTGCACGTTCACCCACATGGCGCGGTAGTCCGGGCTCCAGGTGATGCCGGTGATCTCGCAACCACGCGGACCCACCAGAAAACGCCGAACCTCCCGGGTGACCGGGTCGGCACAGAGCAGCTGGTTGGTGCCCATGGCCTGCATGGCTGGCTGGTCGTCGTCGAAATCGGTCTCGATCCACAGCCGGCCAGCAGCATCGAATGCCAGACCATCCGGCGAAGAGAAGCAGTCGCCGTCGATGGTACCGACCAGATTGGCCGCCACCGGGTTGCCCTGGGCGTCCCGCGCCCCGCTGCGCTCGCCGGCGAGCAGAAAGACCTCCCACTCAAAGCGCGTGGCGGTCGGATCACCGCCCTCTTCCTGCCAGCGCAGGATTTGCCCGTGCAGGTTGTTGGGGCGCGGGTTGGCCCGGTCCAGCGGTTGTTTCGCACCGCGGCCGTCGTTGTTGGTCAGGGTCACGTAGACCTCGCGACTGTGCGGGTGCACCGCCACCCATTCGGGTCGGTCCATCGGCGTCGCCCCGGCGCGGTCAGCGGCAGCGCGGGCATTGAGCAGCACCTCGGCCTGGCCGGGAAAGCCGTTCTCTGCGGTCAGCCCGTGCTCGCCATGCACCAGAGCCAGCCATTCACCGCTGCCGTCGGCGTCGAAGCGGGCAACGTACAGCGTGCCCTCATCCAGCAGGCGGCGGTTGTCGGCGTCCGCCCCGGCCACGAAGCGACCGCTGGGGACGAACTTGTAGACATACTCGCCCTTGGTATCGTCGCCCGAGTAGAACGCCATGCGGCCATCCTCGCCCAGCGACAGCACCGAGCATTCGCGGCAATAACGGCCGAACGCGGTGCGCTTGACCGGTACGCTGTCAGGGGCGAACGGATCGACTTCCACCACCCAGCCGAAGCGGTGCGGCTCGTTGACGTAGCCACCGTGGGGCTGGTCGGCCCGCGGCGTGGCATCGAAGCGCGGATCGGCGGTTTCCCAGCCGTAGAGCTTGCTCAAGCCGCTGCCGGCGATGCCGTAACGCTGGTGCGAGACCCGCGCCGCCAGGTCCTGCGGATCGTGGTTGATGAAGTAGTTGTGCCAGTTCTCCTCGCAGATCAGATAGGTGCCCCAGGGGGTGAAGCCGCTGGAGCAATTGTTCAGCGTGCCCAGAACGGTCCTGCCATCCGGGTCGGCGACGGTCTTCATGCTCGGATGGCCGGCCAGCGGCCCGGAAATGGCCATCTCCGTCAGCGCGCTGAGGCGCCGGTTGTAGCGCGACGGCAACACCCGCTGCCACTGGCCACGGGCATCCTTGCGCACCTCAATGACGCTCAGACCGTGGGCCGCCTGCTCCTTGCGCACCTGTTCCAGCGGGCGCCGGCCTTCCTCCAGACGCATGCCGTCGGTGTGCAGCGTCGGGTTGACGTACTCGTGATTGATCACCAGCAGGCCGTGGCTGTCCGGCGCATCGGGGAACGGGAAAAAATGCATGCCGTCGTGGTTGTCACCGGCCTGCTTGAGCTGCGCCTGCCAGTCATCGCCGGCATCGGCCTGCCACTGAGGCGCATCGGCCAGTACTGGGTCGCCCCAGGAAAAGAACACCCGCGCGCTATACCCTGGCGCCACCTCGACCCGGTCGAACTGCGGGTCGAGCTGCGCCGGAATGCCCTGGAAACCGATCAGTCGCACAGGTCCGGCAGCAGCCCGGGCGCCGGCCATTGCGCCGCCGAGAAAGGCGATGCCGGCCAGGCCCAGGCCGCCCTTGAGCAGGCCGCGGCGGCGCCGATCGATGACATCCTGCAGCGGCGCGTTGCGGCTGGGGTTGATCGCCTGGTCATCATGGGCGGCGATGCTGGCGTGAAAATCGCTGAAATCCTGTTTCATCGAAACGAATCCTGAATGGCTGAACCGCATCACTCGATGCGGTAAT
>Ga0116211_1000643_pt1 | contig 17993 bp, 18 predicted proteins | sample SaghotsprinmetaG_FD_94484 | JGI IMG/M metagenome (GOLD analysis project Ga0116211, IMG submission 94484) | Hot spring microbial communities from South Africa to study Microbial Dark Matter (Phase II) - Sagole hot spring metaG | ecosystem: Environmental > Aquatic > Thermal springs > Hot (42-90C) ... | reverse complement strand
TCCAGTCCTTGAGTTCGCGCAAAGCGTAGTTATACACGCCTCTGCACGTCTCAAGCCACGACCGCAGTTCAGTCTGCTGTGCGGCATCTGGATAGATGCGGTAGGTGTAGTTCATGGTCAGCATCGCTATAGTTTACCACGAGCCATACTAACTGGTAAATGCTTGTCTCATGTGCATCGTCGCTTGCTTCCGCGTAGCGGTGGGGAATCGACAAGCGCGGGGAGTCCATGTTTGAGAAGGAAAGAGGCGGGAGAAGTGAGGAAAGAGATTCGCTTCTCTCTACCCTCACTTCCCTACCCTCGCTTCTCTTCAGGTACAGCGCCGGACTTATCGCTCCCCGAACCCCTCAAAAGTTAAAAGACTGGCTAGCGCTTGTCAATTAATTACCGATGCCCCGCCGATGACCACGGGTTCAGCATTTGGGTGACTGGGAAGATCCGGGCTGTCTGGCCAGAAACCCCACGTTTTTGGGACTGAAATGGCTATCCCCCGACCCCAGGGTTGGCAGCAACCGCAAGCCCCCCGATCGCCGCGATCCGGCGACGATCGCGCCAGGGCCAGCCCCAGGCGCACCTAATTTGCGCCTAATATTCAACTATCCGTCGGTGTAATTTTTTCAGGAGTGCTATTATCATGCGCAACCTTGCCCAGGTAACGCGCCCGTAATGCACGTCGTGGTCGCGGGATGTCTGAATACTGGGCGATTATACTGGGCGATTTTGCCGCAAGTTTGGATAGCATTTGGACAGTAACGGCTATGCAGGTTTCTAAAGCTCCCCCCTCCTCAACGGCGATCGTCAACGCCCCTATGCCTTCCTCGTCTCGGCGCTTTGCCCGCTTACCGGTTCGGCTGGCCCTCTATGGGGGAGGCGCGATCGCGGTGGTGGCAGCGGCTGCCCTAGTGAAATACTTCCTGAGCCAACTGGCAGAGCAGTTTGTCTACTCGATTCCCTTTCTGGGGGGGTTGCTGCAAAGCCTGGAGTTGGCGGAATTGGGGAACCTGCTGGTGTTTGCCATTTTGGGCTTAGGGGTGGGTGCCCTGACGCGCCTGTTGCCAGTCCAGTGGGGACAACGCTTGAGTGCTGCCCTGTTAATTGTCCTGGTGCCGTTCATTTTCCTGATCAGTACCCAGGTGCGCTATGGCCACTGGGTGCAGACGGTGGCGGATCAGGAGCAGTTGAGCCGATCGGAGGCGATCACCCTGACCAATGCCTATCTCGACGATCGCATCCAAAGCCAGGGGTGGTGGGGGTTCTATCGCTATACGGCCCGCTACACCGCGCTTCCCATCAGCCAAGCCGAGATGCAACGGGCGACGGGGATTGACGCACGGGTGCAGGCCCAGTTTGCCAAGGTCACTGGCCTGGGGACGACGATCGTCACGGGGATCATGACCCTCTGTAGCTGGGGCTTGCGGCTGTTTTATTTTGTGATTGCAGCGATCGTCACCGTCAGCCACTTCCAGGATGGACTGAGGTCTTTTGTGAAGCGATCGGGGATTATCCCCTCGACTTTTCCATCTGTCCCCCCCTCGCCTTCGTCCGCTGGGGTATCCTCCCCCCGCCCAACTCCGCCGCGCCAACCGCAACTGGCGACTAGGACCGCTGCTCAACCCCCAACACGCAGGCCTGCCCGGTCTGCCACGAAAGCAACTGCGCCCTCTCCTGTGGCCCAATCTGCGGTCAAACCTCCCGCCCAGTCTCCCGCTAAGCCTGCTGCCCAGCCCCCTGCCAAACCTCCGGCTCAGTCGGTCATGCCATCCCCCGTGTCTGCCTTCCCCAAGGCCACGACGCCCCCACCGACGCAATCGCCAGGGACGGCTCCGCCCAAACCACAACCGGGGCAGCCTCCCCAAAGTCAACCAGCGACCAAAGACACCCCCGCCAAGCCGCCCTCAAGCCAACCCGCTCATCCCAGCCGTCCGCCCCAAGCTAGCCCGCCCGCTAACGCTCAGCCGTAACCCACTCTCTGTCGGCCCGATAACCCGGACTCTGGACTGGAGGATAGGCTAGCCAATGTCCTTGCGCCAAACCCTGGAAACCTATCTAGAGGATTTAGATCATCCGATCGGTCGTGCTACTAACCTAGCGATTGCGGGGTTAGTGGTGCTCTCGTCGGCTATTTTCGTGATCCAGACCTACCCGATTCCTCCAGAGGTTCGGCAGATCATGAACTGGGTGAATGGGGCTATTTTAATCATTTTTATGGTTGAATATGCCCTGCGCCTGTGGTGTGCCCGGTTTCGCCTACGGTATATCTTGAGCCTATATGCCCTGATTGATCTGCTGGCGATTTTGCCGTACTTGTTAGTCGCGATCGATATTGGTTTCCTGCGTTTTTTGCGGATTTTTCGTTGGTTTCGGATTTTGCGCCTGGTGCGCCTGCTGGAAGAGCGTGCCCTGTTTCATCGGCTCAGTTCGGAGGACAGTATTGCCCTTGTTCGGGTGTTATTTACCTTATTTACAATCATCTTCATTTCATCGGGGTTAATTTATCAAACCGAGCATTTGCAAAATCCCGATGTTTTTCGGACTTTTTTCGATGCATTTTACTTTTCGGTCGTGACCATGACCACGGTGGGCTTTGGGGATGTGACTCCGATTTCGGATGCGGGACGTTTCATTACGGTCATGATGATTTTAACGGGGGTTGCCCTGATTCCCTGGCAACTCAGTACGCTGATTAAGGAACTGGTTAAGGCGACGGGCCAGCGGGAAATTGTCTGCTCCCAGTGTGGTCATAGTTTGCACGATGCGGACGCCAAATTCTGTAAGCGGTGCGGGACGGTGCTGCCCCTGTCGGTTCCCAACCCACCGGGCTAATCCTCGCACTGACTTAACCCTTGCGCTCCCTTGCACTGACTATTGGGCACCTTGCCAGATCGCAATCACCCCAGCCCCGATCGTCAGCAGCAGCAGCAGCCAGATGATGGCACTGGGCATGAAGGCCAAAATCCGCACGCCGCGTAAAATCCACACTAGGGCCGTCAAGGCGAAGATGCCCAAAAATACCTGTGTGGTCGGACTAACTTTACGCATGGTGTTGCCTGGGGGGTAACCCGATCGCGGTCAGAAGAAGGACAAGAGATACTAGAGAGACGCTGGGGGGATGCGGGGAGAAAACAGATGTTGCCAGAATTGTAACCATCTTTCCTTTGGGTTTAGCCCGTGCCAAGGTAGTGAGTGACCCTAATTTTTTGGTGAGGAGACTTACCCATGAAACGCGTTGCTGAGCTTGCTTCCCCATCGGCCCCCTCGACCTGGCGGCGGTGTCTACCGATCGTGCCGGTGACGATCGGCCTGCTGGGTTTGCTATTGGCCAGCCCTGCCCTGGCCCAGGAACGGCTATTGCGCACCCTGACGGTGACTGGGCAGGGGATTGAAAACATTCCCACAACCCTGGCCCAGGTGCAACTGGGGGTGGAAGTACAGGGAGAAACCGCCGCTACCGTCCAACAGGAAGTGGCCCGTCGTGCGGATGCGGTGGTAGCCTTTTTACGATCGCAAAATGTGGACAAACTGGCAACCACAGGTGTGAGCCTCAACCCCCGCTATAGCTACGAAAACAATCGGCAAGAGTTGCAGGGCTATGTGGGCACCAACACCGTCAGTTTCCAAGTGCCGATCGCCCAGGCCGGTCAGATCCTCGATCGGGCCGTGCAAGCGGGCGCGACTCGGATTGATAGCATTGGGTTTATTGCCACCGACAGTGCCATTACCGCCGCCCAGCAGCAAGCTTTGCGGAAAGCCACCCAGGATGCCCAACGGCAAGCAGATGTGGTCTTGAGCACCCTGAACCTGACCCGCCAGGAGGTGGTCAATATCCAGATCAACAACGCGGAGATGCCGATACCGCGTCCCCTCTTGATGTCAGCCCCCCAAATGGCGGCGATGAAAATGGAGGATGCGGTCAGCCCGATCGCCGGTCGGGAGCAGGAAGTCAAGGCCAGCGTCACCTTACAAATCCGCTACTAACCCCCCGTTCGCCCTCACCGTTTACCTCCGTTCGTAGTGAGGACTTCAGTCCTCACCGCCCCCTCGCTCCCCCCGCAAGAACCGGTCCTTCAAAACGCCCAAACCAGGAAATATCGTATCAATCAGGCTTCTGGAAGATTGTCAACAGGACAGGACCGATCAGCGTATGGTGACCCACACACGCCAACTGGGCCTGTTCCCCCATCTGCTGCCGCTGCGATCGCGAATAAAACCGTAGACCCCCCGGTGAAACCGCGATCGTTTGCCGACCGCCGGTCAAGAGCGTGGTTGTATAGTCCACCAAATAGAACCGTCCCCCCGGTCGCAGCACCCGGTACACCTCGCCCAGAACCGCTTGAGGATCGGGATAGTGCAAAAAGCTGATGGTACTGAAAGCCGCATCGAAAAAGTCCGCCATAAAGGGCAGGGCATCACTGCGACCCTGCTTGAAGATCAAACGCGGGCGGTGTTGGTTGCAGCGACGGGCCTGTTGCAGCATCACGGGGGCCAGATCGAGGCCATAGCCACGCAGATCGGGATCACGGGCTGCTAGCCGGTTCAGTAAGCGTCCGGTGCCACAACCGATATCCAGCACCACAGCGGCCTCCGGCAGTTGCCCATAGTCCAATAAACGTTGGTGCACCGCCTGATAAAACACCGAAGGCAGGAGCCAGTCGTAGGTCACCGCCCAGCGATCGAAAAAGCGGGCCTTACGCTCCAGGACCTCGTCAGAGTGATGGGGGGCACAGCGAGTACGGCACCCCAGGGTGGGTGGGTTACAAACAGACTTACACACAGGCTTACAAACGGTCATTTATACCTGAGGCGCAGGGCGATCGTCGGGTAAAGTGGGGGCAGGCGGGGCGGGGGCGAGGGTATATCCCTGTTGGCTCATGGCAGCGACAAACTCGGTGGCGGGCAGGGGCGTTGGGGGATCGGCAGAGGGGGCATCGGGGTGCCGTTGCCGGTGTTTACGGAGTTTCGCTTGGCGGCCCATAGGTGTGGAGAAGAGAGAGGGGGTGACACTAGAGGCATTGTAGCGTTTCCCGATCAGTTGTCGGATGGACAGATGGTGGTCTGTGGCTGGGGTTTGTACGGGGGCGCGGGGCTAACTGCTACAATTTGTAACGAAATCTCAGCTTAGGTTAGGACGTAACGAAGAATGCAGGTGGCGATCGTTGGGGCGGGCTTGGCGGGGATGGCCGCTGCGGTGGATTTGGTCGATGCGGGGCATACGGTAGACCTGTTTGAGGCGCGTCCGTTTGTGGGGGGAAAGGCGGGCAGTTGGGTCGATGCCGACGGCAACCATATTGAGATGGGCCTGCATGTCTTTTTCTTTAACTACGCTAACCTGTTTGCCTTGATGGATAAGGTGGGGGCACGCCAGAATTTACTGCCTAAGGCGCATACCCATACGTTTATTAACCGGGGTGGTCAGGTGGGGGAGTTGGATTTCCGGTTTCCCATCGGTGCGCCTTTCAATGGTTTAAAGGCGTTTTTCACGACTAACCAATTATCTTGGCTGGATAAGCTGCAAAATGCGATCGCCCTGGGTACCAGCCCGATCGTGCGGGGATTGCTCGACTACGAAGGGGCCATGCGGCAAATCCGTGCCCTCGATCGTATCAGCTTTGCGGACTGGTTCCGTCGGCATGGCGGATCGAACAGCAGCCTGAAGCGGATGTGGAATCCGATCGCCCTAGCGTTGGGGTTTATTGACACGGAAAACATCTCGGCCCGGTGTATGCTCACCATTTTCCAGATGTTTGCCGCCAAGACGAAAGCCTCACAACTGAATATGCTCAAGGGGTCACCGGCTACCTACCTGCACCAACCGATCGTGAACTACTTGCAGGAACGAGGGGCACAAATCCACACCCGACGGGGCACGCGGGAAATTTTATTCACGGAAGATAATGGCCAAACCCGTGTGACAGGACTGGTAGTGGCGAAGGGGGAGGACACGGAAACGATTACGGCGGATGCCTACCTGTGTGCCTGTGATGTACCGGGGATTCAACGGCTCCTGCCCGCTGCTTGGCGCAAATGGCCGGAATTTGACAAGATTTACAAACTGGAGGCGGTACCCGTGGCAACGGTACAACTGCGCTTTGATGGCTGGGTAACCGAACTGAATGACCCGATTAAGCAAAGGCAGTTGAAGGAAGCGGCTGGAATTGACAATCTCCTCTATTCCGCCGATGCCGACTTTTCCTGTTTCTCCGATCTCGCCCTGTCGAGTCCGGCTGACTATTACCGAGAGGGGCAAGGTTCGTTGATTCAACTGGTGCTAACGCCCGGTGATCAATTTGTCGGGATGGCCAATGAGGCGATCGCCCAGTATGCCCTCAAACAAATCCACGACCTCTTCCCCTCCGCCCGTGACCTCAACCTGACCTGGTACAGTGTGGTCAAGCTGGCCCAATCCCTTTACCGGGAAGCTCCCGGCATGGACCCCTATCGTCCCGATCAAAAAACACCCATTCCTAACTTTTTCCTGGCGGGGAGTTACACACAGCAGGACTACATCGATAGCATGGAAGGAGCGACGATTTCCGGGCGACGCGCGGCCCAAGCAATTCTGGAGACCCTATGACCGATTGGCTAGAGCATAGTGTGCAAATTGAAGTGGACACGCCGATCGAGGTGGTCTGGTCGCTGTGGTCGGACTTGGAACAAATGCCCCGCTGGATGAAGTGGATCGAGTCGGTGCATATCCTGGAGGAAACGCCGGAACTGTCCCAGTGGAAGCTGGCGTCGGGGGGCTTTGAGTTTAGCTGGCTGTCACGGGTATTGAAATTGGTGCCCCACCAGATTATCCAGTGGGAGTCGGTGGATGGGTTGCCCAACCGGGGTGCGGTGCGGTTCTACGATCGCAAGGGTAGCAGCATCGTTAAGCTCAGCATTGCCTACGCCATTCCCGGTATCCTGGGGCAACTGATGGATCGACTGTTCCTCGGTCGCATTGTGGAGTCTACCCTCCAGGCCGATCTAGAGAGATTTCGAGCTTACGCGATCGCCCAAGCGGAAACATCCACCAGCCCTAACGATTAGTTTTCTGGTTGCCGTAACTGTTGCATCAACCAGTTGGCGGCGGCGGTATTGGTGTCGGTGGTCAGGCGTTCGAGGGTTTGTTCTAGCAGGGCGATCGGCAAGCCCGTTAACACTTGGGAGTGGGCGATCGCCTCATAATATCCCCCCGTTGCCAACCCAAAGGCAAACACCCGCAGCCCTTTGACATCAATCACCCAATATTCCGGAATCCCCAAGCTAGCGTAGAGTTGCTTTTGTTCATCCAGATCAAGGCTGAGGGTCGTGTCGGCAATTTCCCCCACCAGGTCGGGCAAACGGTGGCGGCGTAGATCAATCCGGCGGGATTCACCAGGTTGCCATTTGGGAATGTTTTCACCCTTATACAGCACCAGATCGGGGGCGCAGGCGTGGGTGTCGGGATGCTCAATCAAGCAGCGACCATAGGATTGCAAAACAACCTCTGGGTGAAGGAAAGCCCAAAACCCAAAAATGATGGTGATCAAATCACTGAATGAGGCATGATTTGGCCCTTCTTTGCCCATATCGACCCACAACCACCCATGATGAAAGGAGAGTTTTCGCCAATCCAGGTCCGGATTGTCCCGAATTGCCACATAGTCTGACCAAGTAGCATCATGGCGCTGGGAAATAGGCGGGGTGGGCGGGGTGAGGGAGAGCGTCATCGTTCGTATGGCGTTTCCACAGGAGAATTGTCGCCGGCGGTCAAGGGGCCGACGATCGGGCCTTCAGGGGGTGGGCGATCGCGCACCGTTGGCACACGCTCACCGACCTAGACCGCCTTAGGACCAACGACCATTTGCAGGATCATGGACTCGCCCCCTTCCTGGTGATAGCGATCGGCCCACTGGCGCAACACTTCGTCTAACTCCGCAAGGGCCTGGTCAATGCGATCGCTGGGAATGTCTAATTCTTCCAAAACCCGCATCACGCGCGGTTGACGATCGGCCCAGTCCCGCATCAGGCTAAAGTAACGGGCGGTTTCCTCAATCATGATCAAGGTCCGCTCTTCCTCGTCTTCAGGGGAATAGGTGCAACGGACTAGGGCGTAGTAGGGCATCCCCCAAGGCGAATCCACCCGCAACACAGTGCCGGAGTAGAGCAACCGCCGTTTGATATGTTCGGCTAGGGCTTCACTCAGGGGCATCCGCTGATCCGGGGGCAGATCTTCCTGGGAGCGGGTGTGCAGAAATTCAATCAGATCAATAAATTGGAACGAGGTAATCAATTGGGCATCGGGCAGGTGGGGTGGGAGTTTTTGCTCGATCTGCCGCTTTTCCTCCGAGGTTAGGCTGGTGCCAGGAACCCGCGATCGGCCCGGCTGCCAGGGATATTGTTCCAGCCACACATAGGGGAATTGGATCAGATAGCGGGGTTCCTGAGACCCCAGCATCTTCAGCAGCTTGCCCTTGGCAAGGGCTTCTCGCATTTCCTCAACGATGATCTTGACCCGCTTCGGCTCAATATGGTGGAGGTGGCCGGTCATCCGCAGGTTTTCGTCCTGCTCCAGATAGGTCATGTAAATCGCACACTTGGCCGCCGTGGCCGCCGCATCCAGGAAGGCGCCATGCCGATGGCCACCCGTGCGCATGGCACTAAAGGCTAAATACAGCAAGATCTGATCCATCGCACTGGGGCTAAGGCGTCTAATCAGATCAACGTCTCTAGTAGTCATGGTCGTCGGAGTACTTGCAGTGGGGATCATAATTGCTGGCAAATGAAGGGATCGAAAATCGCTGGGTCTCAGTCGTACCCGTAACTGGGCTTGACCGTTCACCTCATCCCTTCCTTAAGCCTCCAAGCCTTACGCTTTGCCCAAGTGGCGAGTCGCTGTCGCGCTGAATTGTAGCGAGTTGCTCAATATACCTGGAGGTAACAGCCATGAACATTCTGATGCACCCTCTTCTTGATTATACGGGACAAACGGCCTGGGGGATGAGAATTGGCAACCTTTATCCTGGGGGAGATCACGTGTATAAAATTTGCTAATGGTATTCCTTGGACTACCCATCGGGGTTGCCTCCCAAGCCAGGTGATTCGCTTGTGGTTGAGAGGTCAGACGATCGGTGTGGCTCCAAAGATAGATCAGGGAAGATTCAGCGCGATCGTTACCTTAAGCCTCATTGTCTACACAAGTGTACTCACTCTTGGGAACTTTAGCACTGGAATTATGGAAAAAATGTGGAGACATTCCTGGAAAGAGGTCATTTTTATAACCCCATCTTCCTGTAGAATCCACCACTTCCGAAGGGAGCTTGCCAAACTGTAACAGCGCCACCACTTCTGTGTGTTTGGCTATCCTTAACGACCACTCCCGCGATGATCCAAAGTACTATAGTATTCCGGTTGTAATTCTTCTATTTGCAGGGGACTCAGGGGACTGTTCAGGGATTCAGATCCGGGGACAGCCAGATTAGGCATGGGTGAGACCATGACCAGATTGGTCATTAGTAAAACGGTATAGATTGTCATGGGAAATCTGCGCCAGAATGTCTAGACACCAATACTGGAAGTCAGGGGGGGCATCAGGAAAGTTGGCATGACTTTTTTCTTGGCATGTCCTGCAAGCGCACGGAATCATTGGGGTTAAGGGGAGCGATGGGCTGGGGTTGGCCTTGACACAAGCGGCTCCCCCCCGCGATCGCGGGCTGGGCGCCCGGTAATTGACATTTGCTCAACTCACGCTAGTCTGGTGACAGGCTCGAAAATGCGGTAGAGAAACATTCATGAAGTTTTGGATCGCTAGTTTTGTGCTGCTGTTTGGGTTAGCTGAGCTATACCAGTGGGTGCAACACTTTACGTTTCCCCTGCCAGTCTTTATTTTGGGTGGCACATTTTTGGCGATCGCGTCTAACCATGACAAGCGGGTGGGGTTTCCGGGACAACGCCCCCTCACGGGCACTCCCCCGATCGCTTCAACCCCGGTCTTATCCACGCCAACCCCATCGCCGACCGATGCCCGTAGATCGCCCCCGGCACGCGCCACCTCACCCTTTGATCAATACGCTACGGGAGCCAGTGTTGTCGATACTGAAGCAGCAGGGGAACAGTCCGCTCAATCCCCCACAGCCCGATCGATTTCGTTCACGATCGACCCATCTAAGCATTAAACGCATTAAACCGTAGCCAAAAGTACCTTAAGTGTCGCAGCAGGATAGGGTTTTACATAGAACACTATCGGTTCCAGTTTCCAGATTACGTGTCGTTAAGTATAAATTGTTCTCAAAAATATGTTCTCAAAAATAACCAACCGGCAATCAGACCGCTTTAATCAAGTTTAATCGAGCCTGATTCAGTCTAATCGAGTGCGATCCAACGGCTATAGATGGCGGCTTGGCCCCAGAATTGCCCCGTGGCATCGATCACATTCCAGAGGATGCCGTCCTCAATCCGAAAGCGCTGCCCCGCCGGGGTGATCCGAACGGCGGTAAAGTTAGCCACATATCCCTGCTGTGCGGCTTGGGCCAGCAGGCGATCGCGCTCCACTTGCCGCATAGCCTCGGCAGTTCGGCGGGAGGGCATTTGGGTAAACGTTTCCCAATCTAGCTGCCACTGCTCCAGGGCACGACGGTTGGCATAGTTAAAAATGGGATCAGGTTCAGTACCGTGGGCAATCAGGACAAAGGGTGCTTCAAAGAGCGCTTGGGCCATTGCGGCATCAGTACCCGTGAGGTTGAGCAGGGGATTGCCCGTCCAGTGTTCAAAGCTATAGAGCAGGCGTTGGGAATGGTCAATAACCGACGCAAGTTGCCAGGGGGGGGTGACATATAGAGGTTGCATATAATAGAGGTTGCATATAGACGTTGCATATTCAAGATTACGACAGGAATAAGGGCAGCAGGACATCTGGATTACTCAGGATTCGAGACCGTTGAACTGCCCTAACCGACGAGATTGCATAGGTTGTGAGTGCCAGACTGGCTTTTTTCGAGGTGCCCATAAATAGCGGCATGACAAGATTTTGGCATGATCACCGAAGATCCTCTTCCGGCATCATTCCGGCCTACAGCATTTCCCGTGTTGATGAGGTGCAATCCAATCATTACAATCAAATCATTAATAGTCGGGTAAATGAATAGTCGGGTAAATGATGAGATGACAGGGCCTTGCCAGTCTGGAAATTAGGGGTAGGGGCGGGTTTACTGGCAAGGGGAGCTTCACTCTATCAGGAAAATCTATAAAACCCGCCCGCTAGGGTGAGATCAGGGACCTGAAAGGGCGGGTTTATATTCAATTTGTTCTGTTAATGGTCAGCGGGTGGCTAAACCCGCCCCTACAGAATCCGGTTGAAGATGGGATGATAGGAGACTGTACCTTACGGGCGTGGAAACGGCTGTATACAGAATTTCTCTGGGTGAATTGAATTATAGTCAACTTAATTACGTGTGTGTGAGGTGTGGTCATGACAGTGCCTTCGCAGCAACCCGCAAGGGGAAGTGCCGCTCCCAATCAACCCCTCCAAGCGTCGATGGGGGCCGCTCCGTTTGCCGCTGCTCGACGAACCGTGACGGCACGTCAGCCGATCGCGTTGATTTCTGTGCAGGGTGATCCAACGGCCACCAAGGTGGAAAGTGGCGCGATCGGACAAAGTGTTTATGTGCGCCAGGTGGGGGAAGCCCTGGCCAAGTTGGGCTGGCAGGTGGATATTTTTACCCGCAAAGCCGATCCCCACGTTGCCCCGATCGTCGAACAAGCCCCCCATTGCCGCATCGTTCACCTTCCCGCTGGTCCCCCCACCCCCCTGAGTGAGGCGGAAGTCTTGTCCCATTTACCGGAATTTATTCAAGCCCTACACGCCTTTCAAACCAAGCAAGGGAGTCACTACCCCCTGCTCCATACCAATGGTTGGTTATCGGCGTGGAGTGGCCTGCAACTGCGGCAACAAAGCAATGTCCAACTGGTGCACACCTACCACACCCTGGGCTGTGTGGAATATCAAGCCTGTCCCCAAATGCCCGCCATTGCCACCACGCGCCTCCAAGTGGAGCAACAAATTTTGCACCAGGCCCAGCGGGTTGTGGCCACCAGCCCCCAGGAGCAGGAAACGCTGCACCGCCTGATTGCTACCGATGGCCGCATCGAAATGATTCCCTGTGGTACGGATTTGGAGCATTTCCGCAGCCTCCACAAACCGTGGGCACGTGCCCAGCTAGGGTTAGCCGATTCAGCCCAGGTGGTTCTATATGTGGGCCGATTTGCGGCGCATAAGGGGGTGGATACGCTGATCCGGGCCTTTGCCCAATGCTATGCACAAGGTACCCATCCCCATCTCCAGTTACTACTGGTTGGCAGTGGCCAGTCCGATCGCAGCACACCGTCACTAGCGAATGGCGCTGATGATCCGGAACGGGCACGATTGGAAGCGCTCGTGCAACGTTTGGGGATGCAGTCAGTCACCCAATTTGTCGGTCAAGTCAGTTACGATCGCCTGCCGGTGTACTATACCGCTGCCGATGTGTGTGTGATTCCCAGCCACTATGAACCCTTTGGGCTGGTGGCGATCGAGGCGATGGCCTGCGGAACCCCGGTGGTGGCATCGGATGTGGGGGGCCTCAAATTCACCGTGATGCCGGGGGAAACGGGGTTACTGGTCCCGTCCCAGGATGTGACGGCCTTTGCCCGTGGGATTGAACGGGTCTTAGAGGATGCGGCCTGGGTGAGCCAGTTGAAACAGCAAGCGGCAAACCGGGTACGGCAAACCTTTAGCTGGGCAAGTGTGGCAGGTCAACTCAGTGATCTCTATCGGCGCTTATTAGCCCAGTCCATTACCCAGGAACAATTGTGGGTAGAGGGTCCAGCGGTTCCTTGGCCCCGGCAACTGTCTGCCCCCCCGGTGGAGCCGCTGCCGACTCACCCGCGTGCGAAAGCTTCCTAAGTGGGTTGGACTAGCTGCGGAACGGGGAGATCCACCCCCGCAGGAAATAGAAGATGGAGGTGAGGTACTCGCTTAAGGCCCGTGTGGTTTGGGCGAGGGCAGTGGCATTGGGGATAAAGCCGTCGATCGTGGGTCGGGGCCAAGGGGGGCGGGGCGGCGCGTCTGGCGTGGGCACACAGGGAGGACGCTCACGGGTATTGGGATCACGGACGATCGGATCAGCGGGCACCGAACCGCCCCCATCCGATTGGGCAAAGCTGCCATCGCCCCGTTTTCCCCGCAGGCGAACGGACCCACTGGCGGTACAGGCATCTTCGGGTTCCGTGGGGGGTGGCTCCGGCGTGGCGAAGGTGTAAAAATTGGTCGGACGGGCGATCGGCTCCAGGCCCAAGCGTTCAAAGGTCAACACCGCCCGCGACATTTCCAACGCCGATCCCACCAGGACCAAGCGGTTGGGCGGCTGATTACCTGCCAGCAGTTCCTTCACCTGCTCACCGATTTGGTGCAAATTGGCCCCCGCGCAAATGGGGCGGCGGTCTACCTCATGGCTGCTGCCGTCGGGGGGCACCAGTTGGGTGCGGGTGATGGCATCCTTCCGGACCCGCAGGATTTCAGTATCGGCAATACTGGGGCGATGGGTTCGCAGGGCAATGGCCGTATCCTCTGCCACCTGCACCTCTGGTTCCCAGTCACCGTCGTTATTGGTTGCCACGCAGACAATCAGGGGAAAATCCCGTTTCATCTGACTTTGGTAAAATTCCGCCGTGTAGGGGACCCGGTTATCCAGCACCTGCACCTGGTCGGGTTGCTCGGCAAAGCTAGCAAAATTGGCGCGACGGGTGGCATTATCCGCCAGCAACACCAGGGGACCAGCCACATCGGGCAGGGGTCGGACTTCGTGCAGGGCTTCCATCTCTAATTCGCGGGTGAGAAGAGTGGCAACGAAGGGCAAACTAGCCAAGAGCAGCAACGGCAGGGCAATGCGGGCCATGATCATGGGAAGGCCCCCCTTCTGAAAACCCAGCAGGGCAAAGCCCCAGAGGATCAGCACAATGCCCAAAGGGGTGAAAACCCAGGGCAGTAATAGATCCCCCAGCAAGCCGATCGTGCCGCCTCCCGCATTGCGGAACATCAGGGTCAACAGGAGGAACACCAGCATCCCACCGAGGACCGTCAACCAGAAGGGGGGGATCAGTCGCCAGAGCAGGTACCACAGCAACGATCCCAGAACGGCCCAGAGAAAAAGTTGGGTGATCAGGGAAAAAACATCAACCACCAGGAGCATGGGGTGCTCTCCTCACAACCAGCGTCATTCAGTCTGTCCAGATTATGACTTGATTTAGAAAAATCGCCTGTTGGTCGCCCGGTCATGGCGATCGCGGGGGCAGCGATTTCCCGTTGGGAACGCTGCGCGAACGCGGCAGAAAGTGGCTGGAATCGGGGACTGTCACCCGATCGGGTGAACTATCTGGTTGAAGCGATCGGGGTCTTCCCCTTGCTAGAAAGTGATCAAATGCGACCGACACCCTGCTGCTGCCCGCTGACTTTTCACTGGCTTCCCACACCTCCCATGTTTCTTAACATCCACTGGCTTTTGTTCCCTTGGCCCCGCCACCGTTTGGCCGCGGCCATTGTGCCCGTAACGCAACCAGCGGTTTCAATCCGGCGATTTCCCGTTGGGGACGCTGCGCGAACGCCCCTGGAACACCCCCCGGTTGCCCCCTTCCCATCACCCTCTGCTGGTTCCATGCCGCTCAACCGGGACGATCGTTGCCCCACCGATGACACCCGTGAAGCCGATGCAGCTACACCGGAGCCGGGGTGTGCCGCTAGGGAAGCGGATGCCCCTTGGCCAGTTGCCCCCCATCCCGATCCCGAGATTGCGGCTAGCTACTATCTCGAACGGCGCACGTTCCTATAGGTGGTTTTCTAGCAACGATGACTTGTCGTCGAGCACCCCTGCTTGGTTTAATGGGCAACGGAAGCTGGTCGGGATCGGGTCGGTTCCCAGTCAGATGGGCGGGTTTAGCAGGGGGATTGCTGGTCCTCCAATCGGCTATTGGCGAACCCCCCCCCTACCGCATACCTTGCACATAAGGGATACCTTGCACATAAGGAAAGCCATCATGGCAGATGTCATCACACCAGCGGTCAGCGATCGCATTTGCAAGCACATGAATGAGGATCACGCCGACGCGGTCGCCCTTTATGCCCGTGTTTTTGGGCAATTGCCAGGGGTGACGGCGGCGCAAATGCAGGCGATCGACCCAGAGGGGATGGATCTGCTGGCCGAAGTAGAAGGCACCTCGCAACCCGTGCGCATTCTGTTTGACCACTGCCTCCAGGATTCAGAAGATGCCCACCACACCCTGATTGAGATGGTGAAACAGGCCCGCCAGCAAAGCCAAGGTCGATAAAGCCAAGGTCGATAAGCCCCTGTCAATATGCTAGAGGCAATAAGTTATGCTTGCCCATAGCTCTGCCAAATATGCATAAACCGGGTTAGCGTCGTTTCCGACAGTTGGCTTTGGAGCCAGAGGAGCGCACGGGTTTGGTTGGGAAAGCGATCGGGTTGATACGCTCGGCAAAGCGCAGGCAAAGACACGGCCCTAGGCTGGGGCGATTGGTACACCGGATACCACGTCACATGTTGGAGCAACCGTTCCCACGTCGTTGCTTCCACTTCGCCCGTACTGGTCAAATCGTGGGCCTGTTGAAACGATCGGACTGCCGCCTGAGTTTGGGCACCGAACTGACCATCCTCCCGCAGTAAGGGATTCGCTCCCCGCACATTTAACAACAGTTGCAGCACCTTAACCGCTGAATTCTCATCCCCTAGTTTCAGGTGGGGTTTGTGGGTCGTATCCGAGGGCGGCAAACGCCGAGTCCGGGCCGCCAGGGCCGGTGCCCACCGCAACAGGGCCGACCAGGTTTGCTCATCCACTCGACCATCATCGGGGAGGCCACACTGGCGTTGGAAGAACACCAACGCGCGGTAGGTCCGTTCCCCAAACTCCCCATCCTCCAGCAGTGATGGTGTCGTACCACTCACGTTTAATAGCGCCTGCAATTCCCGCACCAGCAAGCCCCGATCGCCATATACCAGCAACAGATGGCCACTAGCCGCCCCCCTTGGTACGGGTGCAAGGGGTTCCTCCCGGACAAAATAGGCCAACAGCGCCGGGTCAGATAAACGCGGATCAGCCCCACTTACTGGATTCCCACTCGCTCGATTCTTGCTCACTGGATTCCTACTAGCTTGGCGCAAAGCGGCCCACAGTGGCCCCTGCACACAGCCATCTGGCACTAACCCATAGTGTTGTTGGAGTATCCGCACTGCCCGATCGGTTTGGTCACCAAAATAGCCATGTTCATCAACCCGTGGCAGGATTTCCGGTTGGAAACGCTGCGCGATCGCCACGGCATTGATCAGCCGTTGGAGTTCCCGAACTGCTGCCCCCTCATCACCGTATTTGAGAAGTGGATCTGGCATTCTATTTACCCCAACTGGTTGACATTCACAATTCAAAATCCAAACAATTCAAAATCCAAACAATTCAAAATTCTAGATGGGTGGGGTTAGCAGGGGTATTGCTTATCCGGTAGGCTTTTGGTGCAACCTGTTCCTTCCTCGCTCCTGTCAAAATTCTAGATGGGCGGCGGGTTTCGCAGGGGTATTGCTTATCCGCTAAGCTTTTGGCGTAACCCGCCCCTACCTTTTCCGCGCTCCTCTCAAACTGCTTCTTCCGCCCACAACCGGGAAAATTCCTGAAGGACAGAGGCCGGGACTTGGGTTTGCAGCCACTCTAGGGCGGCCTGTTGTTCGGGGGTGACGATCGGGTGGAGTTGTTGATAGGCTCCCAGGAGGTTGAGGGGAGGTGACGGCTGGGTTGTGGGTAAGGTCAGCATGGGATCAGCCGCAGCGGCGGGCAGGGGCAGGTGGGCAGGGGGCCGATCAGGGGGATAGAGGTGGGGATTCCGCCAATAGGCGGCAAAATCCTGGAGAATTGCGGGTGGAATCTGGGTTTGCAGCCATTGCAGGGCTTCCCGTTGGTGGGGCAGATCTTTGTAGTAGGCAAAGGTGCTAACCCAATCGAGGGGGGGTTGGGGATCGCTGGCATCGGCCCGATACCGTTTAGCAAACTCGTTGCTGAGGGTCGCTGGCAATTGGGACTGCAACCAGCGAATCGCGTCGCCCTGGTGATACCGGCCATAGAGATCACTCTGTTCCGGACGGAAATAGCGGGCAATCTCGACCAGATCTACCGCGCCCGCCGTTACAGGGTCAGGAACCGCCAGCCAGCGATCGGGGGATTCGGCTAACAAGGCTTGCCAGGTGCGATCGTCCACCACGCCTGTCACCTGGGCTGTCCCAAATCGCTTGAGTTGTAAATCCCGTACTGCTTGCTCCGTGATCGTCTCAAAATCGCCATTGACCGGCACGCGCCCATAGCCAAATTTGTATTTCAAGAGGCGCTGAAGTTGGTGAACGGGACCATCCTCGGCCCAGCTATCCTGACTTCCGATCGCCAAGCGGGGCCGTTGCATCGCGCCCTCACCGATCGCGGCGGGGGTAGGCACGACTGTAGGCGGGGCGATCGGCACGACTGAGGATTCGGCCAAGAGGTCGGCTTCGGTGGGTGAAGGCACTAGGGTTGCCGGGGCCGGAAGGGTCAGGGTGGCGACATCGACCCGATCGGGCTGCTGCCATGCTTGGGCAAAGGTGGTGAGGATAGCCGGGGCTTCGCCTAACAACTGCTGTTCGAGCCAATAGAGCGCAGCGTCTCGATGGGCAGCGACCCCCGCTGGCGACTGTTGCTCCTGGCGATAGGTTTGGCACACCGTCGGGAACGCGATCGCCGGGGGTTGGAGGGCCGTGGTTTGGTGCCACAGGCGTGAAAATTCCGCCAGCACCGCCCCTGAGACTTGGCTCGGACTCTGCAACTGGGTATCCAACCACGTCAGGAGAGCGGTTTGCGCAGGCACACGATCGGGGTCGTAGGTTTGACAGACCTCAATCAAGCTAACAGGACTGGACATCACGAGGCACCTCACTTCTCACCAGGACAAGGCTCACTAGGACAAGGCTCAC
>Ga0116211_1000630_pt1 | contig 18210 bp, 14 predicted proteins | sample SaghotsprinmetaG_FD_94484 | JGI IMG/M metagenome (GOLD analysis project Ga0116211, IMG submission 94484) | Hot spring microbial communities from South Africa to study Microbial Dark Matter (Phase II) - Sagole hot spring metaG | ecosystem: Environmental > Aquatic > Thermal springs > Hot (42-90C) ... | reverse complement strand
TTCTCGGTTACCTCTTTGGCTATACTTCAGATGTCAATACAAGGACAGAATTAGTTATTTTGCTTACTCCAAGGGTTGTAAATAATCAAGAAGAGGCAAAAGAGACAACTGTAGAATACATAAATCGTCTAAAAGGTGTAACTACACACATGCTTGAAAAAGAAGTAAGAATACATGGAACAAAGAAAAAAACAGAAGATAATGGTATAAAAAATGATAAAAAGGAACAAGAAAAGTAACCAATGAAAACTTTAAAAATAAAAGGTATAACACTCAACACCCCTATTATACAAGGAGGTATGGGTGTAGGAGTCTCTCTTTATCCTCTTGCAAAGGCAGTGGCTAAGGAGGGTGGATTAGGTGTCATTTCAAGTGCATGCCTTGACAGAATTGTTTCAAAAAGAATAGGCAAGAGGGTCAACATTTATGAAGCAGTCTTAAATGAAGTAAGTGAGGCAAAAAAAGAAGGCGGTTTTGTAGGCATCAATATAATGGTAGCCCTTATGAGAGATTACAAAGATTCTGTAATTGCAGCTATTGATGCAAAGACAGATGCTATTATTTCAGGCGCAGGATTACCTCTTGCCCTTCCAAGTATTTATAAGCCTGGAGATACTGCTCTCATACCAATTGTGTCATCTGCAAGGGCACTTGATATTATCTGCAAAAGATGGCAAAAGGCAGGTTATAGACCTGATGCAGTGGTGCTTGAAGGACCACTTGCAGGAGGGCACCTCGGTTTTTCTGTTGAACAGATTGATAATCAAGACTACAGTCTTGAAAAACTCCTCCCGCCAGTAAAAGAATTGGCAATGAAAAACGGTGATTTCCCTGTAATTGTTGCAGGGGGTATATATTCAAATTCAGACATAAAAAAGTTTTTAAAGATGGGTGCCGATGGAGTTCAAATGGGAACAAGGTTTCTTGCCACTTATGAAAGTAGTGCCGATGAATTATATAAACAGGCAGTCTTGAAGGCTACAAAAAATGACATCTTGGTAGCTGTTAAGCCCGGCTCACCTTGTGGATTACCTTTTAGGGTTTTAAAGGATTCACCTATGTTTGTGAGTGCTCAAAAGGCATTGAGAAAACCAAAATGCAACAAAGGTTATGTCCTTACAAAAGATGAAAAAGGTAATTACACTGTATGCCCTGCTAAGGTTGATAATGTCAATTATTTTTGTATTTGTAATGGGCTTTTGAGTTCTGCAGGATATAATCCAACTGAAGAAGAACCACTATATACTGTTGGAACAAATGCCTATCGCATAGATAAGATACTCTCAGTCAAGGAACTCATGGATGAACTCTGCCATCCTAATCAACCAGATTGATTTGCTACAGTTATAATGCCTTAAGTTTAATAAATTGATTAAATGAGTTATTTTTTGCTCAAGAAAAAAAACTTAGAAATATTGGAAACAAAAAAAGTATTGAAGATGCCTTTATCAAGACCAATGCTACTGTTATAGCTCTCTGTTAGATGTTTTTTTCTTATTACACTAATTGTAATGGTAACTTTTCTTTTAAAAAATAAAGAAGAAAATAAGATGGTGTGTATTACAAGAATCTTATCAAATGAGTTAGGAGGTGCCGTTATCTTCGATCACTATGAAAGGGTTTACGAAGCATTATATGGTCTAAAAACAATAGAAGAAGTAAGTAAAATTACAGTCACAAAGGGAGATAACAATAGGAGCGATATTATTGAGTGACTATTGTCAAAAGGTTGAACAAGCATCAAAATCATCAGACCTTTTAGCATTGAGCAGATTAATACCACAGTTTTGAAATCACCTTTATCGATATTTCTAATTACATCAAGGAAACTTTACTAAAAATAAAACCGATTGACAGCAATGGTATTTTGCATCCATTTTTAATGGAATGAAATTTCATAATACAGAATAATCAGTTTGTCTTAAAATCGGCGATAGAACTAAAAGGCTTAGTAAAATCAGCAATTAAGATAGAAAGTACAGGATTGAGTGGGTCAGGTCTTGAATTTTGACATTAGACATTAATGGTTTTGCCTTACAGATAAGCTATGAGTTAAAAGTAAAAATGTCAAAATTCAAGACCTGACCTCCTTCTAGTAAGATAGGAAGGGCTGGTGTGGAATTTTTATACGACACCTTATAAAAAAAGTTCCTAAGGGGGCTTTGTCATAAGGCATTGTTTTAAATGTATAAATCAAAATTATAAATAAAATCTGTCTATTATAAAAATCCTGAAACAGCCCTTACTAAGCGCTATTTTTGGGGTTTGTTAGTTGTATTTTTTGTAAACATTATTTGTTATAATTTTTGTTTGAAAAATTAAAGGAGAAAAAACTCTCAATGAAGAAACCACTAAAAATATTTATTGTAGCATCTGAAACTGCACCTTTTGCAAAAGAAGGGGGACTTGGTGATGTAGTAGGAACAATGCCTAAATATATCAAAGCACTTGGTCATGACATAAGGATAGTGATGCCTCGTTATTATAAAATAGATAAATCAGCATACAATCTAAAACATATTGGAGGTCCCCTCGGTGTCCCAATGGGAATAATTGGCACTCTTTGGGGTGCTGTATTTGAAGGTAAACTTCATAATTCAGAAGTCCCAGTGTATTTCATTGAATATGAAAATTTTTTTGGTAGAGATGGCCTCTATACAAAGGATGGAGAAGGTTATCTTGATAATGACAATAGATTTGTCTTTCTTTCAAGGGGTGCTCTTGAGTTAGCAAAGATGATCTCTTTTAAACCAGATGTAATCCATGTACATGATTGGCAGACTGCGGCAATACCAGTATTTATAAATACTATCTATAAAAATGACCCCATTGTTGGAGGATCAGCTACTATATTGACCATTCATAATATACAACATCAAGGAAATTTCTATGAAGGACTTATGGATGTACTTGCCGTTGGTTGGGAGCATTTTAATTTCCTTGAACTTGAAGCCTACAATAGCGTCAATCTTTTAAAAGGTGGTATTTATAACGCAACACTTTTAACAACTGTAAGCAAGACATACAGTAAGGAGATACAAACACCTGAATATGGATACAGACTTGAAGGAGTTGTTAAGGATAGGGCAAATGACCTTTATGGGATCCTTAATGGTGTAGATTATGATGAATGGAACCCCGAAACTGATAAATTTATTAAGGCTAATTATTCTGAAAATGATATGTCAGGAAAAGCAATGTGTAAGGCTGATCTGCAAGAATTGATGAAACTGCCAGTAAGGGCTGATGTCCCTTTGATAGGTATTGTCTCAAGGTTAGTCTATCAAAAGGGGATTGACGTCCTTGCAGCGTCAATTTACCGTTTACTTGATTTTGATATACAGATGGTAATGCTTGGAAGTGGTGAAGCTTGGGCTCATTTCTTCTTTGGGAAGATTGCCTATGATAATCCTCAAAAATTTGCTGTCAAGATAGGATATGACAATTGTCTTGCTCACAAGATAGAGGCAGGTGCAGACTTTTTTTTAATGCCTTCAAGGTTTGAGCCATGCGGATTAAATCAAATGTTTAGTTTAAGATACGGCACATTACCTATTGTAAGAGCTACCGGTGGATTAAATGATACAGTTGATAATTTTGATGAACAAACTAATGAAGGTACTGGATTTAAATTTTATGACCTTACGCCTGAGGCGATAGTTAATACTGTTGGTTGGGCTATCCATACTTTCTATAACAACAAAAATGCCATAAATAAACTAATACAAAATGCTATATCAAAGCGATTTACCTGGGATGAATCGGCAAAACAGTATGAAGAATTATATTATCTTGCAGTGAAAAGAAAAAAAGGCAAGTAGTAACAATGACCCAAAATCGGCGATAGAACGGATTGAGGGGGTCAGGTCTTGAATTTTGACATTAGACATTAATGGTTTTGCCTTACAGATAAGCTATGAGTTAAAAGTAAAAATGTCAAAATTCAAGACCTGACCCCCTTCTAGTAAGATAGGAAGGGCTGGTGTGGAATTTTTATACGACACCATATAAAAAAAGTTTTTAGGGTTTTGTCATAAAGCATTGCATTATAATGAATAAAGCAAAATTAAATAAAATTTGTCGATTATAAAAAGCCTGAAACAGCCCTTGCTATCGCTATTTTAAGAAATGAAAAAAATTATAGAAATCAACTCCCTGTGGCTTCTATGGTTAAAATTTAAGACTAACTCAAAAAAAGGAGGGATAAAATGTCAATAAAAAGAGAAATAGGTTATTTATGTAGAGGAGAACATGGCGACCCCTATAGGGTGCTCGGACAACATATTATCAACAACAATATAATCATTAGAGCCTTTATGCCAGAGGCAAAGGAGGCTTGGATTATTAAAGAAACACATGAAGGTGATCAGTTGTTTCAGATGCAGAAAGTCTATAAGGTGGGTTTCTTTACCTATACTGAAAAAACAGATAAACCTTTCCCTTATCGTATCAAGATTATCACACACTATGACGAACACAGAGAGTTTCATGATCCCTATGCATTCCATACTGATTTTGTGACAGATTTTGACCATCATCTGATTGGAGAGGGGGTTCATTACAGACTTTATGAGAAATTAGGCGCTCATTTGTATGAGGTTGATGGTGTCAAGGGTGTGCATTTTGCAGTATGGGCACCAAACGCTACCAGGGTCAGTGTGATTGGTGATTTTAACAGATGGGATGGCAGGAGACATCCTATGAAAAAGAATATTGGGTCAGGTATTTGGACCTTGTTCATACCTAATTTGTCTGAGGGAGTTATTTATAAATATGAGATTAAGACAAACTTCAATTCATATCTTGAGCAAAAGGCAGACCCTTTCGCCTTTTATTGTGAATTAAGACCTAAGACTGCCTCAATTGTTTATAGTTTAAAAGAAAAGCATCAATGGCATGATGATCAATGGCTGAAAAAAAGAAGTAAAACTAATTGGCATGAAAAGGCAATCTCTATTTACGAAGTTCATCTTGGTTCATGGATAAGAAAGTCAGAGGCAGAGAATGATGTCTATAGTTACAGAGAGATTGCAGATAAACTCATTCCTTATGTCAAAGATTTGGGATTTACTCACATAGAACTATTACCAGTATCAGAGCATCCACTTGATGCATCATGGGGTTATCAGGTAACAGGTTACTTTGCACCAACAAGCCGTTTTGGTAGTCCTTCGGATTTTATGTATTTTGTTGACAAGTGTCATGAGAATGATATTGGGGTGATTATTGATTGGGTTCCAGCCCATTTTCCAAAGGATGGACATGGATTGAGATTTTTTGATGGTACAGCCCTATATGAGCATGAAGACCCTCGTAAGGGTGAACATAAAGAATGGGGAACTTTGGTATTTAACTATGGTAGAAATGAGGTCAGAAATTTTCTTATTGCAAATGCACTCTTTTGGTTAAATTATTATCATATTGATGGATTAAGGGTTGATGCAGTGGCATCTATGCTTTATCTTGATTATTCAAGAAAAGAAGGAGAATGGGTTCCAAATCAGTATGGTGGCAATGAAAACCTTGAGGCAATTGCATTTATAAAACTATTCAATGAAATCGTTCATAGAGATTTCCCTGGCATATTAACTATCGCCGAAGAATCAACATCATGGCCCAGTGTATCAAAACCAACCTATCTTGGTGGTCTTGGATTTAGCATGAAATGGAATATGGGGTGGATGCATGATACCCTTGAATATTTTACTAAAGATCCAATCTTTAGAAAATATCACACCTATGACCTAACATTTAGTCTCATTTATGCCTTTACTGAAAATTTTATACTCTCCTTTTCACATGATGAGGTTGTTTATGGAAAGAAATCTTTATTAAATAAAATGCCAGGTGATCTTTGGAAAAAATTTGCTAATCTGAGATTACTTTTAGGTTTAATGTATGCTCATCCTGGTAAGAAATTAAACTTTATGGGTTTTGAATATGGACAATGGGATGAATGGTGCTTTTTTAGATCACTTGACTGGCATCTTCTTGAATATGAACATCATCAAAGGATGCTTCAATATACAAAAGATCTAAATCAACTCTACAAAAATGAAAAATCCCTCTATGAGGTGGACTTCCATCACTCCGGTTTTGAGTGGATAGATTTTCACGATCATGACAATAGCATTATATCATTTATAAGAAAGGCTAAGGATTTTTCAAATTATCTGATCTTTATTTTCAACCTTACACCTGTGCCACGGGAAGGGTATATAATTGGAGTCCCTCGTGGTGGATTTTATAGAGAGATTTTTAATAGCGACTCTGAGATATACTTTGGAAGCAACATAGGAAATGCTGGTGGTATTATGGCAAATGATGTGCCAAGTCATGGACGACCCTATTCATTGAGAACAATATTACCACCTCTTGGAATGCTCGTATTTAAACCATCATAACTTGATTGACAATAATAGTCTATAAAAATTATATTTTAATTATATTGTATTATCACAAGGAGTATTTATGATATTTGAGAGATTTTCAGAAAAAGGAAGAAAAGTAATAGTTTATGCAAGAGAAGAAGCTGAAAGAAGAAACAATGATTATTTGGGAACGGAACATATTTTACTTGCCTTAATAAGAGAAGAAGATTCTATACCATCTTTAATCCTGAAAAAATTGGGGGTTGATATTAATGAAATAAGACTAAGTTTAGAAAGGAGTCTCTCACAAGGTGGCAATCTAATGACATTTGGACAAATCCCTTTTACGCCAAAAGCAAAAAAAGTACTGGAACTTGCCTTTGAGGAAGCACGATTGCTTGGACATACTCAGATTAGTAATGAGCATCTACTCTTAGGAATAATCAGGGAAGATGAGGGGATTGCAGGAAGGCTTATGAGAAGTCATGGAGCAAGTTTATTAGGTGCCAGACAACTCGCTATAAACCTATCTTTGAAACCTCAATATATACCACCTCATCAAAAGGAGCGCAAGAAATCAAATACTCCAACTATTGATGAATTCGGCAGAGATCTCACACTCCTTGCTATTGAAGGCAAGTTAGACCCAGTGATCGGTAGAGAGGAAGAGATTGAAAGGGTGTTGCAAGTGCTTGGCAGACGAATAAAAAACAATCCAGCCATAATTGGAGAACCGGGTATTGGAAAAACGGCAATTGTTGAATGTCTTGCTCAACAAATTGCCATCGGTGAAGTACCTGACAATCTACTTGGTAAGAGAATAATATCCCTTGATCTTGGTTCTATGATTGCAGGAACCAAATATAGAGGTCAATTTGAAGAAAGACTAAAGGCTGTTATGAAAGAGATCATAACCGCTGAAAATATAATTCTTTTTATTGATGAATTTCATACTATTATTGGTGCAGGTGCAGCTGAGGGATCTATTGATGCGTCAAACATGCTAAAACCGGCACTTTCAAGGGGGGAAATACAATGTATCGGGGCAACAACAATTTCTGAATATAGGAAATACATTGAAAAAGATGGTGCACTTGAGAGGAGATTTCAACCTATATTCGTTCATCCACCTTCAGTTGAGACTACAATAGACATCCTTCGTGGTATCAAATCAATATATGACAGTTACCATAAAATCAAGATAACGGATTCAGCAATTGATGCAGCCGTTCGTCTGTCTGATAGATATATTACTGACAGGCATTTGCCTGATAAGGCCATTGATATTATTGATGAAACTGGATCAAGATTAAGAATTAAGAGGAACACAATGCCTTCACATCTCAAGGAAATGGAATCTAATCTTCTTAAACTCAACAAAGAAAAAGGAATGTTCATTCGCATGCAAGACATGGAAAAAGTCAAGATGATCAAATCAAAAGAAGATATATTGAAACAATTCTATGATATCCAATACAAGAAATGGAAAGATATGTATAACAATGATATCCCTACTATTACAGAAGACGACATCTCGTACACCGTATCAAAAATGACAGGCATCCCTCTTTACAAAATTGAAGAAAAGGAGACGGAAAAATTACTCAAGATGGAAGAAATACTCCATCAGAGGATAGTTGGTCAAGAAGAAGGGATTAAAAGTCTATCAAAAGCAATTAGGAGATCAAGGGTTGGTCTTAAGACACCAAACAGACCCATTGGTTCATTCTTTTTCCTTGGACCAACAGGGGTGGGTAAAACAGAATTGGCAAAGGCTTTGGCAGAATTTATGTTTAACGATGAAAATGCACTCATAAAACTTGATATGTCAGAGTATATGGAGAGATTTATGGTCTCAAAATTAGCAGGTGCCCCTCCTGGATATGTTGGCTACGAAGAGGGAGGACAGCTTACAGAAAAGATCAGGAAGAGACCATACTCAGTGATACTTTTTGATGAGATAGAAAAAGCCCATCACGATGTTTTTAATATTCTTCTACAAATACTTGATGAAGGCGTTCTAACCGACAGTTTTGGCAGAAAAGTAGATTTCAAAAATACCATTATAATAATGACGTCTAATCTTGGAGCAAAACTTATAGAAAAGGCAACTCCACTTGGTTTTACAAACTCAGTAGCTGGACTTGACTACTTTAGGATGAAAGACAATATATTAACAGAACTAAAAAAACATTTTAACCCAGAATTTCTCAACAGGGTTGATGAGATAATAGTCTTTCATCCTCTTGAGAGGGAGCATCTTTTATCAATTATTGATTTACTTATTGCTGAGACAAACAAAAAACTCACAAACATTGGTATAACTATTGAAATAAGTGAACAATTTAAAGAATGGCTTATTAAAAAATATTACAAACCTCAATATGGCGCAAGACCAATGAGAAGAGCTATAAGAAAAGAAATAGAAGATAACCTTGCTGAAGAACTACTCCATGAAAATATTAAGGAGGCTTCTATACTAAAGGTAGATGTAGAAGACGATAAGGTCATATTTACTGAAACAAAAACAAGTCTATATACGAATGTAAATTGAAAATGAAATTAAGGATATTCTAATGAAATATAAATCACTTGTATTATCACTCATCTTTGTCATGGGAATAATAATGATTTATCTTTTATCAGATGAAAATAAAGTTGTCTCAAAGGTCCCTTATCAGGGTGGTGATGCCCCAAATTTTGAACTTATTGATACAGATAAAAAGTCTTGGAAACTATCAGAGCTAAATGGTAAGGTTATTTTGCTGAATTTTTGGGCTACTTGGTGTGATACTTGCAAAGAGGAAAAACCCTTTTTTAACAAACTATATGAAGAATTTAAAAATAATAAAGATATAATATTTCTCACAGTGCTATATAATGATGATATCAATAAGGCAATAAACTATATGAACAGAAACTCTTACAAGTTTCCAATCATTGAAGATACAAATAAAATTTATCTTCGGTTTGGCTTAAAAGGTGTTCCAGAAACCTTTGTAATAGATAAAAGAGGCAAGATTGCCCAAAAAATAATCGGACCTATTAAATGGGACTCTCCTGATGTAAAAGATGCGATTTTAAGACTTTTAAAAAGTTAATCTTGGATTTTTTAGAAATGGGGACTACAAAAGCACCGCAGCGGGTAATGCTTTTTTGTGCATTACTTTATAAAAATGAAGATATTTTCTGGGAAGCCTTAAATAAACTTGAGTTAAAATATAAAGAAATAAGTTTCTATAGCCCCCCATTAGAATGGAATTTTAGTAACTACTATGAAAAAGAGATTGGACAAAGTCTAAAGAGAAGATATGTTTTTTTTGCAAATCTTATAGAACCGGATCTGCTTTCTGAAATAAAGTTATTCACTAATTCCATCGAAAAAGATTTTTCAGAGAATCACAACAGGACAATTAATATTGACCCTGGTTATATCACTCCTGCCAAAGTTGTCCTTGCCTCAACAAAAGACTATTCACACAGGATTTACTTAAGAGATGGTATTTATGCAGAAATAACCTTGATTTATAAAAAAGGTAATTTTGAACCGCACATCAACACTTATAGAGACTATTGCACCAAAAAACATCAATTCTATTTGCATATAGGTAGAGCTATCATGACAGGAAAGGTTTAAGCCTTTAGTGTATTTTAATAAGGAGATATGAAATGATTAAAGGTTCAACTGATGTGTATTGTATTTTTGGACATCCTGTTAGTCATAGCAAATCACCTCAAATGCATAATTGTGCCTTCCAAAAACTTTCTATTGATGCTTGCTATGTAGCTTTTGATGTGCCACCTGTTAATCTTAAAGCAGCTATTGATGCAGCAAGAGTCTTAAAAATAAAGGGACTGAACATTACAGTACCTCATAAAGAAGCAGTTATGCCTCTGCTTGATGATATTTCTGATGATGCTCTTACGATTGGAGCAGTCAATACAATAAAAAATGAAGATAATAAACTCAGAGGTTTTAATACTGATTATATTGGATTTATTAGGTCCTTAGAAGAAAATGATGTTACGATAAAGAATAAGCATTTTCTTGTGCTTGGTGCTGGTGGTGCAGGTAGAGCAGTAGCATATGGTTTATTAACTCAAGGAGCTTTTGTCAGCATTTACAATAGGACTATTGAAAAAGCTTTAAATTTAGCTAATTCTTTTAAACATATTTCTCAAAAAATTAATGTGATTGATTATATCAAATCTATTGATGATTATGATGTAATTATCAATACAACATCACTTGGTCTTAATAAGGACGACCCTATGCCTATTGACATAACTTATATAACTGACAGAAATATTGTTTGTGACTTGATTTATACAAAGACACAATTTTTAGAATCTGCATCTAAGAAGGGGTGTAAAATTATAGATGGCAAGGGTATGTTGCTTTGGCAGGCAGTATATGCCTTTAATATATGGACTAATCTTACTCCATCAGTAGAAGATTTTAGAAAGATATTTTCCAAAAATTGGTGATAGAACTAAAAAGCTTAATAAAATCAGCAAGTAAGATAGGAAGGGCTGGTGTGGAATTTTTATATGACACCTTATAAAAAAAGTTCCTTAGGTCTTTGTCATAAGGCATTGTTTTAAATGTATAAATCAAAATTATAAATAAAATTTGTCGATTATAAAAATCCTGAAACAGTCCTTCCTAAGCGCTATTTTAAGGATATTGTTTAAATATCAAAGTTTAATATGATTGAAAGTCGTTTATTGCACTTTGATATTCCTTCCAAAGTTGTGCCTTTGATATGCCTATATCTATGAAATCCCATGGTAAAGGTTCATCATATTGCCAACAGGTTGTTATCTTGTCTGACAAAGATTTATCTCGTATAATTTTATTCATATCACCTGTTTGTGAAAGATCAATAATATTTTTTAATACTTTCCTGTCACCCCTTGCAAATACTGCTTGTATAAAAGAATGACGAACTGATTCGTTATTGATAGTTATTTTGCTTAAGAGATTAAGATTCTTTTTGATGAAATTTATCTTCTCTTTTAATACCTTAATGTCTTCAAATTTGTGCCATTGAAAGGCGGTGAAGGGTTTTGGAACAAAAGGAGTTAATGTGAGGACAATTCTTGAACTCTTACTTAATGACAATATCTTTTTTGTTAATGAAATAATAGACTCAATATCTTCAAGCCTTTCTTGAGGCAATCCAATCATGAAATAGAGCCTTAATATTTCTATCCCCTTTTGAAAGGCAGTTGAAGCAGTTGATAATATGTCATCTTCATTTATCTTTTTGTTGATGACCCTTCGCAGCTTTTCACTACCTGCCTCAGGTGCAATAGACAGACTTTTTTTATCTTTTAAGAGACTTATTAAGGAGTTACTTTTTTGATTTGACCTCAAGGAGGTGATTGAGAAATTAACATTATCTTTTGAGATCAACTCATTTATATAAGGGACATCACTCAATGAAGGGGCAATTAGGCCAACCTTTGATTGAGCCTTGTCTATTTCCTGATTCATTATATCTTTTTCTCTAATCCTTACAGGATTATATATTGAACTTACAAGACAAAACCTACACCTCCAATGACATCCACGCATAACTTCTAAAAGACACAAGTGTCCGAATTCACTATTTTTTGTCTTAATCGTAGGATTTATAATGATTTGGTTGAAATTTTTAAAATATGTTTTTTTTATAAAGACAGGTGCTTGAGGATAGATGCTTTTTGGCACGATGGTATCAGTTTTATAAAAAGAAGGTATATAAATACCTTCTATAGATACTATCTCTCTTTTAATATCATCTTTTTGAAATCTTTTGGTATATAAATCCAAGAAAAGGTTAATTGTTTCTTCTGACTCACCTATAAAGATTACATCAAATATATCTTCAAAGGGTGCTGGATTTGAAAAACAACATACACCTCCTGCAATCAAAAGAGGGAAACTATCATTTCTGTTTACACTGTAAACAGGGATATTTGATAAACTTAGAATTTTTATTATATTCGGGTAGTCGTTTTCAAAAGATATAGATAGGGCAATAATGTCAAAATTACTGATGGAACACTTTGATTCGTAAGTTATTACGGGCAGTCCTGTTCTTTTTAATTCCTCTAAATCATATTTGTCAGGTAAAAAGGCTCTTTCACATACTACATCATCTCTACTGTTTAGGATACTATAAATAGTCTGAAAACCAAGGTTTGACATACCTATGGAATAAACATTTGGATAAATAAGGGCAATTCTTTTTTTCCCACCATGGTCTTTAAAGACAGTGCCAACTTCGTCTTTTAAATAATAGTCAATCTTATTAAGTATTTTTTTGGGTATGCTCAATATAGCGATTAAACTCTGATTTAAAGTTATCACTCAGAATATTTTTTTCTAACACAGCCTCTATCTCATCTAAATTCCAAAATCTTATTTCGTCTATCTCTTCTTTGTTAAAGTCAAAAGGACCTTCATATTGATAAAGGTAAGTATAGACAAGTTCGCTTTCATAACTATTGGAATGAATATAAGAATAGAGAAACCTTGGATTGACACATAAAAAACCAAGTTCTTCTAAGGTTTCCCTCTCAATGGCTTTTTCAAGGCTTTCTGATGGGTTAACATGACCTCCTACGGAGGTATCCCATTTTTCAGGAGCAACATCTTTTTTGTAAGACCTCTTTTGAAGAAGCACTTGTCCTGTTTTGTTGACAACAATTAAGTGGACTACTTTATGCAATAATGAGGGATTGCCATGTATCTCTGACCTTGGTAGAATCTTTATGACTATACCTTCATGATTTACAACTTCAAGTAACTCTTCTACTACCATACCTTTAGGCAGTAAATAAATCCTTTAATTTACCCGTAAAACCTTTAGGAACATCTATCTCTTCTCCTGAGAGTTTTGCAAATTCTCTAAGGATTTCTTTTTGTCTGTCAGAGAGTTTTTTAGGAACTTCAATTGAGACTTGTAATATTTGGTCTCCACGATGGAAACTGCCGAGTTTTGGAATTCCTTTCCCTTTAAGCCTAAATTCTGCCCCTGAAGATGTACCTGCAGGTATCTTGTGTTTATAAGGACCATTTAAAGTAGGCACTTCTATCTCCCCACCAAAAACGGCTTTAGGGAAAGAAATAGGTATATGACAGTATATATCCATCCCTACTCTCTTGAATATTGGGTGCTCTTGCACTGATATAATTACATATAAATCACCAGGAGAGCCTCCATTATTTCCAATGTCGCCTTCTCCAGAAACACGCAACCTTGAATTACTATCAACACCTGCAGGTATTTTGATAGATAATTCTTTGTTTATCCTTACCTTTGTTGTCCCCTTACAATTCTTACATGGGCTGGGTATTATGATACCCGTACCCTGACACTTAGGACATGTCTTTGAGACGCTAAAGAAGCCTTGTTGAAACCTTATATTACCTGTCCCTTTACACTGTCCACAACTGATTGGATTTGTTCCAGGTTCCGCCCCAGTTCCATGACATACATCACAGTTATTCCATTTGGAAACAGTTATTATTTTTTCAGCGCCAAAAGCTGATTCTTCAAGGGTAATTGTTAGATTATATCTAAGGTCAGCTCCCCTTGTAGGTTTTGCACCCCTTCCAGAAAAACCTCCAAAAAAGTCTTCAAATATGTCTTCAAAAATTGTGCTAAAAGTGGTACTGCCTCCTGCACCAAAACCACCTTGATTAGGGAAGCCTTCGGCAGTGCCAAAACGATCATAATGGTTTCTCTTATCAGGATCACTGAGACAGGTATAGGCTTCATTTATCTCTTTGAATTTTTCCTCTGCCTCTTTGTTCCCCTGATTTCTATCAGGATGATATTTAAGGGCTAATTGACGGAATGCCTTCTTGATTTCGTCTTGAGAGGCATTCCTGTCAACCCCAAGAGTAGCATAGTAATCTTTCATTTTTTGTTCTTATCTAAATCTTCAAATTCTGCATCAACTACATCTTCCTCTTGTTTAGCCTTTGCTTGGCTACCCTGACCCTGTGATGCATCTGCTGATGGATTAGGATTTACATTTTTATACATCTGTTCTGCTAATTTATGTGAAGCCTTTGTTAACTCCTCAATAGCTGATTTAATTTCGCTTGTATTATTGCTTTCATCTTTGAGCCTTCTACACTTTTCTATTGCCCTCTTAATCTCTTCTTTTTCTGTCTCCGAAATCTTATCACCGTATTCTTTCAAGGACTTTTCTACACTATAACAGATGGAGTCTGCATTATTTTTTGCCTCTATCAATTCTTTTTTGCTCCTATCTTCAGAAGCATGGCTTTCTGCATCACGAATCATCTTTTTGATTTCCTCTTCAGAAAGACCACTTGAGGCTGTAATCTTAATGGACTGTTCCTTGCCTGTGCCTAAATCCTTAGCAGAAACATGTAATATACCATTTGCATCTATATCAAAGGTAACCTCTATCTGCGGTACACCCCTTGGTGCAGGAGGGATACCAACAAGTTCAAAAACACCAAGTAGTTTGTTGTCTGATGCCATCTCTCTTTCACCTTGATGAACCTTTATTGTTACTGCAGGTTGATTGTCAGCTGCAGTTGAGAATATTTGAGACTTTTTGGTTGGTATTGTTGTATTCCTTTCAATTATCTTTGTAAATATTCCACCAAGTGTCTCAATTCCAAGTGAAAGTGGTGTAACATCAAGCAAAAGTACTTCTTTAATATCACCCTTTAATACAGCAGACTGTATTGCAGCACCAAGAGCAACAACCTCATCGGGATTTACGCTCTTATTTGGCTCTTTGCCAAAGTAACTTTGCACAACTTGCTGAACCTTTGGTGTCCTTGTTTGTCCACCAACAAGAATGACCTCATCTATCTCTTTTGAAGTCAGTCCTGCATCTTGTAAAGCCTTTCTGCATGGCTCAATAGTCATATCAATTAAATTGTCTGTCAATTGTTCAAATTTTGCCCTTGTTAGTTTTATAAGTAAATGCTTTGGACCAGATACATCGGCTGTGATAAAAGGCAGATTAATCTCTGTCTCTGCAGCAGTTGAAAGTTCAATCTTTGCCCTTTCAGCTGCCTCTTTCAGTCTTTGAAGTGCCATTTTATCATTTTTGAGGTCAATACCCTGTTCTTTTTTGAATTCATCAACAAGCATGTCAATAATCTTAAGATCAAAATCATCTCCTCCAAGATAAGTATCACCATTTGTTGATTTAACCTCAATTACGCCTTCACCTATTTCAAGGATAGATACATCAAAGGTTCCACCACCAAGATCATAGACAGCAACTTTTTCCTCTTTCTTCTTGTCAAGTCCATAACAAAGAGCCGCAGCAGTGGGTTCATTTATAATTCTTAAAACATTTAATCCTGCAATTCGACCTGCATCCTTTGTAGCCTGTCTTTGACTGTCATCAAAATAAGCTGGTACTGTGATGACTGCATCTGTAACAGGTTCACCAAGATAATCTTCTGCTGCTTGTTTGAGCTTTTGTAAAATCATTGCAGAGATTTCAGGTGGTGAATATCTCTTGCCTCTAATCTCTACATGGGCATCATTATTTTCTGCAGGGACTATTTTGTAGGGAAGTCTTTTTTTTGCGTGATCAACCTCTTTGCTGTCAAACTTCCTCCCCATAAGTCTTTTTATAGAAAATATCGTATTTTCTGGGTTTGTGATTGCCTGCCTCTTTGCAATCTGACCAACAAGCCTCTCTCCCTTATCAGTAATTGCTACCACAGACGGAGTAGTCCTGCTCCCCTCTTGATTGGGTATAACTACTGGTTCACCGCCTACAACTGCAGCAACGACAGAATTTGTTGTACCTAAATCAATACCTATTGCCTTTCCCATTGTTAGTAACCTCCTCCTTTATTTATCCATTTGATTTTTTTGAAACAACTACTAAGGCAGGTCTAAGGACCTTATCTCTCAACATATAACCTTTTCTAAACTCTTCAATTACTGTATTATCCTCAACATCATCTTTATCAACCTGACTTATAGCATGATGAAAGGCTGGATTAAACTCCTTACCTTGAGCATCAATATATGTGACTCCAAATTTCTCTAAAGTCCTCTGTAATTCCCTAAAGGTATTTTCAACTCCCTTTTTGAGTGATTCAAGATTTTCTGTTGTTGAAGAACTACCATGTTTTATTGCCATCTCTAAACTGTCAAGGATTGGAAGCAGTTCATTTAAAATAGATTCATTTGAATATTTGATAATTTCTTCTTTATCCTTTAAAATCTTTCTCTTGTAATTGTCAAACTCTGCATAAAGTCTCAAATATTTATTTTTGTAATCTTCATTTTCTTGTTTTAATTTTTCAATTAAATCTGTGGTATCATTTTCAATATTTTCAATATTTTCATTACCATTATCAATATTTTTTTGGTCTTCTTGCATATTCTCCTCTCCTTAATATTCAGAATCAACATTCTGTAGAATTTCACATACACATCTTGATACTAAATCTACCATAGATATTGCCTTTAAGTAGTCCATCCTTGTTGGACCAATAATAGCTATAACACCCATCTTTTTACCACAACTTTTATAACTAGAAGCAACGATACTAAATTTGTTTAATTCTTGTATTGGATTCTCACATCCAATTATTACTTGCACACCTTCAGACTCTCTCAAATCCTCAATTATTTTTAACAAAAGGTCTTTATCCTTGATTGCCCTGTATATCTCCTTCATCTTTGAGATATCAGCAAAGTCAGGTAGATTGATGACATCATAAAGACCCTCAATAAATATCTCATTTTCAGCAAAAAAGAGTATTTGTTCATATATAGCCATTGCTTTTGTTAATAACTGATACCATGCAGCTTTCTCTGACTTTAGTCTTTGTAAAAGAACTGATCTTATTTCATCAATCGTAAAGCCTTCATATTCAGAATTGAGAAAATCAGCAATTCTATTTAAGTCTTTCTGTGTCAAAAATGGATCAATTTGCAAAATCTTACTTTTTATTATATTTTCTTTTGTCAATAGGACTGCTGCTATAGATCCCTCTTTGTATTTTATTAGTTCAATCTTTTTAAAAGTAGAGTTCAAAGCCTTAGGTGGTTGGGCAATACTCATATAGCTTGAAAGATTAGAAAGAGTTGCAGAAACCTCTTTAAAAAACCCGTTTATATCATTTTTAATTCTGTCAAGCCTCCTTTTGATTTCATCTGCAATGTGTGTATCAAAATCAAAACTACTTTGGTTCATCAACATATCAACATAAAATCTATAAGCCATATCTGTAGGAATCCTGCCAGCAGATGTATGGGGTTGACTCAAAAAACCTAACTCCTCTAAATCAGCCATTATATTTCTAATAGTTGCTGATGAAAGACTAAAGTCAAACTTTTTAGTCACATAACGAGAACCAACAGGATCTGGCTTATTGATGTAACTTTGAGTTACTGCATATAGTATTTGTTTGCTTCTTTCATCAAGCATAAGGTCACCCCCTCTTTTATTAGCACTCTCATCATTAGAGTGCTAAATAATTTAACAATAATTTTAAAACTATGTCAATTGTTGCCCTATATCCCTGTCTAATTCCCAAAAAAAGCGATACGAAGGGCTGTTTCAGAATTTTTATAATCGACGATTTCATTTTTTATTCTTTATTCCCAAAATCAACGATAAAACTAAAAAGTAGCAAGTAAGATAGGAAGGGCTGGTGTGGAATTTTTATACGACACCTTATAAAAAAAGTTCCTAGGGGGGTTTTGTCATAAGGCATTGTTTTAAATGTATAAATCAAAATTATAAATAAAATTTGTCGATTATAAAAATCCTGAAACAGCCCTTCCTAAGCGCTATTTTAAGGTTTATAATGCATTTTAATTTT
>Ga0116211_1000623_pt1 | contig 18286 bp, 18 predicted proteins | sample SaghotsprinmetaG_FD_94484 | JGI IMG/M metagenome (GOLD analysis project Ga0116211, IMG submission 94484) | Hot spring microbial communities from South Africa to study Microbial Dark Matter (Phase II) - Sagole hot spring metaG | ecosystem: Environmental > Aquatic > Thermal springs > Hot (42-90C) ... | reverse complement strand
GGGGTTCTTGCAGGTGGGACATCTGCCGAGAGGGAGGTTTCCCTTAAAAGCGGTAATGCCATTTATAAGGCATTGCTGAACCTCGAATATGATGCTGTTTTTATAGATGCATCTGACAATATCTGCGAGGACTTAAAGAGGGAAAATATCGAAATAGCCTTTTTGGCGCTACATGGCGGGCACGGTGAAAACGGTGCTATACAGGGTCTCCTTGAGGTGATGGGGATTCCATATACAGGCTCAGGTGTTCTGTCATCTGCCCTTGCCATGGACAAGGAGGCATCAAAGAAGATATTCCTTTATCATGATATTCCTGTATCGCCCTTTGTAGTTGTAAACAGAGAGCAGTTAGGTGAAAGGATAAGTCCTCAATTGATAACCGCTGTTGTCGATTTCCCTCTACCGTGGGTTGTAAAGCCTGTTGCAGAAGGCTCGAGCATAGGCGTAAATATTGTGAAGGGAGAGGAAGATATAGACGATGCAGTGCAGAGTGCATTTTCATACGGCAGGAAAATAATTATTGAGAAATACATAAGCGGCAAAGAGATACAGATAGGCGTTTTAGGACAGACTGTTCTTGGAGGCGTTGAGGTGAGGCCGTCAAAGGAGTTTTACAGTTACGAAGCGAAATATACGCCTGGTCTTACACAATACATACTGCCTCCGGAGATTGACGATTATGCTTATGAAACGCTTAAGGATGTTGCTCTGAAGGCGCATAATGCCCTCGGCTGTAAAGGCGCCACAAGGGTTGATTTCATCCTCCATGAATCCAATGAGCCGTATATACTTGAGGTGAATACAATACCAGGAATGACAGAGACGAGCCTTTTGCCTATGATAGCTAAACTTTCGGGGATGGAGTTTTCCGACCTTGTTGAGGAGATTCTAATGCTTGCATTATGAATAATAAAAGGAATATAAGGACATTAAAGAGAGAAGGCAAAAAAAAGAGATTTAAGTTTATTTTATCTGCATGTCTTTTTGCTGCGCTCTTATGTATAGGAATAGCTTATGCTGCTGAGAGGTTTATAAGAATAAAAGAGGTGGTTTTTGTCGGCAATCAATATATGAAGGATGAAGAAATTATGTCGTTAATAAATTTGAGAAATGGCGCCTCCATGTTTGGAGCTTCTAAAAAGGAAATTTACGAAAGGCTTAAGAAATCATCATGGATTAAGGACGCATTTTTGAGAAAGGAATTGTCTGGCCGGCTATTAATTAAGGTTTTAGAGGCAGAGCCGATTGCTGTATTGAAAATAGATGGCAAATCACATCTTATCGACAATAACGGCGTTTTTTTGGAAGAGATGAAGGATGAGACAGCTATGTTTCTGCCTGTGATAAGGGATATAGACCCTTACAGCAATAAGGAAACATTTATAGAGGCCGTAAAGTTCGTAAATATATTAAACGAAAAAGGATTGTCCCAAGCTCCAAATGTTGAAATATATGGACAGAGGAAAGAGGACATTGCATTGAAACTTGACACCTTCTCCATAAAGATAGGCGCAGGAGAACTGGATAAAAAACTCGAAAGGCTTTTTGTTATCAAAGATGAAATACAGAGGAGAAATCTGAATGTTGAGTATATAGACCTGAGATTTGACAATAAGGTGGTTATAAAGACAGTAGAGCAGCAGCCTGTAAACAGCCAGAAGACAGAAAAGAATAAAAAGCATGCTGACAGAAAAAGGAAAAAGAGATAAGGACATTATTATTGGACTTGATGTAGGGACCACAAAGATATGTGCTGTTGTTGGCAAGATGACGAGGTATGGGCTTGATATTCTTGCTGTGAGTTCGCACCCGTCAAACGGTCTTAGAAAGGGCGTTGTAGTTGACATAGAGGCAGCAGCGGAATCTATAAAAGGGGCGATCTCAAAAGCTAATTACCAGACAGGGCTGAATATAAGAAAGGTTATCGTTGGCATTTCCGGAAGCCACATAAAGAGCTTTAAAGGCAGCGGTGCTGTTGGCATAAGGGGAAAGAGGGTAGCCTATGAAGATATTGAAATGGCAATAGATTCCGCAGAAGCATCATATGTGCCTTTGGACAGGGAGACTCTCCATGTAATTTCCTTTGATTTTATCCTCGATGGACGTGCTGGGATAAAAGAGCCTGTTGGAATGGCAGGCAGCAGACTGGAAGTAAATGCCCATATAATCACTGGAGATGCTGCATCTGTTCACAATCTTCTAATGAGCTGTGAAAAGGCAGGACTTGAAGTTATGGATATAGCATTGGAGCCGATTGCTTCTTCAGAGGCAGTAACAGATTTTTATGAAAAAGATGCCGGTATAGCTATAATTGATATCGGGGGCGGAACAACAGATATTGCTGTATATAAAGACGGCTGGTTAAGACTCGTCTCTGGGCTTGGAATCGGAGGCAGCCACTTCACAAACGATATATCTTTAGTTTTAGAAATGCCTTTTCAACAGGCAGAAGAAATAAAAAAGAGTAGTTCAGTGCTGCCAGATATCGAGGATGATGTCGACATTGATTTGGATTCCAAAGACGGCTGCAGCATTAGTGTGTCAAGGAAGCGAATTGCGGAGATTATGCAGCCGAGGGCTGAAGAACTCCTTGAACTTGTAAAGAAAGAGATGCAGATGGTATATAATAATGAAATTTCAGTTTTAGAAGCGGTGCTTACAGGCGGGGCGTCTTTAATAAAGGGCATTGATAGAGTGGCTGAAGAAATTCTGTCGATGCCTGTTAGAATTGGTTATCCACAACTAAACAGTCAGGGCAAAGCATTCAAAGTCAGTAGATTAAGGAATGACTTTAACAGCCCTGGCTATGCTGCGGGCATAGGACTTGTGCTTTGCGGTGCAGAGAATATAATATCCGAAAATGAGTTTATTTCAACGCAAAATGTATTTGACAGTATTATAGATAAGATGGCAGGATGGTTTAAAAGGGGGAGCAATGTTTGAGTTAGAGGATGTTGAAAGGCTTATAGCGAAGATTAAAGTTTTAGGCATTGGCGGGTGCGGCTGCAATGCCCTAAACAGCATGGCTGCTGCTAATCTATTCGGTGTTGAACTCATTGCAGTAAATACAGATGCCCAGCATCTTGAGACATCATTGGCATCGGTGAAAATACATATTGGAGCTTCCTTGACAAAGGGACTCGGCGCTGGATCTAATCCTGTTATAGGAAGACAGGCTGCTGAGGAAGATAAAGAGTTACTATTTAGCCATATTGAAGGGGCTGATATGATATTTATTGCTGCTGGAATGGGCGGCGGAACAGGTACAGGCGCAGCGCCTGTTGCAGCCTCTATTGCAAGGGAACTCGGCATTCTTACAGTCGGTGTTGTAACAAGGCCATTTTATTATGAAGGCAGAAAGAGATTAATGAATGCTGATGAAGGGATAAAGGAGCTTAAAAAGCATGTTGACACACTCATAGTCATACCAAATGACAGAATCCATCAGGTTGTTGAAAAAGGCACCCCCCTGCTTAAATCATTTTCAATAGCCAATGATGTGCTGATGCAGGCAATAAAGGGCATTTCCGATGTAATACTTATCCCCGGTCTTATAAATCTTGATTTTGCTGATGTCAGAGCGGTAATGGAGAATGCAGGAAGGGCTGTTATAGGGACATATGTTGGAAAAGGACAGACAGGGGCATTTGAGGCTGCAAAAAAGGCTGTATCCAATCCATTAATTGAAGAATCCTCTATAGAAGGCGCAAGAGGCATATTGATAAATATAACAGGAGGGCTTAATCTCTCTCATGATGATGTGCAGGAGGCTGCGTCTTTGGTTTATGATACAGCCAATAATTCAGCAAATATAATATTGGGCGCTGTTATAAATCCTGATATGGACGATGAGATAAGGGTAACTGTAATAGCTACAGGGCTTGATGAAAAGCAAGAAAGAATTGATCTGCCTCAGGTAAAGAAATGGATATCAAAGCCTGAACCAATAAGCAGCGGAACAGAAAGGATACTTTCAAAGAATATCCCAATACCTCCAGAAAAGTTTGCGGTTAATTCATCTAATTTATCAGAGGCAAAAGGGTCAGCAATCGACCATGCAATGGAAAAGGCAAATGAGGCTTTTGCAGGGGATTTGTTTCAAAATAATTCCCAGCACATAAAAGAATCAGAGGTCATGGAACAAGAAAAAATAAAAACTGACAATGCAAAAAATGATATTTTGGTTAAATCAATCTTCCCTGAAGAAGATGTATATGATATCCCTACATTTTTGAGAAAGAAAAAAACATAATTCTTTTTTAAAGATAAAGTGAGAAAAAAATAATGGAGCAAAACAAGGTAGTAGTTCGGTTTAAAGACGGCACCTTAAAAAAGGCAGAACCAGGGACTTTTTTCCAACGAAGTGGAATTTTCATCTAAAATTACTATCAGGAGAAATTATTAACATCTGCACCAGAAAAAGTGGAATTCCAGACCTAATATTTAATGATTAAGTCCCCATTTCCCAGCTCTGCAAGTATTTCTTTTGTTCCTTTGTAAGATTGTCTATCTTTATGCCCATTGCATTTAATTTCAGCCTTGCGACCTCCTTGTCTATATTATCAGGAACGCTGTGGACATTTTTGGTGAGCCTTTTTGCATTTTTTACTATATATTCAACACACAATGCCTGATTTGCAAAGCTCATATCCATAACAGCGGATGGATGTCCCTCCGCAGCTGCCAAGTTTATTAGCCTTCCCTCTCCTAAAAGATAAATCCTTTTCCCATTTTTAAATGTGTATTCTTCAACGTAATCCCTGATTATCCTTTTTCCCTTTGACAGCCTTTTTAAAGACTCTATGTCAATCTCTACATTGAAATGCCCTGTATTGCTCACTATAGCTCCATCCTTCATCAATGAAAAGCAGTTTTGTGAAATAACATTAATATTTCCTGTTGCGGTAACAAATATATCACCGATCTTAGAGGCATCTTTTACTGTCATTACCTCGTAGCCATCCATTGTAGCCTCAAGAGCCTTTAAGGGGTTTATTTCTGTTATTATAACCCTTGCGCCAAGCCCCTTTGCCCTCATAGCAACTCCCCTGCCGCACCATCCGTAGCCGCACACTACAAATACAGAGCCAGCTATTAATCTGTTAGTAGCCCTTTGTATCCCATCTATTGTACTCTGCCCTGTTCCATATCGATTGTCAAACAGATACTTTGTATATGCATCGTTTACTGCAATTATGGGGTATTCTAATGCGCCGTCCTTAGCCATTGCCCTCAATCTTATAACGCCTGTAGTTGTCTCTTCTGTGCCGCCTATAACATATTTGAGCAGAGATTTTTCTTCCTTATGAAGAGTAGAGACAAGGTCTGCACCGTCATCGAGAGTAATTTGGGGCTTTATAGAAAGGGCGTCTTTTATATGTCTGTAATATGTCTTTTTGTCTTCTCCTTTTATGGCAAAGACAGAAATATTGGAATTTTTTGCAAGAGATGAAGCAACATCGTCCTGGGTGCTTAGAGGATTAGATGCGCAAAGCGTTATCTCAGCGCCTCCGAGCTTTAGGGTTTCCATAAGATTGGCTGTCTCTGTAGTTACATGAAGACATGCAGCAATCCTTATTCCCTTAAGAGGTTTTTCTCTTTTGAATCTCTCAGAAATGCTTTTTAATACAGGCATTTCCATTTCAGCCCACTCTATGCGCAGTCTGCCCTTGTTTGCGAGTTTGATATCCTTTACATCATGCCTTGCCATTTATCCTCCTGTCTCATAATCCTGCCTCTTTTTTTAATCTTTCTGCCTTGTCTGTTTTTTCCCATGTGAAGTCTTCATCATTCCTTCCAAAATGGCCGTATGCAGCAGTTTTCTTGTATATAGGCCTTCTTAAGTTTAAGGTCTCTATAATTCCCTTTGGGGTGAGGTCGAAGTTTTTTCTAATTATAGATATAATTTTTTCATTTCCGATCTTGCCTGTGCCAAAGGTATCCACAAATATAGAGACAGGCTCTGGAATTCCTATTGCATAGGCAATTTGAACCTCGATCCTTTCTGTAATGCCGGCAGCAACCAGATTCTTTGCAATATAACGGGACATATACGAACCTGAACGGTCTACTTTTGTCGGGTCCTTTCCAGAAAAACATCCTCCCCCGTGGCTCCCTACTCCTCCATATGTATCAACTATAATCTTTCTGCCTGTCAGGCCTGTGTCTCCCATTGGTCCTCCGACAACAAATCTTCCGGTTGGATTTATGTGGTATGTAATATTCTCCTCATCAAGCAGTTCGGAGGGGACAACAGGCTTGATGACCTTCTCTATTATGTCTTCTCTCATCTCCTTAAGTGTAATGTCCGGACTGTGCTGAGAAGACACAACGATTGTATCAACCCTTGCTGGTTTGCCGTTTCTGTATTCCACTGTAACCTGCGACTTGCCGTCAGGCCTTAAATAGCCGAGTATATCTTTTTTCCTTACCTCTGTCAGCCTAATTGCAAGCTTATGGGCAAGCATTATTGGCATAGGCATTAGCTCTGGAGTCTCATTGCACGCAAAACCAAACATTAATCCCTGATCCCCTGCACCTCCTGGATCAACGCCCATGGCTATATCTACTGACTGCTCATGGATGGATGTTATGACAGCGCAGGTCTCGTAATCAAATCCATATTTTGCTCTCGTATATCCTATATCCTTAATTGTCTCACGAATTATATTTGGTATATCAACATAGCAGTTTGTTGTTATCTCACCAGCAACAAAGGCAAGTCCTGTTGTAACGAGGGTTTCGCATGCAACCCTTGCAACAGGGTCTTTGCTGATAATAGAGTCGAGTATTGCATCTGATATCTGATCAGCTATCTTATCAGGATGTCCCTCTGTAACTGATTCTGAAGTAAAAAAATAGTTTTTCCCTGCTGTCATAGCTCACCCCCGATATTATTTTATTAGTTCTTCTGCTATTTGCACTGCATTCAATGCTGCTCCTTTTCTAAGGTTGTCAGCCGCGATCCACATATTTATTCCATTTTCAATGGAATCATCCTCTCTTATCCTTCCAACATATACCTCATCCTTTCCAGCCACATCTATTGGGAGCGGATAGATGTTTTTCTCAGGGGCGTCAAAAACTATAACACCAGGAGCCTTTGAAAGCACAGAACGAAGTTCGTTGGGCATAATCTTTTTCTCTGTCTCTATATTAAGCGACTCTGAATGGCCTCTAAATACAGGCACCCTCACTGTTGTAGCAGTAACCCTGATGCTCTGGTCGCCCATTATCTTTTTTGTCTCGTTCACCATCTTTATTTCTTCCTTTGTATAGCCGTTTTCCATGAATTTGTCTATATGTGGAAGGACATTGAATGCTATCTGATGCGGATAGACATTGCACTTAACCTCGCTGAAGTTCAAAATGTCTTTGGTCTGTTCTAACAGCTCATCCATAGCCTTTTTGCCTGTTCCTGAAACTGATTGAAATGTTGTTACAACAACCCTTTTTATCTTGGCAAGATCATGTATTGGCTTTAGCACAACAACCATTTGGATGGTTGAGCAGTTTGGATTTGCAATAATTCCCTTGTGCCATTTCAGGTCATGTGCGTTTACTTCTGGTACAACAAGAGGCGCGTTAGGGTCCATTCTCCACTGGCTTGAATTGTCAATTACTACACATCCTGATCTTGCTGCAATGGGCGCCCATATCTTTGACCTTTCACCCCCAGCTGAAAATAATGCTATATCAATGCCTTTAAAGCAGTCTTCATTAAGCGTCTCAACAGGGATATCGCTTTCCTGAAATTTAAGGGTTATCCCCTCAGATCTTTCTGAGGCAAAAAGCCTCAGTCTTTCTACAGGAAAGTTCCTCTCCTCTAAAACACTAATCATCTCATTGCCGACAGCGCCTGTTGCGCCTACTACGGCAACAATATATCTCTCTTTTTTCTTTAACATTTTAGTTCACTCCCTTATATCTGATACATATTTTGAAACTAAATCACCAACTTCTGTTGTTGTATAACCCATTTTACCTGCTGCAAGGCTTTTAATATGCTTACTTGTAACTTCTGCAACAGCCTTTTCTATAATCTGCCCAGCAGAAGATTCTCCTAAATGTTCTAACATCATGCCTCCAGCACATATAGCTGCCAAAGGATTAATAACATTTTTGCCTGTATATTTTGGGGCTGAACCACCAATCGGCTCAAACATAGAAACCCCTTTTGTGTTGATGTTGCCTCCAGCAGCTATTCCCATTCCACCCTGTATCATTGCCCCTAAATCAGTGATTATGTCTCCAAACATATTGTCTGTAACTATGACATCAAACCATTCTGGATTTTTTACAAACCACATTGTTATTGCATCCACATGTGCGTAATCAACATTAACATCCGGATATTCTTTGGCAACCTCATAAAATGTCCTTTCCCATAGGTCAAATGCGAATGTAAGGACGTTAGTCTTTCCGCAGAGAGTCAGTTTTTTCATTTTGTTCCTTTTTTTACAGTAATCAAATGCGTATCTGATGCAGCGCTCGACGCCTTTCCTTGTATTTATCGACTCCTGAACAGCGACTTCGTCTGGCGAGCCTTTTTTTATAACGCCTCCAGCCCCTGCATATAGCCCTTCTGTGTTTTCTCGTACAACAACAAAGTCTATATGTTCGGGCCCCTTGTCTTTTAAAGGGCAGTCGACTCCTGGGTATAGTTTTACAGGTCTAAGATTTATATATTGGTCAAGCTCGAATCTCAGCTTTAGTAGAATGCCTTTTTCGAGTATTCCTGGCTTCACATCAGGATGGCCAATTGCTCCGAGATAAATAGCATCGTATCTTTTTAATTCTTCTACAGCTCCTTTTGGCAAGATCTCTCCAGTCTTTAAATATCTATCTCCTCCAAAGTCGAAGTAATTAAAATTTAATTTGAATCCAAACCTATCAGATGCTGCATTGAGAACCTTAATGCCTTCAGCAACTACTTCCGGCCCTGTGCCATCTCCTGGAATTACAGCTATGGTATATGTCTTATTCATGACGCAACTCCTTTTATCTTCTTCTTAGTCCATTCAATCAATCCGCCTGCTGCAATAAGCTCCTGCATAAAAGGCGGTATTGGCTTTGCTGAATACTGTTGCCCCGTAGAAAGGTTTTTTATAATGCCTTTGTCAGCGTCTATCTCAATAATATCGCCCTCTTTAATATTGTCCGATGCCTGCTGTGATTCAAATATAGGAAGTCCTATATTGAATGAGTTGCGGTAAAATATCCTTGCAAAACTCTTTGCTACTACAGCCTGAATACCTGCAGCTTTTATAGCAATAGGGGCATGTTCTCTCGATGAGCCGCAGCCGAAGTTTTTGCCAGCAACTATTATATCTCCAGCCTTTGCCTTATTTGGGAATTCTTTATCAGCATCTTCCATTAAATGTCTTGCGAGTTCATTTGGATCTGATGTGTTAAGGTATCTTGCAGGGATTATTGCATCTGTATCTATATCATCGCCGAATTTCCAGATCTTGCCTTTCAGCAGCATTAATGCCTCCTATCAATAATTAGTTAATCAAAAAAACTATTATAAACTTTTTGATAATAAAAATTAAATATATTATTTACGGATACCAATTTGTTTGTTCTTCTAAATTGGTAATATGATTCAGAAATATCCGTGTTTCGTAGTCATCTGGCGCTATTTTTAATACCATCTCGAATTCTCTTTTTGCCTCTACTAGCATCCCTTTTTCTATATAAATAATCCCTAAATTGAATCGGGCTTTTGTATGATATGGGTTTAATCTTAAGGCTTCTTTGTATGAATGCAAAGCTTTATCCTGAAATCCTTCTTTATAATAACCCCAGGCAGCAAGATTATAATGGCCTCTCGCCTTATTAGGACTTTTCTTAACCACATCTTCCCATAATGTAATCTCATCTTTCCATATCGTATTCCTTGAATGTGAGGCTATTAAAAGGGCAATGATTATTAAGACAGGAAATAATGTCATTATTATAATATCTGATTTTTTGTTTTTCCTTGAAGCCTTTCCCATGAATTAAATATATCTAAATTTAAAGGATATTATCTATAAAAACCTTATGGCAAAGAGACCTCTAAAATTTTTCGTGACATGTCATTTTTCATTCTGATATAAAACCATTACTCTTTAAACCAAAGGAGCATTATTTGCAAAGGCAAATAATTCTCATCAGCATCATTTCTTTCTTTTTTATTGATTTTAAACTGGCACGAATCTTGCACCAGGAGTTTTTTTAGATGAAAAAGGTAATAATTCTGTTGGGTCCTACATCTGTTGGTAAGACAGAGGCATCTATCAGGCTTGCAAGATTACTCGAAACAGAGATAATAAGCGCTGATTCTATGCAGATTTACAGGCATATGGATATTGGTACAGCAAAGCCTTCAAAAGAGTTTCAGCAGATTGTAAGGCACCATATGATAGATATTGTAGATCCGTGGGAGTCATACAGCTCTGGCCAGTATATAGCAGATGTAAAAAAAATAATGGACAATCTGCATCAAAAGGGAAGGGTGCCTTTAGTTGTAGGAGGCACTGGTCTTTACATAAGGACGATGACGAGAGGGTTGTTTGAAGGGCCTTCTGCTGACTGGGAATTGAGAAATGAACTTCTCCAAAAAGAAAAAGAGAGTCAGGGATATTTATACGAATATCTTAAGTCCCTTGATCCAACAACTGCATCAAATGTGATGCCTACAGACATTAGGAGGATTATAAGGGCTTTGGAAGTATGTTTAAAAAGCAATAAAAAAATGTCAGAAATGCATAAATTATTAACTAAGCCATTGCCATATGATTTTATAAAAATAGGCATTACTCGACAAAGAAAAGAGCTTTACAATATGATAGAGCAAAGGGTTGACAGGATGATCGAAGAAGGACTGATAGCAGAGGTTAAAAAAATGCTTGATATGATAAATAAACACTTTCCTGATTCTCCACTCATTGCTCATCCCTCGTCGTTATCTTCCATGCAGGCAATTGGATATAAAGAGATAGCCATGCATCTTTCTGGAGAGATCAACCTTGAGGATGCTGTCAGGCTCATAAAGAAAAGGACAAAGGTTTATGCAAAGAGACAGTTCACGTGGTTTAAAACAGAGGACTCTATTCATTGGATAGATGTAACAGGTATAAGAGATGCTGCAGAGATAGTAAAAAGGATAAAGACCGTTCTAATTCCACTTCTTTAGATAGAAATCTCAATTCTCACAGCACACACCTTTAGTTCTGGTATTTTGCAAACAGGGTCTAACTTGGTATTTGTGAGAATATTTGCAGCAGCCTCTTTGTAATGAAATGGAACAAATGCCATTCCCTGCATTGGTCTTTTTGATATCTTAGCGGCAATGGTGATACAGCCTCTTCTTGATGAGATTTTTATCATCTGGCCATCATATATATTTAATTTTTTTGCATCATCAGGATGTATCTTGACATACGGCTGTGACGCAATAGACTCTATGGCAGGGTTTTTTCTCGTCATTGTGCCTGTATGGGATTGGAACAATTGCCTGCCTGTTGATAGTATGAATGGATATTCATCATCAAAAACCTCTGCAAAAGGGCTGTATCTCACAACACTGAATCTTGCATTTCCAACAGGAAATCCATTTTTAAAGAGATATTTTGTTCCAGGATGCTCTTTTGAAGGGCAAGGCCATTGAATTCCATTATTGTCTAATCGATTATAAGTAATCCCAGCTATCTGGGGCCATGCCTTTCTTATTTCCTTAAGTACATCCTCAGCAGACTTATATCCCATTTTACAACCTAATCTATTGCTTAATTCCATAATAATCCACATATCTTCTTTTGCTTTACCATGAGAATTCACTGCCTTTCTTACTTGTTGAACTCTTCTTTCTGTATTTGTGAATGTGCCGTCCTTTTCAGCGAATGAGGCAGCAGGAAGGACTACATCTTTGCCGTCAACACCCTTATGCCATAGGCTACTAAAACCATTCTTTTTTTAGCTTTAAAGCCAATCTTTTTTTTGAGAACTATTCCATCAAGAAATAACCACAGATACCTGAAATCTGTTAATGTTATCTTTGTCAGTTCCTTTACTGACATGGGTGTATCCTCCTTTCTTTTTGTTCCTGTTAGAACAATGGAGAACACACCCTATCTCTTTGCTCTTTCAAAATTTACACAGAAAATTTTACGCTACCTATGAAACTCTTGTTGTTGACATTAAGCAAGTTAACAATAGATAATTAAACAATGACAAGGTACAACGCATTTGGCTCATACATGAAAAGCAAATTCGGGACTATCGTTTACAAGGTCAATGTAGACGCAGGTTTTACATGTCCAAACAGGGACGGAACATTGGGAGTAACAGGATGTATATATTGCAATAATGACAGCTTCAGGCCTTCAAGATGCAATTCAGAGCTTTCTGTAAGAGAGCAGATACGCAACGGCATATCATATCTTTCAAAGAGATACAAGGCAAAGAAATTCCTTGTGTATTTTCAGCCATTCACAAATACATATGCCTCTGTTGAAGAACTCGAAATCTTATACAAGGAGGCACTGTCAGAGCCATCCGTGATCGGACTTGCAATAGGCACGAGGCCTGACTGCATAGATGAAGAAAAGATAGATTTGCTGCGGTCACTTGCAGAAGACCACTTCATTCTAATTGAGTATGGGCTTCAATCAATTTATAACAAGTCTCTCGAATATATTATGAGGGGGCATGATTATCAGACATTCTTAGAAGCTCTGAATATGACATCAGGCAGAGGAATTTATGTTGGCGCTCACATTATTGTGGGCTTTCCTACAGAGACCAATGAAGAGATGCTGTCCATGACTGATGAAATATCTTCTCTTCCTGTAGAATTTTTAAAGATACACCAGCTTCAGATTGTAAAAGGCACAATTCTGGCCGAGCAGTACATGAAAAATCCTTTTCACACATTTGCGTATGATGAATACCTTGACTTTTTAGTAGATTTTGTCGAGAGGCTTTCTCCAGATATAGTTTTGCAGAGGCTTTTTGCAACAGCTCCCGACGATATGCTTATTGCTCCAAGGTGGGGAAGGACAAGACAAGAGATAATCCATGACATAGAAATGAGGTTTATAAAAAGGAATGCTTTCCAAGGTTCTAAGTGCCTATGTGTTAGGCATTGATGCCAATCTCATAGAAGTAGAGGTTGATATAGCCATGAGGGGTCTGCCTCACTTCTCTATGGTAGGACTTCCTGATGCTGCCGTAAAGGAGAGCAAGGACAGGATAAGGGCAGCATTAAAAAATATAGGCTTCAACTTTCCACTAAAACAGATAACAGTAAATCTCGCCCCTGCTGATTTGAAAAAAGAAGGGTCGTCATTTGATCTTCCTATTGCGATAGGAATAATTGCAACAGAAGGCATAATCCCAGCAAGTTTTATTAATGACTATATACTTGCTGGTGAGCTTTCCCTTAATGGAAAGATAAAGCCAATAAAGGGTGCCCTGCCAATAGCCCTTGAGGCTAAAAGGCTTGGGCTGAAGGGTGTTGTTATTCCAAAGGAGAATGTTGCAGAGGCAGCGGTTGTAAACGGCATAGATGTTTTTGGTATGGACAGCCTTCCTGATGTAATAGGGTTTCTAAGCGGAATATCGAAAAAAGAGCCTTTTAAGGTAGATATTATTTCTGCAATGGCTGAGAATTCTATTTATGAGGAGGATTTTTCTGATGTCAAGGGACAGGAACATGCAAAAAGGGCTCTCGAAGTGGCAGCGGCAGGCTCTCATAATATCCTGATGATAGGTCCTCCTGGCAGCGGCAAGACAATGCTCTCAAAGCGTATACCATCTATACTTCCTCCTATGACATTTGAAGAGGCGCTTGAAACAACAAAGATTCACAGCATTGCAGGCTTGCTAAAAAATGGCCAATCTCTTTTAGCCGCAAGACCTTTCAGGTCTCCGCACCATACTATATCAGATGTATCTTTGATCAGAAGCCGGCAAACACCGAGACCAGGTGAAGTTTCACTTGCTCATAACGGCATATTGTTTTTAGATGAGTTGCCAGAATTTAAAAGAAATGTGCTTGAGGTTCTAAGACAGCCAATAGAAAACGGTGTGGTTACAGTATCGAGGGCTGTCGCAACAGTCACATACCCTGCGCAATTTACACTTGTTACGGCGATGAACCCATGTCCTTGCGGTTTTTATTCTGATTCAAGGCATCAATGCACATGCACTCCCGGCATGATTACGAGATATAGATCGAGGGTTTCCGGCCCATTGATGGACAGGATAGATATCCACATAGATGTCCCAGCAGTCCCTTATAAAGAGCTTTCTAATGATTATGCTGGAGAAAAATCCGAAGACATAAGGCAAAGGGTGACAGAGGTAAGGCAGAGGCAGTTGAAAAGATTCAAAGACGATAAGATATTTGCCAATGGCCAGATGAAGACGAGGCATATAAAGAAATACTGCAAGCTTACAGAAGATGCGCATACTCTTCTTGATTCAGCAATGCAGAGGCTTGCATTGAGCGCAAGGGCATATACAAGGATACTGAAGGTGTCGAGGACAACAGCAGATCTTGATGCTTCAGAAGACATACACAGCCGCCATGTTGCAGAGGCAATACAGTACAGAAATCTTGACAGAGGGCAGTACTGATATATGGTTATACATCGGCTTTATATAATTGAAATAAATGTCTTTATTTAGGAGTGTCCGAATCTTTTTTTCTTTTGTTAAGAAAAAGCCTTCTTATATAGTATCAACATTGTTAATGCTTATCTTATTAACAGCCTCTTTTAATAGAAACTCAATATGGCAGGATGATATAAGTTTATGGACAGATGTAGTGGAGAAGTCTCCTTACAAGGCAAGGGGTTACAACAACCTTGGCAATGTCTATTATCACAGCGGCTTGATTGATAAATCCATTGATTACTACATGAAGGCGCTGAAGATTAACTCAAACTTCGCAGAGGCTCATAACAACATTGGCAATGCCTATCTCAAGAAAGGTATGAACGATAAAGCTTTGGAACATCTAAAGGCTGCTATAAAATTAGAACCCGAAAATGCCGAGATACATTATAATCTTGCTAATGTTTATTATTATAGCGGTAATGGACTGCTGGCAATAGAACACTATCAATTTGCAGTGAGATTAAAGCCTGATTTTGTAGATGCATATAACAATCTTGGTGCTGTATATGAAATTAAGGGATTAATAGACCTTGCATTAGAGCAGTATCAGACGGCATTGAGATTTAACCCTGAGAGTGAGTCTGCGAGGCTGAATCTAAATAGAATTCTCCAGAAAAAAACTCTTTGAGCATCTCGCTTCTAATATCTATTATTTCATGAAATATATTTATAAATTCTCTATAAGGCCGTGCTGGGCCATTTTCAATATGTCTTAAGAGCGGTTCGCAGAAATACCAGTTGCATCTAAATGGCCTTACTGCCCTCTCTATTTTGCAGCCATGTTCAGAAAGGAATTGGCAAGGGTCAGAGTCTTTTATTCCTCGTTTGTAATCTGGCAATTTTAAACCAATCGCATACATGTATACTATATCTTCATAGTCGTGGTATGCATGATAGTTTATGCAGCAGACATTTTCGCAAGAAGGACATACCTCTGATATGTTTTTCTGAATAAAATAACTTGCTTTATCAATTAGTTTTTTAACAAGATGAGCCTTTTTTATTGTACTGCTCAGAGCAATTCTGTTGTTTTTGAATAACTCCTCTATAATTAATATGGTTTTGTCTAATTTTTCCCCGTCATGCAGAGGTAGTTCAGAATGTGATAAATTGCAAATCACCATGTTATGATATTATAAAATAAAAATTTGAGGAATTTTCAATGAAATGCAAGATTTGCAAGGGCAAGCTTAAGCTCATTATTGGCTGAAAGAATGTTTTTCTGCGCTGCATGGGATGCGGCAGGGAGTTTAAGGTTTCAGAATACATGGATGAGATTGACAATGATACATGGGAGTTGATATCCAGCAGGCCGTGCAATCGTGCATAGGGAGGTTCGACATTTCTCACATTATTATAGATGGATACAATATTATAGGAATTTTCCATAAAGACATGGGAAAGGCGAGGGATGGGCTTATTGACTTGTTGATAAATTACAAAAAGATAAAATCTCACGACATAACTGTGGTATTTGACGGCTATAAAAACGGCGCGGGCATAGAAAGCGCAGCAGTTCGTGGAGGCGTAAAGATAATTTACTCAAGGATTGCAGAAAAGGCTGATGATATAATAAAGAGGATAATCACAAAAGAGCGGAGAGAATGGATAGTGGTGACCAGCGACAAGGATATTGCAAGCTATGCATGGTCTATAAATTCAATCCCCATACCCTCTAACAGGTTTTTTGAGATTGTGTCAGGACAGGCTAGGCAGGATGCTTCTAAATCAAGTGAGGTCAGAGACGAGCATCCATATAAAGATTCAGAGGATAGTGAATACCCAAGCATTCAAAAAGGCAACCCTTTTAAGTTCTCAAAAAAAGAAAAAGCAATAAGAAGGGCGTTGAGTAAGCTTTGATATGGCGGATTTGCTCTCAAGATGCAGGCCTTCTGATGTAGTTACAATACTTTTCAGCGTTTTTCTTGCATCTCTTACTCTATTTTTTTATTCTGAAATCCCTTCCGCAGACAATCTAATTGTTATTTATGGTTCGCTTGCTTTTTTCCAGTCAGCGCTTGTTTATTTAAGCAGAGTTAATTCTTTTATGAGGATTGCACGAGATATTATATTTCCTGTAATCTGCGTGCTTATTATCTTTGATAGCCTTGGCTTGGTTGTCAAAAATGTCAATCCGCAGGATCTCGACTATCTGCTAATAAGGCTTGATTATCTTATATTTGGTTTTTATCCTACAGTGGAACTCGAAAAAATGATGACACCTATCCTGACCGATATTTTGCAGGTTGCCTATTCAACATATTACTTTTTGCCTATAACCTTGGGCATCGCATTAAAAGTCAAAGGGATGAAAGAGGAATTTGAGAAATCATTGTTTTTGATACTGCTCTGCTTTTATCTTTCATATGTGGGCTATATTTTGGTGCCTGCCCTTGGACCGAGGTATGCGATGGAGCATCTTCAAGAAACTGCACTTGCAGGCTTTTTGTTTTCAGATGTGATTCAAGGCATCCTGAATATGCTTGAAGGAGTTAAGAGAGACGCCTTTCCAAGTGGACATACGGCTATTGCCCTTATGGTTCTGTTTCTATCATTCCGCTATGTAAGGCGGCTATTCTGGCTTATGTTTATCCCTGTGATGCTCCTTGTTTTTGCAACTGTCTATTGCAGGTATCACTATGTTGTGGATGTTGTCGGAGGTGTGCTGCTGACCCTTGTCACAATAGTCGGAGGTGAAGTATACTATAAACTTCACAAAAGGATAAGCAATGAACCTCCCATACAGTAAAGTTAAAGACGGGATAATTATTCAGATCAAGGTTGTCCCTATGTCTTCTTGAAAGGGTTGCAAATGAGCAGCTTATAGAATTTATGACAGAGATATTGGGCGTAAAAAAGAGCGATATCGAGATAATAAAGGGCTTTTCTGTTAGGCATAAAACACTAAAAATAAGAGGGGTCAATCTTTGATTCAGAGCATGACAGGTTTTGGTTCAGCAGAAAAAGACGAATTCAAGGTTGAGGCGAAGTCCCTGAACCATAGGTATATGGACATATCTGTCAGAATGCCGTCTTTTCTTTCCGAGCACGAGATGCCTGTTAGAAATATGATAAAGGAGAGGTTTGCAAGGGGAAAGTTTGAGTTGATTATTTCTGTAACCGATACAAGGCCTTGCAATCTAAGGGTAAATAAACAGCTTGCAAAAGCCGTATATAATGCATTTATGGAATTGCAACAGGAATTATCTATAAGCAGTCCGATTAGTATGGATGTTTTTTTGCGCTATGGAGATATTTTAATCAGCGAAGAGCAAGAATATAACGCAGATGCGTTTTATGGCGCTGTCAGGGATGCTTTATCCAATCTTGAGCATATGCGCATGGAAGAGGGAAGCATTCTTAAGGAAGACATGATGCGTCGACTGAAGATTCTCGAAAATATTCAAACAGAGATTGGTCTTATATCAAAGGATACGGCATATAATTATAAAGAAAGGCTTTCCAAAAGGATAGCTGAAATGGTTTCAGACATCCCTATTGATGAGTCAAGGATTGCGCTGGAGGTAGTCGTGCAGGCGCAGAAGTTTGATATAACAGAAGAATTGTCGAGGCTTTATAGCCATATACAACAGTTTTCATCTTTTTTGACTAATGG
>Ga0116211_1000615_pt1 | contig 18432 bp, 12 predicted proteins | sample SaghotsprinmetaG_FD_94484 | JGI IMG/M metagenome (GOLD analysis project Ga0116211, IMG submission 94484) | Hot spring microbial communities from South Africa to study Microbial Dark Matter (Phase II) - Sagole hot spring metaG | ecosystem: Environmental > Aquatic > Thermal springs > Hot (42-90C) ... | reverse complement strand
GCGGCCGTCACTGCCAATGATGGACAGATCGGCAAACACCAGGCCACTGTGGTCGGTGGGGCTGTAGCTCAGCTCCACGCCGCCCAGGTCCCATTTCTTGATGCTCTCCAGCCCGGCGTGCAGCTTGGCGCGGTCCGGCTTGGGGCCCGCGCGCTTGATGCCTTCCACCAGCACCTTGGCACTCACTAAACCCTCCACCATGGCAGGGGTGAGGTCGGAAATGTTCCTGGCCCGTGCCAGCTCCATCGCCTCCTTGACGACGGGGTAGTTGAGCGAGCGCTCAGACGGAAACACCTGCGTGACGACCACGCCCCGGGCCTGGTCGCCCAGCAGTTTCACAAAGCCGCCAGACGCGTTATTGGACAGCGTGACGATCTGCCCGGTGACGCCCGCTGACCGCAGTGCCTTGATGCCGTCCACCACCGCCGCCCCGGTACCAATGAAGACCACGGCCTGCGGCTGCTTTTGCGCCACCCGGGGCGCGATCGCGCTGTAGTCGGGCTTGGCGCGGTCAAACTTCTCGATGAAAAGCGCGTCCAGCTGGTTGGCCTTGAAGCCGGATTGCGCGCCCGCGAGGCCATCGGCGCCAAAGGTGTCGTCCACATGCACCACGCCAATGCGCTTGATGCCCAGGGTGTTGAGGTGGGTGATGGCCTTCTCCACCTCGCGCTGGTAGGGAGCCCGCACATTGAAGATGTATTTGGGCACGGGCTGGTGCAGCACCATGGCCCCGGTGGAGGGGCCCACCAGCGGCACGCCATGCTGCTCCAGCAGCGGCATGATGCCCTGCGTGTGGGGGGTGCCGCGTGTCATGAACAGGCCGATCACGCCCTTTTCTTCAATCAGCGTCTTGGCGTTTTGCAGTGTGAGCTTGGGGTCGAACTTGTCGTCGAGCGAAATCACTTCGACCTTCTGGCCGCCCACGCCGCCCTTGGCATTGACATGGTCGATGTACAGGGCTGCGCCCTGCATGGATTCGGCCACCGTGGCGGCGGCCGAACCGGTGATGCCCACGGTCTGGCCGATCAGGATCTGTGCGTGGGCCGAACCGATGCCCAGGGCGGTAGCCAGGGCGCAGAGCGCGCCGGCCAGGCCAGTTGTCTTCATGGGGTTGTCTCCTGCTTGTGGAGCGCCCGAGTGTAGGGACAGCCAGCGGCCGGACAACTGTAGAAACGCGTAGTGCTGCGCTTAGCTCAGCCCATATCCGGGCCACCTTACAAGGGGGCGATGCCGCACCGGCCGCGCCCCCTTCCCGTGAGCCGCGTGAGGGGAGGGAGGGCGACGGAGTCGCTCAGGGGGATGTCAGCGCCGGAACCGGCCGTCTGTGCCGATGATGGACAGGTCGGCAAAGTCCAGGCCTGTATGGTCGTCCGGGCCGTAGCTCACCTCCAGCCCCCCCAGGTCGAGCTTCTTGATGCTCTCCAGGGCCGCATGGATCTTGTCTCGGCTGGGCTTGGGGCCTGCGCGCTTGAGGCCTTCCACCAGGACCTTGGCGGCGGCAAAGCCCTCCAGCATCGCCGGGCTGATTTCCGTCAGGCCCTTGGCCTTGGCCAGTTCCTGTGCCTCCTTGACCATGGGGTAGGTCACGGCCCGCTCGTTGGGGTAGACCTGCGTCACGATCACGCCGCGCGCGTTGGCGCCCAGGCTCTTGATGAAGCCGCCCGAGGCGTTGTTGGACAGGGTCACGATCTGCGCCGCAGAGCCTGCTGTGCGCAAGGCGTTGTTGCCATCGACCACGGCAGAACCCGAGGCGACCATCAGCACCGCCTGGGCATCGGCCTTGGTGATCTTGGCGGCGATGGGCGGGAAGTCGGGCTTGGCGCGATCGAATTTCTCCACCACCACCGGTGTGAGCTTGGCGGCTGCCAGGCCCTTCTGGGCGCCAGCAATGCCATCGGCGCCAAAGCTGTCGTCGGCATATACCAGCGCAATGCGTGTGATGCCCATGGAGGCCAGGTGGGTCATGGCCTTTTCTGCCTCCCGCTGGTAGGTGGCGCGCACATTGAAGATGTATTTGCGCACGGGCTGGTGCAGCACCATGGCGCCCGTGGAAGGACCGATCAGCGCCACGCCGTGTTTTTCCAGCAAGGGAATGATGGCCTCGGTATGGGGTGTGCCGCGTGTGAGGAACAGCGCCGATACATTGTTTTCCTCGATGAGCTTGCGCGCATTGTCTGCGGCCAGCTTGGGGTCGAACTTGTCATCGAGGGAGGTGAGTTCGATCTTCTGCCCGTTGACGCCGCCCTTGGCGTTGACTGCATCAATGTAGAGCAGGGCGCCGTCGGTGGTTTCTTTGACACCCGCGGCCACCTGGCCGGAGAAGCCTGCAGTCTGCCCGATCAGGATCTGGGCCTGGCCCGTGCTGCACAGGGCGGCGGCCAGGGCCGCTGCGGCTCCCCATTGTGTCCATTTATACATGGTCGTCTCCTTGGATTTGTCGGGCTACTCTAGACAAATGTGCCGTGTTTGCGAACCGGCATAACCCGATGTCGTGACAGGGCTTGTCAGTAGGCGTGCAACCGAGGGGGTATTGCGGCAAGCCCGGACGAGCGCCACAGCGGTGCCTAGAATGTCCCGCCTCACCCCAGAAAGACCGCCTCCATGACCCAGGGACAGATCCGCATCCGTGGCGCACGCCAGCACAACCTCAAGAACCTGGACCTGGACATCCGCACCGGCGAACTCACGGTGGTGACGGGCCCCAGCGGCTCGGGCAAGTCCAGTCTGGTGTTCGACACGCTGTATGCCGAGGGCCAGCGCCGCTATGTGGAGACCTTCAGCGCCTACGCGCGCCAGTTCCTGGACCGCATGGACAAGCCCGCCGTGGACAAGGTCGAGGGCGTGCCTCCGGCCATTGCCATCGACCAGACCAACCCCGTGCGCTCCAGCCGCTCCACCGTGGGCACGATGACGGAGCTGAACGACCACCTCAAGCTGCTGTTTGCGCGTGCGGGCCAGTTGTTTGACAAGCAGACCGCGCAGCCGGTGCGGCACGACTCGCCCGAGACCATTTATGCCGAGCTGCAGCAGCGCAGTGCCGCAGCGGGCGACCCGCGCATCGTGCTGACCTTCCCCGTGGAACTGCCGGGGGGCACCTCCGCCGAACAGGTCGAACAATGGCTGTCCGCCAGCGGCTTCACCAAGGTGCAGGCCGAGCGCGAGGTGGCCACGCCCACCGGCCCGCGCAAGGTGCTGGACGTGGTGGCCGACCGCTTCCGCCTGGGCAACGCCGAGAAGGCGCGGGTGATCGAGGCGATTGAGGTCGCGCTGAAGCGCGGCACGGGGCGCTTGAATGTGTACCGCCTGGTGGATGAGGGAGAGCCGGAACTCTGGAGGTTCTCGACAGGCCTGCATTGCCCCGACAGCGACCTGCGCTACAGCGACCCCATCCCCTCCATGTTCTCGTTCAACTCGGCCGTGGGCGCGTGCGACAGCTGCCGGGGTTTTGGCCGAGTGATCGGTGTGGACTACGGCCTCGTCATCCCCAACGACAAGCTCACGCTGCGCGCGGGCGCCATCAAGACCATCCAGACCCCCGCATGGCAAGAGGCGCAGGACGACCTTATGCGCCATGCCGAGGCCGCAGGCATCCCGCGCGACACGCCCTGGTACAAGCTCACCGACGACCAGAAAAAATGGGTCATCAACGGAGCACCCGGCTACAAGGAAGGCCAGTGGAGCAAGCAGTGGTACGGCATCAAGCGCTTCTTCGAGTACCTGGAGAGCAAGGCCTACAAGATGCACATCCGTGTGCTCTTGTCCAAGTACCGCAGCTACACGCCATGCCCCACCTGCGCGGGTGCACGCCTCAAGACCGAAAGCCTGCTCTGGCGCATCGGCCGCAAGGAAGATGCCGACGCGGTGCTGGAGCCCGCCACGCGTTTCCTGCCCGAGGGGGTGCAATGGAGCCGCGAGCAACTGGAGGCCCTGCCCGGCCTGTGCCTGCACGACCTGATGCTGTTGCCCATCGACCGCCTGCGCCAGTTCTTTGCGCGCATGCAATTGCCGGTGGGCGACGACGCCAAGGGCGGCGACGCGCAAGCGCTGAAACTGCTGCACGAAGAGATCACCACGCGCCTGCAGTACCTGTGCGACGTGGGCATCGGCTACCTCACGCTCGACCGCCAAAGCCGCACGCTCAGTGGCGGCGAGGTGCAGCGCATCAACCTCACCACAGCCCTGGGCACCAGCCTGGTCAACACGCTGTTTGTGCTGGACGAGCCCAGCATCGGCCTGCACCCGCGCGACATGCACCGCATCACCGAGGCCATGCTGCGCCTGCGCGATGCGGGCAACACCCTGGTGGTGGTGGAGCACGACCCTGCCGTGATGCTCGCGGCCGACCGCATGATCGACATGGGCCCCGGCCCCGGCCGCCTGGGCGGTCAGATCGTGTTTGACGGCACCACGGCGGATTTGCGCAAGGCCGACACCCTCACCGGCGCCTACCTGGGCGGGCGCAAGCATGTGGGCTTTGGCTTCAAGCGCATGGTGACGGAATCGACCCCGCGCCTCATCCTCGAAGGCGCGCGCGAACACAACCTGCAGGATGTGACGGTCGAATTTCCGCTGCAGCGCCTGGTCACCGTGACCGGCGTGAGCGGCTCGGGCAAATCGAGCCTGATCCAGGACGTGCTGGCCCCCGCACTGCTGCGCCACTTTGGCAAAGCCACGGATGCGCCGGGCGCGCACGACCGCATGCTGGGCGCGGATCATTTGTCGGACGTGGTGTTTGTCGACCAGTCACCGATTGGCAAGACCGCGCGTTCCAACCCCGTGAGCTACGTGGGCGCATGGGACAGCATCCGCGAGCTGTTTGCCGTGGCGCCGCTGTCCAAACAGCGCAGCTACACCGCCGCCAAGTTCAGCTTCAACAGCGGCGACGGGCGCTGCCCGACCTGCGGCGGCTCGGGCTTTGAGCATGTGGAGATGCAGTTCCTGAGCGACGTGTACCTGCGCTGCCCCGACTGCGATGGCAAGCGCTACCGGCCCGAGATCCTGGAGATCACCATCGAACGCGGCGGCAAGACGCTGAACGTGGCCGACGTGCTGGCCCTCACCGTGGCCGAGGCGGCCGCCGTGTTTGCCAACGACCGCGACGTGATCCGCGCGCTGCAGCCCATCGTGGATGTGGGGCTCGAATACGTGGCGCTGGGCCAGCCGGTGCCGACCCTGTCGGGCGGTGAGGCGCAGCGACTCAAGCTGGCGGGTTTTCTGGCCGAAGCCGCCAAAACGGCCGCCAAGTCGCGTCAGGCTGTGGCGCGCAAAGGCACGCTGTTCCTGTTCGACGAGCCCACCACCGGCCTGCACTTTGACGACATCGCCAAGCTCATGCGCGCGCTGCGCAAGCTCATCGATGCAGGGCACTCGCTCATCGTCATCGAGCACAACCTGGACGTGATCCGCGCCAGCGACTGGCTCATCGACCTGGGCCCGGAAGGCGGCGATGCAGGTGGCCTGATCGTGGCCGAAGGCACGCCCGAAGACGTGCGGGCCCATGCCACATCCCACACCGGGCAGGCGCTGCGCGACTACGAACTGGCGCTGGGCGTGGGCGGCCACTCGGTGCACGAAAAAGCTGCTGCGCTACGAAAAAAGGAGCTGCTTGGGCAAGAGGGACGCGCGCAGGAGGCCAAAAATGCCATTGAAATCGTCAACGCCAAGGAACACAACCTCAAGAACCTGAGCGTAGACATCCCGCGTGGCAAGTTCAATGTGGTGACGGGCGTGAGCGGCTCGGGCAAGTCCACGCTGGCGTTCGACATTCTGTTCAACGAAGGCCAACGCCGTTACCTCGAATCGCTCAACGCCTATGCGCGCTCCATCGTGCAGCCCGCAGGCCGGCCCGAGGTGGATGCGGTGTACGGCATTCCGCCCACCGTCGCCATCGAGCAGCGCCTCTCGCGCGGCGGGCGCAAGTCCACCGTGGGCACGACCACCGAAGTGTGGCACTTTTTGCGCCTGCTGTACGTCAAGCTCGGCACGCAGCATTGCGTGAAAGACGGCGCCGCCGTGCAGCCGCAGACGCCTGAGAGCATTGCAGCGCAGCTGCTCACGCAGTTCCGTGGCCAGCATATCGGCTTGCTCGCGCCGCTGGTGATGAACCGCAAGGGCGTGTACACCGAGCTGGCCGACTGGGCCCGCCCGCGCGGCTACACGCACCTGCGGGTGGACGGCAACTTTTTGCCCACCACCAACTTCCCGCGCATCGACCGCTTCAAGGAACACACCATTGAGCTGCCCGTCGCGAGTCTCGATGTATCGCCCGAGAACGAAGCCCAGCTCCGCACCGCACTGGCCGATGCGCTCACGCACGGCAAGGGCGTGGTGCATGTTCTCTCAGGTATTGCAGGCCTGCGCGAAGCCATGGAGGGCGGCCAGCCCACGGCGGGCATTGGTACGCTGCAGGCCTTCTCCACCAAGCGTGCCTGCCCCGTGTGCGCCACCAGCTATGCCGAGCTGGACCCGCGCCTTTTTTCATACAACAGCAAGCACGGCTGGTGCCCCGACTGCGTGGGCACGGGCGTCAAGCTCACCAAAGACCAGCGCAAGGCGTTGGATGACTCGGTGCAGGATGACAAAGAAAAGGGCCGCGAGCAGACCTTTGCCGAGCCCGAGCTGGAAGACCTGGCCGACACGGCCTGCCCCACCTGCAGCGGCACGCGGCTGAACGCCACGGCCCGCGCTGTGCAGTTTGCAGGCGTGGGCATCACCGACATTGCTGCGCTCTCCGTCACCGACGTGCGCCGCTGGGTGGAGACCCTGCGCGTGGAAGGCGGCATGACAGCCCGCGAGGCCGACATTGCCCGCGACCTGGCGCCCGAGATCCAGAGCCGCCTCGAATTCCTCGAAGAAGTGGGCCTGGGCTACCTCACGCTCGACCGGGGCGCGCCCACGCTCAGCGGTGGCGAGGCCCAGCGCATCCGCCTGGCCGCGCAGCTGGGCAGCAACCTGCAGGGCGTGTGCTACGTGCTGGATGAGCCCACCATCGGCCTGCACGCCCGCGACAACCAGATTTTGCTCAACGCCCTGCACAAGCTGGGCGACAAGGGCAACACGTTGGTGGTGGTGGAGCATGACGAAGACACCATCCGCCGCGCCGACCACATCATCGACATTGGCCCCAGCGCGGGCAAACGCGGCGGGCGCCTGGTGGCGCAGGGTTCGGTGAGCGACCTCACGACCGCCGAAGACTCGCAAACCGGCCGCTACCTGCTGCACGCGATGAAGCACCCGCTGCAACTGCGCCGCAGCATGGTGGCGGGCGAGGTGAGCGCCGAAGCCACGGCCGCGTTCGCGCAGGCTGAAGCCTCAGCGCCCACGGGCCGCCAAAGCGCCGCCGTGAAGAAGCGTGCCGCCCAGGCCGCTGCGCTGGCCGCCGATGCACTCACCGAGGCCAAGGAGCGCGCAGCCATGCGCTGGCTCACGGTGCACGGCGCGCAGCTGCACAACCTGCAGAACGTGACCGCCACCGTGCCGCTGCACCGCCTGGTGGCGGTGACGGGCGTGAGCGGATCGGGCAAGTCCACCCTGGCGCGCGATGTGCTGCTGGCTAATGTGCAGGCCTGGGTGCAGCAACGCAGTACCAAGGCCGGGCGCGATGCGATGGATGCGGGCAAGGCGCCGCCGCTGGTCGGTTGCACGGGCCTTTCGGGCTTCGAGAGCATCGACCGCGTGCTCGAAGTGGACCAGACGCCCATCGGCAAAACGCCGCGTTCATGCCCCGCCACCTACATCGGATTCTGGGACACCATCCGCAAGCTGTTCGCCGAAACGCTGGAGGCCAAGGCGCGCGGCTATGCGGCCGGGCGCTTCAGCTTCAACACCGGCGAAGGCCGCTGCCCCAGCTGCGAAGGCGCGGGCGTGCGCACCATCGAGATGAGCTTCTTGCCCGATGTGAAGGTGCCCTGCGAGACCTGCCACGGCGCGCGCTTCAACCCCGAAACACTGGCCGTGACCTGGCGCGGCAAGAGCATCGGCGACGTGCTGCAGATGGAGGTGGACGAGGCGGTGGACTTCTTCGCCACGATGCCCAGCATCGCGCACCCGCTGCAGCTCTTGAAGGACGTGGGCCTGGGTTACCTCACGCTGGGCCAGCCGTCGCCAACACTTTCTGGCGGAGAGGCGCAGCGCATCAAGCTGGTGACCGAGCTGACCAAGGTGCGCGACGAGGTGGGCCGTCGGGGCCAGAAGGTCCCGCACACGCTGTATGTGCTGGACGAACCCACCGTGGGCCTGCACATGGCCGATGTGGACAAGCTCATCCGCGTGCTGCACCGCCTGGTGGATGGCGGCCACAGCGTGATCGTGATCGAGCACGACCTGGATGTGATCGCCGAGGCCGACTGGATTCTGGACCTGGGGCCCGAGGGCGGCAACGCGGGCGGGCGCATTGTGGCCGCTGCCACGCCCGAAGAGGTGGTGGCGGCAGGCACGCACACGGGCAAGGCACTGGCGCCGGTGCTGGCCCGCTAAAGCGCGGGGGCAGGGGCGACGGGCGCACAGCCCCGTCGGCACCTGTCCTACGTGCAGCGCGGAACATGGCGCACGTGCTGACTGGGGTGGTCTTTTTACGATGGCTTGCAGGGGATCGGTTCCCCACCCTCCATCCACATCCCAGGACGCACCACCATGAAAACGCTCGACTTCCTCAAGACCTGTACCGCTCTCGCTGCCACCTCTGTGTTGCTGGTGGCCTGCGGCGGCGGCAATGACGACGACCCGACACCCAGCAATGAGCCCGGTGTGCTCACGGTGAGCAGCGCCACCCTCGACGGTCTCAATGGCGTGTACGGAAACGGCGCGCTCAACCTCACCGAGGTAGACAAGAAGAACCCCATCGGCTCTACGCCCGAGCTGTGCACCTTCCGCTTTGATGGCGCCAACAAGGTGGGCTCATCCGCCACGGCCTTTGGTGACATCCGCTACCGCCCCGATGCCACCAGCCTGCATCAGGTGTTCCTGACCTTTGACGGCAAGGAATACGGCAGCGGCGAAGCGACGGACACTGCCGTGGTGCGCGAGAGTGATCAGGTGCGCTTCACCGGCAAGACGCTGACGGCCACCGATGGCTCCGGCGCCACGCTGCGCGTGAGCGGCATCGTGCCGATGCGTCCCAACCGCCCCCTGGGCTGCTGAGCCTGCATTTCGACACACCCATTGCTTGTCTCCCTCCCGGCCCTTCGGCCGGTTCAGCCTCTGCTGCAATCGTGGCAGGGGCTTTTTTTGCTGGCGCACAAGCAGGGTGCAGGCCGCCGTCCACAGGTCGCTCCGCATGCTCTGCGGGCGCGTGGTCCCTGCGCTCTCGGAGCGCGCCGGGGGGCGCTGGCGGCACAATGCTGCGGTGCTTTTGCGGCGCCGTGGCCGCGTTGCACTCCGCCCATCGCCCATGCCAATACCACCTTCTGAGCGACCCACCGTGGTCTGGCTGCACCCCGAGGCGCCGCCCAAGCCGGCCGAAGGCGCGCCCTGCAACGGCTGCGGCCTGTGTTGCCTGGCCGAACCCTGCCCGCTGGGTGTGCTGGTCTCGCGCCGCCGCAAGGGCGCTTGTGTGGCCCTGCGCTGGAGCGATGCGGACCAGCGTTACTGGTGCGGCATGGTGGCCGACCCGGGCGGCGTGACGGGGCTCACCCAGCCCTGGGTGGTGCGAGCGATGTCGGCACTGGCGCGGCGCTGGATTGCATCGGGCATTGGCTGCGATGCGCGGCTGGATGTGGAGCCGCCTTCTGACGGGTAGATTTGGTTTGCTATCAAATATATAGCTGTAAAGGTATGACTATCAGGCGGTAACGGTATTTTTTGCTTGAAAAATATCCCGCCGTGCCAGGTGGATGCCCGCCAGCATGCAGCGCACCGACCCACCCGCCAGCTCGATGGTGGGCACGGCCAGGGGCAGCAGCGTGGCGCTGCGGTTGATCACGGCCCTTTGGGCGGGCGACAGGCTGGCGGCCGCGCGCGTTGACATTGCCAGCACCCGGCCCTGGGAGCCCTGCAGCTCCAGCGCATTGCCTGCAAATTCGCCGATCTGCCAGGGGCTCAGCTCCACCAGCTCCCGCCCCGTTTCGCGCAGCCGTGCGCGCACGGCGTGGCGCCGCGCGGGGTCGGTGATCAGGTCGAAGCCGCCCAGTGCAAAGTCGGTGCCCACGCACAACATCACGTTGGTGTGGTAGCAGGCCCGGCCCTCGGTATCGGCCGTGGCAAAGGCCATGGGCTCGTAGTTGAAGTGGGTGCAAAAACGCTCCAGCGCCACCGGGTCGGCGCGGTTGGATTGCGCGGTGTAGGCGATGCGGTGGATGTGGTCGAGCACCATCGCGCCCGTGCCTTCCAGAAACATGCCGTCGGCTTCCAGACCCGAGTAGTCGATCACGTCCTGCACGCGGTACTCGGCCTTGAGCAGCTCGATCACGTCGCTGCGCCGCTCGCGGCGGCGGTTCTCGGCACACATGGGGTAGATGGCCACATGCCCGCCCGCGTGGGTGGAGAACCAGTTGTTGGGGAACACCGCATCGGGCGTGTGGCGCTCGCCCCGGTCGTCGAACAGGTGCACGCGCACACCGGCGCCCTGCAGCGCCGCAGCGGCGGCAGTGACTTCGGCAAAGGCGTGGCGTGCAATGTCATCGGCGGCCAGGCCCGTGGTGCGCGCCTGGAAGCTGTTGTCCCCAGCGGTTTCTGGGTTGGGGTGGAAGTGGTGGGGGCGCACCATCACGACGGCGCTGGGGGCTTGGATGGAGGGGGGCATGGTGTTTGGGGGGACGCCGCAAGCGCGGGGTGGTAGAAGCAAAGAAGGCACCATTTTCTGAACAGCGCATGCTATTCAATAGCACCATGATTGTTCAAAATGCGCTAAAAATTGCCGATCTGACAGTTGCAAGACCCACCATGACCAAACTCGACGACACCGACCGCGAAATCATCAGCATCCTGCGTGCCGACGCGCGCACCCCCGTGGCCACGTTGGCGCAAAAGCTGCGCGTGTCGCGCGGCACGGTGCAGAACCGGCTGCACAAGATGGAGGAGAGCGGCGTCATCACCGGCTACACCGTGCGCCTGCGGCCCGATTCCGAACCCCAGCGCATCCGCGCCTGGATGAGCATTGCGGTCGAAGGCAACGCCGCCCCCGCCGTGATCCGCGCTCTGCGCGGCGAGCCCACGGTGGGCACGCTGCACACCACCAACGGCCGCTGGGACATCGTGGCCGAGGTGCGCGCCGAGAGCCTGGAAGCATTTGACGCAGCCCTGGGCCGCATCCGCCTCACGCCGGGCATTGCCAACACCGAGACCAGCATCCTGCTCTCGACCTACAAGGCGTGACCATCCCGGTGGCGCCTTGGCGACATGGGCTAGGGGGTTTCCGCATGCCCTCGCAGCAAGGGCTGCAGTTCAATGGCGAAGTCTTTGTTTTTGCTTTTCAGGAGCCCCGCCATGCAACGTCGCCAGATCATCCAATGGGGAGCCGCCAGCCTGGCTGCCCCCGCATTCCTGGCACAGGCCCAGAGCTTTCCCAACAAACCCATCAAGCTGGTCATCGCCTTCCCGGCCGGCGGCCCCACCGACATCACCATGCGCGCGCTGGCTGACAACGCCAGCAAGATCCTCGGGCAGACCGTGATTGTGGAAAACAAGCCCGGCGCGGGCGGCACCTTGCCTGCCCAGGCGCTGCAGACGTCGCCTGCTGACGGTTACACCGTCGCGCAGATTCCGCTGGGCGTGTTCCGCCTCCCTTACACCACCAAGATCAACTGGGACCCGGTCAAAGACATCAGCTACGTGCTCAACGTCACAGGCTACGCATTTGGCCTGGTGGTGCCTGCCGACTCGCCACTCAAGACCTGGACACACTTCGTGGCCTGGGCCAAGGCCAACCCCGGCAAGCTGAGCTACGGCTCCACCGGCACCATGACCAGCCCGCACCTGACCATGGAGCTCATCGCCCAGCAGCTGGGCCTGGAGCTGCTGCACGTTCCCTACAAGGGCAGCGCTGACCTGATGCAATCCATCCTGGGCGGGCAGATCATGGCGGCTGCCGACTCCACCGGTTTTGCACCGCAGGTCGAAGCCGGCAAGCTGCGCGTGCTCAACACCTGGGGCGCCGAGCGCCTGGCCAAGTTCCCCGACGCGCCCACGCTCAAGGAGCTGGGCCTGAACCTGGTGCAGAACTCGCCCTTTGGCATCGGCGCGCCCAAGGGCACACCCGATGCGGTGGTCAAGCGCCTGCACGATGCTTTCAAGCAGGCCATGGAGCAGGACAGCTACAAGACCGCACTGGCCCGCTACGACATGGTGCCCATGTACATGAGCACGTCGGCGTACAAGAAGTTTGCGCAGGACACGTTCACGCGCGAGAAGGCGCTGGTGGAGAAATTGGGCTTGGCCAAACCCACCTGAGGCCACTCCCTTCGGAGGGGGCAATGCGTTCCGTGTGATGATCCGCAGCATTGAACGGAACTCACACACGATATGGCATCCCCCTCCGACAGCATCAGCATGGCCCTGTTCTGCGACTTTGAAAACGTCGCCCTGGGCGTGCGCGATGCGCAGTACGAAAAGTTCGACATCAAGCCCATTCTGGAGCGCCTGCTGCTCAAGGGCTCCATCGTGGTCAAGAAGGCCTATTGCGACTGGGAGCGCTACAAGGGCTTCAAGGCCACCATGCACGAGGCGAACTTCGAGCTGATCGAAATCCCGCATGTACGGCAGTCGGGCAAAAATTCGGCCGACATCCGCCTGGTGGTGGACGCGCTGGACCTCTGCTACACCAAGTCGCACGTCAACACTTTCGTCATCATCAGCGGCGATTCGGACTTCTCGCCGCTGGTCTCCAAGCTGCGCGAGAACAACAAGCAGGTGATCGGCGTGGGCGTGAAGCAGTCCACGTCCGACCTGCTGATCGCCAACTGCGACGAGTTCATCTTCTATGACGACCTGGTGCGTGAAAACCAGCGCGCCCAGGCCCGCCGCCAGAGCCCGGGCAGCAACCCGCCACCCGTACCCCGCCGCAGCCCCGAGGAGGAGCGCAGCCGCAAGGAAAGCCAGGACGCGCGCCGCACCCAGGGCGTGGAGCTGGCGGCCGAGACCTTCGAGGCCCTGCTGCTGGAGCGCGGCGACACCGGCAAGATCTGGGCCTCGGTGCTCAAGGAGGCCATCAAGCGTCGCAAGCCCGATTTCAGCGAAGGCCGGTATGGCTTCCGCACCTTTGGCAACTTGCTGGAGGAAGCGCAGGCGCGTGGGCTGCTGGAGTTTGGGCGCGATGAAAAGTCGGGTGCGTATGTGTACCGCAGCCATGGTGGGCCAAGCGCCCCAGCCGCGCCCGTACGGCCTGAAGGCACCGGTGAGCGCACCAATGAGCGCACCAATGAGCGCACCAGCCAGGGCGCGGCGACACGGCACGATTTCCATGCGGTGGCGACGGCACCCGATTTGCGTTCTGACAACAGCGAAGGGCAGGGCGCACAGGGCCGCAGCCGGGGGCGTCGTGGTGAGGGCGCAGACCGCGGAGACAATCGCCCCACGCAGCGCAACGAACACCCTGAGTCCGAGCAGGCCGATGTTCCCGCTGAGCGCCCAGCCAGCCGCTATTTCAGCCAGCCCGTGGCTCTTGAGGCGGTGCCGCCAGAGCCGGTGATCGATACCACCGCGCCACAAGCGCTGCGCCCTGAAGCGGAAGAGGGCGCGGACACCCCGGAGGTCAGTGCATCCACCGAGACCGACCGCTCCGAAGCTGCTACCCCTCGCCGCAGCCGTGCGCGCAGTGGAGACAGCGCAAAGCCTGCCGCCAGCCCACGCAAGGCCGCCACGCCCCGTGCACGCGGTGCGCGTGCTGGGGGTGAAGCAGCCGATGCCCCGGCCGCTGCGCCCGAGGACTCTGCCGCAGAGGCAGAAGGCACCACCTCCGCTAAGGCACCCGCTGCCCGTCCCCGCAGCCGGGCCCGCAAACCGGCCGCCAAGCCCGCCGAGTAAGGGCTACCGGCCTGCGGCGGTCGTTGAGCGCCGCAGCGCCAGCCTTTCGCGCACTTCTTCGTAACGGGGGGGCGTGCAGCCCGCCCGCTCTACGCAATGGCTGGCACTCGCCAGCGCGTGGTGCAGCACGGTGCGCAGCCGGGCTTCCGTGATGGGCGCCGTGATACCCCCCGCGCGCAGGGCCAGCGCTTCTTCGCCCCGCTCGGGCCCAGCCAACAAGGCGGTGATCAGCCCTGCCAGAAAACAGTCGCCCGCTCCCACCGTGTCCACCACCGTGATTGGCGCCTCTTCGCGCGCATTCACGGCCAGCCCATTGCGCTGCAGCAGCCAGGCGCCGTCTGGCCCGAGCGTGAGCGCAAGCCATTGCGCCTGCGTTTGCTGCTGCAAATAGTGGGCGCGCTCCAGCGCGTTGGCGCCCGGAACAGCCAGCGCCTCCAGGTCATCGTCGCTCACCTTGATGAGGTGGGCGTGCTGCAGGGCGCTCATCACGTTGGCGCGGTAGGCCTCCGCATCGTCCACGGCCGACAGGCGCAGGTTGGCGTCCACCACCACCATGCGGCTCGCTGCGCGCTGTGCTGCCAGCCAGGGCAGGTAGACGGCAGCGTCTTGCGCCACCAGCGCCAGGCAGCCCGTGGCCACCACCTGCAGCTCAGGCAACGCGGCGCAGGCGGCCGTCAGTGCCGCTGCCGTCACCTGGCGGTCGGCCACGCCGTCGCGGTAGAAGCTGTAGCTGGCCTTGCCCTCGGCATCCAGCGCGGCCAGCGCCAGCGCGCTGGGCGCGCGCACCGGCGTGGGGGAGGCCAGGGCCACGCCCGCATCGTGCAGGCCACGCGCCAGTTGCCGCCCCAGCATGTCGCCCGACAGCGGGTTGAGGTACAGCGTGCCCACGCCCTGCAGGCCCAGCGCGCGCGTGAGGTTGTAGACCGCGCCGCCCGCGCAGGGTTGGAGCCGGCCATCGGGCTCTTCGATCAGGTCAAACAAGGCCTCGCCCGCCGTGGCCACCCGCAGCGGCGGTGCGGTGGGGGCGCTGGAGGTGGGGGCAGAACCGGCGGACTGGATAGGGAAAACCATAAGTAAATCCACTTGATTTATTAACTTGTCGACCACTATAGTTCGATCCCATCCACCCGACAAGAGTGGTTCACCTGCCAGCCGCGCAGCACGGGGCCGACAGGAATCTGCCATCCCAACACCCGGAGACAACGCCATGCAACGCATCCCCGCCTTCGCGCTTTCTGCCCTTGCCCTCACCGGCGCCCTGGCCTGTGGCCTGGCCCAGGCACAGACGTCCGAACCCGTCATCGGCCTCATCACCAAGACCGAGACCAACCCCTTCTTTGTGAAGATGAAAGAGGGCGCTACGGCCGAGGCCAAGAAGCTGGGCGCCAAGCTGGTGTCGGCCGCAGGCAAGACCGATGGCGACAACGCGGGCCAGGTCACGGCCATGGAGAACCTGATCGCCGCCGGTGCCAAGACCATCCTCATCACCCCCAGCGACGCCAAGGCCATCGTGCCCGCCATCAAGAAGGCGCAGGCACGCGGCGTGATGGTGATTGCGCTGGACAGCCCCACCGAGCCCATGGATGCGACGGACGCGCTGTTTGCCACCGACAACTACAAGGCCGGCGAGCTGATCGGCCAGTACGCCAAGGCCGCTGCTGCGGGCAAGAAGCCCGTGATCGCCACGCTGGACCTGTTCCCCGGCCACCCCGTGGGCGCGCAGCGGCACAACGGCTTCTTGAAGGGCTTTGGCCTGCAGGCGAACGACGCCAAGAGCAACGAACTGTCGCGCCCCGCCGAAGTGGTCTGCATGGCCGACAGCTTTGGTGACCGCGCCAAGGGCCAGACCGGCATGGAAAACTGCCTGCAGAAAAACCCCGACATCAACATCGTCTACACCATCAATGAGCCTGCCGCCGCCGGTGCCTACAACGCGCTCAAGGCCGCAGGCAAGGAGAAGAACGTGCTCATCGTCTCGGTGGACGGCGGCTGTGCGGGCATTGCCGACGTGGGCAAGGGTGTGATCGCAGCCACCAGCCAGCAGTACCCGCTGCGCATGGCCGCCATGGGCGTGGCGGCAGGCGTGGAATACGCCAAGACCGGCAAGAAGGTCAGCGGCTACACCGACACCGGCGTGACACTAATCGCCGCCAAGCCCATGGCGGGCGTGGACAGCAAGGATGTGAAGACTGGCACCGACCTGTGCTGGGGCGCCAAGTAAGAGCCGTTCGAAAAACTCTTCTGGCGTCGTTGCTGCGTCTTGTCGTACTACCGTACTGCCTGCGACGCAGCGCCTAGCCAGAACCGCTTCGCTGAGTTTTGCGAGCAGCTCTGAAAAACGCCTTCTCTCTGAGAGTCACATCATCCACCCGCACGGAGCCGCCATGTCCTCGACCGCTTCCAAACTACCGCCGCTGGCCACGCTGGGGCCGTTCATCGCGCTGATCCTGGCGTGCGCCTTTTTTGCCACGCAGAGCGAGCGTTTTCTGTCGGCGCAGAACTTCGCGCTCATCCTGCAGCAGGTCATGGTGGTGGCGGTCATCGCCATTGGCCAGACGCTGGTGATCCTCACGGCAGGCATCGATCTGTCGTGTGGCATGGTGATGGCGCTGGGCGGCATCGTGATGACCAAGATGGCGGCGGACTACGGTCTTTCGGCCCCCGTGGCGATTGCGTGCGGCATGGCGGTGACCATGCTGTTCGGCCTGGTCAACGGTCTGCTGGTCACCAAGATCAAGCTGCCGCCCTTCATCGTCACGCTGGGCACGCTCAACATCGCGTTTGCCGCCACGCAGCTGTACTCTGGCGCGCAGACCATTACCGACATCCCGGCTGGCATGACCGCACTTGGCAACACCTTCCAGCTGGGGCAGACAGCCATCGTCTGGGGCGCGGTGCTCATGCTGGCGCTGTACCTCGTCACCTGGTTTGCGCTGCGCGAAACCGCACCGGGCCGCCATGTCTACGCCGTGGGCAACAGCCCCGAAGCCACGCGCCTCACCGGCATTGCCACCGACAAGGTGCTGCTGGGCGTGTATGTGCTAGCGGGCCTGTTCTACGGCATCGCGTCGGTGCTGTCGGTAGCGCGTACGGGTGCGGGCGACCCGAACGCGGGCCAGACCGAAAACCTCGACGCCATCAGCGCCGTGGTGCTGGGCGGCACCAGCCTGTTTGGCGGGCGCGGCGTCATCCTGGGCACGCTGGTGGGGGCGCTGATTGTGGGCGTGTTCCGCAACGGGCTCACGCTGATGGGCGTGTCGTCGGTCTACCAGATCCTGGTCACCGGCATCCTCGTGATCCTGGCCGTGGCCACGGACCAACTCTCGCGCAAAGGAGTGCGTTGATCATGAGCACCTCCATACACACAACGACCCAAGAAACGAACGCCCCGCTGGTCATGCAGGCCAAGGGCCTGGTCAAGCGCTACGGGCAGGTCACTGCGCTCGATGGCGCGGATTTTGAACTGCGCGCCGGTGAGATCCTGGCCGTGATCGGCGACAACGGCGCGGGCAAGTCCAGCCTCATCAAGGCGCTGTCGGGCGCCACCGTGCCGGACGAAGGCGAGATCCTGCTCGACGGCCAGCGCATCCAGTTCAAGAGCCCCATCGACGCGCGGCGCGCCGGCATCGAAACCGTTTACCAGGACCTGGCCGTGGCCCCGGCCATGACCATTGCCGAAAACCTGTTCCTGGGTCGCGAACTGCGCCGCCCGGGCCTGCTGGGCAGCGCGCTGCGCATGCTCGACAAGAAAAAGATGCTCGAAGAAAGCGTGGCCCGCATGGCCGAGCTGAAGGTCGGAATCCGCTCCATGACGCAGGCGGTCGAGACGCTCTCGGGCGGCCAGCGCCAGTGCGTGGCCGTGGCGCGGGCGGCAGCGTTTGCGCGCCATGTTGTCATCATGGATGAACCCACCGCCGCTCTGGGCGTGAAGGAGGGCAACATGGTGTTGGAGCTGATCCGCCGCGTGCGCGACAAGGGCCTGCCCGTCATCCTCATCAGCCACAACATGCCCCATGTGTTCGAGATTGCCGACCGCATCCACATCGCCCGTCTGGGCAAGCGCGCCGCAGTCGTCAACCCCAAGAAGATCAGTATGAGCGATACGGTGGCCGTGATGACGGGGGCCATGGCTGCGTCTGACCTGCCCGCTGAATGCCTTGCCTGAAGACGCTGCCATGCTCAAAAATATCGACCCCCTGCTGACCCCCGACCTGCTCAAGGTGCTGGCCGAGATGGGCCATGACGACGCCATTGTTTTGGCCGACGCCAACTTCACCGCCATGAGCCTGGGCGCAGGCAAGCCCGTGCTGCGCCTGCCGGGTATTGGCATGGCGCGTGCTGTGCAAGCGGTGGCCAGCGTGCTGCCATTGGCGCAAGACGTGACGCACCCCGTGGCCTACATGCAGGTGGGCGGCACCGAGGTGCCGTACCGCTCGGCGTTACAGCGGGAAACCCTGGACGTGCTGGCGCGCGAGG
>Ga0116211_1000595_pt1 | contig 18774 bp, 22 predicted proteins | sample SaghotsprinmetaG_FD_94484 | JGI IMG/M metagenome (GOLD analysis project Ga0116211, IMG submission 94484) | Hot spring microbial communities from South Africa to study Microbial Dark Matter (Phase II) - Sagole hot spring metaG | ecosystem: Environmental > Aquatic > Thermal springs > Hot (42-90C) ... | reverse complement strand
TATCTCGGCGATACATTCAATTCAGCCATAGGTCAGGGCTATATTGCTGCAACTCCAATGCAGACAGCCATTATGATGGCAACGTTGGTGAATGGCGGGACAACATTTAAGCCATCTATTATAAAAAATGCCACTGCTGTTGAAACCGGCAAGGTAAAACTCAAGTTGGAAACAATAAGATTTATAAATAATGCGCTAAGAGATGTTGTTAATGCGCCTAACGGCACTGCAAAAGGAGCCAAGTCTCTTGCAACGATTATAAGCGGCAAGACAGGGACCGCTCAAACGGTTGGCAAAAAGAGGGGGGCATTTAGCGCACAATTTGCTGACCACGCATGGTTTGCAGCATTCGCACCATATGAGAATCCAGAGATAGTCCTTTCTGTTTTTGTGGAACATGGGGGCAGCGGAGGAGGGGTTGCGGCCCCCATAGCAAAGAAGGCTGTAGAGGCTTATATGAAAAACAAAGAACAAATAGGTCAAGGGTTCAGGGATGCTGAAAATTGACAGACGATTGATAAAAAGTTTTGATTGGGCAACCCTGCTTATAATTATAGTCCTCACCCTTATAGGCATAATGACAATCTATAGCGCTACAAGACCTCCCCTTGCGGATGGAGAGCATCCTAATTTTTATTTAAAACAGATGTTGTGGCTTATAATAGGCATGGCATCTTTGTTTATAGTTGTGACCATTGATTATAGGCATCTATACAGATTTGCATATGTATTTTACAGTATAGGCATAATCCTTCTTTTGATTGTCATTTTCGGAGGCAAATCGAGCATGGGTGCTCAGAGGTGGTTGAGCATAGGGCCTATTTCATTTCAGCCTTCTGAATTTTTCAGAATAGCCTTTATAATAGGTCTTTCTGCTTATCTTTCAAACATTGGACAAAATGCAAAAAGAAAGATATCAATAAAGGGCATCTTGGTATTCGCAATAGTACCTTTTTTATTATTATTCAAACAGCCAGACCTCGGCACAGCCATTCTCATTGCGTCTTTATTTGCGGTCTTATCTATTTCAAGAGGCATAAGCAGAAAGGTTGTAGTAGTAGTTTTGCTTGTAGTGCTTGTGTCTGTCCCGTTTTTAGGGCATATCTTCTGGGATGAACTTAGAGACTATCAGAGAAATCGCCTTATTGTCTTTATTGACCCTGATATAGACCCTAAGGGAATAGGATATCATATCAAACAATCAAAGATAACAATTGGTTCAGGCGGTTTTTTTGGCAAGGGATATTTAGAGGGCACCCAGGGACCGCTGAGGTTTTTGCCTGAAAAACATACTGACTTTATATTCTCTGTTTTTGCTGAAGAACGGGGCTTTATCGGAAGCGCCTTGCTTCTTATCCTTTATTTGATGCTGTTTTTAAGAGGGCTGGATACTGCTCTGAAGGCAAAGGATGAATTCGGAAGATTCGCTGCTTTGGGGGTAACAGCTATGTTTTCTATATATTTTTTTGTGAATATCGGAATGACCCTCGGAATAATGCCTGTTGTAGGAGTTCCGCTGCCTTTTATGAGCTATGGAGGCACGGCTCTTGTTAGCAACTTCATAGCAGCAGGAATATTGATAGGCATCAGGATGAGGAGATTTGAATTGTTTTATCCATGAGGTCAGCATAACAAGGAATTTTAATCATTTATGTGATATTCTACTATAAACACTTTAAGGAGGTTGCTATGAAAATATTAGAAGGAGAGCTTCAGGCAAAAGGGCTCAAGTTCGGAATAGTTGTATCGAGATTCAATGATTTTATAACAACAAAGCTCCTTGAAGGGGCATTAGATGCCCTTTTAAGACATGGAGCAAAGGAGGAAGACATAGAGATTATGAAGGTGCCGGGATCTTTTGAGATACCCCTTGCAGCAAAGAAGATGGCATCCAAGAAATATAATGCCATCATCTGTCTCGGAACTGTAATAAGAGGGGCAACCCCTCATTTCGACTATGTTGCAGCAGAGGTTTCAAAAGGCATAGCAGCAGCATCCTTAGAGACAGAGGTTCCTATGGCATTTGGGGTAATAACCTCTGATACTATTGAGCAGGCAATAGAGAGGGCTGGGTCAAAGGCAGGAAATAAAGGATGGGATGCAGCTATTACAGCAATAGAAATGGCGCAGGTTCTTAGAAAAATTTAGGAGGTTAAGGTTAAGGCTAATTCTGAATCCGAACCTTAACCTGTCTTTTCAATGAAGAGGAGAAAGGCAAGGGAATATGCCCTTCAGTTTTTGTACAGGATTGATTTTATAAATACTGCTTCGCCAAAAAGCGTAGACCTAAAAGCCTTCTGGACAGATGTAGAAGAAAAAGACGCCGATTTAAAGGCATTTGCAGAGGATATTATCTCTGGAGCGCTGAAGAATCTCTATGAAATTGATTCCATAATCCAGAAGGCAGCAGAAAAGTGGAAGATCTCCAGGATTGCGAGCATTGACAGAAACATACTGAGGCTCGCTGCCTACGAGTTGTTATTCCGGAAAGACATACCCCAAGCAGTGACTATCAATGAGGCGATCGAGATCGCAAAAAAGTATTCAACATCTGAATCAGCATCCTTTATTAATGGGATCTTAGACAGAATAGCAAAAGAATACGCCTAAAAATGAAATATGCGGTTATTTCGGACGTCCATGCAAACCTCGATGCCCTTTTGGCAGTTTTAAAGGACATAAGAGAAAAAAAAATAAAAAAAAACATTTTTTTAGGAGATGCTGTAGGCTATGGTCCAGAGCCTGATGAGTGTGTAGATGTCTTGAAAACAGAATGCTCAGTTATGCTTGCAGGGAATCACGACTGGGCTGTTTTAGGTTTGACAGAAATAGAGCATTTCAATCCAATTGCAAAGGAAGCTATTTTGTGGGCAAGGGAGAAAATCAGCAGAGAAACCATTTCTATACTTAAGACACTTTCAATATCTAAAGAAATAGAAGACAAAAAAATCCTTCTTGTTCACTCAACACCCAAAGAGCCAGAAAAGTGGCATTATCTATTGACGCTTTGGGACGCCGAGATTAACTTCCATTGTTTTGACAACAGAATATGCCTTTTGGGGCACAGCCATTATCCACTTATAATAGAGAGGCTGCCTTCAGGAGAGATGTCAACCCATAGAAACAGCGCAAAATTAAGTGCAGAAAACAGATATATTGTCAATGTGGGAAGCGTTGGTCAACCGAGAGACGGAGATCCGAGGGCATGCTATGCCATTATTGACGAAGAATTTGTAAATATTTACCGTGTTCAATACGATGTTGAAAAGACACAGGGAAAAATGAGGTCTTATGGATTGCCAGAGCCTTTGATAGAAAGACTAAAAAGAGGACTTTGACACGCTAATATTGATACGGCATTTTGAAAAGGTAAAATTTTCTTGACGCGCCATTCTTCATTCTGATATAAAACCATTACTCTTTAAACCAAAGAAGCATTATTTGCAAAGGCATTTAATCAGCATCATTTCTTTCTTTATGATTGATTTTAAACTGTCACAAATCTTGCATCGGTCAGTCAGTCAGCATCTCCGCAAAGCAATGCTTGATTTTCAAAAGGCTTGCAATTTACATCATGACGAAGGATGTAAGTTTTTTCAGTTCTTAACATAAGCAATCAACAAATGTAATCTCATTTTTCCATATCATATTTCTTAAATAAGCAGCAACTAAAAGGACAATGATTATTAGGACAGGAACTAATGTTATTATGAAAGTATCTGATTTTTTCTTTTCCTTTGGAGCCTTGTCCATGAATTAAATATATCTAAAACTTTATGATTTTTTCTATGCAGATAAGGGCGGGTTAGAAAAGATAGAAGGTTTTCTTTTAAATGTTCTCAACAACATTTGAGATTTATTCATGCTATAAAATTTAGGTGTGTTATAATTTTCAATGCTCGACATACTGAAGATCGCCGTAGTATTCACTGCAATGCTTGTATTTCTCAGGCTTAAATGGAATATCGGATATGTGCTGATTATTGCATCTGGACTTCTGGCGCTGATGTATCTGATGCCGCTTCAAGCAATGCTTTTGACTATAAAATCCACAATTACCGACTTAGTAACAATAAAGCTTTTTTTTGCCCTTACATTAATAAGAATTCTTGAGATGGTATTGAGGGAAAACAATGTGCTTGCACAGATGATGGAGGCATCGATTCGCCTGCTAAAACAGAAAAAGGCGGTTATTATCTCTATGCCGATGCTCATAGGAATGCTCCCATCCCTTGGAGGCGCTTACTTTTCTGCCCCTATGGTCGATGAATCAACAAAAAGCATTAAAATGTCTCCTGAGGAAAAGGGGTTTATAAATTACTGGTTTAGGCATCCATGGGAGTATGTATTGCCTCTTTATCCAGGAATTCTTTTAGCCTCAGCCATAACTCATATGGAGTTGAGAAGCCTCATCCTCTCAAACATGGCGTATGCACTTATCATTGTTATATCAGGTTTTTTTCTTAGCATGCGGGCTATACATAAAAGAACAGAACAGAAAAAAGAGAAGAAAGAAAGCAGAGAAAAGATAGACCTTAGATTATATTTTAGCTTTGCACCTATTACAACAATTCTGCTAATGGTGATTGTTTTTCATCTCGAACTGCATTATGCACTTGGCATTACATTAATAGGCTTATTTTTATTCTACAGGCTTGACTTAAGATTTGCTATTAGGGCTTTCAAATATGGATTTACGAAGGACGTAATTATTCTCATACTTGGCACAATGCTTTTTAAATTCACAATGGAGAATTCAGGCGCAGTAGAACAGTTAAGTAGGTATTTTTTTGAAAAAAAGATACCTCTCCTTCCAATCCTTTTTTTATTGCCATTTATAAGCGGTTTGCTCACAGGCTTGACAGTAGGATTTGTTGGAGGCACATTCCCTCTTTTATTAAGCATTGCAGGGGGCGCTCATCTTAATGAAATAACTTTTGCTTTTGCTTCGGGATTTGTGGGAGTACTCCTTTCGCCTGTTCACTTATGTCTTGTTCTTACAAGGGAATATTTTAAGGCTGACATGTGGGGAATATATAAAAAGACTATCCCTGGCTGCACCGCTATCATGGCAGGGGCATTGGTTTTGTATTATGGATTAAAAAGTATATAATTTATGTTAAGAACATAGGGAGGAAATATGGGCATATATAGACAAATTTGCGTAATTTTGATTTCTTTTACAGCGATTTTAATTGCATCTCCTGCTTATGCTGTAGAAAAGGAGAAAAAGCCTTATCCAAGATATTGGATGAGCGTTGAAACAAACAATATGAGCATGCCCGGCATGCAGGGTGAAATTGCTGATATGAGCGGTTTATTTGGGGGATTCGGGCAGACAAAGAAGTCGCTTTATCTGAAATTAGTCTCTCCTCATAAAGCTTTTTCCGAGCCTCAGGCAAATCATGATATTCCTGAAGGAATGAAAATGGGCAAAACACTGCCTCTAATAAGCCCTCAAAAGGAAAAGGCAGTTTTAGACGATACTTTAGAATATGAGAAACCTAGATTGAGGATGCTCATATACTGGGGGTGCGGTGAAAAAGTGCGTCAGGGGCAGCCGAGGATTATAGACACCGAAAAGATGACTTTGGAGGAGTTCGGGAAAGCTATGAAAAGTCGAGGCCCTTCGCCACAATATCCTCCTGCTCCCCGCTCAGGATGGATTTATTCAGAATGGCCTAATATTAAGAAAAGAGAGGAAGTAAAAAAAGATAGTTCCCTTATTGGGGAGCATTTAGTGCATGGCAATTATCTGCCTGATGCAATAAAGTTTAAAATATCAGAGAAGCACGATTTTATGGCGCCTGTTGAATTTACTTCTGTTAAAGGCAATAGATCAAAGGGATTTCAATTTGCATGGAAGACGATCCCAACTGCAACTGGCTATTTTGCAGCAGTGAATTCTAATAATGAAAAGACAGGAGAGATGATTGTTTGGACTTCAAGTGAGGTTTATGATACAGGCTGGGGGTTAATGGATTATCTTTCCAATGAAGATGTAAAGAGATTCTTAAAAGAAAAAGTAATAATGCCTGCTGATGCGACAAGCTGCACTGTGCCTGCAGGTATTTTTAATGATGCCTCAGGCTTGGCATTGCAGTTCATAGCATACGGCAGCGAATTAAATCTTGTTCATCCTCCAATGCCTGAAAATCCAAAGGAGAAAGAGAAATGGAATCCGATCTGGACAGTTAAAGTAAGACTGAAATCCACAGGTATGGCGATGCTTGATGATATAGAGCAGGACACTTATCCAGGTCGATCAAAAGCAGAGGAATCCGATGCTGATGTAATGCAGAAGAATGAGGACGACGGCAGAGTTAAAGAAGAAAGCAATCCTTTGAAAAAGTTACGGGGAATATTTGGATTTTAAAGTAGTAGCAGATAGTTTTTTTATTTGATAACATCTACGCCCATGTATTTCCTTAATGCATCTGGCACAACTACAGTGCCATCCTTTTGCTGATAGTTTTCGAGGATTGCTACAAGGGTCCTTCCTATTGCAAGGCCTGAGCCATTTAGGGTATGTGCAAATTCTGTCCCTTTTTTGCCTTCCCTTTTAAATCTTATATTCGCCCTTCTTGACTGAAAATCTTCAAAGTTTGAGCATGATGATATTTCCCTGTATCTCTGTTGACCCGGAAGCCATACCTCTACATCGTATGTCTTTGCAGAGGAAAACCCCATATCCCCTGTGCAAAGAACAATAACTCTATATGGAAGCCCTAATTTCTGCAGTATGTCTTCCGCATCTGCTGTTAGCCTCTCAAGTTCATTGTAAGAATCTTCAGGCTTTACAAATTTGACAAGCTCAACTTTATTAAATTGGTGCTGCCTTATAAGACCTCTAACATCTTTTCCATACGCTCCTGCCTCACGCCTGAAGCAGGGAGTATAGGCAGTGTAATAAATAGGCAGTTGTTCTTCCCTTAATATTTCATCTCTGTGAATGTTTGTAACAGGCACCTCTGCAGTCGGTATCAGATAAAACTCGGGATCAACTATCCTGAAAAGTTCCATTTCAAATTTTGGCAACTGTCCAGTGCCTGTCATGCATTCTTTGTTTACAAGTATAGGAGGAAATATCTCTTTATAGCCTTTGGATGTGTTTAAATCGAGCATAAAGTTCATCAACGCTCTTTCGAGTCTTGCTCCAAGCCCTTTCATTACAGCAAAACGCGCGCCCGCAATCTTTGCCCCTCTGTCAAAGTCAATAATATCAAGAATCTCCCCGATGTCCCAATGGTTTAAAGGCTCAAAGCCAAATTTACGAGGTTCCCCCCATCTCCTAATTTCGACATTGTCTGCCTCATCTTTTCCAACAGGCACAGATTCATGAGGGATATTCGGTATATTCAATAAGAATGAATCGGTCTTCTCCTCGATTGCCCTGAGGATGTCGTCTATATCTTTTATCCTGTCCGACACGACCTTCATCTCTTTTAAAAGGTCTTGTGCATCTTGTCCCTGTTTTTTCAACCTTCCTATTTCTGTTGATACGATGTTGCGCCTGTTTCTAAGTTCTTCTGATTCTTTCATCAGCCTCAGGCGCTCCTGCTCCGTAGAAATGAAATCGGAAAGGCTTATTTCATAGCCTCTTTTTTGTAAGGCCGTTTTAAGGACATCAATATTTTCCCTTATAAATCTCGCATCGAGCATATATCACCCATGTCTTTTCCGATCTGCAATATTTAGTACTTTATTATAAGGAGAAATAAAGAATATGCAATGTGCTTTTTTATGTATTGACAAAGATATCCGCTGTCTTTTTGCGTTCCATCAGCAAATCAATCAGGACATCATGCATTAAAGAGCAAGCCTGCACAACTTTGGGGTTGGCAATGCTGTAATAAATATTCACCCCGTTCCTTCTGCATTTTAATATTCCTTTTAGCCTCATTACCGAAAGATGCTGTGATACATTTGCCTTTGGAATCTGAAGGATATTTACCAGTTCTGTGACGCTTTTTTCTCCATCCTTAAGGGCATTGATTATTTCTATCCTTTTCGGACTGGAAAGCACCTTGCATATCTCTGACTGTAAATCATATATAGTCTTTTTCATAATCTATATATTATTTATTTTTCTTACAAAGGTCAAGAAATTTTCACAGATATTAATTATATATAGCAATAGAGTTTTCCAAAAGCTGTTGATATTTCTGATTGGCAAATGTGTTAGATTAATAGCATGAAAAAATAGGGGTGTTTTTATATGATAAAGGCAGTAATCTTTGATTTCGGGGGTGTGCTTGCAGAAGAGGGCTTCAGGGAGGGGCTGAAGGCTATCGCTATGAAAAATGGCCTTAACCCCGATGATTTTTTTAAAACCGCCGAGCATATAATATATGAAACAGGATATGTAACCGGGATCGCAGATGAGTCAATTTTCTGGAGAGCGCTCAGGGAAAAGACAGGCATTAAGGGCAGAGATTACGAACTCAGGGAAGAGATACTTAAGAGGTTCTTATTGAGGCCGGAGATGTTTAAATATGTCGACAATATAAGGTTTGCCGGACTGGTTGCCGCAATCCTCAGCGACCAGACAAACTGGCTTGATGAAATCAATGAAAAAACGCCATTTTATCGATATTTTGATTTTATATTTAATTCTTATAAAATAAGAAAGAGCAAGAGGGATAGCTCGATATTTAGTGAAATATGTTTGAGGATTGGAGTTAGACCTTCAGAGACGATTTTTATTGATGACAATATAAGAAACATAAATGCGGCTGAATCTGAAGGCTTAAAGACGATTCATTTCATAAATATTGCAGACTTTGAAGAAAAATTTAAGGCTGTTCTTAAGCAAGAGGATTTATGAAAACAGCTATGCACGAAAAACTTCATATTCTAAGAGAAAAAATAGGTCTTGATGAAAAAGAACTTGAACTTTTAAAGCCATATAGAGATGCATTTATAAGCAGAAGCAAGGATTTTGCCGATCATCTCTACAAATCTCTTCTTGATATTCCAGAAACATCGATGTTTCTAATACACTATGAAGCACCTGGATTTCTAAAAAAGGCATGGGAGCACTGGTTTGAGTCACTTTTTAGATGGGAACTTGCAAATGAGTTTTTAGATTTTCTGTGGAGTATTGGAATGAGGCACGTCGAGGTGCATCTTGATCAAAGGTTCTCTAATCTTGCCTTTTCCTCTGCGAGACAATTTTGTCAGCAAATAATAACAAGAGATACCCCAATTGATAAAATAGGTGATATTTCGAGAATTGTTGATAAGTTGATAGACTTCTGTATTCTTGTTGAGACATCTGCCTATATAGATTCAAATGCAAGATGTGACATGGAGATAGTTAGGGGAGTGGCAGACAGAGTAAGGAACAAGATAATGGTTATAGGCGGCAATATTAAGAGACTGCAGCAAAAAATAAAAGACAAACAGGATCCATTATATGATATTTATGAGTCTATAATGATTGATAGCTTAGCCTGCGAGAGAATGGTTGTAGATATAAAAAATTTTAGCGAAATATCCCAGAGAGAGACTATCACCGAGAAGTTGTTACTTTCTGATTTGGTAGATAAGGCATTAGAAAGGCTTTTTGCTAAAGAAATTTATAAAGATGTCGTGATCGAAAAGAGTTTTGACCAGAAGTCAATATTTATATTGGGCGATAAATTTGAGATGGAAAGCCTGTTTTATTATGTGCTCGAAAATAGTCTTGAGGCATTGGATAAAGATAATCGATTAGTATCAATAACTGTTAATAAAAATGAATTATTGCCAAACCGAATAGAGATAGAAATATTTAATGCAGGAACTCCTATAAGAACAAAAGACATAGAAGAATTATTTACACCATTTTATTCGACAAAATCAGGCGGCACAGGATTTGGTCTTCCAATTGCACGGCTGACACTAAGAAAAAACTATGGAAAACTTTCAGTTCAGCCTGTTTCGGACAAAGGCACAAAGGTTATTATAACCCTGCCGACTCTTGAAGAATGACAGAACAAGCATTATACGACTGCATAATAATAGGCGCTGGTCCCGGAGGGCTTCAGGCTGCTATTTATCTCGGAAGATATAATAGAAAAGTCCTTCTGATAGATAGGGGCGGTGGAAGGACTCATCACGCAAAACATATAGAAAACTTTCTTACACAGAAGGCGATTTCAGGCAAAGAGATTATAGATATAGGCTTGGAGCAAGCAAAGAGATTTAATGTAAAAGTAGAGAGGGCAACGGTAACTACGGTCTTAAAGAAAGATTATTTTGAAGTTTATACAGGTGAAAAAAGTATCTCTCAAAATTCGTCATAGTATCTTCAGGAGTTTATGACAACCTGCCGCCGATAGAGAATCTGCATAAATTCTTAGGCATTAGCTTTTTTACATGTATAGATTGCGATGGATACAGAACGACAAACAAGAAGCTCGTTATAATAGGAAATTCTGTGAAATCCGCCCACCTTGCCTTTGCGATGAAAGAGATGTTTACAAAGGACATAACTCTTATTCTTTATGCAGACAAGTTGCCTGAGGAATATAAAGAACAGATGGCTGATGAAAATATCCCTCTAATAATAGGCCGTCCTGCAAGGATTGTTGGAGAAGAAATAATAGAGGCTGTAGAGATGAAGGAAGGTCAGATAATTCCCTGCGAGGTTATAATGTCTCATTTTGGCTATAAGCTGAATGACCAATTTCTTTCAGAGCTTGATTTAAAGAGAGACGCCAATAACTTCAAGTTTATCGTAAACCAAAACTATGAGTCATCAATAAGCGGCTTATACATGGTCGGACCTCTTAATCAGGGCAATGATCAGGTTATAATAGCAGCAGGAGAGGGAGCCGTTGCTGCAATTGATATTAAAAAGAGAGCATTAGAGAGATAAAAGGAATTAGAGCGAGATTACAAAATAGCGAGGGAAACAATTCCCTCGTTATGACCGAATGTTTTTTTGAAAGACTTTTGTTTTGCCCATTACATATAAAAGGATTCTGCGCTGAATTCATGGATTGTTCTTCCCTCTTTTAAAGCAGATAACACATCATACTCCGATACAACCCCGATAACCCGAATGTTATCATCTACAATAGGAAGTGCAGGATATGGTGACATGAGTTTTTCAAGAACCTCTGGTCCAGCCATTTTTGCTGGCAAGCTAACTCTTGGATGCATTATGTCTTTTGCTATGCAGGACATTAAAACCTCTTATTGATTTTTAAAATTTTTTGATGGATTGCCTCCATTTTCTTGCTAAGTTGGCAACATCACCTCCTTCATTTCACAATAAGGTTATTACTTCTTTCCTATTTCCTTTTTGACACATGGGAGCGTTCAATCTCTGAGGCGGGTCTTTCAATATAGCCGTAATAACGCGATCCTGTTGATGTAAGGATTGCCGCCCTTTTTAAATCATTAAGCTGACACATCAATCCGTGGTGTTTTGATTCGTCTGCAATAAGATATGATAGAAGGTATTTGGTAGTGAAAAGTTCGCTGTTTTTCAATGCCTCTTCAGCAAGGCAAAGGGACTCTGCTTCTGCCTCCATATGCTTGTTGAGCATGTCCGAAACTGCATTGAGTTCATCAGGATTTAAATGAACAGCCTCTTTGGTTAAGCTGTCGATTATCATCTGCTGTATAATCTTGTGTTTTTCTGAATCCTTCTTAATCAACTCCATCGTCATTTTTACTATTGGGTTCTTGGTCTTTTTTAGCATTGCACTTGCACTTGCTATAGTCGTATCCTCTAGCGCCTGCCATTCCTTAATTAGCTTCAAAAACTCCCTTGAATTCTCTGCTGCCTGTTTCTTCATATTGTCCTCCTTCTTAAAAAGATTTTAATCATTTGTGTCAGCGAAACTCATCCTATAAAATAAGTTTATCAGATTTACAAATGTTGTCAAGAAAAATTTTGACCCAAGTGGTAATAGAAAAAAACATTATAAAACCAATGGGATAGAGAAGAGGGACCCATGAAGGCTAATGAAATTTGCCCCTCCACAGTGGCCTAAATCGAGTATCTCTTAAAATTATTGTCTTTCCTGTTTCAAGATTTTTTATCTGTCTGGCGATAATATATAAATTTCCGTCTCTTGCAAAGTATTTGGAGCCTGTAACCTCTATTGCAGAGACTGTATTAAAAGCTGAGGCATTTCTTGATAGATACCATCTTGGAGCTGTAACCACATTATATGTTTTGGTGTCTGTCTTAATTTTTATAAGAACAGACCCTCTCATGGCGTTTATTATTTCTGCTGCCACTCCCTTTATTGTTATCTCTGTATTTTCATCGTATCCTTCTGTAATTTCTGATTCAGCATATGATAATGAAGACAGAGAAAGCAATAATAATATTGCAAATATGATGGCTGCTCTTATTCTTAAATTACCTATCATTTCATCTCTCAAATATTTTGGAGCGATGGAGCGTTTTTCTGATTGCCCGATCGCTCCATTTTACTACATCCCTATTCTTCCCATTCCCAGTCCTTTGCCGCCTCTGCCGCATTCACAAAAACCTTGACCAAAACCTGCAGCACCGGCTTCTGCTGCCTTTTTCTGGATCTCTGTTCTTACATCAACCATCTCCTTCTGCTTTGCTGCTATTGCACTCCAATCTGGGCTTGTCTGAGATCTGAGAGAAAGAAGTTCACTTTTTAACTGGAGCATCTTCTGGCGGAGAGAAAGGGTATCCTCCTGAAACTGGGCAAACTTCTGGGTCTGTTCAGGCGCAAGATTGCTGGCCATCAGGCCATGTCCTTTACCCATTCCATATCCAGGACCAAATGCTATTGCACTTGCAGCAAACACGCCTGCAAGAACAACAGTTAAAGCTATGATTATTGCCTTTTTCATCGTCTTCACCTCCTTTCTTCAATAAGGCTTTTTCAATTGCTTTTTATAAGAGCAATTGACATGCCAGATGAAGAAAGACTTAAAAATCAATAAACTTTGTCAGAAAAAAAATGCCCTTACGCAATATTTGCACCTACACATGCAAAAATTGCATTTTAAAGCCCATATTCCTTAATCTTGTATTGCAAAGTTCGAAGCGATATCCCCAATATTTCTGCCGCCTTTTTTCTGTTTCCACTGGTCTTTGATAGGGCGTCTTCGATAGCAAGCTTTTCAATTGTTTTTAAATCGCCATCTAATTTTTTTATGCCGATAACTTCTGGCTTTGAAGGCTCAAGGTCAAGCAGTGTCAGGTAATTGTCGCGGCTTACAATGACGCCTCTTTCTATTACATTTTCAAGTTCCCTGACATTGCCGGGCCACGAATAATTTAATAATTTTTCCATCTCATCTTCAGGGATTATCTTTGCATCTCTGCCGATCCTTGCAGAAATAACTTTTACAAGATAGTTGGCAATATCAGGTATATGTTTTTTTCTGTCCCTTAAAGGTGGTATATATATTGGAAATACATTAAGGCGGTAATAAAGGTCTTCCCTGAATTTCTTTTCCTCAACAAGTGACTTTAAATCCCTGTTTGTTGCTGCTATTACCCTTGCATTTGTCTTTATCGTGTTAAGAGAGCCGAGCCTCTCAAATATCTTATCCTGAAGCACCTTTAAAAACTTGGCCTGCAAAGCGATACTCATCTCAGAGACCTCATCTAAAAATATTGTTCCGTCTCCTGCCAGCTCAAGCTTTCCTTTTTTTTGTGACAATGCTCCTGTAAATGCCCCTTTTTCATAACCAAAAAGCTCGGATTCCAGCAGGTTCTCAGGTATTGCTGCACAATTAATATCCACAAACAGTCCTTCCCTGCCGCTTATGGTATGTATTATTTTTGCTATCAAGCTTTTTCCAGTTCCTGTCTCTCCGTGAAGCATGACCGTTGCATCTGTAGGCGCAACATCATTTATCTCTTTTAAAATCCTTTCCATTCCTGCAAAAATAATATCTACTGGAGGCATGCCATGAAATGCTTCTGACTTAAGGATTTTATTCTCTTCTGATATCCTTCGCTTTTCATATATCTTTGAAACAGCAATCCTCAGTTGTTCGGGATCTTTGAGGGGCTTTGTGATGTAGTCAGAAGCGCCCTTTTTCATTGCAGATACAGCAGTATCTACAGTAGCAAAGGCAGTAATCATTATGAAGTCTGTGTCTGTTTTTCTGCTTTTTATTTCCTCCATAAGGTGAACACCGTCCATTTTAGGCATCTTCAGATCCGTGATGATGAGATCAGGCAGATATGAATCAACGGCCTTTAATGCATCTTCAGGGTCTGTAAATATCTTTACTGTATAACCTGCATCCCCAACTATTTTTGACAAAAGGAGCAGGAAGGATTTTTCATCGTCAACGATAAGGATTCTGAAGTTTTCTTTTTGCATGGCTTATTATATAGTTTTAGTTATGAATATTTTAAAAACAGTCCCCTTTTGGGGTTCGCTTTTAAGTTCGATTTTTCCTCCAATTGCTTTTATGAGCTTATCAACTATTGCAAGCCCCAGCCCTGTGCCTTTTGTTTTTGTCGTGAAAAAGGGCTTAAAGGCATCTTCTTTTATCTCCCGACTCATTCCGCAGCCATCATCGCTTATTGACACAGCCACTTTGCCATTCATAAATTCTGCCTTTATATCTATAATATTGCTTTCTGCGTCAACTGCATTTTGAAGGATGTTTATTAGTATCTGCTTTAATTTGGCCCTGTCAGACCTGACCTTTATGCCTGAAGGCATAGAAACCCTTATGCCAACGTTTCTACTATTCTGTATTGCCAGGACGGCTTCATTTGCGGAATCAAGGAGATCAAAGTCCTCAGGTTTTACCTCAACTGGCTTAGAATACATGAGCAGATCTTCTGTCAAATCCTCCAATCTTTTTGATTCAGAAATTATAATATCAAGAGAATCTGCGCCCAGTGTTTTGTTATCCGTGTTCTGCTCCTTCAAATACTGGGCAAAACCCTTTATGCTTGCAAGTGGATTTCTTATCTCATGGGCAAGGACCGATGCCATTTCCCCTATTACAGCAAATCTTTCTCTCTCTGCCATTTTCATTTTCAAGTCATCAGAATGCTTTGACGCCCTTATGAAAAACCAGCCAACAGCCCAAAGAACGGCTATTATAAAAAACATTCCGAACCCATGAAGCCTTGCCTCCCTTATAATCCCTTCAGCATAATATGAGTGGAGGGCTATTCTTAGAATGTTCTCGGCATTCTGGATATGCACTGGAAAGTCAAGGGCAAAGATCTTTTCGCCTGTACCAAGTGTAATGTAAGTGTGAGAAGGGGCTTGGGTCTCTATTGCTTTCTTAAGATTTTCGTCAGAGAACTGCCTGCCTATTAAATTTTCATTTGAATGCAGAATTGTTGTGCTATTTTTATCATAAAGGGCAATAAATGCAATGCCCTCCCATTTGCCTTGGGTAATTATTTCTCTAAAAATGTTTTTTTGTTTTTTAAACTCATTGCTATTATGCATGGATGACTCGAGACTTACTGCTATGCCAATAGCCTGAAGCCTTAGAGAGTCTTCAGATGCCTTTATAGAATTTTTGTATGTCAATAAAAAGCTTATTGCCGTGCTGATAGTCGCAAATAAAAGGATAGCAACGAGATAGGCAAGGTTTCTTTTAGTATATCTGTTAAACATAACTTTTTTAATTAATTTTATGTTTTTATTTTAAGTTATTTAAGATATTATTTAAAAGACAAATGGAACGCTATAAGAAGGCCATAATTTTTTTAATTATCGCATATGCAGTCTTTTTTTATCTGCAAAAGACGTGTAAAGCTGCATCAGATAACATCTTTTCGCCAGATGGAGACAGGATAAAAGTAGAGATATGGATAGAAAACTTAGAGATTCCGTGGTCTTTGGTATTTCTTAAGGACGGCAGAGCTCTTGTCAGCGAAAGGTCAGGAAGTATAAGGCTTATTAAAAACGGAAAGCTCCAGAATGAGCCATACGCAAAAATAGATGTTGCTCACATAGGAGAGGGAGGGCTTATGGGGCTTGCAGTTCATCCTGATTTTCCTAAAAAGCCGTTTATCTATGCGATGCACACATATAAAAAAGAAGATTCTCTTTATAACAGGGTCATAAGATTAAGAGATGCTAAAGACAAAGGAATAGTTGATAAGATCGTTATTGACAAAATACCTGGTGGGAGATTGCATAACGGAGGAAGAATAGCATTCGGTCCTGACGGAATGCTTTATATAACAACAGGAGAGATATTCGAAGCAGATTTAGCCCAAGATCTGAGGTCTTACGGAGGAAAGATATTGAGAATCACCCCTGACGGAGACATACCAAAAAACAATCCTTTTAAGGATTCCCCTGTATATTCATATGGACATAGAAATCCACAGGGCATCGCATGGCATCCAGAGGCAAACGATCTCTTTTCCTCAGAACACGGCCCTTCCGGGGAATTTCTAAGATTTGGAAACGACGAAATAAATATTATCCAGAAGGGCAAGAATTACGGCTGGCCAGATGTAATAGGAAGAGGTAAAAAACCCCAGTATGTTGATCCATTTATACTCTGGGAGAAAACCACTCCACCTTCTGGAATGACCTTTTATCAAGGAGAGCGCCTAAGGCATTTAAGAGGAGATCTCTTTGTAGCCACACTCGGGGCAGAAGCCTTAATAAGGATAAGATTAAAAAAAGAAGTATCAAATTATAGAGTTATAAGAATTGAAAGATGGTTTTCCAGAGATTATAAAAGAGGCAGATACGGCAGACTGAGGGATGTAGTTGAAGGCCCTGACGGGGCATTATACTTTCTCACAAATAATCGTGACGGAAGAGGCTCTCCCCGTCAGGGCGATGACAGGATATATCGTATCATGCCACAGAAAGAGTAGATTTTTATTCGTTTCTTTACAGGATTAATTATTATTTTATGAATTTAGAGAATACATAGTCAGAGTCTTTTGCTGCTGTGTGGCATTCATAGCATTCCTTTTTTACATCCTTCTCGATGTGCTTGCCATCTTTGTCAAAAGCAGCATATATCCATCCGCCTGTCTCTTTTGCCCTTGTGTCTTTTATCATTAATACGTAGAATAACTTTTTACCCTGATGTATAGAGCCGTCCTTTTCTGTCACAACATCATAGAATACGCCAACAAAAATACTTCTCTGCGGATACTCTCCACCTTCTATTAAGGTTTTGAGTCCTGTGTTGTTGACATAAATATGGTGAAAACCATAAAGGCCATGAGATTTATCCGGAATAACCATAGATTTTACATGGGTATAGCTCCTCCATTCTTTGGGAAGGGAAATGCCCTTTTTCATCTGTGCATAAGCAGAAATTGAAATAAATAAAAGAGCCGCTACAACTGAAAAGATTACTACAAGCTTATGCCAATTGCTGGAGATCACTAAAAGTCGTTTTACATTTCTGCTGGATTTTTTCATTTTTCTCTCCTCCATTTGGTTTGATTTTTTAAATTAAAGCGTATTTAGATATGCTATTAAATTCAGCATATCATCTTCCGATAAATAGTCAAATGAAGGCATGTCCTTATAAGGTTGTTTTATTTGAGCTGCTATGTTTTCGGCTGTTGCAGGTTTCTTGCTTACAGGAAGAAGAGGATTTTTAAAAATTCCTTTATGCCCCGGACCTACGCCCCATTCTATGCTGTGTGCATCGTGACAAAAGTAGCATTTTGACTCATATAACTTTTTCCCTCTGGATATACTAACAGCGTCTGTTCTTATTTGAATTTTTTTTAACTCTTCAGCAGGGACCTCTTTTTTAATGCGTTCTGTTCCGAATTTTGTAATCAAAAGATAATGCCCGCTTGACATTGCTGCCATACCGAATGTTAGCAGCCCAATTAAAAGCCCTAATATCTTAACCTGATTATAAAATTGACGATATATTCTTATAAAAACTATTTTTATGTTTAGCAAAAGGATAACGGCTATTGCAAAGAAAATATGAAATGCTGCCCTTGCCGAAGGCTCGGTCTTTGTTTGCACAATAAATTCGAGGCAGAAATAGGCTATGATAAGATAGAGGATGAAATAGAGTTTGCCGTTTAGTTTATGTATTTTTTTGAGCTTTTCGATATTAAACCTTTTTTCGGATCTTCCAAATACTTCAAACATCGTAAACATAGAAAACAAGGCAATAATAAGCAGAAGAATAGATAAGAGCGATTTAATAAGAAATATTGTCATCTGATAATTCCCATAAATAATAAGATAAAGGGGGAGACATGCTCCCCCTTTATAGATTTTTAGCAGCCCTCTATTGCCTTTTTCTTTTTCGGAGCTTCTGCTGGAGACTTTACTGCTAATGATTTAATATACGCAGCTAAATCCTTCATCTCCTGTGAATCTACAGCTATTTTTTTACCCTTATTAGCCATTTCAATGCATACATTTACTGCATCTTCAAGGCTTGCCAGCTTTTTGCCCATAATATTGAACTCTTTCTTTTCTGCAGACTTTTCCAATCCTTTTCCATTTGGATGGCATGAGTTGCATGACTTGCCTGCTGTGCCTCCAGCGAATTTTGGATCATTAAAGAGAGCCTTTCCTCTTTCCTCAGGAAGATGCTTTGATGCAAAAACAAAAGAGAACATCAGGCTAATGGCAATCATCGACAGAAGCATTATTTTTAATACCCTCATTCTTATCACCTCCTTTCTAAAGATATCTGATAATTCCAATAATATCAAAAAAAATAGACAGTTGCAACATCAAGAAAAATTTTGCTTGACTTCTATTATTAAACTTGGTATTCTATTATTAGAGGATGTTCTTTGATATATTAAATTGTAATTTTTCTCTGCAACATTAATTGCTTTAG